>JACDJB010000162.1_pt1 | contig 92036 bp, 93 predicted proteins | sample 7454121 | NCBI WGS metagenome assembly JACDJB01 (sample SAMN14253290, study PRJNA609438) | sludge metagenome | isolation source: sludge after 25d culture with pyrite | collected 2018-12-20 | reverse complement strand
TTTAAAAAAAGTCCCGTTTTTATTGGTGGGGCACCTGCTGATTCTAGTGCCGCTTGTGACTAATAGATATTACCATCTCTTGCTATAAAATGGTTTCAAAAATCGACTCTTCCCAAAAGCATCCCAATAGGTGGCATCACTATGTTATTTACAAGTGAAGTTACCACTGTAGAAAAGGCTGCACCAAACATAAAACCAACCGCCATATCGACAACATTTCCACTTATTAGAAATGTCTTAAACTCTTTTAATATACTCATACTCTAAATACTCCTGATATTTTTTAATATTTTAGCATATTACGAATTTAAAAATGGCAAAACCTTGTCAATTGGTCTCCCTATAATAGCTTTGTCATTTTTTATAATAATGGGTCTCTCTATAAGTCGTGGATATGCTACCATCGCATCTATAAGTTTTTGCTCATCCATCTCATCTGCTAGATTTAGCTCTTTGTATATATCTTCTTTAGTTCGCATAAGCTCTCTTGGGCTTATACCTAACTTTTTTAAAAGCTCTTTTATATCATCTTTTGTTATATCTGCCTCAAGATACTTTACAACTTTACTATCTATACCTAAATCGGTAGCGATGCTCATCGCCTCTCTTGATTTTGAACACCTTTGGTTGTGCCATATTGTTACCATTTTTTTCTCCTTTTTTATCTAAAAAGCTGTGAGTGAGAACCTATCCTAATAAGCTCTAAAACCCCATCTATAACCCTATATATCAAGAGTAAATCCCCACTTATGTGAAGCTCTCTAAAGCCAATATATTCACCTTGAAGTTTATGATCTTGCGCCTCAACTGGCAACTCCTCTTGCTTAAGCAGTGCAACAAGGTAGAGTAGATATCTTGCATAGTGCTGCTCACTCATAGATATTTTTGCAAAATCTTTTAAAAAACTCTTATGCCTTTTTAGCTTTAGCATCTACTATACTATCCATCTCTTTTTTTAACTCTTCAAATGATGTTTCAACCATATTTTTACCACTACTAGCATCATTTATAGCTTTTAATGTCTCGCTATTTGGGATTTTCAGCTCAAAAGGGATACCTCGCTCCATAATAGTTTGAGATAAAAAAATATTAAAAGCATCACTAAGCCCCATGCCATAAGCTTTAAAAATCTCTTGAGCTTTTTTCTTCATAGCAGAGTCAAGATAGACATTTGTCCTAACTTTTTGTGTAGAAACAACCATAATAAACTCCTTTGTATACAATTATAACACACATTATGTGTTATATTGATCACTTTTACACCCTTTCATAATCTTTTTCCAATCATAATCAAAATGTTTTTTAACATAAGCTCTATGGTGCGGGACAGTACATTTTGAACAATCTTGATGAATCGCTCCAGCGATTCCCTTAGTTGTGCCGTTGTTTATATCGCACTTACTAAGTATCTTGTAGGCTCCATAACTCCCTATGCCATCGTCGTTGTAGCGAAAATTTGGACATCCACAAAGGTAGCAATTAAGCTCTTTTATGTCGTGACACTTTTTACCCTCTTTATATAGTGGACAAAAATCACTCTCTTTTTGTGCCATATTTTCATAATCAAAATACTCTATAATCTCATCATCGCTATACCCTTTTGCTAAAAGCTTATCTACTATAGCTTTATGTTTTTTAGCAAACTCCTCTACCCACTCACTATATAGCATGTTTGCCAAGCTCCAAACTCTCATAGAGTGCTAGTATATTTATATAATCTTTATGAAAAGTTGTGTCAAAAAGTAGCTCATTTGCCTCTAGTACTTTGGTAGCTTTTGAGATGATATCTGTTGTAAAAACTAGCTCTAAAGCAAACTCATACTCTTTAATATTAACTCCCATCTGTTTTGCTCTTATAAGCTCACAAACCGCACAATCAAGCATAGTTTTACTAGAGCTTAGTAGGTATAAAACCTCATCGTAGTTTTTAAGAGCTAAGTTTGCTTGAGCTTTTAGGTGATATGCTCTTATATCGCTACTAAAAACCACCCCGATATACTTTGCTATATCAAGATTATCATCAAGCAAATCTAGCTCATAGAGTAGATCGTGAGGCTCATAAGAGGCAAAATTAAGCACCATATCTCTTAAAAACTTACCTCTGTTTTTATTGTTTAACACCAAATCATCAAGAGTATATATCTCGCTCATAGTTGGTACCACAATATGTGCTGTATAAAATCCCAAATACTCATACTCCCTTATATAGGCACTTTTATCTAGTTTGTTTAGGAGTATTAACAGTTGTTCATATTGAGTTTTTGTATCTTTTTTAGCAAAACTCCACTCACAAAACTCAAAATCTTCTCTACTTTTTAAAAAACCAAAACCAACAACACCATTTGAGTCTATAAAGTGTGACTCTAGGTTTATACTATCGCTCACAAACTCCATATCAAAACTAGGTGTAGCAAAACTATCAAGATTTTGTATATCTCTACCTTGCATAAGCTCACTAAGTGTCCTCTCAAGAGCCACTTCAAGGTTTGGGTGTGAGCCAAAACTAACAAAGAGTGTAGCATTTGATGGGTTTATAAGTGAAATTGCTACAACTGGAAAAACCCCACCTAAAGTGGCATCATAAGCACTTAGTTTGTAGCCTAAACTCTCTAGAGTAGCGATATCCTCACTAACTTTAGCAAAGCTAGTTATATCTAGTTTTGGGAGTGAATAGCCATTTTTTATAACTTCAAACTTAACATACCTCTCAAAAATCTCACAAAGAGCTTGAACTTTGGCTTCATAAGGGGTGTTTCCACTCGCCATACCGTTACTCATATATAGGTTTTGAAGTATATTTATAGGCAGATAAAGCAGCTCATTTGTACCTATTTTTTTAAAAGGTAAAGTTACTATCTTATCTTCATAGTCGCTATTAAAGTCTATAAAATCCTCAAAGCTTAACTCAGAATTTTTATCATAAAACTCAAATATCTTCTCATCTAGCTCACTAAAATCCAATACCGCCTCATCGCTAAAGTGCTTCATATCGGGGATATAAAAATCGCTAAAAAATAGATTGCTCTGAAGTCTCTCTATAAACTCCCCCATAGCACTAGCAATCGCTGCATCTTTGGTTATACCTTTGCCGTTTGAGTAGATAAGTGATGGTGCAAGAGTGTAGGCTAGATTTATGGAGTGGCAATGTTTTAGTGGGTGTTTTGGTTGGCTAAAATTAAGCGAAATACCACTTAAGGTATCTCGCATATGTTCAAGTGTTGTTTTTAGTGGAGCATCTTTGCTTAAAAAATTCATCTTGCCATTTTACTATGATTTTGTAAAAAGACTACTCCATAAGCTCTTCTAGTATCGCCTCAAACTGCTCTTGAGCCTTTAGAAGTTGCTCTAGTGATGGCTCATCTTTTATATCGGCACTACTTATCCAGTTATATACCGCAGGAAACTCCATCACTAACTTATCGTCACCTTTTTTCTTATACATAGCAAGTGTGCAAGGTGCAAAAGCCGATGCTTCTGGTTTTGTTTGCGAAACTGTATATATAACAGGTAGTTTACATATGGAGTAACCTTGGTAAAAATCATAAATCGAATCATCCATAAACTCAGCCAAATCAACAGTTCCTGGAGTTACAAACCCGTACATACTAAGACCATTGCTTAGAGAAAATAGCACATCCTCTATCTCTTCGCCATCTTCATCTATAGGGACTTCATAGCGTGTTATAAGCTCTTTGTCGGTTTTTATCGCCTCTTTGCTTATCTCTAACTTAGCATTTGGGAGTGCTTTTTTAAGCGAATCCAAAACCTTAGTATTTAGCTCATCTATAAGTTTATCATCGACTCCTAAAACTTTTTTATAGCCACTAGCAGTTAAAAAACTAACATGCAATCTATCATCATCTTTTGCTTGATATATGCCGACTCCAAGGGGAGTTAATGCCCCTGCTTGTGGGTATTTTTGTACTAGTTTTATAGATAAATCTTTATGATAGATAGTCATAAGAGTAAAGACTTCATAGTCAGTTTTTTGAAACTGAATCATAAAAGGTTTTATCATATCACTATTTACAACTACACCAAAACCATCATCTACAAACACCTTTTCGATGCTATTTGGAGTTATTTTAGCACTCTTGTTTTCTACATCTAAAAGGTATAAATCGCCTTTAGCACTTAGTATCGATACAAAAAATACCGATAAAAACAAAACTATCTTTCTCATCTTTTGCTCCTTTTATGGGACTATATAAACCCAGCCCTCTTTTACCCTTTCGGTTATCTCAACTATACCCGCTGTGACTACACTAACATCATCTAGCAGCTCATCTTCTTTTATGTTTTTAGTTCTCATCGTGTTCCCACACCCATAAAACTCAACATCTAAAAGCTGAAGTGCTTTTACCCTTTTTGGTATCTCACCTTGTTGTTTTAAAACTGCTTTTATACCGTGATAGTAAGCTACTATTCTCATCTTTACATTTTCAGGTCCATAATACTTTAAGACATTGTTCGCACTGCTAAGGACATGATTTATCTCATCATCATCAGCACTTTTTATGGAGAAAATGATTTCTCTTGGTTCAAAGATACTAGGTTTTGGTTCGGCAAATATAGTATCTGCTCTTAAAAATCCCACAAGCAAGAAAAATATAATTATAGCTCTCATAGTCACTCACCTTTAATATTTTTAGCAAGATCTATAAAATCCTCTTTACTCCACGAACCTGCAAAAGATTTTATAACCTTTTTGTTTTTATCTACAAAGAAAAAAGATGGAGTCATCTTTATACACAAGTCTATATCACCATCGTAGTTGTTTATATCGACTTTAACTGCGATAAATCGCTCATTTATCCACTTAGATAGCTCCTCATCTTCAAAGGTTTTATCCATAAGTTTGCAATACCTACAGTTATCTTTATAGGTCTCAATCATAATGATTTTGGAGTTTTTCTCTTGCTTTATAAGTGCATCATCAAGCTCATACCACAAAACTTGTGACTCTAAAAAACTCACAAAAATCACCAAAGATACAAATACTCTTCTCAATTTATTACTCTCTTTTTTTAAATCACTGCCACTAGAGTAAGGAAGGGAGAGAAGAACTCTAGTGGCAGTGTGAAACAGATTAACTAAAAGAAGTAGTTAAGCTCCAAACGGTACTCATTGTATGAGTTATCATCTCCAGCTTTAGCACCATATTTTAACTTATCTGCTCTAACTGAACCAAATCTAAATCTAGCATCAAGCTCAGGAGTTATCTGTTGAACTAAATCTATATGGATAACTTTAGAATCGGCTGCAACACCAGAAACTTGTTTCTTTTCATCAAAATCTTGAACTATAAAACGACCCAAAACTTTAAAACCATCTAAAATCTTTGCTTTACCAAAGTCATAGTTGGCTTGAGCCATATAGGATTTGGTATTTGCTGACCAGTTCATCTGAGCCATACCACGGGTATATCCACCAGTTGGGAACCCTCTCCATGGAGCAACTAAGTCTGCTTTATCGGCTATTTTAGAGTATCCTAGTAAAAATGACCATGCATTTTGAGATAGAACCAATCTACCCATATAGGCATCTGATTTTAGTGAAGTTGGATCTTTATATCCACCATTTGCGGCTTTACCAGTTAAAGCTGCACCACCAACTTCACCTGCTCCATTATCAAACTGATGAAAGTATCTAACACCTGGGGTTAGTTTAAAACCACCTCCTAAATCTATACCATAGTTAAGCTCACCTATAATGTTTGAGACAAGATGAGGTACTGCATTGTAAGATAGGTCTATCTTAAGATTTGGTACAGATGTATTTGTAGCCTCTATAACTACAAGTTTGTTCTCGGTATCTTTCCCTTTTGCTTTAAGCTTTGCATAGCTTAAGCCTTGATGGGCACCATTATCATCATTGCCATGCCAAGAATCGCCTGAGCTATCTGTATTAGCTATAACATCGTGAAACTTTGTATGGTCTCTTAGTTTTTGAGCATAAAAATATGCTGCTTTTATGGTTGTATCTGGGATATCTTTACTAACCAAACTAAAACCCTCAAATGCATTTGGCTGCATTTTTGTATCGTTTGATGCAACTAACATAGACTCAAATAATTGGCGACCATATTTTAGTGTAGTTTTTGAGATATCGTACTGCAAATAGGCTTGTGCGAGAGTCGCCATATGCCAATTGCCATTATCCCTTACATCTGCTCTACTAAATGTATCTTTACCACTCTTTACTGTACCTACTCTATTGTCAGAGACTCTAAGACCACTAAATGGACTTTTAGAGTAGTACATTCCAGCACCTGCACTAAAACCATATAGTGAGGCGGTTTTATAGACTATGTCGCCACCTAAGCCAAATGCTTTGTTGTCGTAGTTGTCATCATCATTATCCCAGTCCCATCTAAACCAGTTGGCTCTTAAGTGTCCATAAAACATACCCTCTTTAAACACATCAACGATATTATCGACTTTACCCGGAGTTACATTGTAAACTCTAACCATATCTGGTTTTAGAGTCATCTTTGGTTTAGCTGTATCTGCACTTAGAGTGCTTAGACACCCTAGTGCAACTATAGTACTTATCGCTATCTTTTTCATAATTTAACCTTTTTTGTCTAACAGCTCATTGAGCCTTTTGTTGGACAGCCACACTCATAATCCATAAGCCTAACATTGCCCTCATTGCTAACATCTATCACTTTTTTGCGTTTGATATAGTCTCTTACTATATCATAAACAGGTCTAACCTTATCTTTTTGAAGGTTTGAACCTGCATTTTGAAGGTTTCCTCCCCATGAAGAGACTATATATGTCTTATCTAGCTCTATAGCTTTACCCCCTATTTTTAAGTTTGAGATCCGCTTACCAGTTTTGTTTGTAACACTTATCTCATAACTAGCACCACCTAAGCGGCTCATATCACCACCTTGTTGGTATAGCGGGTTTTCATTGAAAACATTATCTGCTATATCTTCTAGTAGATTTGCTATCTGCTTACCTTGAAGCTCAAATGTATATACATCAGGATATGTAGTAGCACACATCTCATAGACATTATCCATTGTTATATCTTCACCTGCTAAAACAGTTGTTCCCCATCTATACCCTGGTGTAAAAGATATATCGCACTTCATCTCATCTATGATAGCATCGTTTATAAGCTGATCAAATGTTGAGAAAAATGTATCTCTTTTATACAAGATATTTTTGGTTTTTCCTAAAACTTCATCCATCTCTTTTGCATATGGTGCATATAGCTCATCTATTAGCTTTAACCCTGCTGGGTCTGCTGGTATGATATTTGATGCTATAGGTATAAGTTTATACTCATATCCCTTAACTTTTCCATTTTTAGCATCAACATCTAAACGACCTATATATTTTCCATGGCTCCCTGCTATAACTATAACAGTTTTGTTTATGATGATTGGTTGAGGTGATGGGTCGTGGGTGTGTCCACTTAGTATAAAATCTATACCATTTACCTTTCTAGCAACCTCTTGATCTACACTAAAACCATCGTGAGATAAAACAACAACACAATCAACTTTATGCTCATCTCTTAGCTCATCTACATACTCTTGAAGTGTGTCTAGTCTAAGCCCAAAGCTCCACCCCTCTGTAAACTCTCGCGGGTTTGCTGTTGGGGTAAATGGAAACGACTGCCCTATGATACCTATCTTAGCACCACCTCGCTCTTGTATGGTGTATGGCTCAAAAACAACCTCTTCAAAGTTCTCACCAAATGGATCATCACCTACGATATTTTGAGATACAAACTGAGCATCTAGCATCTCTAAAAGCTCCATAACTCTCTCTTTACCATAAGTAAACTCCCAGTGTCCAACCATCACATCGACACCTAAGTAGTTTTGTGCTTTTACTATAGCCTCACCGCGGGTTTTAAGTGCTACCCCTGTACCCTGCCATGTATCGCCTGAGTCTAAAAATAAAACATTATCTTTACCTCTAGTTTTTCTGATATGCTCTAACACACTCTTCATATGTGCTATACCGCCCATCTTTCCAAACTTCTTGGCTAACTCTTCAAAGTCTATATGTGTATCGAAGTAGGCATCTAAACTACTAGGTTCTAGCCCGTAGTGTTTAGCAAAAGCCTCTCCACACAAAAACCCTGGAGTACCTACTAAGTTTTTAGCAGATATAAGAGTCGATGGCTCTCTCCAGTATAGTGGTTTTAGATGAGCATGCATATCACACATATGTAAAAGTGTAAAGTTACCTGTATCTTTAAAACTATATATATCATCTAGCGATATACTCTTTATGCTTTTTGTTGAAGCACTACTAGATGAGGCCAAACCTAGCCCAAATATAGCACATAAGTGCATAAAATCTCTTCTTGAAACTTCCAAACTATGCCTCCTATCTTTTTAAACCTGGTATCGCTACCTCAGCACCTTTAGCCTCATGTGTAAAGTAAACCTCAAGTGCAGTCATCTCTGTTGCTCCAAGAGGCAACACTGCTAAGAGTGCATTCTCCATACACCCTTGAAATCTCTTTTGCAAAGTTGCAAGATTAGATTTTGTCATCCTATAAGCTGGCCATGTTGCAGCTGAAGCATTCCCTTTTGCAGAGATATCTGGTAAGGGTTGAGTTCTTAGTATAGTATTTACCACCTCTGGGTTATGGCAACTCATACAAGATAGTCCCCTTTGTCCTCTTCTAGTCTCAAACACCTCTTTACCCAAAGCATAAGCTGCTCTCATCTGCTCATTTGCATCTATGTCTATATTTATAGCTTCACCATTTGCTAGTGATTTTACAAAAGATGACATATCAAACATTTGTGAACTTGCTAGTTTATATGGCTCTTTGTTGTTATCTGCCATAAAAGCTTGTAACATTTGGTCTATACTTACAACTGAGTTGTACTTTTTTATATATCTTGGAAACCCTGCTAAGTACTTAGGTAGATCATCTTCACTAACACTAAGATACTTTGCAAGTGCCTCCTCACCACCTAACTCATCTAAAAGCTCAGAGCCACTTTGTATCATCATATCGGCGGGGTTATTTTCAAGTAACTCCTCATACATAGCCTTATCAGCATCGCTCATAGTAAACTGCTCACTAGCTAAAAGAAGTGATGATGCTACACTTATGGCTAAGCCTATTTTTAGTAATCTTCTCATGGCTTACCCTTTTGGATTGATTTTGGCTCTGCTCTCTCCAACAACCCCTTTGTTATCAGAGTAGCTAACCTTTATCTCTCCTGCCTCTTCAACTCTAAGATATGTACTTAAAACTGGATTTGCAGAGACTGTTTCCCAAATATTCATAGTTGAAAAAACCTTATCGTTGTACTCAAACTTTGCACTTTTTATATAGTCTGCTGGTACAACTTTGCCACTCTTTTTATCGACTCTAAGTCCCGTTTCCATCGGGTGCATAGCCATAAAACTAACTTTTATAAGATCACCCTTTTTATATTTATTAGGGTTTATTTTTATCAATGTTTTTATACCTGCCATTTTTTATCCTTTTTTTATGTTTTTTTAGTTTTTTATATCTATCAACCACATCCACCGATGGTCACTTTAACACTTTGAGATGCCATAATAAACTCCCCATTGCTAAGTTCAGCTAAACCAACAACCTCTTGAGTACCCCCTAGCTTTATACGAGTAGATAACATAGCTTGTCCATTTGCTGGAGTTAAATGTATATCTACACATCTTGAGTTTGCATTTTTAGTAGCAAATATATGTATAGATTTTACATAATCACCCTCACTCATAGGGCTATCAACATCAACACTAATAGGCACAACTGCACCATTTTCTGCTATCTCTGGTGCTTTTAACTTAATCTTGTCTGATTTTTGTGGAGCTTTTCCACCTGTTACAACCTTTAGTGCCGCATCATAAGATAGCTCATTTCCACTCTTTGGCGCACTATCAGCAAAACTAACCGCTGGGATAACCCCTATCGCTGCTACTGCACTCATACCTTTTAAAAAACTTCTTCTTTGCATCTCTTCTCCCTTATTTTTTTATCGATAGTATGTAAGATGTGATATCACATATCTCTTTTTCACTAAAAAGCTTTGTTGCTAGATTTACAGTCATATGTGTTTGAGGATTGTCAAACCTAGGGTCTGCTATCTTTTTAAATACATACTCAGCATCTCTAACACCTGAAGCGACAAAGATATCGTGATAAGAGCTCAAATCTGGCCCTACATTTCCACCGCCTACAGCTTTTTCTATATTGTGACAAGCTATGCAGTTTCCATACTGTTTTGCTTTACCATCAGCATTTACCTTGCTAAGCCCTTCTGGTGCATCGCCTTTTGCATTTTCACCATTTAGGTTATTAAACATATATGCACCTCTAGCTATCGCTTTTGGATCACTACTCACACACCCTTTGGGCATCTGCACCTCTTTAAATGGTGGTAGTAAATCTTTTTGGATAATAGCTTTAGCATCTGGAACCTCTATAGCCTTGCTATAATCAGTTGCAAACAGTGCTGTTGCACAAAGTAATGATATACTCAAATACCTCTTCATCTAGCCTCCTTTTTTGATCTCAGGAAGCATATTAACTGCTAAGTATAAAATTTGTATAAAATATATAAAAAAAATTGATATAAACTCTAATTATCTATAAAAGTGAGTGTTTTTGGGAACTTATAGGTAAATGTTGTACCTTTTTTTGGTTTAGAATCGATGGTGACTTTTATATTTTGGCTTTGTGCTATCTGACCTACTATATTTAGCCCTATACCAAAACCACCTGTTTGCTTGTTTTCTCTGTAGTATCTATCAAATATCTTTTTAGTATCTTCTATCCCAACACCAAAATCTCTAAAACTAAGTAAAATCTCTTGGTCTTGGTTTAACTCTAATTTTATCTCGATAGAGCTTTGCTCATGCGAGTACTTTATGGCATTTGAAATGTTATTATCGACCAATCTTTGGAGTTGGGTCTGGTCTATCTCTATAAAAATACCATCTTCTAAAGATGAGACTATCTCTATGTTTTTTAAAAGTGCTATTTGGGAAAAATACTCCACCCTATCTTCTAAAAACCTTTTTAACTCAATCTTTATCTTCTCTTGTTTTAGTTTATCGTACTTTATAAGATACTCCATATCTTGATAGATATTTGATAGTATCTTAGCTGATGCTTTTATCCTCTTTAGGTATTTGTTATCTTCGTGGTTTCGTAAAAATAGATCTACATTTATGTTTATGGTTGTTAGTGGGGTGTTTATCTCATGTATGGAGTCTTTTATGAAGTTGTCTAGTTTTTTGTTTACCTCTTTAAAAGGTCTTGCAAATCTATTAAGAAAAAAGAGACTCAACATAAATATAAGGACAAATATCGATATAAGAATTAGCAGTGCTTTTTCATAAACCTCATAGTAAGATATACTATTTTGCACCACAAGATACCTTGCATCAAAGTACCTTCCATCTGGTAGTGGCATAACATAATAGGCTATGCCATCTTGAGTATGGTAGCCATATGCAAAATCTTTTATAGATGTTTTTATAAGTGTAAATATACTTTTTTGCCTAATATCATAGATACCCGATGTAAAGGTTTTAAACCGTGGATACTCAAAGTACTCCTCATCGCTATTATAATCATCAAAAACCCTAACAATGGAAACGGCTCTATCTTTTAGCTCCATCTCATTTTTTACATCGTATATCTTTTTCATAAACGATATATATATAAAAAGTGGTGCTAGTAGTATGATGGCTATTAGCACTGTATAAAGATAGGCATATTTTATAGCATATTCACTATCTCTCAATGATATATCCTAAGCCTCGTCTGTTTTGTATAATGCTATCTGGTAGTTTTTGTTTTAGGTTATTTACCTGAACTCTTATGGTTGATGGCTCGACATAATCACCCCAAACCATATCTTGAAACATCTCCATAGATACTACTGAGTTTTTGTTTTTGATAAGCACCTCTAGTATATCTTTTTCTATTTTTCGTAAAACTATCTCCTCACCATTTTTGCTCAATCTTCCATTTTGTAAGTTATAACTCACATCACACCCAAGTTTTACAACCTCATCATCAAGATAGTAACTCCTTATCGCCTGTTTTATCCTAAGTTCAAGCTCTAGCAAATCAAAAGGTTTTCGTACATAATCACAACACCCTTTTTTATACCCCTCTTCTAGATTTTTTATATCTGCCATAGATGTTAAAAATATAGCTGGAGTTTTCATCCCCTCTTTTCTAAGTGCTTGTAAAAACTCAAAACCGCTCATAGATGGGACATTTACATCTAACAAAAAAAGGTCGTAGTTTTTATCAAAAACCCCATCATAGGCTACTTGACCATCACAAAAATCATCCACCTCATAACCTAAATCCTCTAAAAACTCTTTTATGCTAACCCTGAGTGAACACTCATCTTCTAAAAGCAAAATTCTCATCTTAATTTTCCTCTAACTCGTTTTTGTTCTTGCTCTTTTAACAAAAGCTCTATTAGTTGCTCTTTTGTATAGGTGTTTAGTGTTTTCATATCTGCACCATATCTACCATATACTCTATCTTCTAGATAGCTATCGCTCTTTTCATAAGCTACCACATCGTAAAATGCCTTTTTTGTTAAGTTTATAAAAAAAGATGTATCATCATTTTGATCTTTAAAATAATTTACATATCTTTGGTTTAGCACAAACACAAAAAGTCCTATAGTTTGAGAGCTACTATCTCTCATATTTTCACTAAATATATAATTTTCACCAATATTTACAAGCTTATTTATCTTTAGCTCTTTAAAATCTACCTTTCTTAGAAGAGATAGGTTGTTGTGGTTGTAGTTTCTATTTGCTACTATATACCTATCTATAGTCTCATTATCTTGCATAAATACCGCCATATCGTAGTATTTATCGTCCATAAGGACATAAAGATCGACTCCTATCTTTCTAAAAAAATCGACTATTGAGTCAAAAAAACCGATAATCTCCACAAAACCTATAAGCTGCTCATCTTCATAGATAGGGACTGTTGTTTTTATACTTAAGAGTCGCCCTATCTCTATGGAAGATCTTGGAGTTTTGTGTGATGCAAAATATAAAAGATCGCTTCTATAATCCTCTAGTGGCATACCCGCATATATATCATCCCAACTTCTAGCAAATATATGATAATCGTATGTTAGAACTTGAGCTTTTGTATCTACCCCTGTACTAGCCTTTATATCTTTACTTAGTTCAGATAGTAGCTTATAACCTAAAGCCTCATCTTCATTTTTCAAAGCTTCGATTAGTACTGAGTTTTTTGATATCGCTATTGCCATCTTTAGAGTATCTACTTTTTTAGCTTTTATCTCACTCTCAAGTGTTAGAGATAGTTTGTCTAAAACATAGCTAACATTTTGCTTATCTATAGCGACTCTTACACCAAAAAGAAGAGCTATAGCTATAAATAGTAGAGCTAAAAAGATGTAGATTATTTTTTGCACTATCTAATAAACTGGTATAAAAGCATAGCCACTATTTTGAGCATCTATAAGCCCCATCATAGCACTTGGTATCGTTTGGACAAACTCTAAGATATTGTCTTTTGTTACATCTCTAGACTTCATACCTGCCTCACACATAACAAACTTCACTCTGTATGTATCTGTAAGTGATTTTAATCTTTGGTGCAAATCATCTAAGTTTTTGCTAAGTTGCCCATCTGGCTTTATCTTTGTTTTTGAGATATCTTTTACAAAAAACTTATAAGCATCGCCATGTATAACTACAATAACATCTAACTCTTTAAAACTATCTTGGTAGTAGGTGCTATTCATAGCTACACCTTTGATAAGTCTTGACTCTATAGTATTTATACTTGAAGTAGTAAGATCAAAAACAGCCTTTTTTAGATCATCACTTCCGCTAAGAACCCCTACACTTAGGAGTAGTACCAACAAAAACTTTCTCATAAAATCTCCTTTTATCACAATTTTATCAAAAATTACATCAATTTTAGGCAAAATATTTTACTCTCACTTTATAATATTGCACTAGTATAAACTCAAAATAAAATAGTTTGTGATAACATTACATTAAGGTAGTTAAATTTATTAAGGTTTTTTAAAGGGGTGAACTAATGGGCGTTAGTATAGGGAAGAAGATCGCTATTCCTACGGTAGGGATATCTTTAGTTTTGCTGGTTATAGGATTTTTTGTTCTAAATCATTTTAAATCAAACATAGAACAAGAGTCGTATCAAAATATAAAAACAACTCTATCCTCAAAGATAAAAGATAGAATGAATGCAAAATTTGATGTAGGGATAACAAATGCTCTAGCGATATCAAACGACACTAGGGTGTCTGATGCTCTTGTTGAAAATGATAGAGATTTAGCGATAAGTGCACTCAAAGATACAGGCTCAAGATATAAAAATGAGACAAACTTTAAAAATATAAAAATCCACATACACGACAAATATGTAAGGTCGTTTTTAAGAGACTGGGAGCCGTTGAAATTTGGTGATGATTTGAGTAGTTTTAGACACACCATAAACAAAGTAAAAGCAGACAAAAAGTCACTCCACTCCATCGAAGTTGGAAATGTTGGGCTTATCATAAGAGGGGTTTCACCCATCATAAAAAGTGGTGAGTACTTAGGCTCTATAGAGTTTATGCAAGGGTTTGAGTCTGTAGTAAAACAGTTTTTAGCAGAGGGTGAGTACCTTGAGGTGCTTATGGATGAGAAACTTCTTCCATCATCGGCTTTTTTAAAAGATACAACAAAAATCTCATCATATATACTTAGTCAAAACACCATAGATGAGCAGTTTTTATCATCTTCTAGTGCTATAGATATCGCTTCTCTTTTAAAAGATGGTTATGCTATGGATAGTAAGTTTTTTTATACATTTGAGTATATAAAAGATTTTCAAGGTGAAAATATCGGGATATATCTACTAGGTGCCAAAAAATCTGATGTAGATAAGGTGATAGATGGGGCTAGTAGTATTATAAATAGTGCTTTAGCTTTGGTTGTAGCCCTAGTTGCCATACTTATGGTTACTGTACTTTTTATTATAAGAAGTGTTATACTAAACCCTCTTGTTACTTTTGAAAATGGGCTTTTAGAGTTTTTCAAGTACCTAAACAGAGAGATACCAGAAGCTAGAACTATAGATATAAAAAGTGATGATGAGATAGGTGTTATGGCAAGGGTTGTTGATGAAAATATCCTAAAAACTCAACTAAATATACAAAGCGACAATGCTATGATAGAGGGTGTTGGAAAAATCGTCGATGCTATAAATAGAGGAAATCTTGACCAAAGAGTAGAGTGTAGTACTCAAAATGAGTCTCTAGAGCTTCTAAAACAAAATATAAACAATATGTTAGTCTCTTTACAAGAAAATATCTGTAAAAACCTAAATACCTTAGTTGAAACTATGAGTACTTATGAGAACTCAGACTTTACACCGCGGATGAGCGATGATGGAAAAGTCGCTAAAGCACTAAATAGTGTAGGAGACGCGGTATCTACTATGTTAAAAGACTCTAGTGCTATAGCAAATGAGCTATCGATAAAATCTCTTACACTAAAAGATAAGATGGGATTTTTAAACACTGAGTCTATAAAACAGGCTCAAAAGCTTCAAGATTTAACACACACTATGACTATGACAAATCAGTCTATCATGGAAGTATCTGAGCAGACTAAACATGTAGTTGAACAATCAAACGACATAAAGCAAGTTGTGAGTGTTATATCGGACATAGCAGAGCAGACAAATCTACTAGCACTAAATGCTGCGATAGAAGCAGCAAGGGCGGGTGAACATGGAAGAGGGTTTGCGGTGGTTGCTGATGAGGTTAGAAAACTAGCTGAAAATACTCAAAAATCACTCCATGAGATAAACATAAGTGTAGAGACACTATCTCAAGCTGTTGTAGATATACAGACAAATATGCACGATAGAACTCTAGATATAAACAGAGCAACAGAGGCTATAGCGCAGATAGATAAAGCGACCTCTACAAATGCTACTTATGTAAATGAGATAGAGTCTATAGCACTAGAGCTAGACAGTATGAGCCAAAAAACACTAAGTGATGTGAGTAGTAAAAAGTTTTAACACATAGTTTATAAAAGCTCAATACTATATAATACCGCTATGATTAGCTTTTATACACTATTTAAAATGGTAAGAGAGAACAAAAAACCTCTTATCATCGGCAATATCATAGCAGCCCTTGCTACACTAGTTAGCATCCCTATACCGCTTCTTATACCGCTTTTAGTAGATGAAGTGCTACTTAAAAAAGAGGGGTGGCTACTACCTTTTTTAGACTCATTTGGTATAGCGGGTGAAGCACTTATCTACATAGCTATAGTTTTAGTTGTTGCTATAGTACTTAAGTTTTTGCACTTTTTATTTAGTGCTTTATCGCAAAACTACTTCTTAAGCCTCTCTCAAGAGATATCATTAGCCCTTAGGAGTAAAGCACTAAGGCACCTCCAAAGAGTCTCTATGGCGTCATACGAATCGCTTGGAAGTGGTAAAGTTATAACCCATCTTATAACCGATATCGACACTATAGAGCAGTTTGTGGGTGGGAGCTTAGCTAGACTTATAGTCTCTATATCTACCATTATCGGGGTTGGTGGTGTGCTTATCTGGATAAATCCACTATTTGGGCTACTTATACTAATCTTTGAGCCGCTTATCATGGTAGCTACAAAAAAGATATCTAAAAATGTTGGGAAGCTAAAAAAAGAGCAAAACCAAAGCATATCAGAGCTTAGCGATAACCTAACTCAGATGTGCGATCTTTTTGGACAAATCCGCTCTAGCAACAAAGAAGATGAGTTTGTAACTCGTGCTATAGATGACTCATCTAAACTAAAACAAAAATCCCTAACATATGCCATAAAAGCATTTGTAGCGGAGAGATTTTCATATACACTTTTTTCTAGTGGCTTTGAAGTTTTTAGAGCTATCGGGGTTATTATGGTGCTTTATAGCGATCTTAGTGTTGGACTTATGTTTGCGATATTTGGTTATTTGTGGTTTATCATGACACCTGTTCAAGATTTGCTATCACTCCAATACTCATATGCAAATGCCAAAAATGCTATAGCAAGGCTAAATGAGCTTATGAGCCTTCCACTTGAGCGAAATACACCAAACCCAAAAGAGTGGGATAACAACAAACCCATAAACATAGAGACAAAAAATCTTATCTTTGGATACACAAAACCTATACTAAAAGGGGTGAGTATCGATATAAAAGGTGCTCAAACTACCGCTATAATAGGCTCAAGTGGTAGTGGAAAAAGTACACTAGCTCAGCTTTTAGTTGGGTTTTATGAGCCTCAAAGTGGAGAGATCTACTACAATGGCATCAACTCTAAAGATATAAGTTTAGCATCTATCCGTGAGAAGGTTTTTGTAGTACTTCAGAGTCCACTTATGTTTAATGATACACTTGAGTTTAACCTAAGTATGGGTAAAAATTTTACTAAAGATGAGATCTGGAATGCCCTTAAAATCGCTCAGATGAGCGAGTATGTTAAAACTCTAAAAGATGGGCTAAATACTCAAGTTGGCAAGTTTGGTATAAAGCTCTCAGGTGGACAAAGGCAAAGACTAAGCATAGCTAGAATGATACTAGCAAACCCAAAAGTTATAGTTTTTGATGAATCAACTTCGGCTCTTGATGTCCACACAGAAACACAACTATTTGAAGATTTAGCTCAGTTTTTAAAAGATAAAACCATCATCATCATAGCCCATAGACTAAGCACTGTTGCACAGGCTGATTATATATATATGCTAGAGAATGGCGAAGTTATAGAAGAGGGTAAAAAAGAGACTCTAGAGGCAAACTCAAAACACTTTAAGAGGTTTGTAGATGCCCAAAGTTAGTAGAAAAAAACTTATAGCCGCTGGAGTTATTGGCAATGTTGTTGAGTATTATGATTTTGCACTTATTGGATTTTTAGCTCTTATTATAGGTAGGCTATTTTTCCCTACTCAAGACCCATTTTTATCACTCTTAGGCTCATTTGGTGCATTTGCTGCTGGTATGATTATGAGACCACTTGGGGCGATTATATTTGGGCATATAACCGATAGAATCGGGCGGCGATTTGCGATGTTAAGCTCACTTGCACTTATGGCAATACCTACTTTTTTGATAGGGTTTTTACCTACATATGAACAAGTTGGGCTTATCGCCCCTGTAGCTTTGGTTTTACTTCGTATGCTTCAAGGGCTTAGTGTTGGCGGTGAGTATGCTAGTAGCATAGTCTATCTAGTAGAACAATCAAGCCAAAACAGACAAAATCTCTACGGCTCATTTGTCTCTATCGGAGCAAAGATAGGCATGGCTCTTGGCTCTGGAGTTTGTGCTGGGCTTTTGTGGTACTTAGGAGATGAGCAGATGAGTGAGTGGGGATGGAGAATCCCTTTTTATTTTAGTTTAGTGATAGCTCTAGCGGGGTTTTACTTACGAAAAAACCTAAGTGAAAACTATGAAGCACCAAAAGAGAGAAAAGTCCCTATAGTTGAGATATTTAAAAACCACAAAAAAGAGTTTTTTAACTTTTTACTTATAGCATCATCTATTTGGATTTTTTACTACACTATCTTTATATATCTACCTATCTGGCTTGAGAGTTTTGCAGGACTTAGTAAAACCCAAAGCTCTACCATAAACACCATAACTATAACAGTTGGAGCTATATTTATACCTATTATGGCGATTTTAGCCGATAAGATAGGCTCTATAAAAACTATGAAAATAGCGGCACTTTTGAGTATGATTTGTGTCTATCCGCTTATGTATTTTATGGGTAATGGCGGGTTTTATATGGCGATGGGCGGAAGTGTTATCTTGGTGATACTTTTGTGTATGTATCAAGCACCGATATTTGCATCAACTGTTTTTGCACTAAAAGAGCATAGCTATAGAGGTAGCTTTACAGCTCTTATCCTTGGGAGTGCGGCGGGAATCGTTGGTGGGCTAACTCCTGCTATGATGAGTAGTATCCAAAAGATTACATCTTTGCCACTATCGGTAGCAGTTGTTATCACTTTTAGCTCATTTGTAGGTTGGCTAACACTCAAAAAAGTTAAAGTATGATAGAATCTTAGCTTTGCATTTATTATTGAGGTAAACATGAATATTGCCACTGTTTTAGATCTTAGCAAAGAGTTAAAATCTAGAAAAAACCAAAATGTATATAGAGTTTTTGATGAGTACTGCTCCAACCACAACATAAGCTCAGATGAGCTAGAAAAAGAGCTTATAAGTAGCCACAACACCTTTAGGTGCGATAGTTGTGAGAGGTTTTATGATATAAAAGAGTATTTTATAGATGAGGCTGAGTGTGTTTTTTGTGTAGATACACAAGCTGATGATGATTAGGCTTACTCACACTGTAACTCATCTTGAAGTATAAGAGAGTCTATCTCTCTTGATTTTACACCTATAGTTGGTGCTTCGCCGAAACATCTAACTTTTATCTTACTATCATCTTTATAGAACTCAACCTCACCAGCACCCTGTATAACATAGCCTTCAAAAACTCTACTAGCGACCCTTTTAAAGCTAAACTTTTTTGGGAAAATAACATATTTTGAAGATGTAAGTATGTATTTGGCACCGCCCATTAACTCATCTACTAGAGTCTGTTTTATTAGCTCATCTGTTTTGCCATTTATAAGATCACACTTAAGATCTTCATGAAGCAGGGTAAATTTATCATCCCTCATCTTTACAAATCCAAACTCATTTGGCTTAACACTAGGGTTATAGAAGTGTTTAAAAAACTCTATATGATCAAATGAGTTTGAAAAAACTATCAAACTTCTGTTTGTTCTAGCAAACTTTGCAAAATCACAAATCATCTCTACCTCACAATAATAAAAAACAAGCACTAGAGACTATTGTAGGGAAAAATCCTGCTACAAATAGGTATCTAGGGTCTATTGAACTATTTTCAAAATGCGATTTTAGTATCGCAGCACCTGCTGGGTTTGGGGCATTTGCTATGATGGTTAATCCACCACCCGTTACAGCCCCTGCAACTAAATGGTACTTAAACTCATCGCTTAACCCCTCAACAAGCGAACCTAAGTAGGTTATAGCGGCATTATCGGTAAAAGCACCTAAGGTTATGGCTCCTACAAAAGCTTCGGTGTTGCTCATATTTGAGATGATCCCTTTTAGCCACCACTCTTGTTGTCCACCTAAAACTACAAGCCCACCTAAGAAAAATGCAACCAAAAGTCCCTCACGAAGCATTAAGCGGTCTTGATACTGCCCATAAGCATAAGTTACCCCTAAAAATAGTAAAAATATGCTCATAAAAAATGCAGGGTAGTGTCCAAAATAGACAACCAAAGCCAAAAAGAAAAAGTGTGTAAAAACTATACTAAAAGGTATCCTTTGTTTATCGCTAACACTTGTTCTTATGTTTATGGTGCTAAGCTCTTTATAAAAAATAATTATGATTAGTATTGTATTTATAAGTATAGTAGCGATTGCTTTATAACCAAATGTCACAAGCATAAAGTAGTTACTCCAATCCCATGTTTTAGCAACCATAAGTATAGGTGGAGCGGCAAAGTTACTTAGTGTTCCACCGACTGATATATTTATAAATAGTGCCCCTAGAGTGATATATTTTAGTTTTGTAGATATCCCTTGTGAGAAGAGCTTATCGCTTAGTATAAGAGCAGCTAGTGTCATAGCAGCTGGTTCTGTTATGAGTGAGCCAAAGAGCGGGACTATCACCATAACTACAAAATAAAATCCGATCGCACCTTTGGTTGGAAGCATATTTGATAGTTTTTTAACAAGTGCTGTGGCGGTGTGGAGTATAGGTCTAGTGCCTGAGATTACCATTATGACAAAAACAAACATCGGCTCTACATAGTTTCTACTATTTACATACTCTAGTGTGCTACTCTCACCCTTAAGAGCAAACATAAAGACTATAAGCACCATAGCCCATATACCAAAAACAACCTCTATCTCACCTAGTAGGTGAAAAAGTCCTGAGTGTTGTTCACTTTTATATGCAAGTCTTTCAAAAAATTTTACGGAAAATATATGTACGATGGCTAGCGCAAATATCACAACAGCTATAATCTGTAGTGTTGTTGGCGTCATAAAGCTCCTTAGAGTTTTTAGGGTGTTTAATTGGTTTGCATTTTAATCAAAGTTAGCTAATATTTATTAAATAGTTAAAAAAGTTGTCTTAAAGGGAGAAGATTCCCCTTAAGATTATTCCATATCGTTAGCTTCTATCTCTTCATAAACTTTTTGAAGATGTTTACCAACTACGGTATCATAAGCATCCCAGTGATGGTAGGCTTTTAGTCTCTTATCTAGCTCTTCTTTTATCTCATAGGCTTCCATATCGTTATCATACGCCTCTTGAGCAGTATCTCTTAGTATCTTCATATAGTTTAAAAATGGATCTATAACCTCTGCATCAGTTGCACCAGATGGACCATGACCTGGAACTATAAATTTATAATTGCCATATTTTTTAGCCTTTATATCTTCTAAAACCTCTATATTTGCTAGTATGCTAGATGAGTCATCAAATTGACCATATCTTTGGTGGATAATATTATCCCCCACAAAAAGAGTTCCACTATTTTTATGCTCTATATGTATATCGGTATCGGTATGACCTGCACCAGGGTAATATATAACAAACTCTTCCCCATCTATCTCGATTTTTTGTTTATCTTGAAGCTCTATGATAGGGTATGCAAAAGGTTTTGTCCCTTTTAAATTTCCACTAAGCATTTCAAGTATGTTATACCAAAGCTCTGCCTCACCAGCTTTTGCCTCTTCTATCATATGTTTGTGTGCATATATCTTAACATCAGGATATCTCTCAACTATAGCTTTGTTTGCAAACCAGTGATCGCCGTGTTTGTGAGTATTTAAAACCGCAATAACAGGCTTTTTACTCACTTCATCAACCTCTGCCATTATTTTTTTACCTACATTGTAGTTTCCACCTGGATCTACCATAATAAGTCCATTTTTAGACTCTATAATAGCAGGGTTATTCATAAAGCCCTCATTTTCCTTATTTGGCTCCATAACTGGACCATGCATAACAAAAACACCTGTTGGTTGTTTTACAAACTTAAAATCACCCAAGTTTCCAAGTGTAAAAGCACTAAGTGAGAGCGAAGAACATAAAATAGCAGATGCTAGAAACCCGAGTTTATTCATGATAAATCCTTTATGTTTTGAAGTTTTTTTAATTGTACTAAAAAAAAGCTTTTGTGATAATAAAATCACAATGAAGATAGTATTGAAGAGATAAATCCCCAAAAAATGGGGATTTTAGTAATTATGCTTTACCTGATAACATTCCGTAGATTGTCATTGGTTTAAGTGCATAGACTTTTAGTAGCCACCATATCCATCTCTCTTGAGTTGGATCAAGCGGGAATGATGGAACTGGTTTTTTAGTCCAGTTAAACTCAGCTAACATAACAGTACCTAGACTTGTTATAAGTGGACAAACTGTATAACCATCGTACTTTTGAGTTATAGGCTTACCATTTGCTGATGCTATTAGGTTATCTGCTACAACTTTGTATTGTTTTCTAGCTGAACCACCTGTTTTACCCATAGGGAAACCTGCATTATCCCCAAGTACCCATACATTATCATAATCCATATGTTGTAGAGTCTCTTGTTTGATATTTACCCAGTTACCGTTTCCTAGCTTAGAATCAGCTACAGCAGTAGGTGCCTTCATAGGAGGAGTTACGTGCATAAAATCATATTTAACTTCAACTCTCTCACTTATTCTTTTTGTCACTTCCTCTTCTATAAGCTCATCATAAACTTTTTCAGTTCTCCATTTATCAAACACTGCTACTTTATTTACAGGATCAACCTCTATAAGGTTATGAGCAAAGTTGTATTTAAAACCTCTTGCATCAAACTGTTTTACGATTGGAGCATTATAATCAGGGATACCAAATAGTGCGCCACCATCAGTATAGTAAGTTAGCTCAACTTTATCAGCAACTCCCGCCTCTTGTAGTCTTGAGTATGTTAGATACATAACTTTAAGTGGAGCACCACCACACTTGATAGGTGTATTTGGCATAGTATAGACTGCTTGAAGTTTACCTGGACCTGTGTGAGCTTTAGCTTTTGCTATTAACTCTTGCATACCTTTCCACATAGCACTAGCAGCATCAGCAAAATATACTGAGTGTAAGCCATTTTGAGTTATAGTTTTTTTAACTACTGCATTATCTGCACCACTTGATGTGATAAAACCCTCTATACCTTTAATAGCACCATAGTTAAGGTTTGCACCCATAGCAACTACTAGCTGATCGTAAGCTATCTCTTCACCGTTATCTAGTGTAAGCTTGTTGTTATCAGGATCAAAAGAGGTTATATGTTTAGATATAAGTTTCACACCTTTTGGTAAAAAATCATCTCTTTTATATTGTATATCACTTTGTGACCAAACACCAGCAGCTACTAGAGTTTGTCCTGGTTGGTATGAAACTGAGAGAGGATCTGGCTCTATTACAGTTATATCTGCATTACTTATAAGGTTGTTAAGTCTTGCTGCTGTAGCCATACCAGCTAAACCACCACCAGCTATAACAATCTTACCTTTAACTTCGCTAGAAGCACTAACTTCACTTGTTGCTACTGTCGCACTAGCTATTAGTCCTGCTGCAAGTGGTGACATTGTGATGTATTTTAAAGCATCACGACGGCTCATTATCTCTGGATGTTTATCCACTTCATTTAAAATCTCTTCTAAGATTTTGTTATCTTTCATTGCTTTTCCCTCTTTTTCGATAAAGTCATAAATTGTACACCCTAAAAACTTAATGTTTTTTTAAAACACCGTTAAATGTGATATTTTCTGACTATTATAAAATATTAGTATTTGTATTATGTATTTTATTTATAATAAGCTGAGTGGAGACCCTTGAGTTGAACTCATTTTTCACAATAGTATAACTACAGCTTATTTTACTATCTTGCTTATATGTTAAAATTTGTTTGAAAAATAGTAATTCTAGCTCATCTTCGTAGCTATTTTGTTTTACGACTACCCTTGAGTGGTTTTTCTCTTTACCAAAAAGCTCTACTCTAAGCACAGTTGCACTATCTATATAAAACCGTGGTCTTTGGTTTGCTTCACCATATGGCTCAAATCTCTCTAGTATATTTAAGATATTTAGATCTATCTCTTTTGTAGGCAATATACCCAAAACATCTATATATGGTAAAAAATCACTCTCATCTAAAAGTGAAGCGGTTTTATTTATAGCACTTTTAAAAGCATCTATATCGCTACACTTTAGTGCTAATCCTGCCGCCATTGTATGTCCACCAAATCTACTTAGTAGATGAGCATTTTGCTCAAGTAGTTTGTGTATATCGACTCTTCCTAAGCTTCTAGCACTCCCTTTTGCCTCATCGCCGTTTATACTTAAAACTATGGCGGGTTTAGAGAAATGCTCAACTAGTTTTGAAGCGACTATCCCAACTATCCCCTCATGCCAACCATCTTTTGCTACTACTATAACTTTAGCATCGCCATCAGCTTGGGCTATAGCCTCTTTGGTTATAAGTGCCTCTTCTGTCTTTCTTAGCTCATTTAGTTCACCTAACTCACTAAAAGCCTCATAAGCCTCACCTATAGTTGATGCGGTAAAAAACCTAAGGGCAATAGAGGCATCGCTCATCCTACCTGCTGAGTTTAACCTTGGGGCTATCATAAAGGCTATATCCTCAGATGAGATGGTTTTTTTATTTAAAAAATCTCTTATGATGGTTGCATATGGTGCATTTGAACTAAGCAATTGTTTTAGACCCGCTTTTACTATCGCTCTATTTATATCTACAAGTGGCATAATATCTGCGATAGTTGCGATAGCTAATATACCCAAAAACTCCCTCATATCTACATCTAGTTTTAGCTCTTTTTTAAGCTCTGCTAAAACTAGCCAAATCACCTCAGCCCCGCAAATCTCACTTATGGGGTATGAGCAATCATCTTGTTTTGGATCTACTATAGCATAAGCTTTTGGGAGAGTTTGTGGCGGTGTGTGATGGTCTGTTATGATAAGATCAATCCCTCTACTAGCACATACCTCACCCGCTTCTATGGCACTTATGCCATTATCTACAGTTATGATTAGTTTAGCATCTACCCTTTTTAATACACTTGCACTCACTCCATACCCATCACTAAAACGGTTTGGTATGATAGCCTCTAGTGGGTAGGAGATCTGTTTAAAAAAGTTTATCGCTATAGCAGTAGCACTAACTCCATCGACATCATAATCCCCTATTAAAGCTATAGGCTCACCATCTTTTATGGCTCTAGCTAACCTTTTGGCAGATTTTGTGGCATCTTTTAGTAGGTGGGGTGGTGGGATATCTAAGAGTTTTTTATCATTAGCTAAGAGTCGTTTTTGGAGTATGGTTTCTAGTTTTTGTTGAGTTATAGTCTCTATGTTTTTAAACATAAAGACTACTCATCTTGTGCTAAAAGGAGTGTAGCTTTTACAAAAGCGAGTATAGATGGGTTTGGACTTTGGAGTCTTGATGTAAACTCAGGGTGAAACTGAACTGCCAAAAACCATGGATGATCTTTAAGTTCAACCGCCTCTATAAGCCCGTTTGATTCACCACTTATGATAAGCCCCGCCGATTCAAAAACCTCTCTATAGTTTGGGTTTGCTTCGTATCTGTGTCTGTGTCTTTCGTATATTGTTTTAGCCCCGCCATAAGCATCTCTTAAAATCGAACCAGCTTTTGTATCGCAAGGGTATTCACCTAATCTCATAGTTCCACCCATCGCTGATTTGTGAGTTCTTAACTGTTTGTTCCCGCTTTGGTCTATAAAGTTATCTATCAAGTAGACTATCGGGTTTTTAGCATTGGCATCAAACTCTATCGAGTTTGCCTCTTGTATATTTAGTACATTTCTAGCAAACTCTATCATACTTAGCTGCATACCTAAACATATCCCCAAAAATGGAATTTTATTTACCCTTGCATACTCTATAGCTTTTATCTTACCCTCAACACCACGGTTGCCAAATCCACCAGCTACTAGTACACTATCACAATCCCCTAAAAGCGCCTCAGCCCCTTTTGTCTCTATCTCTTCGCTATCTATCCACTCTATCTCAACTCTAGTATCTAGATGAGCCCCTGCATGGATAAGTGACTCTGTTAGAGATTTGTACGACTCTTTTAGCTCAAGATACTTCCCAACAAACCCTAAAACTATACGGTTTTGTGGTTGAACTATCTTTTTAACTAGTGAGTCCCAAACCTGCATATTTGGCTCTAGCTCACCTAGTTCTAACTCTTTTGCTATAGGTTTTAGTATATTTTGTCTTAAAAATGACATAGGGACATCATATATACTAGCAGCATCAAGAGCCTCTACTACACTATCACCGCTCACATCGCAACTCATCGCTAGTTTTTTCTTAAATGTTTTTGGGAGTGGATTTTCACTTCTAGCTATAATCATTTGTGGGGTTATACCGATACGGCGAAGCTCTTGTACTGAGTGTTGGGTCGGCTTACTTTTAAGCTCACCCGCTGCTTTTATATATGGTATAAGTGTAACATGTATAAAAAATGTTCCGATAACCTCATCATCATGCTTCATCTGTCTTATAGCTTCCATAAAAGGTAACCCCTCTATATCGCCCACTGTACCACCTAGCTCAACTATAAGTACATCATGACCCTCACCTGCTTGTTTTATACGACTAACTATCTCATCTACTATATGTGGTATAACTTGTATAGTTTGACCTAGATACCCACCTGCTCTCTCTTTTTCTATAACAGTAGAGTAGACTTGCCCTGTTGTAAAGTTGCTTGATTTTAAGTAAGAAGTGTCTAAAAATCTCTCATAGTTACCTATATCTAAGTCGGTTTCAGCTCCATCTTTTGTGACAAAAACCTCACCATGCTCTAGTGGACTCATAGTACCAGGATCGACATTTATATATGGGTCGATTTTAAGCATTCCGACCTTTATCCCTGAGTGTTTTAGAAGTGTACCTATACTAGCAGCGGTGATCCCTTTACCAAGTGAACTCAAAACTCCGCCCGTTACAAAAATATATTTAGTCATAAAAAAGCCTCACAAATTAATCCCAAATTATAATACATCTGTACTTAAACTCTAAGGAAATTTAGTTAAAATAACACAATTTTTATGGAAAAGATTTTATGGATTTCACACTCTTATTTATAGTGGTTACACTCGGCATATCTACAGTTTTAAACCTATTTTTAAAAAAATTTGGCATATCGCAAATCATAGGCTACATACTAACAGGTGCCATCATATACCACCTTTTTGATGCAGCTCATATGATAAGCCCATCGGTACTTGAGCATATTGGTGATTTTGGTATAGTTTTTTTGATGTTTACCATAGGGCTTGAGATATCACTTAGCAAGATGAGCAGTATGAAAACTATCATCTTTACAAACGGTTTTTTACAAGTTGCCATAACAACTGTTGTGTTTTTTCTTATAGATTATTATATATTTGATGTAGATATGGTAACGGCTATCATCATATCTTTAGCATTTTCACTTAGCTCAACCGCCATTGTTTTGAGTTATCTTAAAAGCTCAAAAGAGATATACAACCCTTATGGACAAAAAGCTACGGGGATACTTATATTTCAAGATATCGCCGTTATACCTATACTAATCTTTTTAGGTTTTATGACAACAAACGATCAGCAAGATATCTCAACTGTTCTTATAAACACCATCATAAGTGCTATAGTTGTTATATCGCTACTTTTTATAGTTGGAAAAAGGGTTATGACATATCTGCTTCACTTCTCCGCTTCAAGTGAGATAGATGAGCTGTTTATGGGTTCGGTTTTATTTATAGTTATAAGTGCATCGCTACTTGCATCATTTATGGGTTTTACCTACTCACTAGGGGCTTTTGTAGCTGGTATGATTATAGCTGAGACTAAGTATCATAGAAAAGTTGAAACCGATATAGCACCATTTAAAGACCTACTTTTAGGGACTTTTTTTATAGTTGTTGGTATGAAGATAGATGTTGGCTACTTTTTAGAGCATATCTGGGGTGTTATAGATATATTTGCCGCGGTGTTTATCATAAAAACATTTGTAGTTTACATAGTTTTAAGACTCACATCATCTCATGTTTTATCTCTAAAATCATCTCTTGCACTATCGCAAGTTGGGGAGTTTAGCTTTGTGATATTTGCCATAGCTAGTAGTTCAGGACTGCTTAATAATGAGCTTGAGCTATTACTTGTGCTTGTAGTTATATTTTCTATGATAATCACACCATTTTTCATATCTAAGATAAACTCTTTTGTAAGCTTTATGAGTCGCCATCACTATCTTGAGCCAGTCGCAAAGAGTTTTGAGCAGATAAAAAACCATGTTATCATCTGCGGATATAGCGATCTAGGCAAACAAGTAGCCAACAATCTAGACCTTTTGGGTGCAAAGTATGTTATCATTGATAATAACCCAAAACATATACAAGAGGCACTCAATGAAGCTAAAGAGGCATATCTAGGCGATATGTCAAAACCATCTCTTCAAGAGGCGATAAATATCGATTATTCAGCATCTGTTATAGTAACACTAGATAATATAAACAAAAAAAGAGCTATCTGCGAAGCGGTGCTAAAAAATAAGCACAATATAAATCTAGTCGTTAAAGTCTCATCAAAACAGGAGAGAAAAGCACTTGAAGATCTGGCAATAACCGCTGTTGTAGATGATAAAATAGAGATAGGAAGAATGCTAGTTGAGAAGATGATAACTTGCAATATAGGTAAAAGATGAGTAGAGTTTTTATAAGTGATCTTGATCATACACTTTTGAAAAATGATCTTAGCATAAGTAGTTTTAGCACAAATATATGGAACGATTTTGCTAAAGACTCCATTATGAGTATAGCGACCGCTAGAACATACAAAAAAGCTATAAAGTTTGTAGATAAACTTAGCTTAAATGCTCCGCTTGTGCTTTTAGATGGTGCCCTTATAGCGACTAAAGATGCCAAAATAATCGACACTAAGTTTATAGATAAAACCCTTGCAGATGAGATAGTAAATGAGGGCTTTAGATTTGGCATATACCCATTTATACTCTCACTTGCAAATAGGCTAAGCCTAAAAGAGAGATTTTCTTATAGCACAACTCTAAACTTCCACCAAAGCGAAGTGTTAAAAAACTACAAAAATGATGATCATCACGATAAGCAAGATAGACTAATAGCCCATGATGATAACTTTAAGATAGTATATTTTGGTACAAAAGAGCAGATAGAACCGCTTTATATACACCTAGAGTCTATCTATAAAGATGAGCTAAAGTTTATATTTGCCCCTGAAGCTTATGCAAAGTGCTACTTTTTAACCATACTTCACAAAGATGCCACAAAAGCACAAGGGATTAAAACCATAAGCAATCATAGTGATTTTAGCCTAGACTCTCTTACTGCTTTTGGGGATAACCTAAACGATATAGAGATGTTTGAGTTAGCTAAAACCTCAGTGGCTGTGGCAAATGCCCATAAAGATGTAAAACAAAAAGCGACAATAGTCTCAGACTTTACAAATGATGAAGATAGTGTTGCTAGATACCTAGAGGGTCTAAAAGATGACTAAAAACACCGCTCCTATGGTTATTATAGGGGTGTTATTTTTTATATTTGGTTTTGTAACTTGGCTAAATGGCTCACTTATACCATACCTTAAAATCCTTTGTGAACTTAGCGACTTTGAAGCACTATTTGTAACTTTTGCTTTTTATATCGCATATACACTTATGGCTCTTCCATCATCTTTTATACTAGATAGAGTAGGATTTAAAAACGGGATGAGCATAGGGCTTTTAACTATGTCTTTTGGGGCTATACTTTTTATACCATCGGCATATAGCTCATCTTTTGTTATGTTTTTAGTAGCACTCTTTACACTAGCAACAGGACTAACTCTGCTTCAGAGTGCATCAAACCCATACATAGTCTATCTAGGGGATATCAAAAGTGCCGCTAGACGGATATCTATCATGGGCATTATAAACAAACTAGCAGGAGTTGTAGCTCCTATTGTTTTTTCTATACTAGTTTTTAGTGAAACCAAAGTAGATGCGGGGGATTTGGTTTTTCCATATACCCTTATGGCTATCATACTCTTAGCCCTTGTGGCTCTAGTTAGGTTTTTGCCCGATATAGCTCAAGAGATTAAGCCTAGTGAAGATTTGCAAAAAAGTATCTTCTCATTTGCCAAAGTTGTTTTAGGAGCAATTGCTCTGTTTTTTTATGTCGGTATAGAGGTGATAGCTGGAGATACCATAGGGCTTTATGCCCAAAGTTTAGGGGTCGCTAATCCAACTATACTAACCTCATATACTATGTTTTTTATGGTTGTTGGTTACTCTTTGGGTGTTTTATTTATACCTAGATTTATCTCAACACAAAAAGCTTTAGCTCTTAGTGCGATAAGTGGCTTAGTTTTTATAGCCCTTATAGTTAGCCTACCTGAGGATATTAGCATACTATCACTCCCTGCACCTATTTTCTTTATAGCACTTTTAGGGCTTAGCAATGCACTAGTTTGGCCTAGTATCTGGCCACTTGCACTTGAGGGGATAGGAGCATATAGCACAAAAGCTACCGCTCTACTTATCATGGCGATAGCTGGTGGGGCATTGCTTCCACTACTATTTGGTAAAATCTCACAATATTTTAGTATGCAAGATGCCTATAGCATAGGGTTTGTTTGTTATATATTTATACTCCTTTATGCTACTAAATGGCATAAAAAAATGAGCTGGTATGATAGAGTTTAAAAAGTTTGATAGTGGGCTTGAATATATAAAGATCTCAAATGCTTTTGCAACCGCTAAGATCTCTTTAAAAGGGGCAACTCTTTTTAGCTACAAAAAAGTTGGTGAAGATGAGCTGTTTTGGGTAAGCGAAGCGAATGATTTTGACAATAACTCACCCATAAGAGGTGGCGTTCCTATATGTTGGCCATGGTTTGGATCGACCTCCCTGCCCCCACATGGATTTGCGAGAGATAGCAGATGGGAGTTTGTGAGTTATGATGAGCCAAATGGTGTCGTGGTTTTTAAACTAGATGAGCCGTGGGAGTATAAATATAACTTAGTTTTTAGTCTAAAAATAGGCAAAACCCTAAGTATGAAACTAAGTACTACAAACCTTGATACTAGGGAGTTTAGTCTATCTCAAGCACTCCATAGCTACTTTAATATAAGCGATATTAGCAGTGTTAGAGTTAGTATGCTTGATGGCAAAAGCTACCTTGATGCACTTGATTTTAAACAAAAAAACCAAAATGGCGACATAGTTATAGATAAAGAGATAGATAGAGTATATAGCGATGTAGATGGGGCTATTTTAGTAGATAAACATAGAGCTATCCATATAAAAAATAGTGGCTCAAAGAGCATAGTTGTGTGGAATCCATGGGTAGAAAAAACTAAAAGACTTAGAAATATGCTAAAAGATGATTATAAAAAAATGCTCTGCATCGAGTCTGCAAATGCTTTTGGTGATGCTAGAGTACTAAGACCAAACGAGACCCATACTCTAGCGACTACGATAAGCCTCATAAGCGAGTCTTAAAACCCCGATAGCATAGTTTGATGAGTTGTTATAGCTCATAATTTTTTTAGTCTGCTCTTTTATGTACTCAAGCTCTTTTTTACCACAAGCAAAACAGTTATATACTGCTTTTCCTTCTCTATTTTTACTATATACAAATGAGGCGTTTTGGTGCTTAAACTCAAACTCATACCACTCACTCTCTATCTTTGCAACATCCCCCATCTCACTCCACTTAGCAAGTGTGTTAAAACTAGCTTTTTGGTGTAAAAAGTTTGCACTTGAGAGTATCGCATCTTCCATTTTGGTTATATCGGCGGCACCTTTTGTATAAGATAGTGCTAGATTAAGATTATCGGGCATAAACTGCGAGATCCCTATCGCCCCCGCATAAGAACTAGGAAGATTACAGCTATCTGGTTTTATGTCTGATTCGTAACAATACTTTAAAATCGAAACAATATTTGCTTTTGACATATTTACAAGCCACTTCTCTCTGCTAGTTTGAGGTTTTGTTCTACTTAGAAGTGTATGAAAGACTACAAAAGCGTCATGAGGTGGTTTAATGAGACCTAATCTTGTCTCTTTAGCTAGTATCGCCGCTACTATCTCACGGTTTACACCAAAATCCCTCTCAACCCTATCATAAACCTCTTTGTACTCATCTAGATGTTTTACTATATTTGGTACAAACTCTAAAAGTGTATTGTTTGCCTTTTTTTCACTCTTTTTATGGCTACTTATTTGGCTAGGCTGCATAAGTTTAAAACTCTTCTCATCAAAAGTTTTAGTTTTGCTAGAGGCTAAAAAACTCTCGATATACTCTAGTTTAACTCCACTTTTTTGAGCCCTTTGACATATATCTTTATAGAGTGGTTTTTCACAATTTGCCTGTAGTGCTGAGGTTATTAGTAAAAATAGTATAAGCTTTTTCATAGATGCAAGTGTATCAGCTTTAACTATAATGTCAAGATAAATTGTTATACTTTCACAAAAATTTTAGGATTGTAGTATGTCAGAAAAAGTAGTAGTAGATAAAGCATGTGATAATAAAATCTGTATGAAAAGTGACGAGTGTGCAAGATACCAAGCATACTTAGATGGTGATCAAAACTATAAAACATTTAATGGCAATGAGAAAAAAGGGTGTGGGCAGTTTATACAAAAATAGCCTCCGCCTCCCTTAGCCTATCAACCGTCCCGATATCTATCCACCTACCGCTATATAACTCACCACTAACTTGTTTGTTAGCTATGTTAGTCCTTAAAATAGGGGCAAGTGGGAGTTTTTCTAACTCTATGTTAGCAAATAGTTTTTTACTATAATAGCCTATGCCACTAAAGGTAAATTGTTGCTCATCTATAACCAAACCACCATCAAGTCCAAAATCACCATAAGGGTTATGCAAAGGGTTTTTAACAAGCACTAGATGAGCAAGAGTATCTTTTAACTCAAAGTTTTTATCAAATTCATAATCACTCATAATATCACCATTTACCACCAAAAAAGTATCACTCAGATGAGCAAGTGCTTTTATAATCCCACCCGCACTCTCAAGCCCACCGCTATCTCTCTCATCTGAGTAGTGTATATTTAGACCCCATCTTTTACCACTACCTAAAGTTTGTGGTAGCTGTTCACCTAAATGAGCCATATTTATAACAATATCGCTAAAACCTAAGTATGCTAATCTCTCTAAATGGTACTCAATAATAGGCTTTTTGTGGACTTTTATAAGTGGTTTTGGAGTTGTATCGCTTAACGGCCTTAGTCTTTTACCACGACCCGCCGCTAATATCATAGCTACCATAAACTACTCTTTTGGCTCCATCTTGCTTTTAGCATTTTTTATAGCATTAGCGACTGCTATTTTTGCGGCACTTATGGCATTTTGTCCCATCTTTTTTGCCTCATTTGCGGTTTTTGAATGTAGCATACTATCTGCTTTTTTAGAAGCGGCTTTAGCAAATGAGCTAAATCTCTTTTTCATAGCAATAGCGGTCTCTTTAGATATATGAACCAACTCTTCAAGGTCATATCTCATCTTGTTGTTTATCTCTTGTAGAGCTTTTTTTGTTATAGATTCACTCTCATTTGCACTACTATAAATCACTTGAGAAAATATCACATCGGTGTGGTTTAAATCTTGCATAATGGTGTCGTAGTCTCTTATAAGGATATGTTTTGCCTCTAGTGGCATAAACTCTAGTCGCTTTTTAAATCTATCTATAGAGAGTACAAGTCCGCTTCGCATACCCCTTAGGCTCGATTCTAAAATCCCATCTAGTTGGTTTGGTGTCGCCTCTGCTACCTCTATGGAAGCATTTAGTATGGTTGAGAGTATCTTTCTAACTCTTAGGGTATTTAACTCACCCTCTTTTATGGTCTCATATGTTAGCTCTTTTATCATCTCTTCTATAAAACTAAATGCCTCACTAGCTTTGTATCTCTCTATCGCTTCGATGATAGCACTCTGTGTAGTTTCACTCAAAACATCATAAAGATCAATTGACTGGAGTTTGATTTGATGAAGTTTGCTTAAGTAAGACTCATCACTAGCCTCACTCTCAAGTTCGGCAAATAGCATATACTTAGCATCTTGTATCTCGCTCATCTTTTTCTCTATAGCTATATCTATCTGCTCTTTTTGAACTAAAAGATGGTTTAGCTCATCTGCTAGATGCTCGGTTTTAGTTTTTATCTTCTCGTCTATATTTTGTTTTAATCCATCAAAACTAAGTACTTCTAACTCTCTCATCTTCTTTTCCTATAGTACAAATTTTATTTTATCGTGTTTTTTTAGTGAGTCAAATATATAAGTCCGCTCATCATCATTATGGACTAAAAGCTCAAAGTTCATACTTATATATTTACCGCTTTTAGAGTTATTTGAGTGTTTTAGAGTGTGCTCTTTTTCTAAGATAACCTCTTTTATAGCACACTCTATATCCTCTTTACAAACCCCTATAAGCTTATAACTCCACAAACACGGGTATTCAAGCTCAAGTTTTTGTTTAGTCTCGTTTAAAATCTCCACTCTTGCCTCCACTTTTACTCTCTAGCTGGATATTGCTTATAACCATACCTTTATCTATCGCTTTTACCATATCATAAATCGTTAGCAAACCTATACTAACACCCGTTAGTGCTTCCATCTCAACACCCGTTTGTCCCGTTAGTTTTGCACTAACAAAAAGTTTAAAACTGTTAGTTTGTGGGTGTTCTTCTATGTTAGTATTTATACCACTAAGATTTAGCGGATGACACATTGGTATAAGCTCACTTGTCTTTTTAGTCCCCATGATAGCGGCTATAACAGCGGTTTGTAAAACAGGACCTTTTTTTGTGTTTTGGCTAACTACAGCTTCGTATGCCTCTTTACTCATGGTTATAACTCCACTTGCAATAGCCTCTCTTGTGGTAGCGACTTTTTCGCTAACATCGACCATTTTTGGTCTATCTTTTTCATCTAAATGTGTTAGTTGCATATGTTTCACTTTTTTATAAATTATATCAAAGATTGAGTAATGTTAAAGCTTTTTGATACTCATGGGGGTGGTTTAGGTTTAAAAACTCATCTTCATCAAAAACCTCAAGGGTTTTTATATCTACACTCTTTAGCATATGGTTTAGTTTATGATTGTTAGTTTTTAACATATCTTCAAACCTTTCTACAAGGCTTTTGTGGTAGATCCCACAAAGTGGCTCTAGAGCATAAGCACTTTTTACTATGGTGGCAAACTTTGAGCTACTATCTAGCTCTATAAGTTTTTTTATAGTTTGTGTTTTTACAAATGGGGTATCAACACTTATAGCAAAAAATCTCTCACATTTTAAGGTTTTAAAAATACTTAAAAATGCCACACTAGGGGCAAATATATCACTTTTTATATCCTCTATAAACTCTGCATCAAAACTAAACTTTGAGCTATCTTTAGTAGATATATAGACATTTTTAAATATTTTTTGATACTTTTTAAGCTGAAACTCTGTAAGAGTGGGGAAGTTTGCAAATGGTAGAAGAGATTTATCTTCTACCATTCTTGAAGATCTACCACCTGCAAATATCACACATGGTAGATCATCTATAACCATTATTTAAATAGATTAGCCTCTATTCTTCTGTTTTCTGCTCTACCTTCTGCTGTAGCATTGTCTGCTACTGGTTGAGACTCACCCATACCAACTGAACTAAGTCTTGAAGCATCAACACCATCTTTTACAAGCTCATTTTTAACTGCATCTGCTCTTCGCTCAGATAGTTTTTGGTTGTAAGCATCGCTACCTCTGCTATCTGTATGTCCAACGATTTGAGCTTTATACTCTGGCATCTCTTTCATAAACTTAGCAAAGTTAGATATCTCAGAGTCGTATCTATCTTTTATAGAAGATGAGTCGTAGTCAAAGTTTACTTTTAAGTTTACTAAAACTGAACAACCATCTTTATCTACTTTATGTCCTGCTGGAGTGTTTGGACACTTATCTAGTGAGTTTGGTACACCATCTTTATCATCATCACCATCAACTGGAGCTGGTGGAGGTGGTGGAGGTGTTACTTTTTTCTCTACAACTGGCTCTGGTTCTACAACTGCTGGAGCAGCTGGTTGCTGTTTTGCACCAAATGAAAAACCGATACCCGCTAGAAGTGCTAGGTTGTTGTCCCATCTTCTATCGTTCTCTTTTAACATATAAACAGTCTCTAGTTTAAGTGCTATAGCATCAGCTATTGGGAACTTTGCACCAACACCTGCATCTAAAAATGGGCTATCAGTATTGCCATTGTAGTGGCGTTTTAGTGACTCATAACCAACACCCGCTTTAAAGAAAGGTTTAAATGTATCATTTAACATATCAAACTCATGAACACCATTTAGTGTTACACGGTACATATTTGTATCTCTGTTTGAGTTTGGTCTTTTATAGTCTGGTTTAGAGTAAAGAAAGCTTAACTCTGGACTAAAAAAAGTATCAAAACCATTATATTGGTAAGCTAATCCACCAACTACATGGTTTTTTATACCTTGACAACCATTTTCAAAAACATAACCAACTTGAGGTGTTATCTCATGGTTATAATCTTGTGCCATTAACATTGAACTTAATGCTAATGCTGGAACTAACATCATTTTTTTCATACAATTTCCTTTTATAGCAAATATAATTTGTCGCAATTTTAACAAAAGATAACTTAATCTCATCACAAGAAAAAAGTTTATCTAGGATCTGTTATATATCCTGTAATAGCCGATATTGCACTAACAGCAGAGTTTGCTAAATAGACCTTAGAGCTTCTACTTCCCATTCTACCTACAAAGTTACGATTTGTTGTCGCAATAGCTACTTCATTGTCTCCTAATATCCCCATATATCCGCCCAAACATGCTCCACAAGTTGGGTTACTAACAACACCACCCGCATCTATGATATCATCTATATAGCCTAACTTTGTAGCCTCTTTTAGTATCTTTTGAGTTCCAGGTGTAACTATAAGTCTTACATCTTGATGAACTTTTTTACCTTTTAGTATAGAAGCCGCCACTTTAAGATCGCTCAGCCTACCATTTGTACAGCTACCTATAAATGCTTGGTCTATTTTTATCTTATCGTTTTGTGCCTCTACTACACTGTGTCCATTTGATGGTAAAAATGGGTAAGCTATAACAGGGTCTAGAGTTGAAACATCGATATTTAACACTTGAGTATAAGTAGCATCATCATCTGAGTAGTGAATCTTAGGTTCACGAGCTAGTGTTTTATCTGCTAAAAACTCTTTTGTTATATCATCATAAGCTACTATACCGCTCTTTGCACCCGCTTCTATTGCCATATTACACATAGAAAATCTATCATCCATACTAAGATGAGCTATAGTACTTCCACAAAACTCAAGTGTTTGATAAAGAGCCCCATCAACACCTATAAGCCTAATAACTTCAAGTATGATATCTTTACCTGTTATATGCTCTCCTGGTTTTCCACTAAGAACTACTTTTATACTACTAGGTACTTTAAACCAGTTTCCGCCACTAACCATAGCATAAGCTAGATCGGTTGAACCCATACCTGTTGAAAAAGCCCCTAAAGCCCCGTGAGTACAAGTGTGTGAATCTGCTCCAATGATAACATCACCTGGAACTACAAGCCCTTTTTCTGGCAAAAGTGCATGCTCTATCCCCATATCTTTCTCATCAAAAAAGTTTTTCATATTGTGTTTTTTTGCAAAATCACGGCTTATCCTTGCTTGATTTGCACTCGCTATATCTTTTGCAGGGATAAAGTGATCTAGTACTATCGAAAAACCATCTGGATTTGCTAACTTTGTAGCTCCACTATCTTCAAATGCTTTTATAGAGATCGGTGTAGTTATATCGTTTCCTATAACCATATCGATGTTACATTTGATTATCTCTCCAGCATAGACTTTTTTACCAACATGTTGTGAAAATATCTTTTCGGTTATTGTTTGACCCATAATTAAATACCTTGTCATTTTTAAGTGGTAGAATTATACCAACTTTATCTTATAGGCAAATGATTGAAACGACTTGATGCTCATTTATCATCTTTGGGTTATTGTACAAGAACTCAAAGCAGAGAGTTTTTAAAACAACATATAGTTTGTGTTAATAATAAAAGAGTTTTTGATGTTAAATTGAAGGCTTTTCATAAAGATATAACGATAGATACTAAACCACTAGATCCACAAACCATAACACTTCTTATGAACAAACCATCAGGTTATATCTGCTCACATAGTGATAGTGGAAAACTTATATACTCACTTTTACCACCTCGCTACCAAAGAAGAAATCCAAAAATCTCAACCATCGGAAGATTAGATATCGATACAACTGGTGCGATACTCTTAAGTGATAATGGGGAGCTAAATCATAAACTAACAAGCCCAAAAGCTATGGTTGCTAAAGTCTATGAGGTAGTTTTAGCAGATGAGCTTAAAGGGGGTGAAGAGGAGATATTTGCAAGTGGAACTATCTTACTTAAGGGTGAAACAAAACCTTTATCTCCTGCAAAACTTGAGGTATTAGAGCCTAAAAAAGCTAGAGTTTTACTCTATGAGGGGAGATACCATCAAGTAAAAAGGATGTTTGCATTTTTAGGAAATAGGGTTGTTAAACTACATCGTATAAGTTTTAATGAACTAAGTGTAGATGATATAGAGGTTGGTAAATATAAGCTAATCACCACACTTTAGGATTATATTATAGTTTTAAGCATATAATAATGACAAAATTATTATGATTACAAAAAGAGACAAATTTAGTCTTAATTTAAGGTTTAACAAATGAGAGTATATCTAGACAACAACGCTACAACAATGGTAGATCCTGAGGTTGTAGAGGTTATGATGCCATACTTTAGTGAGCTATATGGAAACCCAAATTCACTCCATAAGTTTGGTACACTAACCCACCCTGCACTTGCAAAAGCTATGGATCAAGTATATAGAGCTATAAATGCTAAAGATGAGGATGATATAGTATTTACTTCATGTGCCACTGAGTCAAATAACTGGGTTTTAAAATCGATCTATAACGACTTAATAGTAAAAGGTGATAAAAACCATATCATAACAACAGAGGTTGAACACCCATCTATTTTGGCTACATGTAAGGCGCTTGAAGAGCTTGGTGCAAAAGTAACATACCTTCCTGTAAACTCTGAGGGTGTAGTTGAGCCTCATGTTGTAAAGAGTTTTATTACAGATAAAACTGCACTAGTTTCAGTTATGTGGGCATCAAATGAGACAGGTATGATATTTCCTATAAAAGAGATAGGTGAGATTTGTAAAGAGAGAGGTGTACTTTTTCATAGCGATGCTGTTCAAGCAGTTGGTAAAATCCCTGTTGATGTACAAGATGTAAATGTAGATTTTTTATCTATGTCGGCACATAAGTTTCATGGACCAAAAGGGATAGGGGCTTTATATATAAAAGACTCTAAAGCACTATCTCCACTTATAAATGGTGGTGAGCAGATGGGTGGTAGAAGATCTGGAACTCTAAATGTACCATTTATCATAGGTATGGGAAAAGCTATAGAGTTAGCAACAACTAATATTGAAGAGAAGATGGCTTCAATTAGAGCAAAAAGAGATAAACTAGAAGATGCACTCTTAGAACTTGAAGATGTTATGGTGGTTGGAAATAGAGCAAATCGTACACCAAATACTATACTTATATCTATAAAAGGTGTTGAGGGTGAGGGGATGCTTTGGGATCTAAATAACAACCAAATAGGTGCCGCAACAGGTAGTGCATGTGCTAGTGAAGATCTTCAAGCAAATACTGTTATGCTTGCTATTGGAGCTGATCATGAACTAGCTCACACAGGTATAAGACTAAGTCTAAGTAGATTTACAACCGATATGGAGATAGATTTTACGATAGATGAGTTTAAAAAAGCTGTTGCAAGACTTAGAGCGATATCTAGTTCTTATGCAAAAGTGGGACCAACTCCAGGTGGAGAATCTAAAGAGTGTGAATTACACCACTAAAACTTAAAATAAGGAAAATATTATGGCAAAAAATGATTTGATAGGGGCTTCACTTTGGGATGCTTACTCAAACAAAGTTACAACTTTGATGAACAATCCAAATCATCAAGGTGAAATAACCCCTGAACATTGTGAAAAAAATGGTACAAAACTAATAGTAGCAGATTTTGGAGCTGAGAGTTGTGGAGATGCTGTTAGACTCTACTGGGAAGTTGATCCAAAAACAGATATTATTTTAGACTCAAAATTTAAGAGTTTTGGGTGTGGTACTGCTATAGCATCGAGTGATATTATGACTGAGCTTTGTATCGGTAAAACAGTACAAGAAGCAGTAAAGATAACAAATATAGATGTTGAGTTTGCACTAAGAGATGATCCAGATATACCAGCTGTCCCACCTCAAAAGATGCACTGTTCTGTTATGGCATATGATGTTATAAAAAAAGCAGCTTCGCTATATCTTGGTGTTAGTGAAGATAGTTTTGAAGATGAGATTATAGTTTGTGAGTGTGCTAGAGTTAGTCTTAGAACCCTTCAAGAGGTTATAAGACTAAATGACTTAACAACGATAGAGCAGATTACCGACTACACAAAAGCGGGTGGTTTTTGTAAGAGCTGTATAAGACCTGGTGGGCATGAGCAAAGAGAGTATTATCTTGTTGATATACTAAGAGATACAAGACAAGAGATGGAAGAAGAGAGACTAAGAGCTGCTGCTGATGCGGGTAGTCAAGCTAGTTTTGAGACTATGACTCTAGTTCAACAGATAAAAGCTATAGATGCCGTTATAGATGAAAATGTTAGACAGTTTTTGATTATGGATGGTGGAAATATGGAAGTTATTGATGTTAAACCATCACCAGATTATATAGATGTCTATATAAGATACTTAGGTGCCTGTAATGGCTGTGCTTCAAGTGCAACTGGTACACTCTATGCGATTGAGGCAACTCTAAAAGAGAAACTATCTAAAAAGATTAGAGTTTTACCTATATAAAGGTAGGGGATTTTTCCCTATCTTTTACACTCTTGAGATATAATTTTTCTATGCAAAAGTTACCTTTTGAGATAGAAGAGTTTAGCCCAACATTTAAAGATGAGTTTTACTCACTATCAAAAACTACAACTTATCAAAAATCAACAACACCTTTTAGTGAAAATGAGCTTAAAAACTATATGTTTATAGTTTTAGAAGGGAAGATAAAAACCTACCGTATTAACTTAGAAAATATGAGAGAACAGACCTTTTTTATATATAAAAGGGGTGATATATTTGATATAACAACTATATTAGATGGTAAAAGCCACGATGTTATTTATGAGGTTTTAGAAGATGCTAAAACTCTTAAAATACCTATAAACACCGTAAAAGAGTGGCTAAAAAACTCACCTGAATTTTCACAAATGTTCTATAGATATATATCTTCACACATAAGATATCTTGAAGATTTAAGCAGTGACATATCACTTTTTAGTGTAAAAGATAGACTTATCAATTTACTATTAGCAAATCTTAACCCAGATGATAAGTTAAGATATAACATACTACAAAATCTCTCAAATACTCAAATAGCTTCGCTTTTAGGGACAGTTAGAGCTGTTCTTGAGAGAGCTATAAATGATCTAGAGAGTAAAGAACATATAAAAACTACTAGAAAAAATATACAAACAACCTCAAAATTTATAGAAAAATACTCCAAAATGTTACCTAAGTAGCAAAAGAAATTTTTTGATTTTTATATACTTTTACCAGCTTAAAGAAATTTGAGCAAAATAAAACTAAAAAAGGATATAAAAATGTTAGTTTCAAGATACTTCAATCAACCACAAAATAGAAGAAGACGAGGTTATGATTTTTTTGATAACTTTTTCAATGCTATAGAGAAAGATGAAGATAGTGTTATAGTCGATTTTAAACCAGCTATAAACACTAGAGAAGGTAGTGATGCTTACCATATAGATGTAGATCTTCCAGGGGTTAAAAAAGAGGATATAAACATAGATATAACAGATAATGTTTTAACAATATCTGGTACAAGGGAATCAAAGATTGAGCAAAAAGAGCAAAACTACTACAAAGTAGAATCAAGTTATGGGAAGTTTCAAAGAAGTTTTACACTCCCTAAAGAGGTAGATGTAGAAAATATCAGAGCTGCTTGTGAAGATGGCGTTTTGGAAGTTATAATACCAAAACTAGAAGTTAGTAAACAAACTACTAAAAAAATAGAGGTAAAATAACCTACTACACCTAGCGTGTAGTAGTAAAACTACTATCTATCTCGATGATAGTATGGACATTTCCCCGTGGATTAAAATCTGCTACTACTTTTAAACTCTTTGGTTTTAGTTTTTTCTCAAGCAAATCATATATCTCATTTGCACTATTTTCATGAGAGATATATCTATCTCTAAATGAGTTTATATATAATTTTATAGCTTTTAACTCAGCTACATACTCATCAGGAACATACTCAACATATATAGTTGCATAATCAGGATAACCGCTTCTAGGGCATAAACAGCTAAATTCAGGTAGTGTAACTTTTATGATATATGGTTTTTTATGCTCATTTGCCCAAATCTCAAAATCTTTTTCAACATCAAAATTTTTAACTATCTGCTCACCATATTTCACGATATCTCCTCATTGCCACTTAAAAATTTACCTTGAAGATAATCTACACCTATCTCTTTTAGTGAGTTATAAATCTCCTCATTTTCTATAAGTTTAGACCAAACTTTTAGACCTTTTTTATGTGCCATAACACTAAAACCATCTACTATATTTAAAAACTTATCGTAGTTTTTCTCTTTTGTATAAAATGAGTCTATTCTGATGATATCAATAGAGAGATCTCTTAGATATAAAAACGATGTATGTATCGCTCCAACTCTATTTATAGCTATCATAATACCAGCATCTCTTAGTTGTTCTAAGACATAGTTAAATCTATCGATTCGTGGAAAATAGTCAAACTCATTTAAAACAAATATAATTCGCCCTTTTTCTAGGTTATGTTTGTTTAGTAACTCCATAATCTTAGAAAATATACTCACATTTCTAAGAGTTGTAGGTGATATAGATATAGCGATATTTAAGCTACTATCTTCAACTACTAGTTTTATAGCTTTTTTTATAACTATAAGGTCATACTCATCCATAAGTCTTAGTTTATTTAAAACTTTTACATAGTTCTTTTGATGGAGTATTTTTCCATCTTCAGCTCTTAGTTTTACTGAACACTCTTTAAAAGCAACTCCATCATTTTCATAAACATTTTGTACATATAGTACAAAATCTTCCCTTTTTAGAGAGTTTATAACACTATATTCATACTCTGTTGGATCCTCATCTAAAACTACCTCATTTGTTGTTTTAGACTTTTTGTTTTTGATTTGAAGTTCAAAAAGATTGTCTATTAGGTAGTTTATATTTCTAGAGAATTTTGTGTCATTCATAACAACAAGGATATTTGTCTCTATATCATCTATCCTAACTTCTTGAAGTTTTAGTATAAGAAACTCTACTACAGACTTGTAGTTTTGTTTTTCACCATCAAGTAGTATAAGTAAGTTACTCCCACTTATATGCCCTATTGGTAGATGAGCTACACCTTTTGTTTTAAAATACTCAGATAGAAGATTAACAACCTCAAGTATGACTCTATCGGCACTTTTTACACCATATTGTGAGTTTATCTTCCTAAGGTTGTCTATATTTATAAAAACAAGAGTATGCTCTTTATTTTTAGCAAACTCTTCTTCCATATAGCCATACATATACTCTCTAGTAAATGCTTTTGATATAGGATCTATGATATTTACCTCAAAACCTTTATATATAAGGTAGAGTATAAAATATACACTAGTAACTAAAAAAAGTGTAATCTCTATGAAAAAATGTAGTGATTCTACATCATTTTTTGAGTAAACTATATGTAACATTACAGCTACAAACAATAAAAAAAGTGGAAACACCATTCTAAGTGCTAAACGAAATCTAAACTCTCTCTCTTTAAGTTGTGATAATAACATGATTATACGTCCAAATGTTTCACATCTTTTGCATGTGTCTCTATATAGTTTCTTCTAGGTTCAACCTCATCACCCATAAATAGTGTAAATGCATCACTAGCAGACTCAGCATCTTCTATAGTTACTTGAAGTAAAACACGATTTTCTGGTGTCATAGTTGTCTCCCAAAGTTGATCTGGGTTCATCTCACCTAAACCTTTATATCTTTGTATATCGGAACCTTTTTTAGCATAAGCAGTTATATCTTCTAAAACCTCAAGCTCATCTTTTTCAAGATTTATATCCCACTCAGACATTTTTGAGTAGATATAACTAGCCTCATTAAAGTATGGTGATGCAAAAAGTTCATCATTTATAAGTAACTCTTCCATACCAGATTTTGTTTGAACAAATAGATGGATACTATCTTCATTTATAACTTTTGTTAATATATTATTACCATTTGATACTAAAAATTCCTCTATTTTTTGATACATATCGGCATAGTTTGTACCTATAATATCTGGGTTTTGTATAAAGTGTCTAAGTAGTTCAACTAAAGAGAATCTTCTATCTAAAACCTCAAGTGAAGCTCTATAGTGATCTACCATTTTAAAGTAAGCAATAAGGTCATTTTGCCCTACACCTTCGATATTTAAAGACTCTATACCATTTTCGATTAGGTAGTCATTCATAACTCTATCGTCTTTAAAATATATCTCTTTTTTACCTTTTTTATATCTATAGAGTGGTGGTTGAGCTAGATATAAATACCCATTTTCTACTATTTGTCTAAAGTATCTAAAGAAAAATGTTAGTAGAAGTGTTTGAATATGGCTACCATCGACATCGGCGTCTGTCATAATTATGATCTTATGGTATCTTAGTTTATCTTCATTATACTCATCACCTATACCACAACCCATAGCGGTTATCATATTTGTTATCTCTTCAGATTTTAGTATCCTATCGAGTCTTGATTTCTCAACATTTAGTATCTTACCTTTTAGTGGCAAAATAGCTTGAAAAACTCTATCTCTACCCATCTTTGCACTACCACCAGCCGAGTCACCTTCAACTAGATATAGTTCACATATAGAGGCATCTTTACTTTGACAATCTGCTAGTTTTCCAGGTAGTGTTCCAACACTCATAGAGTCTTTTCTACGAGTTAACTCTCTCGCTTTTTTAGCAGCTTCACGACCACGAGCAGCCATTAGAGATTTGCCCATTATAGCTTTTGCTTCTATTGGGTTCTCTTCAAAATACTTGCTTAGTAGTTCGTATGATTGTTTTTGTATAAGTGGTCTTACATATGTGTTACCAAGTTTCCCTTTTGTTTGTCCTTCAAACTGAGGTTCTGGAACTCTAGCAGATACTATTGCTATAAGCCCCTCACTTGTATCTTCACCACTTATTTTTGTATCTTTCTCTTTTGCTGAGCCATTATTTGATATATAAGTAGATATAACTCTAGTAAGAGCTGCACGAAAACCAGCCTCATGGGTTCCACCATTTGGAGTTCGTATATTATTTACAAACGAATATACTTTTTCATCATATCCATCATTATACATAAGTGCTATATCAAACTCAATATCTTCTATCTTTGAGCTAAAGTTAAAAACTTTTGCAACTTCTACTCTTTTGTTTAGATCATTTACATACTGAGCTATACCACCCTCAAAATGGTAGGTCTCTTTTTTATTTTCTCGCTCATCTGTAAAGTTTATAGTTATAAATGGGCTTAGATATGCAAGCTCTTTAAATCTTTTAGCCAAATATTCATACTCAAAAGTTACTATATCTGTAAAAATAGTAGGATCTGGTGCAAACTCAATAGTAGTTCCCGATTTTCTAGTAGTTCCTGTTATAGCTAGTGGCTCTTGTGGGATACCTTGATTGAAAGTTTGTTCATGGATATTTCCATTTCTATGAATAGTTACTTTTAACATAGATGAGAGTGCATTTACAACTGAAACACCAACACCATGAAGTCCACCAGAGACTTTATAGGTATCTTTATCGAACTTTCCACCAGCATGTAAAACTGTTAAAACAACAGTAGCAGCACTAATACCTTCTGTTGGGTGCATATCTGTTGGGATCCCTCTACCATTATCACTAACTATACAAGTTCCAGCTTTAGTAAGAGTTACATTTATAGTATCACAATGACCTGCCATAGCCTCATCTATGGAGTTATCTATAACCTCATAAACTAAGTGATGAAGCCCTCTATGACCTGTATCACCTATATACATTCCAGGGCGTTTTCTAACTGCTTCAAGCCCCTTTAAGACCTTAATATTACTTGCACCATAATCTTTTTCTTGCATTATTTATCCTAAACTATATTATTTTTTAAAGTACTATTGGCATAACTATTGTTTTAAAATTGTTCTCATTTAAAACAAAAGGTAGGTTGTTCTCATTTAGACCGATATTAAACTCACTATCATTTATACCATTTAAAAAGTCAATAAGATATTTTGAGTTTAGAGCTATACTAAACTCCTCTTCAAACTCTGTTGGAAAATTTATCTCTGTTTTTGCTTCGATATTATCTTCACTTAGTGATTTGAAGATGATATTTTGTGGTAAAAATGTAACTTGAACATCGTTTGAGATTGTAGTTATCTGTTTTATAGCCTCAACTATCAAAGCTTTTGGTAGAGTTAAGTTTTTAGATGTCTCTTTTGGGATTATACGGTTATATTCAGGGAATTTACCATTTATAAGTTTTGTAAAGAACATATGTTCATTTGAGTTTATAATGAGATATGTATCATCATAGTAGAGATCTATATCGTTAAAAAATAGTTTTTGTATCTCAATGATAGCTTTTTTAGGAACTATGATAGATAAAGGGGTATTTGTTTGGTTTTGTGTAGTTACAATACCTAATCTTCTAGTATCTGTTGATACAAAATTTATACTATCCTCTTTTATATCTATAAGTGCACCATTTAGTTCAAACTTAGGGTTAGCACTATCTATAGTTGGAGTTATCTTTTTAAGTGAATCTATAAGAGTATATGAGTTTATCATAATCTTTGCTTTAGATTCAAAAGTAGGAAATTTAGGAAAATCAAGATATGAAAAAGTTGGAAGTTTAAACTTTGAGTGAGCTTGTTTTATATGTAGAGTCGATTCTATAAGCTCTAAGTCTATATCACCCTCTTTTAGTATTCTAACTATATCTAGAAGTTTTTTACCATTTGCAGTAACACTTCCATCATCAAAAATATCTACTTTATCACTTTTAGATACTAAACCTATCTCATAATCTGTAGCTTTTATAGTTAGAGTTGAGTTTGAAGCATTTAGGAGTAGATGAGATGTTATTTGAGAAGTATCTTTTTTCTCTAAAAAGGGTTGAGAGCTTATTAGCATATTTTCAAGGATTGACTTTTTTATTTTGATCTTCATATGAATTTCCTATTATATTTTTAAAATTTTAGTAGCAGTAGTAGGGTGATGTGAATATGTGAAAATAACCTACTAAGTACTTATTTTTGGTAGTTTTAACACAATAGAGTTTTGTCAAAACTATTCACCACTAATCACATTATTATATCTTATTTTTATTAAAAACTTATATTTATCTATACTGCTGATGTTATTTTATTTGTTAGTTCATCTATTTTTACTTTAAAATCCTCATCATCTTTTAAAAGCTCTTGTATCTTTTTTATAGTATGACTTATAGCGGTGTGATCTTTTAGATTAAAATATTGTGCAAGTTGTGGCATAGTAGTTTGTGTTAGTTCACGACAAAGATATATAGCTATTCTTCTTGCATAGACTATATTTTTGCTTCTACTTTTTGATTTTATCTCACTAGATTTTATATTTAGATCTTTTGCTACATTTTGAGTGATAGAATCAAGCGTTAGGTTTATCTTGTTCTCATTTAACTGATCTCTTAATACATTTTTAGTAAATTCTAGAGTTATATCAACATTCATAAGTTTTGAGTAGGCATGGAGTTTTGAGAGTATCCCCTCTATCTCACGAACATTGCTCTCTATAACCGTTGCTATGTAGTTTATAATATCGCTTGATAGTTTTACTTTGTTTAGTTCACATTTATTTTTAATAATCGCGATTTTTGTCTCAAGTTCAGGTGGTTGTATATCTGCTACAAGCCCGTGTTCAAAGCGACTTTGAAGCCTTTTTTCAAGTCCAGCTATCTTTTTTGGGTGTTTATCGGCTGTTAATATTATCTGTTTTCCATCACCTTTTAGTGTCTCAAAAGTGTGAAAAAACTCCTCTTGAATTGTCTCTTTATTGCTTAAGAACTGTATATCATCTATAAGAAGTACATCACATTTTCTATACTTTTCTTGAAATTTCTCCATAGATTTGTTTCTAACATTTCTTATAAAATCATTTAAAAACTGCTCAACAGTTGTATAAATAACAACTTTTCCTCTGTTTTGTAGAACATTTCCCGCAGCTTGCATAAGGTGAGTTTTCCCTAGCCCTACCCCACCATATATAAAGACAGGGTTATATAAAACTCCTGGTTTTTCACTTATACTTTTTATAGCAGCATATGCAAATTGGTTTGAACCACCTACTATAAAGTTATCAAAAGTGTGAGATGGATTTAGTAGTGAGTGGAGTTGTGGTTTTTGTTTTTCGGGAGTATTTTTTTTAATCTTCTCTTGACCCTTTAAAATAATCTCTATATCAACATCTAAAGAGTAGTTTAGTTCACAAATCTCTTTGATTTTAGAGCTATATCTATTTTTTACCCAGTTTTGAGCTAAGGTATTTGGTGCTATAAAGACTAATTTATTATTTTTTGAGTTTTTTTCATCATAGATGAGGTGTTTTATGTACCTATCGTACTCGATTTGAGCAACTTCGTTTTTTAAAAGTTCCAATATATTATTCACATTTGTGCCTGAAAAGTTAAAATTTATGTGAATAATACAGATTTTTTCCATAAAATAGACTAAAAATATGTGAATAACAAAATATTAATATTGTGAATAGTACAATTTTGCCTATGAATATATTAGGAATCGACCCTGGAACTAGAAAAATGGGATATGCGATAGTATCTTTTGAGAACTCAAAGATAAGTTTAGTTGAAGCGGGACTTATAAAGATAAGTGCAGATGAGCTTCAGTACCAAATCCCACAGATGTTAGAGGCATTTGAGGGGATTTTTGCTAAGTTTAAGATAGATGAGGTTGCACTTGAGGATATTTTTTATGCACACAACCCAAAAACAACTATAAAACTAGCACAATTTCGTGGTGCTATTATGTTGATGTTGCTTCAACAATTTGGGCCATTTAGCGAATATACAGCACTTCAAGTAAAACAGGCTCTAACAGGAAATGGTAAAGCATCTAAAGAGCAAGTTGCATTTATGGTAAAGAGACTTTTAGGGATAAAAAAAGAGATAAAACCGCTAGATATAACCGATGCTATAGCAGTAGCTATAACCCACTCTCAAAGAGTAAAATTTGGAGTAAATAAATAGATTTTGAGTTAGAATTGCATAATTTTTAATATTAGGCAAAACTTATGAAAACTTATATATTTTTACTCTTTATACTTCTCTCATTTAGTGGGTGTGTAGAGAAGATAGAGACTATAAAAGCTCCAGATAATTTAGAAAATAACTTAGCTCAGGGTGAGCAAAATATACTAAATGCCCTTGAGTCTAAACTCCAAACAAATCAGCTACAAAATGAGCAAACTTCACAAAAACTTTTAGATGAGTGTTATGAGAGACAAAACACTCTATTTTTAAAACTAAGCGATGATATTAAGACTCTAAAACTAGAAAATATAAATAGTCTAAAAACAACACTAAATAAAGAGGAAAAACCAAAAGAGGTTGTAATAAAAGAGCTAAAAGGTTATAAAAATAAGATAGTTGTAGGTGAGGTGGAAAAAGTTAAGATATATCCATCTGATTTTGTTATGGATGCTAGGATAGATACAGGTGCAGAGGTATCTTCTATAGATGCAAGAGATATAGAGGAGTTTGAGAGAGATGGTAAAAAGTGGGTTAGATTTACACTCATAAACCGTGAAAATAAAAAAGAGGAAGTTATAGAGAGAGAGTTAAAAAAAGTGACAAAAATAACCCAATCATCAAACAAAGATGGTGTCGATAAGCGACTAACAGTTTCACTAAAGATAGACATAGCAAACCGCTCAGAATTAGCCGATTTTACACTAACAGATAGAGAACATATGAGCTTTGGGGTACTTATAGGTAGAAATATACTCAAAGATATTATGTTAGTAGATGTTAGTGGTAAGTTTTTGGCCCCATTAGAAAAATAACCCAATCAAAAAAAGGTCGCAAAATATGTCGCGAAAAATATCACTATATGTTATAACACTTGTACTAATCATCATAGGTGCTACACTTATGGTACTTCGTCATCAAGATACTAAGATACCTTATCTATCAAATGAAAAAAGAGATATATGGGTACTAGAGGCAAAAGTTGAGTTTAGCCCGATAAAAGATCAACCGATCTTAGCTAGTTTAAATCTCCCATACGATCCACCAAATTTTAATATACTTTTTGAGCAGAGTGTATCTGCTGGGTATGGGTTTAATATAGTTAGTAAAAATGGTACAAGAAGGGGTGAGTGGAGCAATAGATCAGCTTCAAGTAAGCAAGTTTTGTACTATAAAGTACAAGTTGTAAAAGATAAAGATACCATAGATAGCGAGTTTGTAGATCAGGTCTATGAAGAGAAAATCATATGGAACGAATCAGAATCACTAGCTGCTAAAGATATCATCTCAACTGCATTTTCAAAATCAAGCAACAATGAAACCTTTACAAAAGAGCTTATAAAACAGCTCTCATCTTTAAAGCAAGATAAAAATAGCTCCATCTTGCTAGATAAAAGAGATTATATAGATGTACTTAGTAAACTCTTATATGATGCAAAAGTTCCACACCGTATATCTATGGCACTTGAGCTTAAAGATGCTAGAAGACATCAGAGTTTAAGCCCTATTATAGAGATATATGACTCAAACAAATGGATACTTTTTGATCCACTAAATAGTAGTATAGATGGTGATAAAGAGTACTTTTTGTGGTATAGAGGTGGAAAATCACTTATAGATCTTGTGGGTGGTAAAAATGCACAAGTCACTTTTTCTATGTTAAAACAAAATATGCCATCAACTGAGGTAGCTAAAGAGCAGTTAAGCGATAGTGGATTTGGGCTTTTTTCACTCCAAAGACTCCCTATAGAAGAGCAGAGTTTTTTAAAGATACTTCTACTTTTACCTATCGCAGCACTTGTAACGGTTTTTATGAGACTTTTAGTTGGTATAAAAACATCAGGGACTTTCTCACCTGTACTTATAGCTATGGCATTTTTACAAACTTCCCTATTTTTAGGGCTTACAAACTTTATAGTTCTTATAGCTATTGGGCTTATGATAAGAGGTTATCTATCTTCATTAAATCTTTTACTTGTCGCTAGGATAGCTACCATAATCATCATAGTTATATTTATGGTTGGGTTTATGACACTACTAGGTTATGAGCTTGGGTTTAACTCTAGGATGAGTGTTGCATTTTTCCCGATAGTTATAGTCTCGTGGATGATAGAGAGGATGTCTATACTTTGGGAAGAGGAGGGAGCAAAAGAGGTGTTTGTTCAAGGTGGTGGAAGCCTTTTTGTAGCTTCACTTGCTTATCTTGTTATGCAAAATGGTTATATGATCCATCTTAGTTTTAACTTTCCAGAAGTAAACCTTATCATCATAGCTCTTATCATACTTATGGGTAGATATACAGGTTATAGACTCTTAGAGCTTTATAGATTTAGAGAGTTTAAAAGATGATAGATTTTATATCGCCATTTAAGCTAAAAGAGCTAGGTATTTTGGGTATGAATGCTAGAAATATCGACTTTATAAGTCGCTACAATAGTAGAAAGTACTACCCACTAGTAGATGATAAGCTCCAAACAAAACTACTAGCTGAAGAACACGGTATCAACACTCCAGAGCTTTTACTTGTTATAAGGAGTCAAAGCGATATAAAAAGGTACAAAGATAGACTAAACTCACTTAGTAGTTTTGTCATAAAACCTGCTCGTGGCTCGGGTGGTAAGGGTATTATGGTGATAGTTGGTAAAGATGGGCATATGTTTATAAAATCAAGTGGAGCAAAGATAGATTTTGATGAGATTTCAAGACATCTATCTAACACACTAGCGGGGCTTCACTCACTATCTGGCGATCAAGATGTCGCTATTGTCGAGACTCTTATAGAATTAGACCCTATATTTGAGCCATACTCTTACCAAGGTGTTCCAGATATCCGCATAATAGTTTTTCGTGGATACCCTGTTATGGCGATGTTAAGACTCTCTACAAAAGCTTCAGATGGCAAAGCAAATCTACATCAAGGTGCAGTTGGAGTTGGTATCGATATAAAGAGTGCAAAAGCTATAAATGCAGTTGTAAATGGTGTAAAAATCACCCACCATCCAGATACTAAACACTCATTTGAAGCTATAGAGATACCAAACTGGCCAGAGCTTTTAGAACTCGCTAGTAGTTGTTATGATATTACCCATCTAGGGTATTTTGGTGCAGATATAGTTTTAGATAAAAACAGAGGTGCGATGCTTCTTGAGCTAAATGCAAGACCAGGTTTAGCGATACAAATAGCAAACTCAAAAGGGCTTTTAAAACCCCTAAAAGAGATACAAAAGATAAAAACTATAAAAAGAGATCCAAGAGCTAGAGTTAGTTATGTGCTAGATTAGTTTATTGTAAAATATAAACTAATACAAGTTCTATAGCCTTTTTGGCTATAGGGTCCAAATAGCAAATCTTTTTGTTTTTATAGTAGTTTGATTTAGTTTTTTACAAACCTCATCTGCTATGTTAGAGCTTATGGCAACATAGGTTTGTTTGTCGTATATATTTATATCTCCTATATCATCTTTACTAACACCTAAGGCTTTTGTTAGTGTTCCAACTATATCTAAAGCTCTTAGCTTATCTTTTTTACCACCCTCTATAACAAGTGTTATATATGGTGCACTAAGGGTGAAGTTTTTTGCTTTTTTAAGTTCGCTTGAGTCTATAAAATCACCATCTCTCTCACCCTCAAATAGTGTTATAGCGACCCCATCACTCCCCATTCTAGCAGTTCGCCCTATACGGTGTTTGTGGGTTTGTTCATGAAGAGCCTCTTCATAACTTATAACAAACTTCAACTCTTTTATATCAAGCCCACGAGAGGCGATATCGGTGCAGATGAGTAGGGGTGAGCTAGAGTTACTAAACTGCACTAGTGAGTCGTGCCTATCGTACTGCTCAAGGTCCCCGTGAAACTCAAGTGCATCTATACCTTTGCTATGGAGTTTTTTTGTTAGAGCTGATGCCTCTTGTTTGGTGTTTACAAAAACCAATGCACTTTTTATATCGTATGTATATAGCACATCTAAAAAAGTCTCTAGCCTATTAGCACTAACTTTTACAAACACCTCTTTTAACTCTTTTGGTTTTTCTAAACTCTCTATAAAAATAGCATCAAGAGTTAGTTTTTCACATAGTGCTTTTGTATCACCATCCATAGTGGCACTAAAAGCTAGAGTCTGTTTTTGTTTTGGTAGATAGCTGCTTAGCTCATCTATCTCTTCTACAAAACCCATATCTAACATCTTATCGACCTCATCTATAACAAAAGTATTTATGTTAGTTAGTGTTAGTGAGTTGTTTTTTAGGTGTTTTAGTAGCCTTGATGGAGTTGCTATAACTATATGTGAACTATGTTCAAGTGATGCTTTTTGCCTACCATAAGATACTCCACCATATAGTGTTAGTATTTTAGTGTTTGGTTTGTATTTTGCTACTTTTTTTAGCTCATTTGCTATCTGATCACAAAGCTCTCTTGTTGGAGCTAACACTAAAGCCGATGGGTGTTTGGTTTTTTCGTTTGTATTTAGAACTACACCTATGCCAAAAGCTAGAGTTTTTCCACTTCCTGTATGAGCTTTTGCTATAATATCTTTTTGTTTAAGCATAGGCTCAATAGTGAGTGCTTGTATATCTGTAAGGTTTATATAACCAAAACTATCTAGGTTTTTTATAAGGGTAGTTGGTAGGGAGGTTTCTTGGAATTTCATGATGTTATTATAACAGTTTTATATGTAGTTGTTGGGGTGATTGTTGGTGGTTTGTTTGTTTGGATAGTTTTTCTAAACCCTCTTAAGCTAAAGTTTGTAGAGTTAGGTTTTGAGAAAAAATCACTAGAAGATAAGATAGAGCTTCTTGAAGAGAATAAAGAGTCGCTAAAGTTAGAGTTTAAAGAGCTATCGAGTGCCATACTAGAGTCAAACTCGCAAAAATTTGCCACCCAAAATAAAGAGTCGCTAGATAGACTCATAGAACCTATAAAACTAAGTTTTGATGAGTTTAAAAAACAGGTAAATGATGTATATATAAATGAGGCAAAAGATAAATCGGCACTTATAAATGAGATAAAAAATATAAAAGAGATAAACCAAACACTAAGCACTGAGGCATCAAACCTTACAAAAGCTCTAAAAGGTGAGTCTAAAACTCAAGGGATTTGGGGTGAGATGATACTTGAGAGTGTGCTTCAAAACTCAGGACTTAGAGCAGGAGTTGAATACGAAAGAGAGCTTAGTTTAAAGAGTGCAAAAGATGAGCAGACCTATCGCCCTGATGTTGTGCTTCATCTGCCTCATGAGCGAGATATCATCATAGATGCAAAAACCTCACTAAGTGCCTATGAGAGAGTTGTAAATGCAACCAACAGCGAAGATAGAGAGCTATATATGAAAGAGCATATAGACTCTATCAAAAACCACATAAAACAGCTTAGTAAAAAGAGTTATGTATCGCTTGATGGGTTAAATAGCCTTGATTTTGTCTTTATGTTTGTACCACTTGAGAGTGCGCTTGTTAGCGCGATGGAGTATGAGAGTGGGCTTTTTGATGAGGCATATAAAAAAGGTGTACTTTTGGTTGGCCCTACAACTCTTATGGTTTCGCTAAAGTCTATAGAGTCAAATTGGCGATATGAAAATCAACATAAAAATGCCCTTGAAATCGCCAAAAGAGCAGGACTTTTATATGATAAGTTTGTGGGTTTTTTAGAGAGTGTTGAGAAGATGGGTAGATCTATAAATACACTTCAAAAAAGCTACGATGAGACATTTTCAAAGATGCACATAGGAGCTGGAAGCATAACAAGCCAGTTTTTAAAACTAGAACAACTAGGTGCAGCAGCAACTAAAAAACTACCACCAAATATACAAAATCAAGTACAAGGAGATTAGATGAGAGAACTTTTAGTAGAAGAGCTATATAAAGAGTTAGAGGATGCACTAGCAAAGATAGATGATGTAGCTGAGATGGTACAAACAAAACAGCTAGATGCCTTTGAGGGTTTTATGCAAACAGAAGATCTTAGAACTAGAGCAAATGAGCTACTTCATGAGATGAAAAATCGCGGTATAGAGGTTGAAAAAAGGATAGAGGAGCTTTTAGGTGGGAGTTGATTTTAACTATGAGAGTTTAAAACTCTTTTATATAGGGAAACAAAAACAACTAGATGGAAGCTTTGTGCCATTTGTGTATAAAAACAAAGACCTACTAACACATGCCGCTATCATAGGTATGACAGGGAGTGGAAAAACAGGACTAGGTATAACACTCTTAGAAGAGGCTGCGATAGATAATATACCATCTATCATCATAGATCCAAAAGGTGATATGACAAACTTGCTTTTGACATTTGTATCTATGAGTGCTGAGGAGTTTAAACCTTGGATAGAGGAGCAAGAGGCTCAAAATAGCGGACTTAGTGTAGATGAGATGGCGGCTAAAACCGCTTCTATGTGGAAAAGTGGTATAGAGGGTGATTTTCAGAGTTTAGATAGAGTAAAAAAGCTAAAAGATAGTGCCGATTTTACTATCTATACCCCCGCTAGTGATGCAGGTGTGCAGGTATCTTTACTATCCTCTTTTGATGCCCCCTCTCGTGAGGTTTTAGAAGATAGTGAGCTTTTAAACTCACTTATAAGCTCAACCGTTAGCTCCATAGTAGCTCTTATGGGCGAGAAGTGGGATGAGAACTCAAAAGAGGTGGTGTTATTATCAAATATATTTTTGCATAACTTTTATGAGAGTAAAACCCTTAGTTTAGAAGAGCTAATAAATCAGATCATAAACCCACCGTTTGATAAGATAGGGGTTTTTGCCCTTGAGAGCTTTTTTAGCAGTAGCGATAGGATGAAACTAGCACTAAAACTAAACTCCATCATAGCAAATCCATCTTTTAAGAGTTGGCTAGAGGGAGAGAGGCTAGATATATCAAAGATGTTATATGATGAAAATGGCAAAGCTAGAGTTGCGATATTTAGCATAGCTCATCTAAACGATACACAGAGGATGTTTTTTGTATCGATGCTCTTAAATCAGTTTTTATCGTGGATGAGGCATCAAGAGGGGACAACTTCGCTAAAAGCTCTTTTGTATATGGATGAGATATTTGGTTACTTTCCGCCACTAGCAAACCCGCCATCAAAACAGCCAATGCTAACACTTTTAAAACAAGCTAGAAGCTTTGGTATAGGGATAGTGCTATCTACTCAAAACCCTGTAGATATCGACTACAAGGGGCTTTCAAATATAGGGACATGGTTTTTAGGTAGACTTCAAACCAAACAAGATATAGCAAAAGTTATAGATGGACTTAGTAGTGCAAATGCAACACTAGATAAAAAAGCGATAGAAGATATACTTACAAATCTACCAAAAAGAAACTTTCTACTAAGCAATATAAACGAAGATAACTTAGAGGTTATAGAGAGTAGATGGGCGCTATCTTACCTAAAAGGTCCGATCCCAAAAGATGGTATAAAAAGACTTATGGAGTCTAAAAAAATAGCCCCAAAAGCTATAAAAGAGACTCCAAATAGTACCAAATCAGACTCAAAACCGATGGTAGCTTCATCTATAACACAAAAGTATCTATATGCTTCTCAAAATGAAAAGCACTATATGGTGCCAAACCTTTTGCTTAGTTGTGAAGTTGGGTTTGTAAACACTTCAAAAGCGATAGATAAAAAAGAGTCACTTAGTTTTATAGCTGAACTTAGTGCAAATATGAGAGAGATCGATTTTGATCTACTTGAGGAGTTTAAAGATGAGCACTCTAAAAGTGCTGAACCTACTAACTCCACATACTACGAGCTTCCACTATTTGTACAAAACGATAAAGATTTAAAGCTTATTGAGAAACATTTTGCCGACTTTATATATAGAACTCAAAAATTAAAACTCTACAAAGTAGCAAAACTAAGACTTGAGAGTAAAGAAGATGAGAGTTTTGAAGAGTTTAAAATAAGGGTTCAAGATAGGCTAAGAGAGGCAGAAGATGTTGAGCTTGATAAGCTAAAGCTAAAGTATCAAAAGTTAAGTGACTCGCTTGAACAAAAGATATTTCGCCTAAAGAATAGACTAACAAAGGCAAAACAACAAGCAAATGCAACTACTACAGAGACTATCATATCTATAGGGAGTTCACTTTTAGGGGCTTTTTTAGGTAAATCTAGCACAACTTCAAGTATGGGCAAGGTTTTAACTAGCACAAAAGGTATAAACCGCACCATAAAAAGTAGGGGTGCAATGGGTTCTATAGAGGGTGAACTAGAGATGCTTGAGAGCCAAAGAGATGAACTGCAAAACCAGCTTCAAGTTGAGGCAGATAAGATAGGCGATAGTTTTTTACTCTCAAACTACGATATAGAAGAGGTATTTGTAAAACCACGAAAAACAGATATTTATGGCATAAAACTTGAACTTTTATGGAGAGAGATATAAATAGCAGGGCAAAACCTGCTATAAAAAAGAGGGGGAGTCTGTTTTATTTTGCTGCTGCTATAGCTGCATCGTAATCTGGTTCTTCAGTAACTTCTGGAACTATCTCTTTGTAAGTTACAACACCATTTTCATCTATAACAAATATAGCTCTACAAGTAACACCAGCTAGTACGCTATCACCTAGTAAAACACCATAAGCATTTGCAAAATCTTTGTTTCTAAAGTCTGATGCAACTACTAGTTTATCTATACCCTCAGCTGCACAAAAACGACCTGATGCAAATGGTAAGTCCATCGATACAACAGTAGTTTTAACACCATCAAGCTCAGAAGCTCTTTTGTTAAAGTTTCTTGTTTCAGTTGCACATACACCAGTGTCTAGTGATGGAACTACTATGATAAGTTGTTTTACACCTTGAGCGCCACCAACTTTTACATCTGCCAAACCAGCTGAGTTTACAACTGTTACCTCAGGAGCTTTATCTCCTACATTTACTTGGTTACCTAGAAGTTTTACTTCTGTACCTTTAAACTTTGTTGTTGCCATTATTATTCCCTTTTCATTTTTTAAAAAAATATGGCAAAAGTATATTTAAAATGAGATAACTTTACTCTGAAAAAGAAAAATTTTAAATCGATATAAGTCAATCTTAAGCTAAATGACACTTTTTGGACAAACTTCAAGGGTCTCTATATCGCTAAACATATTTTGTTTATACATCTCTATAGCGACTCTTCCTATCATCGCGGCATTATCTGAGCAATACTCTAGTTCACTCAAAAAAAGTTTCGCACCAAATGGTTTTAGTAGCTCTTTAACTTGAGTTCTAAGATATATGTTTGCACTAGCTCCACCAACTATGGCAAAGTTTTTTGGCGGGTGGGATTTGAAGTATTTTTTTAGTTTTTGGACTATATGGGCAGTTGCCGCAAACTCAAATGATGCTGCTATATCGGCAAAATCCTCCTCTTTAGCATCTTCAATGGCGAGTCGTACCGCATTTTTAAGCCCTGAGTATGAAAAGGCAATTTTAGGGGATTTTTGAAGCGGTATAGGAAAAGGGTATCTTGTTCTATCCCCTTTTAGTGCTAGTTTTTCTATGATAGGTCCACCAGGATAACCTAAGTTCATCATCTTAGCTACCTTATCAAAGCTCTCGCCAAAACTATCATCCATAGATTTTGCAACTGTTTTTACATCTTTTAGGCCCTTAAGCTCCATAAGCTGTGTATGACCACCCGATACAAGCAAAACACTAAGTGGAAAGATCTCCTCTTTTTCTATAAAAAGTGAGTATATATGCCCTAAAAGATGGTTTATGCCAATAAGTGGGATGTTTAGTGAGATAGCGATAGCTTTTGCCATAACAACACCCTCCATAAGGGTTACACTAAGCCCAGGAGTGGTAGTAACTGCTACTGCTTTTATCTCTTTTAGGTAGGGTTTGCACTCTTTTAATATCTCAGGGAGTGCCTGAGCATGAAGCCTTGCTGCTAACTCTGGAACAACACCGCCATATACGCTATGGTCTAACTCTTGGGAGATTTTTTTATGAAAAAGTAGCTTTTTAGACTCTATGTTTGTTATCGCTATAGCACTATCATCACAACTGCTCTCGATGCTAAGTATCATCTCTGGCTCCATAAATAAAAAGTTTCTAACTGCTTTTGACTAAGCGACAAAGTATCATTTTCAAATAAAACATCTAGCTTTAGCTCTTTATTTTTATCTTCATAGATAATTATTTGGTTGTTTTCATACATTTTTAATCGCTCTAAATTTAAATTAGTCTTTCTCTAAAATATGCAAATACTCAAAAGTAGTGTTTGCTTTATGATTTCTATTTTCTGTTTTGTCTGCTTTAAATCTTTGATAATCTTTTTTTACTAAATTATATTTTCCATATTTCTTCATAATGGTTTTTGTCTCATCTTCGCTCATAAGCCCTTCATTGTTGTAGCTAAGAAAAATATATTTAAAATTTGCATTTTTTATTAACTCTTCAAAGCTTTTTGCTACTTCACTTTTTTGTGAATATTTAGAACGATTATACTCTCTAAGTCCAGTTTTACCCTTTGGAGTAAAGTCATCATATAAAGCAATAGTATTTAATAGATGATAATTTGCACCATATTGCCTATGGTTATATGGCGGGTCTAGATATAAAATATCTCCTTCTATTCTTTTGATTAAGTTGTTGCTATCATCTTTGTAAACTTCATGAGTATTGTCATTTTCTATAAAATCTGCACTCTCTAAAATCATCTCTTTTGAAGCTGATTTTTTAATATGCTTTAAAAATGCCCCATAAACACTAGCTGTATTTGCAACTTTATCTGCACTTTCTATTAATGAGGCTAGTAGGAAATAGTATGTATTATCGTCTATTTTTTTACTATTTTTCCATTTTTCTATTTGTGTTCGCATTGTGTCTATTTTTTTACCGTTTAAATCACTAAAATATTGTCTTTGGCTTCCACTTCCCATACAGTAGTTTTGATATATAAATCCACTATCTATTAGAGGTAAATTGTTTAATTCTTCAATAAAGTCTTCTTTATTTGTTATAGCTTCGTGGTTTCCTATATAGTTTTTGTTTAAGACATAACTATACTCTTCTAGATCATTTGAGATAACTTTTTTAACTTTTTTCTTAAAAGTTCTTCCAACTATCCCAGTTCCTGCAAAAATATCACAAAATATTTTTTCTGATAAATCATCTCCAGCAACTTTTTTTACCTCTTCTTCTATCCAAGAAGAGAGTTTTAATTTTGAGCCTATGTAGTTCATTTTGTATTCTTCTTCTAATATAAAATTTCATTAAAATTTATACTGTTTTGAGAAATATCAAACTCAATATATCTAAGTATTAAATTATTTCTAGCATTAAAATTATTGAACTCTTGAACTAATTGTAAATAATTTTGTGTTGTTTTATCTGTAATTTTTCTTGAAATAATCATTGGCTCTAAATCAGATGGTCTATTAGGTAGATAATATTGTTGCAACCAGTCTATATATCTTTGAACTTGATTTGTAATTTCCAAATAAGCTTCAGTTGATTTAAGTTCAATAGGAATACAAATTTTATTATTATTTTTTATTATAGACAATAATATGTCAATTCTCTGCATACCAACTCCACAAGAAACTTCATTTCCAATCCATTCTATATTCTCATTAGTAAAAATATTTATATTTTCTATATTCTGCAATATAAAAGCTTGCAAATGAGTTTCAAACTGCAAACCTCTTGAATATTTGTTAATTAGTCTAGGTAAAATATTTATATTAGTTTTTCTTCCCGTATATAAATTCGTAGTAGGTAAATTTTCTATCTTTTGGGATTGTATATTAAAAGTAAAATTGTTTCCTTGCAAGGTATTTCTATTGTTTTTATTTCTGATAAGTTGTTTTAATCTATCAAATTCATAAATAGTAATCATTGTATTTCCCCGATTACCTTTTAATTTACGATATATTAAACTCCATAACATTTGGTTGGGTGATTGTATATTACTAATTTCATCAAGTGCTTCCCATTCTGTAACTCCATCAGAATAAATATCACTAGGTTCAATAATAATTCTAAAAGTTAATGATTTCTTTAATTCATTTTTAAGAAATTGTATAGAGTCATTATTATCTAAAAATCCATTTTCTTTAACTTTAAAAATTCCATAAAACTTTCCTTCTTTTATTCCTTGTGTGAAACTTTGTTGTAAATAAAAAATAATGTTATCTCCAATTCTAATTCTACTTAAGTCAGCTATCATACCTAGTAAATTATTTTCAGTTTGTGTGTGTAGAGATGTGGTTGTAAGACTATTGAAATCTATAAAAGTATCTCCTGCACCTGTTCCAGCAAACATATACTCTAAATGATACTTAAATGTATTGCTATCTACAATAAAAACATGTGTTGTCGCCATTTCTAAAACTCCTTCTTAAATACAAAAATATACTCATGTTTAAAAATATAATAATCACTATTCAAAGCTCTATATTTCCAAATCCCACCGCTTCCAAGTTTTCCACGATTTCCCTCAATATTTTTTACAATAGTACCTTTTAATTTTACTTTAAAATTCCTTTTTATCATATCCATGCAATAAAATCCCAAAGGCAAAACTTCACTATTTTTATAAACATCTCCAATAACTACTGCAAAATATCTATTTGTTTCTAAATATTTTAAAGAGTTTTCACAAACAATTTTAAATTTTTGTACAAACTCTTTTATATTATTAATCTGTGATAAATCATTTGGATTTTCTGTAAATTTTACAATATCCATATAGGGTGGGTGCATTAGTACAAATTGTACACTTTTAGTATTAAATTTTTTATTTGCCTTTTCTATATTTCTTTCAACTTCTAAAGCATCTAAGGAGTTACAATAATTTATATAAAATTTATCTTCAAAACCACTATTTTGCATAGAACTATTTACATACTCAAGCATGTTTGGATTTATATCAAAGCCTATATATTTTCTATTTAATTTTTCACACTCAAAAAGCGTAGTTCCACTTCCCATAAAAGGTTCAAGTACAATATCACCTTTTTTTGTAAATCTTTTTAAAAGTTGATTTGGAATTTGTGGTATAAAGTTTCCATGATATATATTTTTGTGTTTCCCACTTTTATCTCTTTCTTGAATAATCCAAAGTGAGTCAGTATTTATATCGCTATCTTTCCAGTTTTGCATATCTATGTCATTAAATTTCATGGCAAAACCCTCTTACTTGCTCATCTATCTCAAAGACTTCATCTATGCTTTTAGCCTTTGCATCAAACTTCTCATAAGCACTCAAGATAGTTTTTGCTATATCGCTAAAGCCGATTTTTTTATCTATAAACTTGGCGATAGCTACCTCATTTGCGGCATTTACAACTACACCTTTATGGGGGTTTTTAAGTAGATCATCTTTGATTTGCCAGATGGGGTATCGCTCTTTTTCTATCGCTCTAAACTCAAGTGAGCCAACCTCAAGAAGGTTTATGTTATCTAAAATCGGCATTTTCATATCTCTATCTAGTGCATAGGCTATAGGGAGTTGCATATTTGCATGGGCTAGATGAGCCGTTGTGCTTCCATCGTTAAAGTCTATAAGTGCATGTATAAGGGAGTTTGTCTCTATAATGGCATCGTAGCTCCCCTCGCCAAAAAGCCATCTTGCTTCAAGTAGTTCAAATAGCTTATTTACCATAGTCGCACTATCTATGGTGATCTTTTGACCCATATTCCAGTTTGGGTGTTTTTGAGTATCTGCTAGAGTTGCGGTTTTTATATCTTTAAGATCCCAGTCGCGAAAAGCCCCGCCACTAGCGGTGATGATCATCTTTTTTATGGGGCGATTTTGTAAAAGATACCAAAGCCCAAAATGCTCACTATCTATGGGGATGATTTTTGTTGTGTCTATAAAAGCTCCACCTGCAACGAGTGACTCTTTGTTAGCTAGTGCAACTTTTTTGTTAGACTCTATAGCTTTTAGTGTCGGCTTTAGCCCTAAAAATCCTACAAGTGCATTTACAACTAGTTCGCTTTTACTTTGATCTATAGCACTTAGTATCGCCTCTTCCCCGCAAAGTACATTTGGGTGATTTACTTTTTTTATATCTAAGCTATTTGCTATGATTACTAGTTTTGGGTTATGCTCTTTTATCTGCTTATTTAGTAGCTCTATGTTATTTCCAGCTACTAAAATCTCTACATCTATGTTGAACTTTTTGGCTATTTTAAGAGTGTTTACCCCTATGGAACCCGTGGAGCCTAAAAGTACCAACTTATACCAAACCTCTTAAAAACACAAGCATAACTATAGAGGCAAAAAGATACCCATCGATGCGATCGAGCATTCCGCCATGACCTGGTAAGATATTTCCACTATCTTTAACACCCGCTTTTCTCTTTAGGTAGCTCTCATAAAGATCACCAAATACAGCAGATACAGAGACCAAAAATGCGACTATAAAAGATTGATCGATATCTACTAGTGTTAGCCCCATAAACATACCACCTACAGTAGCGACTACCAAACCACCCACAACACCCTCTAGTGTTTTGTTTGGACTTGTTTGACTAAATGGGGTTTTACCTATACTTTTTCCAACCGCATAAGCACCTATATCGGTTAGTGCAACTATAACAAAAAGCCAAACCAAGGAGAAGATACCGTAGTTTTGGTAGAGTGTTAGTATAAAAAGCATACCAGCGGTTGGGTATATAAAAGGTAAAAAGTTTTTCCACTCCACATCTCTTTTATAAGCGAGTATACTTGCATATATCACACCAGCTAAAACAAAAAGATCACTGCTATTTGAAAATATCGAAGCACTAAGCCAGATAGCTATAGCATAAACTACAAGCCTTTTATCTTCTATGCCAAAGAGCTTTTGAGCCTCTAAAAAAGCGATGATATAAACGGCTCCTAAAAAAGCCCAAGTTAGGTAAAAATTATCTATAAGTGCGACGACTAAAACAACGATACCAAGAACAGTGGCGGTAAAAAATCTCTCATTTTCAAAGAGTTTAGATAGATTCATATAAAATCCTAAAATTTAGTTATAAAAATGATACACCATCATACTTTAATATCTAATATATGTCGTGAAGGTTTTGGCTCACCCTGCTCTTTTGTTTTTTTTGGATTTCGTCTGTTTTGCTGATCTGCCATATCTTTTTCATGCTCATTATCAGGGTTTGTCGCCTCATTTTCCTCTGTTGGTCTAACCTCTTCTACCTCTTGTTTTTTCTCTTTGGCTAGAGACTGAGCAAAAAGCTCTTGTTGTTCAAGTCTAGTTATGTAACTCTGAGCTACAGAGGCAACATTTGGGAGTTGTTGATTTGTAAAGATATTACTCTCTATAGGTCCTATTGCCATTTGTGTTTACCTCCACTGTTTTATAGTTGTTATAAAGCACATTTGCACCATGTTTTATGCTAACTTCTCGTCTTTGAGTATAATCGACCAAAAAGCGATCCTTTTGAGTTGTGCTAAAATCTACACAGAGTTTTGCGGCGGTTTTTATAACCTCAAGTGGTATATTTTGTTTATCGGTTGAGATGATAACATGGGTTGATGGTCTATCTTTTAGGTGTAGCCAGATATCTTTTGCTTTTGCATTTTGTAGTAAAAAAATATTCCCTTTCTCATTTTTACCAAGGCTTACTTTATACCCTTGAATATAAAAAATCTCAATAGAGTCGTTTTTGCTAAGTTTTTTATCATTTGGTTTTATGGTGGGAAAAAGTAGTTCAACACTAGATATATCTTTTGCCTCTTTTACACTATTTATAAAGAGTTCTAAGTGCCTTATCTTCTGCTCTAGTGACTCTTTTTGTATGTGAAGATTTGAGGCTTTTTGTTTTGCTTTTTTACTCTTAGCGAACAAATGTTCACTCATCTGCGAAGTGGTTCCTAGCTCTTTTTCAAATTCTATAGCTATATCTTTTTGATCATAATCTTTTAAAACTAACCTTTTTTGGTAGGGTTTTATGGTGTGCATATGTACTAAAAATATCTCTGCTTGTTTTGCATACATACTAGCCTCATCTCTTAGGCTCTGCTCATCTTCTAACTCATCTAGATATCTTTGTAGAGTTTTTAATTTTGCCTCTAGTAGAGCGGTTTTTTGTTTTTTTAAACTACTTAGCCTATTTGTTTGCTCATCTATGTAGGTATCATATAAAAATCTCTCAACATTATCTAGCGGGTACTCTTTTGCTACAAAGTTAGCTTTTGGGATATCTAGTAGTTTTTTCCCAACTCTAACCTCTCTAAATGAGCTAAATTTATCTATGTGTCTGAGTGCTTCTAAGACTACAAGATTTTCATCTAAAATTATTACATTTGTATGTTTGCCTGTAAACTCAAACTGTAAGTAGCTCGTTAGCTCTTTATAAGATGAGCTAGATAGACACTTAAACCTTAACACTTTATCGCCATTTACAAGCTCTATATCTTTTATGTGTGAATTGTTGAGTCTTTTGGTTAAAATCACATCAAATGGGGCATTATAAACCTTACTTTGGAGTAGATTTTGAGCTTTAAATATCTTAGAATCACCCTTTTTCATATCAAAAAAAATATGATCATTTTTATCAAAAGATACTTTTATGGTTGTATCGGCAACTCTATATATGGCAAAAATCTTCTTAAAGTTTAAAAAGTATGGTAAAAGTTGTTTTAGGTGGGAGAGTTTCATAGCCGTATTTTAGCCAAAGTTTTATATACTTTTGGTTTTAAGGAAATATATGAAACTACCAAAAGGTTTTAGAAAAAACTATTTTAGACTTCAAGCCATAACAGCTACCACTAACTATATAGCTTTACAAAAAGATAGCTCAAGGGTAGAGAGTTTTCATATTTTTAAGACTTTTAGCGAAGATGAGCTAGAAGATGAAGCACCACCAGAGTGCGAACTACTTCTTCAAACCACCTCACAGTGTAACTGCTACTATGTTAAAAGGGCCAAAAAAGCACTAAAACTCTGCTCATCTGCTCACCTACCTACACTTTACTTTCAAACATTAAATAGCTCAATATCGCCACCAGTACGGAGTACGGATAACGGAATACGGAATACGGAATACGGAAAATAGAAAATAGAAAATTAATATAAGGAAAAATAATTGAAAAAAATAGTTATATACTCATCTTTACTTAGTTCACTTTTGTTAGGAGCTAAGCTAGAGAGTGTGAGGGTTTACTCAAGTAGTATCGTTACAGATGAGCTAAGATCGGCAAGTTTTAGTGAGATATATAGTAGTGAAGATATGAAAAGCTCACAAAATCTATATGAGTTTTTAAACACTCATACATCACTTGTAGTGATGCCATCATATGGTAACTCCTATACTCAACAACTCGATATGAGAGGTTTTGGGCTAGAAAATGGACACCAAAATATAGTTATAAATATCGATGGAAGAAGGCTTAACAACATAGATGGAGTGCCACAACTACTAAGTAGCATACCTATAAGCTCTATAGAGAGGGTTGAGATAGTAAAATCAAGCGGAATTGTAGAAAATGGCGATGGGGCAAATAGTGGGGTTATAAATATATTTACCAAAAATGACTCATCAAAAGAGGTAGGTTTTTATGGTGGAACTTATGGGCTTTATGGGGGTAGTTTTGCTATCGGTGAGAGGTTTGATGCTCTTAGACTAAACCTAAGTGGTGATGGTAGTAAAAATCGTGGAATACGAAAAGTCTATGCAGATGGCTCAAAAGATAAGTCCAAATTTGGCTCACTAAATCTAAATCTAGCCTATGATATAAACAGCGATCTTGAGCTTAGAGCTAGAGCTTTTAGCTCATATGTAGATACAGTATATGGCGGATATATGAGCCTTAGTGAGTTTAGAGATGATCCAAAACAGCAAGGTAGTAGCATATGGGGTACACCTAGTGTGGCAAATAACCAAACCTACAAAACCAAAGGTGGTGGGGCAGGACTTAGCTATAACATAGATGAAAATCTACTATTTAGTTTAGATGCAGATAGAGAGAAAAAAAGTTCTGATTATGAAACCACAGGATATAGTGCGACATCTAACTACACCTACGATACTCTAAGATCTTCACTTTTATATGAAGATAGTGGTTTTAGTGTTGTGGGTGGGCTTGATATGTTTGATGGTAAAAGAGAGGATGATAAAACTTCTTATAGCATAGAAAACAAAACTAAAAAGCAAAATCTCTCAGTCTATGCAAAAGCTAGATATAGCTTCGATAATCACTCTTTTGAAGCAGGGGGAAGGGCCGATAGAGTCAAGTATAGCTATAGCGATGCTACTCAAAGTTTAAGTAAAAAAGACTCACTAAGTGGTTTTGAGGCGGGGTATAACTATGTTTATGATAGTGTTAGTTCTATGTTTTTTAACTATGCTCATGCCTATGAGTCTCCCGATATCGATAGATTTTTTGATAAAGATTTTCTTGGAGTTGTTAGTTTTAATGGTTTTATAAACCCCGCAAAAAGCGATAGTTTTACACTAGGCTATAACAACATCACTAACACTAACAAGCTTAAGTTATCGGCTTATTATATCAAACTAAAAGATGAGATATACTACTACAGCGACCCCGCTTTTATCGCTTCTAAAAACACAAATATAGACAAATCACACAAATGGGGTTTTGATATCTACGATAAGTTTAGTTTTGGGAAATTTAATGCGATGTTAAACTATAACTTTGTTGTAGCAAAGATAGATGATGAAGTTGAAAATGGTGAGAAGTTTAGCTCTAAAACCCTACCCGGTGTTAGTAAGCACAACATAAAAGCTACTCTAGAGTACGAAGTACTAGCAGATACTCATCTATCTTTTACACAGATATATAGAAGCAAGGCATATGCATTTAACGACTTTTCAAATAGTTTTGCTCAAAAACAAAAACGCTACACTAGTAGCAATGTAGCCCTAAGGTACCTAAAGGATAACTACGAGGTTTTTGCAAAAGTAGATAATATTTTTGGTAAGAAAAATGGACTATGGACACAAGATGATGCTATCTACCCGACAAACTACACCACTACCGCTTTAGCGGGTGTTAAGGTGAGGTTTTAGGTAGATTCCAAATCGAGTTAGCAATGACAAAGTATCCTCACCCTGAACTTGATTCAGGGTCTATCGTTTAAGATTTTCCTTGATAAGTTTTTCAAGAAACTGGGGTTTTAGTTTTGAGGCTAATTTACAAGCTGTAATCATTTTAAAAGCAGATATAAGGTTTAGGTCCATTTTGTAACCAGCATTTTTTGCTAATTCATTTAAAAATATCCTTTGTGTCCTGCCATTTCCTTCACGAAATGGGTGCAGAGCATTTAGCTCCATCATAAAATTAGTGATGTTTTTTGCAAATAAATCTATATCTTTGTAGTTTTTCAAGAAGTTTTGTTCTTTTAGCTCATCAAAGATTATTTTTGAATATTTGGGTAGCTCATTACCTGGAACAAAATGCTGATTGCCTTTTAAAAATACCCCATTTAAACCCATGTCAAATCTATCTTTTCCAGCCCAAGTGTAAACATCTTTAAAAATATAATTATGAATATTTTTTAAATGTTGATAGTCAAAATCTCCTCTAATGGGATTTATATTTAATTGAAAAACTCTTTTGCTTGTTAATTCTCTCTCTTTTGTCCCTAAATCCTTTAGATTTTTCGCTTTTACAAGATTAGTGGAGAGAAGAATTTTCTCAAAATCATTAATTTGGGGCACTTAAGAAGCACCCCACTCTTTGAGCTGATGTGCTATTAGCTCATCGGCTGTTGTTTCGCCTTTTTGTATTTTAATGCCATCTAAAATATCTTTTTCATTTAGATACATATTTTCAATAGCAAAACTACTTATAATAGACTTATTTTGTTGATATTGCTCATCTGTTAAATCAGATTTATATTTGTCTAAAATAGCTAGACTTGCATCTAAACTATAAACTTCAGGATAGCTTGAAATATCTACTCTTTTTGTCACTTTTAGCCCCTTTTGTTTTTTATATTATAATATAACTTAATCTCAAAAGTTTTTATCAAGCCAAATACTTAACATATACAAAGACCAAAGATGGTTTTTGTATAGCCCTTTTTTACCATCTTCTATAAAGTTTTTTAGCTCCTTTTCTTTAAAAAGCCCTGCTCTTTTGTTTGTTTTGATGATATTTTCTACTCTATCATCTTCTAGTAGGTACTCATAAAATCGGCTTGAAAAACCTTTTTTTCTTCTAGATAAAATCTCATGCGAAAGGTAGGGTTTCATAGTGTTTTTTAGTACTCTTTTTCGCTCACCTAAGCGGATAGATGGAGTTAAGCTAAAAGTGGTTTTTATAACCTCTTTGTCCAAAAATGGTGTAGTTATCTCAAGGTTTAGTTTTTGTGAGATGGTGTCTAGTTTTGTTTTTGCAGGTAGTTGCTCAAGGTCCAAAAAACTATACCAAAAGCTCTCATCTTTTGAGCCTACAAACATATCTCTAAGGTGGTTTATGTAGCTTAGTGCTTGGTTATCTTTTATGTTTTGTTTTAAGAGATGGTTTTTTTGCAAATCTGTAAAATTCTCACCTATGCCTCTAAAGATAAGGCTCCCATCAAAAGCTCTTTTGTGTCTCTCCCACTCTTTACTCATAGAAAAATGTGAGTGAAAAAAGCTACTCAAATACCCTTTTTGTTTTAGATTTTTAAGCCCTTCAAGCTCTAAAAACTCGCGGTATTGTCTGTATCCTAAAAATAGCTCATCTGAGCCTTCGCCACTAAAAACCCTTGTGTACCCATCTGATTTTACCTGCTTTAACATATGAAAAAGTGGCAAAGCAGCGGGGTCGTTTAGTGGCTCATCAAAGAGTTCATCAACCTCATCAAACATATCTTTTATATCTAGCACTTTTAGCTCTAAACCTAAAAACTCAGCACTCTTTATGGCAAGTGGTGTTTCGGAGTTTTGTATAGTATAGGTGGTGGTTGGTTTTAAAAAGTAGTTTATAGTGGCACTATCGATCCCACCTGAGAGTAGCGATGTGCTTTTGGGTGTTTTTCTAAGCTCTATAGCTTCACAAAGCACTTTTTCTAGCTTTTGTAGTGCCTCATCTTCGCTACAAATCGTGGTTTTTATATCTAGCGGGTTAAAGTATCTACTAACACTAACACCTTGTTTGTTATATGTTAGTAGCGATGCGGGTGGGAGCTTTTTTATGTGTTTGTAAAATGTGTGTGGTGGAGTTGGGGTTAAAAAAGATAGGTAGCTAAGTAGTGCATCGTTGTTTAACTCTATGGTTTTTAGGTGTGGTTTTAGCTCTGATATGTTTGAGCTAAAAGCAAAAAAATCACCACTATCTATGTAGTAAATCTGCTTTGTGGCTAGATGATCGGTCGCTAAGAGTATGGTTTTGTTATCAACTAAACAGAGTCTAAACTCACCCCTTAGCTCATCTATAAACTCAGAGCCTTTTTTTAGATAAAGCTCTACTATCTGCTCATCTGATTTATCTACCCAACCATCTAGTAAAAGTGAGATGTTTTTAAAACTGTATGCTCTAAACTCTACAGTTTTACCAAAATAACCAAAAAATAGCACACTATTCTCCTATGCTAAGCTTTATTTATAAAACACAACTGTAATATCATCTTCTAAATACCCCTCATTAAAGCCTACATCCCTAACTTTTAGCTCCTTAGCTATAGATAACACCTCATCTTTACTCATATAGTTATAGGTTTGGCTCTCTTTGCTCCCATAAAGTATGTTAAAGATAAAGGCGATTTTAGAGCTTTTAAAACAGTTTTGTATAAAAAGATGGGTCTCAAAACTAGTTAGTACATTCATAGCACCGCTACATATATAAAAATCTCCCATAGGTAGCAAATCTTTACAGATATCTTTTTGAAGCACCACTTCGCCTGTTTGGTTTGATGCTATGGCACACATATCTTCGTGTATATCTAAGCCTATATAGTTTTTTGGTTTGGTTTTTAAAAATGTATAAAAATCCCCAAATCCACACCCAGCATCTACAACACTAAAACTATCCAAATCTTTTGGTAAAAATTTAGCTATAGCCTTAAACCTAAGCTTTTGAGTTTTAGCAGATATCCAGTTTACACCCTTAGGTGTAGTACCGTACTTTTTTATGGCAGATGAGTAGAAGTGGTGGTTATTTACTTTTGGCATAGAGCTTTGCTATTAGAAATTTTAATAGGCTCATGATAAGCACACCAGATAACATACCAGCAACTATAAATGAAAAATACTCATCTTGTGATATAAGATTTGCCTCATAACCGATGGTAGCTATTGCTATAAGAAATGTTAGTGGCATAGAATCACCAAGGGCTAAAAGTTGAGTCTCAAATAGACTTAGATGAGTTCTATAGGCAACATAGGAGCTAACTGCTCTAACAAATATAATCATAAGCATAATATACAGGGCATTTAGAAGTATTTTTACACTAAAAACAAGGGTTAAATCTAGTGTTGAACCTACATATATGAAAAATATCGGTACTAAAAATCCAAAACCAACTTTGTGCAACATCTTTGGTAGATCTTTTTTATGCTCAAAGAAGTTAGATATAAATATCCCCGCAAAGAAAGCCCCTAAAACCATATCTATATGTAGTATGTGCATAATAGCCACAAATATAATAAAAAACGCCGCACTAATCCTAACACTTTGAACTTTGCCATCATCTTGAGGCATCATAGACTCTTTTAGTTCAGGAAACCACCAAAATAGAGTATTTGTAAGCTTTAGTGACTGATATACCAAAAACAAAACTATAAAAAATATCGCTATATTTTTGTATAGGTCAAACCCAACCCCGTGGTGTGTATACGACTCATACATAACAATGGCTGAGATACTAACAATCTCCCCCATAACCCCAACTATAAGGACAAGCTCAAGCCATTTAAACTCTTTTCCATGCTCATTTATAAGTGCCATAATCATACCAAGTGAGACTATAGGTATAGCGACTATATATATAGGGCTAAGCCCTAGAGCTAAGTAGAGTATAAACGATAGTGAGTAGAGTGTACTAAAGTATATCAAAGCACTCTTTAGCAGAGTATCTTTTTTTGCTACAAACCTTTTTATGTCTATCTCAAGCCCTGCTAAGAACATAAGGTAGAAAAAACCTATCTTTGAGAGTGCCTTAAAAGTCTCCTCATCGCTACTTAAAAATCCAAAATAAAACGCAAGTGAACCAAGGATTATCTCAACAACAACTATGGGTAGTCTTATAAGATTTGAGACTATGGGAGATAGTATAAGTAGTAGTGCTATCTCTATAAAAAGGATCGAACTATCATTCATGATACTGAAGTAGCTACACCTAAGTTTAGATCTTTTAACATCTCCAAATCTTTGTGCATCTCATTGCCTTTTGTTGTTAGGTAGTTGCCTATGACTATGGAGTTTGCTCCAGCATCAAAAATCTCAGCAACCCTATCTTTAAACATAAGCCCTCTTCCCCCTGCTACCATAATTCTCTGTGCATTTGGTATAGTTTTTCTAGTAAGAGTTATAAGGCTTAGTGCCTCATCTATACTTAGGCTATTTGGTGTGAGTTCTAGTGCTTCGTTGTGGTGGTAGAAGTTTATAGGGACTGAAGTTGGATTTAGCGATGCGATAGATTTTAACATACTAAGCCTATCTTCTTGAGTCTCACCAAGCCCAAATATCCCACCACTTATAAGTACAAGTCCAGCTTCATTTACATTTTGGCAAGTGGTGTATCTATCGTCCCACTCATGAGTAGTACATATAGATGGGTAAAACTCTCTTGAAGTCTCTAAGTTGTGGTTGTATGCTTTTATGCCAGCTTTTTTAAGCTCTAAGAGTTGCTCAAGTGAAGCTGTACCATTACATGCAATAAGCCTTAATTCAGGCACCTCTTTACTTAGTACCTTAGCGACACCACACACAAACTCTAAGCTTTTATCGTTTAACCCTTTATCGGCAGTCACTAGACAAAACCCCAAAGCTCCGACACTTCTAGCGGTTTTTGCCTCATCTACAATCTGCTCTATGGGTTTTTGTTTATATCTATCTATATCTGCTTTGTATCTTACACTTTGTGAACAAAACTTACAATCTTCATTGCAAGTTCCACTATTTATGTTGCAAATAGAGCATAAAAAAACTTTTTTATTCATACCTTAAACCTTTTGGTAGCTCTTTGTAGAGTTTGACTTTTTTTCTCTTTAGTATATGAAGTGATGATATACTCATCTTTAGTTAGTTCAAGCATCATCCAGCTAGATATATCGCTATCTCTTGCACACACTTCGCCAGAGTTTAAAAAGAGTGTTTTGCCATCAAGCTCAATATTTTGCACATGAGTATGACCAAATATAACAATATCTACATCGGGAGTTAAAAAGTATGGCAAGTGCATAAGTTTAAATGTTTTACCACCTAGTTTAAAGTAGTATGGCTCAACTACTAAGTTAAACTCACTATCAAACTCTAAAAGATGAGCATCGTTATTTCCATAAACCGCGATATATCTTAGAGTACTCTTTTTAAGTAGTTCTAAAACCTCTTTTTCTACAATATCTCCAGCATGTATCAAAAACTCAGCACCATCAGCCACAAGAGTATCTATGGCATAGGTAGCCTTTTTTAGCTTTTTGTGTGTATCTGAGATGATACCTATCTTCATCCCTCTATCTCTTCTTTAGCAGTTCTAGTTTTACACTTAACACACTCATAAACCTCTTTGTTTCTGTAGGTTCTAAGGGCCAATGCTCCAGTGCAATCACCCTCTTTACATTTATAAGTTGATGGCTCAAACTTCGATATAAAAGTACACTTAGGGTAGTTAGCACACCCCCAAAAAGCCCCTCTTCTTGAGTTTTTATAAACTAACTCCCCGCCACAATCAGGACATGGAGTGGTAGATGTTTTACTCTCATGTTTTAAGCTCTTTGTATTTTTACACTCAGGGTAGCCACTACATGCTAAAAACTCACCATTTCTACCCTTTTTAAGCACCATAGGTTTGCCGCATTTTTCACAAACCTCATCACTTGCTTCACCATTTGTCCCCTCTTTTTTCTCACCCTCTGCTTGTTCTGTGTATTTGCACTTAGGGTAACCGCTACAAGCTATAAACTCACCAAATCTTCCACCTCTAAGGAGTAACTCTTCCCCACATTGTGGGCAGTTTCTACCTAGTGGTTTTGCTAGTTTTTGAGATTTGATATTTACTTTACCATCGGCGATTTTTTTATCAAACTCTATATAAAACTTACTAAGCAACTCTTGCCAGTCGATCTTACCATCTGCTATATCATCTAAGTTCTCTTCCATACCAGCACTAAAACCAGCATCGACTATATCATTAAAGTTATCTTCAAGAAGTTTTACAACCTTAAATGCCATCTCTGTTGGGAGTATCTGTTTTTTCTCGATATTTACATATGTACGGTTACTAAGAGTCGCTATGGTTGGGGCATAAGTCGATGGACGACCTATCCCCTCGCTCTCTAGTTTTTTTATAAGCGAAGCCTCTGAGTATCTAGCGGGTGGCTCTGTAAAGTGTTGCTCTTTTTTTAGACTTTGGATATGAGCATCATCACCCTTATTTAGTTTTGGAAGTAGTTTATCTTTGTCCTCATTTCCTAAAACTCTATAAAAACCATCAAAAAGTAGTTTTCTACCAGTTGCTCTAAACTCATTTTCACTTCCGCTAAAGAGTATACTTTGTTGCTCAAACATAGCATCGCTCATCTGTGAAGCGACAAATCTATCGTATATAAGTTTATATACTCTAAGCTCTTCAGGCTTTAGATAGCTTGATGCTATCTCTGGAGTAAAATCAAGCATAGTTGGTCTTATAGCCTCGTGAGCCTCTTGTGCCCCTTTTGCTTTTTTTGTGTAGTAGTTTGGTTTTTGTGGTAGATACTCTTTGCCATATGTTGATTCTATAACACCACGAACAGCACCTATTGCCTCTGCGGCGATATTTAGCGAGTCTGTTCTCATATAGGTTATAACACCACTAACACCATTAGGAGTTCTAACACCCTCATATAAAGATTGTGCTATCATCATCGTTTTTTTAGGTGAATAGCCTAAACGACTAGATGCACTCTGTTGAAGGGTTGATGTCATAAATGGTGGTTGAGGTGAAGTTTTACGGCTTTTTGTCTCTATGTTTGTTATGCTAAAACTATCGTTTTTAACACTAGACTCTATCTCTTTTGCCATCGCTTCATTTGTGATGGTGAGTTTGTCTATCTTTATATCTTTGTGTTTTATAAGGTTTGCTTCTATATCTTTTTTGAAGATAGTATCTATGCTCCAGTACTCTTCAGGCTTAAAAGCTTGAATCTCCCTTTCACGATCTACCACTATCTTTAGTGCCGATGATTGCACACGACCTGCACTTAAACCTTTTTGTATCTTAGAACTTACTAGTGGAGAGAGCTTATAGCCTACTATTCTATCTAAAAGTCTTCTTGCTTGTTGAGCATTTACCATATTCATATCTATAGCTCTTGCACTACTTAGGGCATTTTGTATCGCGGTTTTTGTTATCTCATGAAATACTATACGGGGTAACTGTGTTGGTTCAAGCCCTAGAGCATGGGCTATATGCCACCCTATCGCCTCACCCTCTCTATCCTCATCCGTCGCGATATATACAACATCGCTTTTTTTTGCTAGATCTTTGATCTTTTTAACTGTCTCAAGGTTCTCTTTATCGACACTATATGTTGGGATGAGGTTATTTTGCTCATCTAATGTTATGCCAAAACGACTTTTTGGCAAATCTCTTATGTGACCTTTTGAAGCTATAACTTCAAAATTTTTGCCTAAAAAGTTTTTTATGGTTTTTGCTTTTGCGGGTGATTCTACTATTATTAAGTCCAAAATCTCTTTTCCTATATATATGGTACATGTTTTCTTAGCCGAAAGTGTACCTAAAAAAGTTTAACCTTTCTTTTGAGGTCTAAAGCTAAATAAAAAATAGGTCGCCATTAAAGCTATAAAACTAGAGACTAAAAACAGATACTCTGGTATGTATTCGTATATATAACCACTACTTATAGCCCCTAAAAATGCCCCAAATCCATAAGCCATACCGCTAAACATCTGCTGAGCTAAACTTTTGTGTTTATAAAGTGTAAAAAGATAAGCTATAGAAGCGGAGTGAAAAAGGGCAAAACTAAGTGCATGGATAGCTTGAGAGAGAAACAAAACTCCCAAACTAGATGAAAATGCAAAAACCAAAAACCACCTTAGGGCTGTTGCTAAAGTTGTTAGTTGTATAACCCTAAGGAGTGAGTTTTTAAGTAGTCTTGCTTGAGAAAATAACATAATAATCTCAACCGCCACACCAAAACTCCAAAGATAAACTGTGGTGTCTAAGCTTATGCCATGATCGGTTGTGTAGATAGTAAAAAAGTTATAAAATGAGCCAAAACTAACCTGCATTAAGATAAACCCTAGCCATAGTTTATAATCTTTTAAAAAATCTATATCATTTGCTATTTTGCTAGTTTTACTTAAAAGCTCTTTTGTATTTGTAGCTATAACAAAAGCGACACTCACAGTTAGTAGTGTTAGTACTAAAAGGTATAAAAGTGCGATAGATGGCGGGTTTAAAAACCTAACAAGTACAAGAGCTACTAACACAAAACCTATAGAACCAAAGAGTCTAATCTTGCCATATCTCTCTTTAGCTAAAACCTCAAGTGCCACTAACTCCATATAGGGTAAAACTAAACTTAGCCCTACCCCAAATGATATATTTGAGATTAGGAGTTTATAAAAACTATCTAGCGAAAAGTAAAAACTCATAGCACTAATACTCATGATAAAAAGGGCTAAGTTAAAAGTAGTGCGGTTTATCTTTAACCCTTTTATAAAAGCAAAAGGGACGATAAATCTAACAAGTGGAGCAGAGGCAAATATAACACCTATCTCACTAGAGCTATAGCCACTTAAAGATAGCACTTTAGGTAAAAATATGATGTAAACACCAATGATGGAGAAGTAGAAAAAGTAAAAAATTGCTAGTAGTATTTGCATAGCACAATTATAACCTATAGTGATAAAATATATATTATTGATTTGAATCAAGTATCATTGTTTCTTATGGTTATATAATGAACAGCTTTTAACTTACACACAAAAGGTTGTTTTATGTTAAAGATTATGCAAGAAAACGATTTTATAGTATCAAAGACTGACCTTAAGGGTCGCATAACATACTGTAATGAGATATTTATGGAGATGGCGGAGTATGATGAGTCGGAGCTTTTAGCAAAGCCACACAACATCATCAGACATCCTGATATGCCAAAAGCGATATTTTGGTATCTTTGGCAAAAGATTCCACAAAAAGAGGAGGTTTTTGCTTATGTTCTAAATAGAGGCAAAAACGGAAACGACTACTGGGTATATGCAAATATCACAGCAACTCTAGATGAAAAAGGCAATATAATCGACTACTACTCAGTTAGACGAAAGCCAAACGAAAAAGCCCTGCAAGAGATTATCATCCCGCTATATAAAAAGATGCTTGAGGTTGAAAAAACGAGTGGAATTGAGGCCTCTTTTAAAGTACTTACCGACATACTAAAAGATAAAGGAGTCTCTTACGATGAGTATATTATCTCTCTTCAAAACAGCTAAGCCTAAAAGAAATCTAGAGATTTATGATGAGATCATAGCTCTACTAAATAGCATGGCCGATGGTAAATTAAATGGTAGGATAACCCATATCCCAAAAGATGGCTCCAAAGAGAGTAGGGCGGCTTGGTCGCTAAATAATGCACTAGACCAACTAGAGGCTTTTATGAGAGATGTTGAGACATCTGTAGAATCAGCCAAACAAAACAAAAGCTATAGAAGTACAAATCCGCAAGGTTTGCATGGGATATTTCGCTCAACTTCACAAAAACTAAAACTAGCTATAGAGTCTATATGTTTGAGTTTTGAGACTAGAAAAAAAGCAGAATTGTCTGAGAAACTTAGCACTTTAGGCGGGGGGATTAGTGCGGGGCTTGTAACTATACAGCAAGATATAGCAGAGTCTCAAAAAGGCTCACAAGAGATAACAGATGTTTCACAACAAACCGCAGAGTTATCTTCTAGTAGCTTAGCTAGTGTAAATGATATGATGGAAAAACTAGCACTCTTAGCAAACTCCATCTCACACAACCACGATATCATAGTAAATCTTGAGCAGCGAAGTAATGATATCTCTACTATAGTTGATCTTATCAAAGATATAGCAGACCAAACAAACCTACTAGCACTAAATGCCGCGATAGAAGCAGCAAGAGCGGGTGAGCATGGAAGAGGTTTTGCAGTGGTTGCTGATGAGGTTAGAAAACTAGCTGAGAGGACTCAAAAGGCGACTCAAGAGATCGAGATAAATATCTCAACCTTACAGCAAGAGGCAAATGAGATGAGAAGCTCTTCTGATGGGATATCAAAGATAGCAGATGAGCAAAATAGTGTTATAACGGGCTTTGTCGATACTTTTTCTAAGTTAAATACTTCAGCGATGCACTCGGCTCATATATCGACAAACATAAACAATCAACTCTTTACAACACTTATAAAAGTTGATCACATAGTCTATAAGTCATCGGCATACTCAGCGGTGTTAAATTCACATGCAGATAAAGAGTTTGTAGATCATAAAAATTGCCGTTTTGGTAAGTGGTATGATGGTTTAGGGCAAGAGAAGTTTGGCTCACTAAAAGTCTTTAACACTATAGATCCAGTTCATAAAAAAGTACACGATAGTGTCCTTAAAAATTATGAGTTTATAAAAAATGGCACGACACTAAAAGGGGATAATCCAGATACGATATATGCAAACTTTGTCGATATGGAGAGTGCATCGGCGGAGCTTTTTATAAAACTAGATGAGATGGTAAGAGAGTATTCAAGCCATAATGGCTAAGTGTTTGTAACGGTTATATCTATAAGCCTCTGTTTTGCTTCTTGAAATGGTATGCTCTCATTTGCATTTTGAGCTAGATACTCTTGCATAGCATCTTTTTTTGCTATAGCCTCATCTAGTTCAGGGTCGCTACCTTTTACATAGGCTCCAACCCTTAAAAGCACCTCATTCTCTTTTAAAAGTGTATACATTCTTCTAAATTTTCTAGCAGCTAGAGTATGCTCTTTATCAACAATATCGCCCATAACCCGTGAAGCGGAGTTTAGTATATTTACAGGTGGGTAGATACCAAAATCGGTCATCTCCCTAGAGAGTACTATGTGTCCATCTAAGATAGATCGTGATTGATCGGCTATAGGATCACTCATATCATCACCCTCTATAAGGACTGTAAAAAAGGCGGTTATGCTACCTTTGCCCTCCTCTTTTCCAGCCCTCTCCATAAGTTGGGGTAAGAGTGTTAGTGAAGATGGTGGATACCCTTTTGAGGTGGGCGGCTCACCTAGAGCTAGACCTATCTCTCTTTGAGCCATAGCAAACCTTGTAACCGAATCCATAATAAAAAGGACATCTTTGCCTTGCTCTTTAAAGTACTCCGCAACACTCATCGCCGAAAATGCACCATATTTTCTCATAAGCGGCGAATCATCACTAGTCGCTACAACTATAACAGTGTTAGTTAGATCACCCCCTAAGTTTTTCTCTATAAACTCAGGAACCTCCCTACCCCTCTCACCTATAAGTGCGACTACTTTTATAGGGGCATCAGCACCCCTTACTATCATCCCCATAAGTGTAGATTTTCCAACACCACTACCTGCAAATATACCTAGTTTTTGCCCTCGCCCAGTTGTTAAAAGTCCATCAAGGCTTTTAACTCCAACACTAAAAACATCATCTATCATACCCCGTTTCATCGCTGCTATGGGTGGTTTTATGATGGGCATACTCTCATCTGTATCTATAAAACCCTTGCCATCGATCGGTCTCATAAATGGATCTACTACTCTTCCTAAAAGCCCATCTCCAACAGCGATATTTAGTCCTGATTGATCTATAAAGACTCTATCACCCGATCTAAAACCCTCAACAAAACTAAAAGGGGTTATATAAAATACCCCCTCTTGTATCTCGCTAACCATACCAACAATGCTAAGTTTGTTTGACTCTGATACTATGCGAACCATATCGCCTACACTCACATCTAGCCCTTTTGCTATGATGATAGTTGCATTTATCTTGATGATTTGACCAAAGCTCTCTGAGAGTTTTTGGTTTTGGAGTTTTTTTCTAAGAGTAGATAGTGGCAAAGGTGAACCTTAATACCTTGTGCCACTCGGTGAGTTTATGAGTGAAAAGAACTCTGCTCTTGTTTTTTCATCTTTTTTAAAGAGTCCTCTAAGAGCAGATGAGGTTGTTGTTGAGTTTATCTTCTCAACCCCTCTCATCTCCATACACATATGTCTTGCTTGTATAACTACAGCTACACCTTTTGGCTTTATCGCCTCCATGATAGCATCTGCTATCTGCTCTGTTAGTTGCTCTTGGATCTGCATCCGTCTTGCAAATACATCTACAACTCTAGGGATTTTTGATAACCCTACTACTTTGCCATCGGGTATATATGCAACATGTGCATGACCTATGATAGGCAGGAGATGGTGTTCACATGTAGAGTAAAACTCTATATCTTTTAGAAGTACCATCTCATCATTTGATGTACTAAAAAGAGCTGAATTTAGTATCTCGATAGGGTTTTGTTTATACCCACCAAATATAAACTCATAAGCTTTTTTAACCCTTTGCGGAGTTTTTACTAGCCCCTCCCTTGTAGGGTCTTCACCTACATGAACCATCATAGTTTTTACTGCATCTTCAAACTTTTGCATCTTTTAATCCTACTGAACTAACACATGTGGAACTATAAGTGGGTACTTTTTCATCTTTCTATATATATGTTTTCGCACAACCACTCTAAGATCATTCTCTAGTGCTTTTGGGTTCTCTAAAAGCCCTTGCTTCATATTTATAAGAAACTGCTCAAGCACCCCTTCCATCTCTGCTGCAAAAGCTTTATCTTGCTTATCGGCAACAAGTCCAAAGCTAGTAACATTTGGTCTTGATAACATTGTAGAGTTTTGACGATCTACTTGTGTTACTAGGACAACTATACCCTCTGTCGCAAGTTTTTGTCTATCCATAACGATATCATCTTCGATTTTGGAGTTGTGTTGATTGTCTATATATGTTTTACCACTTCTAACAGTTTTTACCCGTTTCATATATTTTGGAGCAACTTCTACTGTATCCCCATCGTTCATTATGTAGATATTTCTCTCAGGAACACCACATAACATAGCGGTCTCTTTGTGTTTCATAACATGGTTGTATTCACCATGGATAGGTAAGAAAAACTTAGGATTTACAAGTCTAAGCATAAGTTTTTGCTCCTCTATAGATGCGTGACCTGAGACATGTATATCTTTGTCTGAACTTACTTTTGCACCCGCTCTATATAGGTGGTTTAACATAGCCGATATTGAGCCCTCATTACCAGGTATTGCACGAGAAGATAGTATGATAAGATCATTTGGTTTTATCTTTACATGTCTATGTTCACCTATAGACATTCTATATAGTGCTGAGCTAGGCTCCCCTTGTGAACCTGTTGTGATTATGAGTATATCTTTGTCGTTCATATGTGGTAGTTCATCTGGTTGAACAAAGGTATTTTTTGGGACTTTTATATAGTCGTATTGCATAGCTAGTTCTATATTTTTCTCCATAGATCTACCTATAACACACACCTTTCTACCATATTTCATACCATACTGTATAGCTTGATATACACGGTGGATATTTGAGCTAAAAGTAGATAGTAGCACCCTACCCTCAGCTTTTGAAAATACTCTATCAAGAGCAGGAGCAACACTTAGCTCTGATGGAGTTGGTGTTGAGTTGTATGAGTTTGTTGAGTCACTTAAAAGACAAAGTACCCCTTTTTCACCATAGTGTGCAAGTCTATGTAGGTCTGGTGTGTAGCCATCAACTGGAGTTAAGTCTATCTTAAAATCTCCAGTATGCACTATAGTACCTGCTCCTGTTGTTATGGCAAGAGATGATGAGTCGATGATGGAGTGTGTCATATGCATCCACTCTATTTTGAAATCTTTTCCTATCTCATAAACTTTTCTTTTCTCTATAGGGTTGAAGTATCTTCTATACTCTCTTATGTGGTGCTCATCAAACTTTGAGCCTATCATAGCTAGTGGAAGTGAAGTACCATATATAGGAAATTGCATCTCTTTATAAAGGTATGGCATAGCACCTATATGATCCTCATGAGCATGGGTTATGATAACTGCTACTATCTTATCTTTGATCTCTCTTAGGTATGAGAAATCTGGCACAAGTATATCGACACCGTGCATATCACTATCTGGAAAACTCATCCCCACATCTATAAGTATAGCCTCATTTTGAGTCTCAAATACTGTTATGTTTCCACCTATCTCACCTAGTCCACCTAGTGGTGTTATGCGGATCTTATCTTGAGTAGCTAGATCTAGTTTAAAGTGTGGATTTAGTCTTTGTTTTTGAGCTTCTGCATTTAAAGCGGCAAATGCTTTTAGGTTTTCATCAATAGGAGCGGCTCCTGAGCCATAGCCTCTTCTTGATCTTGGTTTTGCTTTTGCACCCTCTTCTTTGCCTTGAGCATTTGGTTTTGGGTTTTTGTTAAATCTCTTGTTGAGATTTGTTTTTTTACTCTCTTTAAGAGTCGCCTGTTGTGTTTCTTCTTGTTGCATCCAAACTCCTTGAATTATTATAGAGTTGGTGATAGTCGCTAGTGCTTAGCTCGTGAGGTCTGATGGTTTGTGAAACTCCTAAGGTTTTTAGAGTATCTATAAGTCGCTCTTTATTGTAGGTAGATGAGAGATTTTTTAGTAGTGTTTTTCTAGGTTGAGTAAATGCAACTCTTAAAAACTTCTCAAAATCCTCATCTTTTCTACTCTCTTTTTTCTCTATCAAAAAAACAGCAGAATCGACTTTTGGTTGTGGGTCAAACGATGTTGGTGGAACTTTTATGATAAGCTTAGTATTTGCGATACTTTGAGCTATAACGCTAAGTGCACCAAAATCACTATCACCGCTTGAGGCACAAAACTTTTGTGCAACTTCAAGCTGAACCATTACAAGTATATTTTTGCAATTCTCATCAGCAAGTGCTTTTAGTATGATATTTGTCGCTATATAGTATGGTAGATTTGCTACCAAATCATACGGCTCATCTAAAAGGTTACTCTTCCAAGTACTCAAAACATCACCACATCTAAGGGTGAGTCGGTTGGTTTTGATGGCTATATCAAAGCTATCTTGCAATATTTTACACAAATCGGCATCGACCTCAAAAGCTTCTACACTTTTGACATCTACTAAATATTTAGTTAAATCACCTAAGCCAGGCCCAATCTCAACTATTTTGTTGTTATTGTTGGGCATCGCTTCGATGATTTGTTGTAAAACAGACTCATCTTTTAAAAAATTTTGTCCATACTTCTTTTTTGCTATTATAGTTTTCATAAAACCCTATTTTACACTATGTTTGGTTAATTTTGCATAATAATACTATGTTTCACATGAAACATTTCTATAAGCGATAAAGTGTTAAAATTTTACAACTAATTTAAAGGTCTTATTTTGAAAGAGTATTGTGCAAAAAGGATCATCCCTTGTTTAGATGTAAAAGATGGAAGAGTTGTTAAAGGTGTAAACTTTGTAGGTTTAAGAGATGCGGGAGACCCTGTAGAGATAGCTAAAAGATACAACCAAGAGGGTGCAGATGAGCTTACATTTTTAGATATTACCGCGACAAATGATAACCGCGATACCATAGTAGATATAGTTGAGCGAGTTGCAAAAGAGGTTTTTATACCGCTAACTGTGGGTGGTGGGATAAGAACACTTGAAGATATATATAAACTTTTAAATGTCGGATGCGACAAGATAAGCATAAACTCATCGGCGATAAAACGACCAGATTTTATAGATGAGGGTGCAAAACGGTTTGGCTCACAGTGCATCGTTACTGCTATAGATGTTAAAAAAACAGGTAGTTCGTGGAATGTCTATATAAATGGTGGAAGAGTCGATACAGGTAAAAATGCGATAGAGTGGGCAAAAGAGGTTGTTGATAGGGGAAGTGGTGAGATACTTCTAACATCTATGGATGCTGATGGTACAAAAGCAGGATTTGATCTAGATATAACCGAAGCTATTTCAAAAGCTGTTAATGTCCCTGTTATAGCGAGTGGTGGAGCGGGAACCATGGAGCATATAAGAGATGCTTTTTTAAGAGGAGCCGATGCGGCACTTGCGGCTAGTATTTTTCACTTTAAAGAGATAGATATTATGGAGCTAAAACACTATCTAGATAAAAATGGCATCGCGGTGAGATTATGATAATCTGTGCTGGAAATAACGAAACATTTGATTTTGCCACACCTATAGGGGTAGGGCTAGTTGAATCTGCTATGAACTTAGCAAGGCTTTGTTTGTTTGATAAGCCTGAGTTTTTGCTTTTTGTGGGGAGTGCGGGTAGTTATGGTGAGCTTGATATCTTTGATATAGTTGAGTCAAAAACCGCAGCTAACATCGAGTTAGCATTTTTAAGTGATGATGGATACACCCCCATAGATAATGTTATAAGCACTAACACCACTAACAAAAAAGATATTATTATCAACTCATCTAACTATATATCGACTAACACAGAACTAACAAAAAAGTTTTTAAGACTTGGAGTAGGTGCCGAAAATATGGAGTTTTTCTCTGTTTTAAGAGTTGCACAAGAGTTTGATATACCTGCTGGTGGAGTATTTTGCATAACTAACTACACTAACAAAAATGCCCATAGTGATTTTATAAAAAACCACCAAAGGGCAAAAGAGCTACTTAGTGAGTATCTACCAAATCGTATCAGTGAGCTAACACAAAAATGAAACCATCGTTATATGGATATAGACTAAAAGAGCTTCAAGAGCTTGTAAAACCATCTTTTCGTGCAAAACAGATATATGGGTGGCTTTACCATAACTTTGTCGATAGTTTTGATCAGATGAGCAACCTTCCAAAAGCCCTTAGAGATGAGCTAGAGCAAACATATGTTATAAACCCACTAAAGATAATCAACAAAGAGATATCACAAGATGGGACTAAAAAGTACCTTTTAGAGCTAAATGATGGTAAAACGATAGAGGCTGTTTGGCTTAAGATGAAAGATGAGCAGGTAGAAGATGGTAAAGTTGTCCAAGAGGCAAAGTACACCATCTGTGTATCTACACAAGTTGGGTGTAAAGTTGGATGTGCATTTTGTTTGACCGCAAAGGGTGGTTTTACAAGAGATTTGGATGCTAGTGAGATAGTCGCTCAGGTTGTGACTCTAAAAAAAGATAACAACCATAAACATAACCGTATGATAAATATAGTCTATATGGGGATGGGTGAACCACTAGACAATCTTGCCAATCTAGCACAAGCTATAGAGATTTTTAAAGAAGAAGATGGGCTATGTATAGGTGCTAAAAGACAAACCGTCTCAACTAGCGGACTAAGTACTAAGATAGATAGGCTAGGGGAGATGGATTTGGGTGTCCATATAGCTATATCGCTCCATGCTGTTGACGATGAGCTTAGAAGTGAGCTTATACCGATGAATAAAGCCCACAATATCGCCTCTATCATCGAAGCGGTAAAAAGGTTCCCTATAGATACTAGAAAAAGGGTTATGTTTGAGTATCTTGTTATCAAAAACAAAAATGATGATATAGCATCGGCTAAAAAGCTTGTAAAGCTTCTACACGGTATAAAAGCAAAGGTAAACTTGATATACTTTAACCCATACCCAAACACACCCTACGAGCGACCGCTTGAGAGTGATATGGTAGCTTTTCAAGAGTATCTTATAAATCACGGTCTGCTTTGTACCATAAGGGACTCAAAAGGGATCGATATCAGTGCTGCTTGTGGGCAGCTAAAGGAGAAAAAAGATCATGAATAGTGTTGAGATATTTCAGTATGTGTTTTTACTTGTTGTTGTTGGTGTCGGTTTTATCGGTTTTTTGAAAGTTGTCTACAAGGATGATAATAAGTAAATGCTCAACACTCCAGGGAGAGCATTTACGAACAAAATCATACCCTATCTTTCTTATATAAATCTAATACTTTTTTAGTTCTGTTTTAAGTTTATCTGTATGTGTCAAATCGTCATTCTGAACTCGACTTAGAATCTCAAAATAAGATATTCACACATTGTTATAAGCTGTGAATAAGTTTATAAAATCATTATGACAAAATTCAAAATTTAGAGATTTTTTAAGAAATATTTTATATAAAATAAGGCTGAAATTTAACTGCTTATATATAGCTTAAAGTGCCTATTTTAGGGCTTTTAAGCAGATTTGTAAATATTGAAAAATCTTTAGAGTTTAATATATTTTTAAACTCCAATTTGTTATTCACATAGCTGTTAAATGGTTTGTGATGTTTCACATGAAACATTCATATTTGTAAAGCAAATATCTTTAAAGTTCACACCGCTTTTTATGTGATATTCTCTACCATAAAGGCTAAACTCTAGCTCATTTGCATGTAGTAAAAGTCTTTTTGCGCCACTCGCTTCTACTCTACTTTGTTTGTCTAGTTCACGATTAAGATACTTAACTATATAGCTCTCATCTTGTCCATAAACAGGATCGCCAACTATAGTATGTTTCACATGAAACATATGGACTCTTATTTGATGTTGTCTTCCAGTATGTGGCGAACACTCTACAAGAGTAGTATTTAGGTTTTTAAAGTACTCCAGAGGTCTCACATAGGTTAGAGACTCTTTTCCAGATTTATCGACTTTTACTACCATTCTAACTAGTGCCGATTTTTCATCATCGTATCTTAAAAGTGGCTCATCTATACTAAGCTCATCTCTAAGTTCGCCATGAACCATAGCAAGGTACTTTTTTTTAACTTCTCGCTCTTGAAACATAACTTTTAGCTCTATCTCACTCTTTTTGTTTTTAGCACACAAAACTAGTCCGCTTGTCTCTTGGTCTATTCGGTGAACGATATTTGCACCATCTCCATAAGTTGCTTTTAGTTCATCTATAAGAGAGTAGGGGGTGTAGCGATTTTGTGGATGGATGAGCATACCACTAGGTTTATCATAGACTACAAACTCATCGCTCTCAAAGATAGCCTTGAGTCCATAAGAGATAGGCTCAAATACTATAAACTCAATATCGCCATTTATTAGTTGAGTAGGTTTTGCTACAAGAGTTCCATTTGCACTAAGCCTACCTTTGGCTATAAAGCTTTGCATCTCTTTTTGGCTATAGCCCAAATCTCGCATAAGAAAATGTGAAGCTTTTTGTTCTTTATCTAAAAAATATTTCTTAGTAGTAAATGGCAAATTTATCCCCTTTTTCAGCTCTTTTTTGCAATAATAACATATTAATAATAGAAGTAAAGGTGCTAAATGGTTGAGAGATATGCTAGAAAAATAATGAGCGATAAGTGGACACAAGAAGCAAGATATGCAGCTTGGTTGGAAGTTGAAAAAGCAGCTGTAAAAGCTTGGAATAAACTAGGACTTATTCCTGATAGTGATTGCGAAAAAATAGTAAAAAATGCAAAATTTAGTGTTGAGCGAATTGAAGAGATTGAAGCAGTAACAAAACACGATTTAATCGCTTTTAATACAAGTGTAAGTGAGAGTTTAGGGGAAGAGTCAAGATGGTTTCACTATGGAATGACAAGCTCAGATGCTGTTGATACAGGTGTTGCACTACAGATGAGAGACTCTTTACAAATCATCATAGAAGATGTAGAGATGCTACTTGAAAGTATTAAAAAAAGAGCAGAGGAACACAAATATACTTTAATGGTTGGAAGAAGCCATGGTATTCACGGTGAGCCAATAACTTTTGGTCTTACACTTGCTGTTTGGTACGATGAAGTAAAAAGACACTTACAAAATTTAAATGAAACTATGGAAGTAATCGCTGTTGGGCAAATTAGTGGAGCTATGGGAAATTTTGCTCATGCACCTTTAGAGCTTGAAGAGTATGCAATGGCTGAACTTGGACTTAAACCAGAGCCTTGCAGTAATCAAGTAATTCATAGAGATAGATACGCAAGACTTGCAACAACTTTAGCACTTTTAGCTTCAAGTGTAGAGAAATTTGCTGTTCAAATAAGACATCTTCAAAGAACAGAAGTATATGAAGCTGAGGAGTATTTTGCAGCTGGACAAAAAGGGAGTTCAGCAATGCCACACAAAAGAAACCCTATTTTAACTGAAAATATAACAGGCTTAGCAAGAATGATAAGAGCTTATGTAACACCAGCCTTAGAAAATGTAGCTCTATGGCATGAGCGAGATATAAGCCATAGCTCAACTGAGAGATTTTGGTTACCAGATGCATTTATAACAACAGATTTTATGCTTCAACGTATGAACAGTGTTATCGCAAACCTTACAGTTATGCCTGAAAATATGATGAAAAATTTAAATCTTACAGGTGGGCTTGTATTTTCTCAAAGAGTTTTACTAGAACTTCCGCTAAAAGGTGTAAGCCGTGAAGATGCTTATAAAATAGTTCAAAGAAATGCTATGAAAGTTTGGCAAGAGATTCAACAAGGAAGAGCGACTACAAACGAAAAAGGTGAAAGTTTATATTTACAGTACCTTTTAGCTGATGATGAGCTTAGAAATTCTTTGAGTGAAGAGCATATAAGAGAGTGCTTTAACTTTGAGTACTATACTAAAAATGTAGATGCTATATTTGCCAGAGTTTTTGTAAACTAAAAAATATAAACTCTTGATGAAAGGTAAGAATGATAACAGTTATAAAAAGAAATGGAAGAACTGAAAAGTTAGATATAACAAAGATACAAAAATATACATCAGCAGCGGTAGCAGAGCTTGAAAATGTGTCACAAAGTGAGCTAGAAGTAGATGCACAGATACAGTTTCGTGATGGTATAAGCACAAAAGAGATACAACAAACACTTATAAAAACCGCGGTAGATAAGATAGATATAGATGCTCCAAACTGGACATTTGTCGCTGCGAGACTATTTTTGTTTAATCTCTATCATGAGGTAAATGGTTTTACAGGCTATACAACTCTAAGAGAATACTTCAATAAAGGTGAAAAAGAGGGGAAAATCCTTTTAGGTCTAAAAGATATGTATGACCTTGAAAAACTAGATAAGTACATAAAACCTGAGAGGGATATGCAGTTTAACTATCTAGGGATTAAAACACTTTATGATAGATATCTTATAAAAGATAGAAAATCAAAACCAATAGAGTTGCCACAACATATGTTTATGGCAATAGCGATGTTTTTGGCTCAAAGGGAAGAGGAGAAAGAGCTTTGGGCTATCAAGTTTTACGATATGATCTCAAGCTTTGAGGTGATGTTAGCGACTCCAACACTAAGCAATGCTAGAACCACAAGACATCAACTAAGCTCATGCTACATAGGCTCAACCGCCGATAATATAGAGGGGATATTTGACTCATATAAAGAGATGGCACTGCTTTCTAAGTTTGGCGGTGGAATAGGCTGGGACTGGAGCAATGTTCGTGCTATGGGTTCATACATAGATGGGCATAAAAATGCAGCAGGTGGAACGATACCGTTTTTAAAAATAACAAATGATATAGCCATAGCAGTAGATCAGCTAGGGACTAGAAAAGGTGCTATAGCGGTCTATATGGAGCCATGGCACATAGATATAAGTGACTTTTTGGATCTTAAGAAAAACTCTGGAGAAGAGAGAAGAAGAGCACACGATCTTTTCCCATCGCTTTGGCTAAATGATCTTTTTATGAAGCGGGTAGAGGAAGATGCTATATGGACACTATTTGACCCTATAGAGGCGAGAGAATTAACTGGGCTTTTTGGTGAAGAGTTTAACAAAAAGTACTTAGAGTTAGAGAGCGATGATAGTATCATCAAAGAAAAACTAAGGGCAAAAGATCTTTGGAAAAAGATACTTACATCTTATTTTGAGAGTGGAAGTCCATTTTTATGCTTTAAAGATAATGCAAATCGTGCAAATCCAAATAGCCATAGTGGAATCATAAGAAGCTCAAATCTCTGTACAGAGATATTTCAAAATACAAATCCAAACTACTACAAAACAAAGTTTATATTTGCTGATGGAAGTGAGATGAGTTACGATGAAGATGAGCTACTTCGTGTAGATAGTGGCTTAGAAAAACCAGCTAAAAAAGTAACTGCACTAGATAGACTAGATGGTAAAGAGATATTTGTAGTTGAAAAAGAGAAAGTTGATGGTGATACTGCGGTTTGTAATCTAGCTAGTATAAATCTATCTCGCATAAACACACTTGAAGATATAAAAAGAGTTGTACCAACAGCTATAAGAGTTTTAGATAATGTAATAGACCTTAACTTCTACCCGCTAGGGAAGGTTAAAAAAACAAACCTAAAAACAAGAGCTATAGGCTTAGGTGTGATGGGTGAGGCTCAAATGTTAGCAGAGCATAGCATTGAGTGGGGGACACAAGAGCATTTTGATAAGATAGATGAGCTACTAGAGGCTATAAGCTATGAGGCGATAAGCTCATCTAGTGATTTAGCGGTAGAGAAAGGGAAATATCCAGAGTTTGATGGCTCAAAATGGAGTCAAGGGGTTATGCCTATGGATAGTGCAAATGCCGAAACTCTAAGATTAGTCGATCGCGGTGGGCTTTTTGCTACAAGTTGTGATTGGAGTAGTTTAAGAGAGAAGGTTAAAACTCAAGGGATGAGAAATGGCTACTTGATGGCGATAGCTCCTACTAGTTCTATATCGATACTAACAGGGACTACTCAAGCTATAGAGCCTGTATTTAAACGAAAATGGTTCGAGGAAAATCTAAGCGGACTTATACCTGTTGTGGTTCCAAAACTAAGTCCTGAAACTTGGGCTTATTATACACCTGCATACGATCTTGATCAGAAGCTACTTATAAAAGCAGCAGCGATAAGACAAAAATGGATAGATCAAGGACAGAGCCTAAATATCTTTATAACACTAGATAAGGCGAGTGGTAAATACCTAAATGATATCTATATGTTGGCATGGAAACTAGGGCTAAAATCTACCTACTACCTAAGAAGTCAATCACCTGAAGCTACTGTAGAAGATAGAAGTATGGAGTGTGTTGGTTGTCAGTAAAACCACTCCTTAAAAAAGATATAAAAGAGTTTTTATACAGGTTCGATAACTTTTTAGGTGCTAACATAAAAGATATATCTGTTATAGATAGCACCACTATAGAGATGAGCCTTGAGGCACAAGATAGGGCTTTGGGGTTTGACTGGGTAGAGCTAACACTTAGTTTTAGTGGTGTTAGTGATGCTAGGTTAGTCGATAACTCAAAACTAGAGTTTTTAGATATGAGCGAGGGGATAGCTCTAAGGGCAGATAGTAGTTTTGAGTTTGCCATAGGGAGCTACACTGATATAAAAAGTGCA
>JACDJB010000161.1_pt1 | contig 92617 bp, 88 predicted proteins | sample 7454121 | NCBI WGS metagenome assembly JACDJB01 (sample SAMN14253290, study PRJNA609438) | sludge metagenome | isolation source: sludge after 25d culture with pyrite | collected 2018-12-20 | reverse complement strand
GTTGCTGGATCAGGGCCAGGCGGGCGACAATGCCGGTCTTCTGCTTCGCGGCACCAAGCGTGACGACGTGGAGCGTGGCCAGGTGCTGGCGAAGCCGGGTTCGATCACCCCGCACACGGAGTTCGAGGCGGAGGTGTACGTTCTGAGCAAGGATGAAGGCGGTCGTCACACGCCGTTCCTTCGCGGCTACCGCCCGCAGTTCTACTTCCGCACGACGGACGTGACCGGCGCGGTGCAGCTGCCGGAGGGCGTGGAGATGGTGATGCCCGGCGACAACGTGAAGATGAACGTGACGCTGATCGCGCCGATCGCGATGGATGAAGGCCTGCGCTTCGCGATCCGCGAAGGCGGCCGCACCGTCGGTGCCGGCGTGGTGTCGAAGGTCATCAAGTAATCAGACAGGCAACGGGGGGCGGGACACACGCTCCCGTCCCCGACGTTCTTTTAAGGTATTCAAGGAAAGGCCATGGCGGACCAGAAGATTCGGATTCGGCTCAAGGCGTTCGATCATCGTTTGATCGACCGTTCCGCGAGCGAGATCGTCGAGACGGCCAAGCGGACCGGCGCGCAGGTGCGCGGCCCGATCCCGCTGCCGACCAAGATTGAGCGCTACACCATCCTGGTGTCGCCGCACGTCGACAAGGACGCGCGAGACCAGTATGAAACCCGCACGCACAAGCGCGTGCTCGACATCGTCGATCCGAACGACAAGACCGTGGACGCCTTGATGAAGCTCGAGCTCGCGGCCGGCGTCGACGTTCAGATCAAGCTGTACTGAGGCAAGCACCATGAGCATCGGGATTGTTGGCCGCAAGTGCGGCATGAGTCGAATCTTCACCGAGAACGGCGAGTCCGTTCCGGTCACCCTGATCGAGGCGACGCCCAACCGCATCGTCCAGATCAAGACGCAGGACGCTGACGGTTACCAGGCCGTGCAGGTCACCGCTGGCGAAAAACGCGCCGCACTCGTCACCAAGCCGCTCGCCGGGCACTACGCCAAGGCGAAGGTCGAGGCGGGTCGCGGGCTGTGGGAGTTCCGCGTCGCGGCTCTGGACGGTTATGAAGTGGGTGGCGAGATCCGCGCCGACATCTTCGCCGTCGGGCAGATCGTGGACGTGCAGGGCACCACCAAGGGCAAGGGTTTCCAGGGCACGATCAAGCGCTGGAACTTCTCGATGGGCGACGCGACGCACGGCAACTCGCTGTCGCACCGCTCGCCCGGCTCGCTGGGCCAGCGCCAGACCCCGGGTCGCGTCTATCCCGGCAAGAAGATGGCCGGTCACATGGGCGCGGAAACGCAGACCACCCAGAACCTCCAGGTGATGAAGGTGGATGCGGAGCGCGGCCTGATCGCGATTCGCGGCGCGATTCCCGGTGCCCCCGGCGGCAACGTGATCGTGCGCCCGGCGACGAAAGGTTAAGGAGACAGAACATGGAACTCGCAGTCGTCGGTAGCGGCGAAAAGCTGGCGGTATCCGAGGCGGTCTTCGGGCGCGAATTCCGCGAGGATCTCGTGCACCAGGTCGTCGTGGCGTATCGCAACGCCGGTCGGGCCGGAACCAAGGCGCAGCTCTCGCGCTCTGAGCTTTCCGGTACCACCAAGAAGTTCAAGAAGCAGAAGGGCGGCGGTGCCCGCCACGGTGACTATCGCGCGCCGATCTTCGTCGGCGGTGGACGCGCCTTCGCGGCCGAGCCGCGCAGCTTCGCGCAGAAGGTCAACCGCAAGATGTACCGCGGTGCGATGAGCTCGATCCTTTCCGAGCTGCTGCGCCAGGATCGGGTCAAGGTGGTGCAGTCGATCACGGTCGATGAACCCAAGACCCGCGCCCTGGTCGCCAAGCTCGGCGAGCTGGACGTCAACCGTCCGCTGATCGTCACCGAGGATGCGAACGAGGCGCTGTACCTGGCGGCACGCAATCTTCCCTATGTGGAAGTGCGCGACGTGCAGGGGCTCGATCCGGTGGTTCTGGTCGGTGCCAGGTCGGTCGTCATCACGGTCGATGCGCTCAAGAAGATCGAGGAGTGGCTGGCATGAGCAGCGAAAAGATTCTGGGCGTGCTGCGTATGCCGCACGTTTCCGAGAAGGCCGCGCGCCTGCAGGAACAGTCGAACCAGTACGTGTTCGAGGTTTCGCGGGAGGCGACCAAGGCCGACGTGAAGGCAGCGGTCGAAACGCTGTTCGAAGTCAAGGTCGAGGATGTCAACCTTCTGACCGTGAAGGGCAAGCGCAAGACCTTCCGATTCCGCGCAGGTCGCCGTGGCGACTGGCGCAAGGCGTACGTCAAGCTGGCCCAGGGCCAGTCGATTGACGTGATGGCCAAGCCCTGAGGTAGCAAGCCATGGCATTGATCAAACACAAGCCGACCTCTCCTGGCCGTCGCGGCAAGGTAAGCGTCTCCACTCCCGAACTGCACAAGGGTGCACCGCACGCGCCGCTGCTGGAAAAGCAGTCGCGCACGGGCGGTCGCAACAACGCCGGCCGCATCACCACGCGTCACCGTGGCGGCGGGCACAAGCAGCACTATCGCATCGTCGACTTCAAGCGTGACAAGGAAGGCATCCCGGCGCGGGTGGAGCGGATCGAATACGATCCCAACCGCACCGCGCACATCGCCCTGCTGTGCTACGCCGACGGCGAGCGCCGCTACATCATCGCGCCCAAGGGCATCGCGGTGGGCGACCAGCTCATGGCCGGCAAGGACGCGCCGATCAAGACCGGCAACACCCTGCCGCTGCGCAACATCCCGGTTGGTGCGACCGTACACTGCATCGAGATGCGCCCGGGCAAGAAGGCCCAGCTGGCGCGTTCGGCCGGTGCCTCCGCACAGCTGGTTGCGCGTGAACAGGGCTACGCCACGCTGCGTCTGCGTTCGGGCGAAATGCGCAAGGTTCCCGCCGACTGTCGCGCCACCATCGGTGAAGTCGGCAACAGCGAGCACAGCCTGCGCAAGATCGGCAAGGCCGGTGCCAAGCGCTGGCTGGGCATCCGCCCGACCGTCCGCGGCGTGGTGATGAACCCGGTCGACCATCCGCACGGCGGTGGTGAAGGCCGTACTTCCGGCGGCCGTCACCCGGTCTCGCCGTGGGGTACGCCGACCAAGGGCTACAAGACTCGTAACAACAAGCGCACCGAGCACTTCATCGTGCGTCGTCGCAAGTAACAGGATCAGGCCATGGCACGTTCACTCAAGAAAGGCCCGTTCGTCGATCTCCACCTGCTCAAGAAGGTCGAGGCGGCGATGGCCACCAACAGCAAGCGCCCGATCAAGACCTGGTCGCGTCGTTCGATGGTTCTGCCCGAGATGGTTGGCATCACCATCGCGGTTCACAACGGCAAGCTGCACATCCCCGTGCTGGTCAACGAGAACATGGTCGGGCACAAGCTCGGCGAGTTCGCGGTGACCCGCACGTTCAAGGGACACGGCGGCGACAAGAAGTCCAAGTGAGGAGCATGACGATGGAAACTCAAGCCATCCTGCGCGGTGCGCGCATCTCCGCACAGAAGGTGCGCCTCGTGGCGGACCAGGTCCGCGGCCTGCCCGTGGGCCGGGCCAGCGACCTGCTGCAGTTCAGCGACAAGAAGGCCGCACACGTCGTGCGCAAGGTTCTCCTGTCGGCCGTGTCCAATGCCGAGAACAACGACGGCGCGGACGTGGACGAACTGAAGGTCACCCGCATCTTCGTGGACGAGGGCGCGACGCTCAAGCGTTTCCGCGCCCGCGCCAAGGGCCGTGGCGCGCGCATCCTCAAGCGCACCAGCCACATCACCGTGGTCGTTGGTACGGCCAAGTAACCGGACGCAGGAATCCCCATGGGTCATAAAGTTCATCCGACCGGAATTCGCCTTGGCATCGCCAAGGACTGGAATTCCAAGTGGTTCGCCAACAAGCGCGAGTACGCCGAGTATCTGGCGGCCGATCTCAAGGTGCGCGAACTCCTGCGCAAGAAGCTGGCCCAGGCCGGCATCAGCCGCATCCAGATCGAGCGTCCCGCCAAGACGGCGCGCGTCACGATCCACACCGCCCGTCCGGGCGTGGTGATCGGCAAGAAAGGCGAGGACATCGAGAAGCTGCGCAAGGAAGTCTCGGACATGATGGGCGTTCCGGCGCACATCAACGTGACCGAGGTGCGCAAGCCGGAGATGGATGCGCAGCTGGTGGCCGAGTCGATCGCCCAGCAGCTCGAGCGTCGCATCCTGTTCCGCCGCGCCATGAAGCGTGCGGTCGGCAACGCGATGCGCCTGGGTGCCCTGGGCATCAAGGTCAACGTGTCGGGTCGTCTGAACGGTGCCGAGATCGCGCGTTCGGAGTGGTACCGCGAGGGCCGCGTACCGCTGCACACGCTGCGCGCCGACATCGACTACGGCTTTGCCGAGGCGTCCACCACCTACGGAATCATCGGCATCAAGGTGTGGATCTACAAGGGCGAGGTGTTCGATTACACCCAGGTGCCCCAGGAAAAGACGGACGATCGTCCGGAGCGTGGCGAACGCGCCCCGCGATCGGGCCGATGAGGGACTGAGCCATGTTGCAACCCAAGCGAACCAAATACCGCAAGGTCTTCAAAGGCCGCAATGAAGGACTGAGCTGGAACGGCTCGGCCGTCAGCTTCGGCGAATTCGGCCTCAAGGCCACCACCCGTGGTGCCCTGACCGCACGCCAGATCGAGGCCGCGCGCCGCACGATCAGCCGCTACGTCAAGCGCGGCGGCAAACTGTGGATCCGCGTGTTCCCGGACAAGCCGATCACCAAGAAGCCCATCGAAGTACGTATGGGCAAGGGCAAGGGCCCCGTCGAATTCTGGGTCGCGCCGATCCAGCCTGGCCGCATGCTCTATGAAATCGAGGGCGTGCCCGAGGACGAGGCCCGGGAGGCGTTCCGCCTTGCGGCCGCCAAGCTCTCGGTGCAGACCACCTTTGTGACCAGGACGGTGCGCTAATGAGTATCAAGGAATTGCGGGGCAAGTCCCCTGCGGATCTTTCCGCCCAGTTGCTCGACCTGCGCCGGGAACAGTTCAACCTGCGCATGCAGAAGGGTTCGGGTCAGCTGACCCAGACCCATGAGGTCCGGAAGGTCCGGCGCGAAATCGCGCGCATCAAGACCCTTCTGGGCGGAACCAAGTGAGGCGGCCGACATGAGCGAGACCAATCCGATTCAACGCACGGTCGAAGGCCGCGTCGTCAGCAACAAGATGCAGAAGACCGTGACGGTCCTGGTCGAGCGCCAGGTCAAGCACGCGCTCTACGGCAAGTACATCAAGCGCAGCACCAAGCTGCACGCACACGACGAGGATGGCAGCTGCCAGGAGGGCGACATCGTGCGCCTGGTGGAGACCCGTCCGATGTCCAAGACCAAGACCTGGCGCGTGGTCGAAATCGTCACGCGCGCTGCGGTCTGACCACGGGAGGAAACAGTCATGATTCAGATGCAATCCTTCCTCGATGCGGCTGACAACTCCGGTGCCAAGGAGCTGATGTGCATCAAGGTGCTCGGCGGTTCCAAGCGCCGTTACGCCGCCATCGGCGACATCATCAAGGTCAGCGTCAAGGACGCCATCCCGCGTGGCAAGGTGAAGAAGGGCGAGGTCTATGACGCCGTCGTCGTGCGCACCCGCAAGGGCGTGCGCCGTCCCGATGGCTCGCTGATCCGCTTCGACGGCAACGCTGCCGTGCTGCTCAACAACAAGCACGAGCCGATCGGCACGCGCATCTTCGGACCAGTCACGCGCGAGCTGCGCGGCGAGAAGTTCATGAAGATCGTCTCGCTGGCGCCGGAAGTGCTGTAAGGCACAGACGAGGAATTGTCATGAATCGCATTCGCAAGGGCGACCACGTCGTCGTCATCACGGGCAAGAGCAAGGGTCAGCGCGGCGACGTGCTGCGCGTGGCTGGCGACCGGGTCTACGTTTCCAACGTCAACCTGGTCAAGCGCCACACCAAGCCCAACCCGCAGGCCAACCAGCCGGGTGGCATCATCGAGCGCGAGAGCTCGATCCATATCTCCAACGTCCAGCTCTTCAATGCCCGCACGGGCAAGGGCGAGCGCGTTGGCATCCAGACGCTTGAGGATGGACGCCGCATCAGGGTGTTCCGCTCGAGCAACGAGGCGGTCGACGCCTGAGGAATGTTGCAATGAACCGGCTTGAGAAGATCTACAAGGAAGACATCGTTCCGAAGCTGATGCAGCGCTTCGGTTACAAGAACGTCATGCAGGTGCCGCGCCTGTCCAAGATCACGCTGAACATGGGCGTGGGCGAGGCCGTGGGCAACAAGAAGGTGCTGGAGAACGCGGTGGCCGACATGGCCAAGATCGCGGGCCAGAAGCCGATCGTGACCAAGGCCCGTGTGTCGGTCGCCTCGTTCAAGATCCGCGACGGCTGGCCGATCGGATGCAAGGTCACGCTGCGCCGTGATCGCATGTACGAGTTCTTCGATCGCCTGGTCAATATCTCGCTGCCGCGGGTGCGCGACTTCCGTGGCGTGCCGGGACGTGCGTTCGACGGCCGGGGCAATTACAATATGGGAATCAAGGAGCAGATCATCTTCCCCGAGATCGACTTCGACCAGATCGATGCGATCCGCGGCATGGATATCGCGATCAGCACCACCGCCCGTACCGACGAAGAAGCCAAGGCGCTGCTCGAGGCCTACGGCTTCCCGTTCCGCAACTGATTCCAGGAAATCGCAATGTCCAAGACCTGCATGGTGAATCGCGAGATCAAGCGCGAGAAGCTGGCCAAGAAGTTCGCCGCTCAGCGCGCCGAGCTCAAGAAGATCATCTCCAGCCCGACCGCCTCGTACGAGGAGAAGATGGACGCGCAGGCCAAGCTGCAGAAGCAGCCGCGCGACGCATCGCCTTCCCGCCAGCGCAATCGCTGCGAGCTGACCGGTCGCCCGCGTGGCGTTTACCGCAAGTTCGGCCTGGGCCGCAACAAGCTGCGCGAAGCCACCATGCGCGGCGACGTTCCCGGCCTGCGCAAGGCTTCCTGGTAAAAAAGCCGGGATTCGGGATTCGGGAGCGGGGATTCGGTACGCCGCCCCGCTCCGACTAATCCCTGATCCAATCCCAAATCCCGTATCCCCCGGATATCGGTGCACTCAAAGGCAACTTAACAATGAGCATGACTGATCCCATCGCCGACATGCTGGTGCGCATCAAGAACGCACTGGCGGTCGGCAAGCAGACGGTGAAGATGCCGTCATCCAAGGTCAAGGTCGCGATCGCGAACGTCCTCAAGAACGAGGGCTACATCCTTGACGTGCGCGTCCTCAGCCCGGAAGCCAAGCCCGAGCTGGAGCTGGCGCTCAAGTACTTCCAGGGCAAGCCGGTGATCGAGCGCCTGCAGCGCGCCTCGCGCTCCAGCCTGCGCGCCTATCGCGGCAAGAACGATCTCCCCAAGGTATTGGGTGGGCTCGGCATCGCCATCATCTCCACGTCCAAGGGCATCATGACGGACCACCAGGCGCGCGATGCGGGCGTGGGCGGTGAAGTCATCTGCCTGGTCGCCTGATCGGAGGACGTCCAGATGTCTCGTATTGCAAAAAAGCCGGTGGCGCTGCCCAAGGGCGTCGAGTTCAAGAACGCCGATGGCCAGTTCACGGTCAAGGGTCCGAAGGGATCCCTCAGCCTCCCACAGCCGCAGGGTGTTGACGTCTCGCTCGACCAGGGCGTGCTGACCATGGTTCCGGCCGGCCCGGACCGCGTCGCACTTGCCGGCACGATCCGGACCCTGATCTCGAACATGGTGACCGGCGTGAGCGAAGGCTTCGAGCGCAAGCTCGAGCTGGTCGGCGTGGGATATCGTGCCGCGATGCAGGGCAAGGACCTGAGCCTGTCGCTCGGATTCTCCCATCCGGTCGTGTTCAACCCGCCGGAGGGCATCACGCTGGAAGTGCCGACCCAGACGGAAGTCCGGGTCAAGGGTGCCGACAAGCAGCAGGTGGGCGAAATCGCCGCCAAGATCCGTGCGGTTCGTCCGCCCGAGCCCTACAAGGGCAAGGGCGTGCGTTATGCCGGCGAAAAGATTCTCATCAAGGAAGCCAAGAAGGCCTGAGTGCTTTTCCTGCTGGTCGCGTTGCTTTCCAGGCGGCGCGACCGGATCGAAACCCACTTCCTTCAGCTCCATCAGGATTTGTCATGAACAAGAATTCCGCTCGTCTGCGCCGCGCCAAGTCGACGCGTTCGCATATCCGCAAGCTCGGCGCGGTGCGCCTGTCGGTCCTGCGCACCGGCCAGCACCTGTATGCCCAGGTCTTCACTTCGGACGGTTCGCGCGTGCTCGCGTCTGCATCCACCGTGGAAACGGCCGTGCGCGATGGCCTGTCCAACTGCAAGAACAAGGACGCTGCGGCACGCGTCGGCCGCACCATCGCCGAGCGCGCCAAGGCGGCAGGGGTCGAGTCGGTCGCGTTCGACCGCTCCGGCTTCCGCTTCCACGGCCGCATCAAGGCGCTCGCCGACGCGGCGCGCGAGGCGGGGCTGCAGTTCTAAGAGCCGGGAATCGGGAAGGGTGCGGAGCCTGAGGCTCGCCGAGATCCCGATTGACGATTCTCCATTCACGTACCACACCACAACTACAAGCGGCCCCAGGCCGTAATTTTCAGGAGCCTCCAAGGCAATGAGCATGAACGATCGCGACAACGACGACGGGATGCTGGAGAAGCTGGTTGCTGTCAACCGCGTCTCCAAGACCGTCAAGGGCGGCCGCCAGTTCACCTTCACCGCGCTGACGGTGGTCGGTGACGGTGCCGGCAAGGTGGGTTTCGGCTATGGCAAGGCGCGTGAAGTGCCGGTGGCCATCCAGAAGTCGATGGAGCACGCCCGCCGTGCGCTCGTCGACGTCGAACTCAACAACGGCACGATCTGGTATCCGGTCAAGGCCAACCACGGTGCGGCGCGTGTGTTCATGCAGCCGGCGTCCGAAGGCACCGGCGTGATTGCCGGTGGTGCCATGCGCGCCGTGCTGGAAGCCGCGGGCGTCAAGAACATCCTCGCCAAGGCCGTGGGTTCGCGCAATCCGATCAACCTGGTGCGCGCCACGATCAAGGGCCTCACGGTCGTGCAGTCGCCGGCCCAGGTCGCCGCCAAGCGCGGCAAGAAGGTGGAGGATCTGAACCATGGCTGAGAACGCCAAGACCGTCAAAGTGCGCCTGGTCAAGGGCCTGCGCGGCACCCAGCATCGCCATCGCCTGTCGGTGAAGGCGCTGGGCCTCAACAAGCTCAACGACGTGCGCGAACTGCCGGACAACCCGTCGGTGCGCGGTCTCATCAACCAGGTGTGCTACCTGGTCCGCGTCGAAGAGTAATCCAAGGGAGATCGGATCATGCAGCTCAATACACTCAAGCCTGCCGACGGTGCCCGCAAGGAGCGCGTGCGCGTTGGTCGTGGCATCGGCTCCGGGCTCGGCAAGACCGCCGGCCGTGGCCACAAGGGTTCCTACGCACGTACTGGCAAGGGCAAGATCAAGGCCGGTTTCGAGGGCGGCCAGATGCCGCTGCAGCGCCGTCTGCCCAAGGTCGGCTTCCGCTCGCGCATCAAGGCCGATATGGCCGAAGTGCTGCTGTACAAGCTGGCCATGATCGACGCCGACGTGGTCGACTTCGCCGTGCTGCGCGCCGCCAAGCTGGTGCCTTCGACGGCCAAGTACGCCAAGATCGTGAAGAAAGGCGAGATCGACCGCAAGGTCGTGCTCAAGGGCATCGCCGTGACGGCTGGTGCACGCGCGGCCATTGAAGCTGCCGGCGGCAGCGTCGAGGAGTAAACCCTTGTCCCAGGCATCGAAAGTCGCAGCCGCGCTGGCAGGGTCGGGCAAGTTCACCGAGCTTCGCCAGCGACTGATGTTCGTGGTGGGGGCGTTGATCGTCTACCGCCTCGGAACCTTCCTGCCGGTGCCCGGGGTCGACTCGGAAGCCATGCTGCGGTTCATGGAGCAGCAGCAGGGCACCATCGTGGACATGTTCAACATGTTCTCGGGCGGTGCCCTGGAGCGGTTCAGCCTGTTTGCGTTGAACGTGATGCCCTACATCTCGGCGTCCATCATCATCCAGATGTGCGCGCAGATCTTCCCGAGCCTCCTGGCGCTGAAGAAGGAAGGCGAATCGGGCCGTCGCAAGATCACCCAGTACACCCGCATCGGCACCATCCTGCTGGCGGTGTTCCAGTCCTATGGCGTGGCGTACGCGCTGCAGTCCCAGGGCGCGGGTTCGGGGATTCCGATCGTGCTGTCGCCGGGGCCGGGCTTCCTGTTCACGGCGGTCGTCTCGCTGACCGCGGGCACGATGTTCCTGATGTGGCTGGGCGAGCAGATGACCGAGCGCGGCGTCGGCAACGGCATCTCGCTGATCATCTTCGCAGGTATCGTGGCCGGCCTTCCCAGCGCCGTGCTCGGCACGCTGGATCTGGCCCGCAATGGCGAACTGGGGCCGTTCTCGGTGATCGCCGTGCTGGCGCTCGTGCTGCTGGTGATTGCGTTCGTGGTGTTCGTCGAACTCGGCCAGAGGCGCATCACGGTCAACTATGCGCGCCGCCAGGGCGGTCGCCAGGCGTACATGAACCAGAGCTCGCACCTGCCGCTCAAGCTCAACATGTCCGGCGTCATCCCGCCGATCTTTGCATCGTCGATCATCATGTTCCCGGCCACCGCCTCGAGCTGGTTCGCGCAGGGGACCGAGGTCCGCTGGCTGCAGGATCTCTCGGCGGCGCTGTCGCCGGGCGAGCCGTTGCACATGCTGCTGTTCGCGGCGATGATCATCGGATTCACCTTCTTCTACACGGCGCTGGTGTTCAACTCCAAGGAAACCGCCGACAACCTGAAGAAGTCGGGCGCGCTGATCCCCGGCATCCGTCCCGGCAAGGCGACGGCGGATTACATCGATGGCGTGCTCACCCGGCTGACCGCGTGGGGTGCGCTTTATCTCACCCTGGTTTGCCTGGTTCCGGAATTCTTCCGGGCGGCGTGGGCGGTTCCGTTCTATTTCGGCGGCACCTCGCTGCTGATCGTGGTGGTCGTGGTGATGGACTTCACCGCGCAGGTTCAGGCACATCTGATGAGTCATCAGTACGAAAGCCTGATGAAGAAATCCAATCTGAAGGGCGGTTCGCGCGGCGGCTTCGCGCGCGGATGAGTCCCGGCCCCGTGCCCGCGCTGGAGTAGCGCGGGCGTCCGCCTCGGCGGGCAGGGCAGGGATCGTCGCCGGAGCTCGGGCACACTCCCCGGGCCGGGCTCTCGTGGCGCAAGCCGCGAGGGTTCCCTGACAACCCGAAGCCATGTTAACATTTCCGGCTCACTGCGCTGGAAACAGCAAAACACCATCGGAGAACGCGTAATGGCGCGCATTGCGGGCGTAAACCTCCCTGTCCAGAAGCATGTCTGGGTGGGACTGCAGAGCATCTACGGGATCGGGCGTACCCGGTCGAAGAAGGTCTGCGAAGCGGCGGGTGTCACCGCCAGCACCAAGATCCGGGACCTCACCGAGGGCGACGTCGAGCGCCTGCGTGCCGAGGTCGGCAAGTATGTGATCGAAGGCGATCTGCGCCGTGAGATCGGCATCAACATCAAGCGCCTGATGGACTTGGGCTGCTATCGCGGCCTGCGCCATCGTCGCGGCTTGCCGCTGCGCGGCCAGCGCACCCGCACCAACGCCCGCACCCGCAAGGGTCCGCGCAAGGCGATCAGGAAGTAAGGACCGGACATGAACAAGCAGGCCAAACAGCCGAAGAAGAAGATCCGTCGCGTCGTCACCGACGGCATCGCGCACGTGCACGCGTCCTTCAACAACACCATCGTCACGATCACCGATCGCCAGGGCAACGCCCTGTCGTGGGCGACCTCGGGCGGCGCAGGCTTCCGCGGTTCGCGCAAGTCGACCCCGTTCGCCGCGCAGGTTGCGGCCGAGAAGGCCGGCAAGGCCGCGCTCGACTACGGCCTCAAGACGCTGGAAGTCCTGATCAAGGGCCCGGGCCCGGGGCGCGAGTCGGCGGTGCGTTCGCTCAACGCCGTCGGTTACAAGATCACCAACATCATCGACGTGACGCCCATCCCGCACAACGGGTGCCGTCCGGCGAAGAAGCGCCGCGTCTAAGGAGACCACGATCATGGCACGTTACATCGGTCCCAAGTGCAAGCTGTCGCGCCGCGAAGGCGCCGACCTGTCGCTGAAGAGCCCCGCGCGCGCGCTCGATTCCAAGTGCAAGCTGGATCAAAAGCCCGGCCAGCACGGTGCCACAGCCAAGCGCGGCAAGTTGTCAGACTACGCCGTACAGCTGCGCGAGAAGCAGAAGGTCAAGCGCATCTACGGCCTCCTGGAGCGTCAGTTCCGCAACTACTACAAGAAGGCCACGGCGAAGAAGGGCAACGCGGGCGAGAACCTGCTGCAGATGCTCGAAACCCGCCTGGACAACGTCGTCTACCGCATGGGCTTCGCCGTCACGCGCCCCTCGGCGCGCCAGCTGGTGTCGCACAACTCGGTCACGGTCAACGGCAAAGCGGTCAACCTGCCTTCGTATCAGGTCCGCCCGGGCGACGCGATCGCGCTGACCGAGCGCGGCCAGCGCCAGCTGCGGGTGCAGGAAGCCCTGACTCTGTCGCAGGAAATGGATCTCGCGCCGCACTGGGTCGAGGTTGACGCGAAGAAGTTCAGCGGCCTGTTCAAGGCTGTTCCCGACCGTGGCGACCTGCCCTCGGACATCAACGAGGCACTCATCATCGAGCTGTACTCGAAGTAATCACTGGAGCGAGCGACCATGTCAGTTACCGCCACCCAGGTGCTGCGTCCGCGCGGCCCCAACATCGAGCACCTTGGCGCCAACCGTGCCAAGGTGGTCATCGAGCCGCTCGAGCGCGGCTATGGCCATACCCTCGGCAATGCCCTGCGTCGCGTCCTGCTCTCCTCGATCCCCGGCTTCGCCGTGACCGAGGTCGAGATCGACGGCGTGCTGCACGAGTACACCACGGTCGAAGGCCTGCAGGAGGACGTGCTCGAGGTGCTGCTGAACCTCAAGGACGTCGCGATCCGCATGCACAACGTCGACCAGACCGTGCTGACCCTGGATGCCAAGGGCCCGGGCGTCGTCACTGCGGGCGACATCAAGGTCGACCACAACGTCGAGATCATCAACCCCGAGCACGTCATCTGCCACCTGACCAAGGAGGCGGCGCTGAACATGCGGCTCAAGATCGAGCGTGGCTTCGGCTACCAGCCGGCCTCGGCCCGGCGCCGTCCGGACGAGGAAACCCGCGCCATCGGCAAGCTGGTGCTGGACGCCTCGTTCTCGCCGGTGCGTCAGGTCGCCTATGACGTGGAGAGCGCCCGCGTCGAGCAGCGCACCGACCTCGACAAGCTCGTGCTCACGATCGAGACCAACGGCGCGATCGACGCCGAGGAAGCCGTCCGCACCGCGGCCGACATCCTCACCGACCAGCTCTCCGTGTTCGGTGACTTCACCCAGCGCGAGCGTGGCGCGAGCAAGCAGATCGGCGTCGCCGGCATCGACCCGGTGCTGCTGCGTCCGATCGACGACCTCGAGCTCACCGTGCGTTCGGCCAACTGCCTCAAGGCCGAGAACATCTACTACATCGGTGATCTGATCCAGCGCACCGAGGTGGAACTGCTCAAGACGCCCAACCTGGGCAAGAAGTCGCTTACCGAAATCAAGGAAGTGCTGGCCCAGCGCGGCCTTTCGCTCGGCATGAAGCTCGAAAGCTGGCCGCCGGCCGGCCTGCAGGCGGGCATGCTGGGCTGATCGGGCTTTTGCGGGCGGACCCGTTCTGCCCGCGACCATCCGCGGAAAGGAGTTCCGGGATGGATACAACACCAACAATGTTGGCCACGGATCGGCATCAACAAAGCCATATTTCCCGAGGAATCTTCCCATGCGCCACCAGAAATCCGGACGCAAGCTCAACCGCACCAGCTCCCACCGTGACGCCATGTTCCGCAACATGGCTGCCTCGCTGATCAAGCACGAGCTGATCAAGACCACCCTGCCCAAGGCCAAGGAGCTTCGCCGCGTGGCCGAGCCCCTCATCACGCTGTCCAAGGTGGATGGCGTGGCCAATCGCCGCCTTGCCTTTGCGCGCCTGCGTGACAAGGAAGCCGTCGGCAAGCTGTTCGTCGCGCTCGGCCCGCGCTACCAGGCCCGCCCGGGCGGCTACCTGCGCATCCTCAAGTGCGGCTTCCGCGATGGCGACAACGCGCCGATGGCCTACGTCGAGCTGATCGACCGCCCGCGCGCGAGCGCCGCGGCCGACGACGAGGACTGAGCCGCACCCGCGCATCGACGTGTCGATGCCGCAATCGCGAACGAAAAATCCCGGCGCAAGCCGGGATTTTTCTTTGTCCCCGGTCCTGCCCGCCGCGCAATGCGCCGGGGCAGCCGCTATGCCTTTGCGCTATCCGCCGCGCGGGAGGGCGTCGAACGCCGCCGCGTAGCCGCTGTCGACGATGCGCCGGTGGATCAGTTCGGTCATGCGCAGGTTGCCTGCGATGACCTGCCCGTCGCTCACGGCTGCGCCCTCGCCGCGGAAGTTGAGGCTGCGCCCGCCGGCTTCGCGCACCAGCAGGAGGCCCGCCGCGATGTCCCAGGGCTTCACCCCGGCCTCGAAGTAGCCATCGGCGCGCCCGCAGGCCACGTAGGCCAGGTCGAGCGCCGCCGAACCGGTGCGCCGAACGTCCTCGGCGTCTTCGAGCATCGCGCGCATGGCCTCGAGCTGCGGTGCCAGACGCTTGCGCTCGCGCGGCGGAAAGCCGGTCACCAGGAGCGCGCCGTCCATCTCGCTGCGATCCTTCACGCGGATGCGACGGTCGTTGAGGTAGGCGCCGCTGCCGCGGCTTGCGGAGAATATCTCGTTGCGCTGCGGGTCGTAGATGACGCCGTGGATCGGCTCGTCGCCGTCGAGCATTGCGATGGACACCGCGTAGTGCGCGATGCCGTGCAGGAAATTGCTGGTGCCATCCAGCGGGTCGATGACGAAGGTGTAGCGGGCCTGGCCCAGCGCGCCGCTTTCCTCGCACAGGAAGGCGTGGCCCGGAAAGGCCCGGCGCAGCTCGCGCAGGATTTCCTTCTCGGCCAGGGCATCCACCTCGCTGGCGTAGTCCTGACGCCCCTTTTCGACGATGTTGAGCCCGTCCAGCCGCGAAACGTGGCGCAGGATGATGTTGCCGGCCGCGCGCGCAGCCTTGACCATGATGTTGACCGCTGGCTTGAGCATGCGGGTGGGCGTCCGTCGGAGGTGGGAAAGAGCCGCTCCGCGCGGTGGCGCGGGCGAACGTGCATTTTATCGCGATCCACGCGTGCGGTCACGGGGAGATGATGCGGATGCTCCCGCTCCGGCACGGCCATTGCGCCACATGCGGCTTTGTGCGGAACCCGGCGACTGGTGGACACTGTGCGCTTGGTCCCGCGCACCGCGGGACGTCCGACGGAACCCGACGTGCCCTCCGACACCGCATTTCCCCTCATCCGCATCGTCCTGATCGGGACATCGCATCCAGGAAACATCGGCGCGGCGGCGCGGGCCATGCGCACCATGGGCCTGTCCCGGCTCGACCTGGTGGCTCCCGAGCGCTTCCCGCACCGCGAGGCCGACGCCATGGCCGCTGGTGCAGACGACGTGCTGGCCGGCGCGCGGGTGTTCGATTCATTGGCCGAGGCCATTGACGATTGCCGCTGGGTGATGGGCTGTACCGCGCGCAGGCGCAGCGTGGCCATGGACGAATACCCGCCCGATGCGGCTGCGGGCAGGATGCTCGACGCCACCGCGCAAGGGCCGGTGGCACTGGTCTTCGGGCGCGAGCGCACCGGGCTGACGAACGAGGAACTGATGCTGTGCCATGCGGCGGTGCATATCCCTTCGGTCGACGATTTCAGCTCGCTCAATCTCGCCGCCGCGGTTCAGGTGCTGGCCTGGGAGCTGCGCCGCGAAGCGCTGGCGCGTTCCCGCGCCGATGCGCCGGCGATCATCTCCGGCCCGGCACCGGATGAGCCGCCGGCGAGCGCAGGGCAGATGGAGGGGCTGTTCGAACACCTGGCGCAGACCCTGGACGACATCGACTTCCACAAGGGGCGCTCGCCGGATCGCGTCATGCGACGGCTGCGCCAGCTCCTCCTGCGCGCCCAGCCCGACCAGCGCGAGGTGCGGGTGCTGCGCGGCATCTTTTCCGATGCCCAGCGCATGGCGCGGCTGGCGCGCGGTGCCGGCCCGGGCGGGTGATGCCGGCGTGTCGGCGTTGATCGACCCACCCGCCATCGCCTCGCGCCGGATTGCTTCCTGAGCGCTGGACGATCCGCTAGTCTGCGTACCCAGCCCGGTGCCCTCGCGCCGATCGTGAAACCGATGCCCAGAATTGCCGTCCTGCTGGTGCTTTTCCTGCTGCCGCCGCTTGCGGCAGCGGATACCGTTGATCGCAGTGCCGGGGCGCGGCAGGTGCTGGTGCTGGGGCGCGTCAGCGATGACCCGAAGGCGCACGCCGAATCGATGCGGCCCATGCTCGATTACGTCGTGCCGCGCCTGCGCTCGGTCGGCATCCGCGAGGGCCGGATACTGATGGCGCGCGATGCGACGCAGATGCAAAGCTACCTGCGCCGCCAGCGCGTGGACTGGGTCAGCGATACCGCCGCCATGGCGATCGATTACCGCCGCAAGATCGGCGCTGATCTCCTCCTGGTCAGCGTGCGTGGCGGCGAGGCCTATCACGCGGTCTTCTTCACCTGGAAGGGCAGCGGAATCGCGTCGCTGAAGGACCTGCGCGGCCGCAGCATTGCATTTCAGAACGCCTATTCGACCAGCAGCTACATCCTTCCGGCCGCGGCGATGCTGCGCGAGGGCATCGCCCTGGACGTGCTGCTTTCGCCGCTGGATCGCCCTTCGCCGGGCCGGGCCGGCTACCTGTTCGCGCGCAGCGAGGGCAACGTCGTCACCTGGGTGCAGAAGCGCCTCGTGGACGCCGGCGCATTCTCCAACCTGGACTGGGATGGCCTCGCGTACGCGCCGGGCAGCCCGCAGGACGACCTGGAGATTTTCCACGCCAGCGTGCAGGTTCCGCGCTCCATCGAGGTGTCCGCGCCGACGCTGGATCCCAAGGTGCGCGAGCGCTTGCGCGAGGTGCTGCTGAGCGCAGGCGACGATCCGGCCGCAGCCCAAGCATTGCGCCGATTCTTCGGCACCCAGCGCTTCATTCCGATCGATGCCGGGGTCGAGCGCAGCCTCGCCCGGCTGCGCGCCGACGTGGATCTCGTTCGCGCGCGGCTGGAGTAATCATGCGCCTGGGCCTGCGCTCCAAGTTCTGGCTGATCGTCCTGCTCGCCGTGGCGGTGTGCGGCGGCATCGGCTTCGTTGGCCTGCGCCAGCAGATCGCGGGCATGGAGGAGATCTCGCGCATCGGCGCTGATGCCATCAGCGAAGCCAGCCAGCTGAGCGAGCAGCGCCGGGCGCTGGCGCTGGCGCAGATGCTGGCCGAGGCGATCATCAACCCGATCTACTACTTCGACCTGGTACAGATTGGCGCTGCGGCGCGTTCCGCGCTGCGGCAGCCGGATGTGGCCTACGTGCTGGTCTATGACGCCGAGGGGCGCATCCTGCATGACGCCAGCCCGGACATCGCGCGCTTTGGTCAGCGCATGGGCGATGAGATGGCCACCGCCGTGATGGTGGCCGCCGAGCCGCTCGTGCAGATGGACGAGCGCGTCATCGACGCCGCAGTGCCGGTCACGCTGGGCGGCGAACGGATCGGTGGCGTGCGCGTCGGTATTTCGCGCCAGGTGCCATCGCTGTTCGAAAAGCAGGTGCTGGCATCCATCCAGACCGGCATGGAGCGCTGGCGCGATCGCATGCAGTCCCTGATCGGGATGTTGCTGCTGGGGCTGATGGTGTCGATCCTGCTGGTCGCCCTGCTGATCTCGCGCGGTCTGGTTCGGCCGGTGCAGCGCCTGGCCCTCGCCGCGCGGCAGATGGAGCAGGGCAACTATGCGGTGGAGTTCCTCACGCCGTCGCGCTGCGACGAGATCGGCGAGCTGGAGGAGGCCTTCGTGCGCATGGGCCGCAGCGTCGACCGGCACGACCGCGACATCCGCCGCCTGGCCTTCGGCGACGCGCTCACCGGGCTGCCCAACCGCGTGGCCTTCCGCGAATCGCTCAACGCGCGCGTGCTTGCGGCCGAGCGCGACGGCCACCAGCTGGCGCTGATGTTCATCGACCTGGACGATTTCAAGCGCATCAACGACACCCTGGGCCACGACATCGGCGACGAAGTGCTCGCGCAGTTCGGGATGCGCATCCTGAATGCGACCAAGGAGCCCGATGACGGCCACGTGGAGGTGGCGCGGTTCGGTGGCGACGAGTTCGTGGTGCTCCTGCACGGCACCGAGGTGCGCGATCGCGCCTCGCGGCTTGCCCAGACCTTCCTGGCCCAGATGCGCCAGCCGATCACCGTGGGTGGCCAGTCGATCGTGTTGGCGGCCTCGATCGGCATCACCCTGTACCCGCAGGATGGAGCCCAGCCGGCCACGCTGCTCAAGAATGCAGACATCGCCATGTATCGCGCCAAGCTCGATGGCAAGAACTGCCTGCGCTTCTACACCCGCGACATGGACATGGTGATGGAGCGCGAGATGCAGCTGGAGCAGGACCTGCACCTGGCGCTGGATCGCGGTGAGCTTTCCGTGGTCTACCAGCCGATCCACTCGCTGCAGAGCGAGCGCATCATCGGTGCCGAGGCGCTGGTGCGCTGGAACCATCCGCAGCGCGGCCCCATGGCCACCGAACTGTTCATCGCGGTGGCCGAACAGACCGGACAGATCGAGGCCATCGGGCGCTTCGTGCTCAAAGTCGCCTGCGCGGAGGCGGCAACGTGGCCGGAGGTCGATGGTGTCGCGCCGTTCGTGTCGGTGAACATTTCCGCGCGCCAGCTGCGCCAGGGTGCGCTGCCCGATCTGGTCGATGCGGAGCTGCGGGAATCCGGGCTGCCGCCCGCGCGGCTGCATCTGGAGCTGACCGAAACCATGATGTTCTCGCTCGAACAGGAGGCCATCGGTGCCTGCGCGCGCCTGCGCGCCGCCGGCGTGAGAATCTGGCTCGACGACTTCGGCACCGGATTCTCCGGCCTGAGCCACCTGCGCCGCGTCCCGATCGACGGGGTGAAGATCGACCGCAGCTTCGTCTCGGGCATGCTGGACGACGCCGATGACCTCGCCCTGACCGCCGCGATCATCGCCATGGCGCACTCGCTGGGCATCGTGGTCACGGCCGAGGGCGTGGAAACCCAGGGCCAGTTCGACGCGCTCGAGGCGCGCGGCTGCGACAACCTGCAGGGATTCCTGCTCGGGCGGCCGATGAGCGCCGCAGATCTGGTGCGCGAGCTGGGCGGCTGACTCGGCAAGCAGGCTGGCGGCGGTCCCGGCCATCGAATCGGCGCGGTTGGCGGGGCAGGCTGGGTGCCGCGCGGGGATGACTTTCGAGGCTGTTTCCTGAACAGGCATCCGCAGTAAAGTGCCTGGCTCAATCACCCGAGGATCGCCCATGTCCAGGATTTTCCGCACGCCGCTTGCCGTTGCGCTCGCCTCAGCCGTTGCGCTGGCCGCCTGCCAGCCCGCACAGGAGGCGGCCCCGTCCGACACGGCGTCGGCCGCGCCCGCCGCGCCCGCCGCGCCCGCCTTCGACCTGTCCGCGGTCCGCACGCCTGTGGTCCGGCTGCAGGCGTCGGATCTGGACGCGGCGGTTCCGGCCTGCGGCGACTTCAATGCCCACGTCAACGGCACCTGGCTTGCCGCCAATCCGGTGCCGGGCGACCGCACCACCTGGGGCAGCTTCGAATCGCTGGCCGAGCGTTCGCTCGAAGTGCAGCGCGCACTGGCTGAGGAAGCCGCCGCCGGAGCCGGTGACGACGCCATCGCGCGGCTGGTCGGCGACTTCTATGCCTCGGGCATGGACGAAGCGGCGATCGAGCAGGCCGGCCTCGCACCGCTGCAGCCCATGCTCGCGCGAATCGATGCGATCACCGACGGCGCGGGCGTTTCCGCCTATCTGCGCGATGCCGCCGCGCAGGGCCGGCTGGCGCTGTTCTCCTTCTACGGCAATGCCGACTACCGCGACTCCACCCAGGTCATTGCCTATGCCGGCCAGGGCGGCCTCTCGCTGCCCGAGCGCGCCTACTACCTGGAGGATCGCGAGGACTACGTGAAGGCGCGCGAAGCGCTGCGCACGCATGCCGCGGCGCTGTTCGCCTTGGCCGGCGACGAGGCGGACGTCGCCGGCGAGCGCGCCGATGCCGTGGTGCGGCTGGAAACGCGCCTGGCCAAGGCCTCCACGCCGCGCGTGGAGCTGCGTGACCCGGCCAAGCGCTACGTTCCCACGACGCTGGCCGATGCCGACGCGCTCACCCCGAACTTCTCGTGGACGGCGTTTTTCGATGCCATCGGCGTGGCGCGCCCGGCGATGTTCTCGCTGGCGATGCCGGACTTCTTCCGCGAGGTCGACGCGATGCTGGGCACGGTGTCGGTGGCCGAGTGGCGCAGCTATCTGCGTTACCACGAGATCGATAACGCCGCACCGTTCCTGAGCGCCGCCTTCGCGCAGGAAGACTTCAGCTTCTACAGTCAGGCGCTGCGCGGCCAGGCCGAACAGGCGCCGCGCTGGAAGCGGGTGCTGGACGCCACCAACGCGTCGGTGGGCGAGGCGCTCGGGCAGCTCTACGTCGAGGCGGTGTTTCCGCCCGAATCCAAGACCAAGATGGTGGACATGGTCAGCCACCTGGGCCTGGCGCTCAAGGCGCGGATCGAGGCGCTGGAATGGATGGGTGAGGAAACCAAGCAGCGCGCGCTGGAGAAATGGGCCAGCTTCACCCCCAAGATCGGCTATCCGGACCGCTGGCGCGACTGGTCGGGGCTGACGCTCGCGCGCGGCGATTTCGCCGGCAACGCGCTGGCCGCGCGCGCCTTCAACATGCGCTACATGTTCGACAAGATCGGCAAGCCGGTGGACAAGGCGCAGTGGTTCATGACCCCGCAGACCGTCAACGCCTACTACAACGCCAGCCAGAACGAGATCGTGTTCCCGGCCGGCATCCTGCAGCCGCCGTTTTTCGATCCCGAGGCCGACGACGCGCTCAACTACGGCGGCATCATGGCGGTGATCGGCCACGAGATGATCCACGGCTACGACGACCAGGGCAGCAAGTTCGACGCGCAGGGCAACTTCAACAACTGGTGGACCGACGCCGACCGCGCCGGCTTCGAGGCGCGCACGAAGAAGCTGGTGGCGCAGTTCGACGGCTATGAGTCGATCGACGGTATCCACGTCAACGGCACCCTGACCCTGGGCGAGAACATCGCCGACCTGGGTGGCCTGTCCGCCGCGTTCGATGCGATGAAGGCGGCGCAGGGCGCGGACTTCAGCGATCCGATGATCGATGGGTTGAGCCAGGAGCAACGCTTCTTCATGAACTGGGCCACGGTCTGGCGTCGCAGCTTCACCCCGGGTGAGCTCAAGGTGCGGCTCAACACCGATTCGCATGCGCCGGCACCGTTCCGCGCCGTGGGTGCGCCGTCCAACATGGACGGCTTCGCCCGGGCCTTCAACTGCAAGGCCGGCGATGCCATGGTGCGTCCGGACGGCGTGAAGGTCGTGATCTGGTAGGCGATCGTCGCGGCGGCTGTCCCGCAAGGCAGCCGCCGCGCCAGCGCGCCGCGGTCCGATCGCGGTCGCGCGTCGAACTCAGTGCGCCGACACCACGTCGCAGCCTTCGATCTGATAGCGCTCCCAGAGGCGCAGCGCGATGGCGGCGGCGCGTTCGTCGGCCTCCCGCTTGAGGCGGCGGTTGCCCAGTTCGGCGGTGGTCTGGCCGAACAGCTCCAGCCAGCGCCGGAACAGCACCGGCCTCAGCCCGGGCAGCGCCATGTGCTTGGCCATCGGTGCACCGCGGAAGCGGCGCGTGCCGCGCAGCGTGGCCGACCAGAAGTCGACCAGGTTGGCCAGATGCGCATCCCAGTCGCGGATGTGGCGCTCGAAGATCGGCCCCAGCAGCGCGTCCTGGCGCACGCGGGCGTAGAAGCGATGCACCAGGGCGATCACCTCATCTTCGGAGCAGACGGCCGCGGGGGCGGCATCGCCGTGGGCGGGGATGCTGGCGGTCTGGTTCATGTCACCGGCCTGCGTTTCATCGCCTCATCGTCCTGCAGCGGCGGGGCGCGGGCCGTGATCCAGGTCAAGCGCGCATCGTCCCGCGCCAGGATCGGTCAACCCGGTTCCGGGTTAAGCTTTCGCGATGCTTTATCTCGCCTCCCGATCCCCGCGCCGGCACCAGCTGCTGGAACAGCTCGGCCATCGTTTCCGCAGCCTGGACGTGGATGTCCCGGAAGTGCGCGCGCCGGACGAATCGCCGCGCGACTACGTGCTGCGCGTGGCGCTCGACAAGGCCCGCGCCGGCCTGGCGCGCTGCGCGGACGATCCGGTCGCGGTGGTGCTCGGGGCCGATACCGAAGTGGTGCTCGATGGCCGCGTCTTCGGCAAGCCCGCCGACGCCGCCGATGCCGCCGCGATGCTGCAACGGCTCTCCGGTCGCACCCACGAGGTCATCTCCGCGCTGTGGCTGGTGGACGGCGAGCGCGAGTCCTGCGCGGTGAACGTGACCGAGGTGACGTTCGCGCCGCTCACCCCGGCGCAGATCGCGGAGTATCTGGCCTGCGGCGAGGCCTTCGGCAAGGCCGGTGCCTACGCGATCCAGGGCCGCGCGGCGGCCTTCATTCCGCGCCTGGCGGGCAGCCATTCGGGCGTGATGGGCCTGCCGCTGCATGAAACCGCCGCGCTGCTGGCACGCTTCGGCATCGCGCCGGCGGCTTCTTTTTCCTGAACATTTCCGGCAGGGCCACGCATGTCCGAAGAAATCCTGATCAACGTCACCCCGCGCGAGACGCGCGTCGCCGTGGTCGAGAACGGCATGCTGCAGGAGGTATTGATCGAGCGCTCCAGCCGGCGCGGCTACGTCGGCAACATCTACAAGGGACGGGTGCAGCGGGTGATGCCCGGGATGCAGGCCGCCTTCGTGGACATCGGGCTGGACCGCGCCGCCTTCCTGCACGCCTCCGACATCCTGCGCCCGGCGGTTCCCGAGCCGCTGGACGGCGAAGAACCGGCCCCGGTGCCGACGACGGCGATCGGCGAGCTGCTGCGCGAAGGGCAGGAGGTGATCGTGCAGGTGGTGAAGGACCCGATCGGCACCAAGGGCGCGCGCCTCACCACCCAGATCAGCATTCCCTCGCGCTACCTGGTGCTGCTGCCGCACGGGCGCGTGCTGGGCGTGTCGGCGCGCATCGAGGACGAGGACGAGCGCGCGCGGCTGAAGGCGATGATGGGTGAGCTGAGTCTGGATGCGCCGATGGGTTACATCGTGCGCACCAACGCCGAAGGCCAGAGCCAGGAGGCGCTGGCCAAGGACGTGGTGTATCTGGACAAGGTCTGGAACGCGGTGCGCGCCGGCATGGCCGAAGCGCGCGTGGGCACCTGCATCTACGAGGACCTGTCGCTGATCCTGCGCTGCGTGCGCGACTACATGCGCGAGGACGTGGAAAAGGTGCGGGTGGATTCGCGCGAGTCGTTCGAACGCATTCAGCGTTTCGTGACCCGGTTCATCCCCGAGTTGGCCGAGCGCGTGGAGCATTACCCCGGCGAGCGCCCGATCTTCGACCTCTATGGCGTGGAGGATGAAGTCCTGCGCGCAATGCAGAAACAGGTGCCGCTGAAATCCGGTGGCTACCTCGTCATCGATCAGACCGAGGCCATGACCACCGTGGACGTGAACACCGGCGCCTTCCTGGGGCACCGCAACCTCGAAGACACGGTGTTCCGCACCAATCTGGAGGCGGCGCAGTCGATCGCGCGCCAGCTTCGTCTGCGCAACCTTGGCGGCATCATCATCATCGACTTCATCGACATGCAGGATGCCGAACACCGCCGCCAGGTGCTGCGCCAGCTCGAAAAATCGCTCGCGCACGACCACACCAAGGCCACGGTCCACGAGTTTTCCCCGCTGGGCCTGGTGGAAATGACGCGCAAGCGCACCACCGACAGCCTGGTGCGCCAGCTGTGCGAACCGTGTCCGACCTGCGCCGGGCGCGGCAGCATCAAGACCGCCGAAACCGTGTGCTACGAGATCTTCCGCGAGATCACCCGCGCGGTGCGCCAGTTCGAGGCGGAAAAGCTGCTGGTGCTGGCGTCCGCGCGCGTGGTCACGCGCATTCTGGAGGAGGAATCGGGCGCGGTGGCCGAGCTGGAGGAATTCATCGGCAAGACCATCCGCTTCCAGGCCGACGAGCAGTATGCGCAGGAGCAGTACGACGTTGTCCTGCTCTGACGGCGGCGTGCGGCGGCCGGCGGCGGCCCTCCGGATGCGCGCATGAGCGGCCGGGCGCACGGGCGGATGCGGCGCACGCTCAGGCGCGCCCGCCGCATGCTGGGCTGGAGCCTGCTGGCCGTCGTGATCCTCACGGCGCTTGCGGTGGGGCTGGCGAGCCAGCTCCTGCCGGTGCTGACGCGGCATCCCGATGCCGTGGCGCGCTGGCTGTCGGACCGCATTGATGCGCCGGTTGCGCTGGGGGCCGTCCAGGCGCAATGGAATCGCGCCGGGCCGCGGCTTTCGCTTTCCGGCCTGCGCATCGGGCAGGCACCGGAAGTGCTCGACATCGACCGCGCCCAGCTCCAGGTGAACATCTATTCCGGCCTGTGGCCGGGCATGCCGCTGACCGAGCTTGCGCTGGACGGCCCCGAACTTGAGCTGCACCGCGATGCCGACGGGCGCTGGCGGCTCGACGGCTTCGGCCGCGGTGCGCCTGCTGCCGCGAACCGCTCGCAGTTCCAGCAGCTCGATCGCTTCGGCGCGCTGGAAGTGCGCGCGGCGCGACTGCGGTTCCGCGATGCGATCACCGGACGCCAGCGCGTCCTGCCGCGCATCGACGCGCGCATGCAGCGCGCCGGCGGGCAGCTGCGCCTGGGGGCCTACGTCCATGGCGAGGTGCCGGGCGCGATGCTGCGGCTCGGAGCGGATTTGAGCCCGGACGGGCGGACGGGCACGGCCTATCTTGAGGGCCGCGCGCAGGACTGGGCGATCTGGCTGCGCGAACTGACGATGGGGCAGGTCGGGCTGTCGCAGGCGCGCGGCGACCTGCGCGTGTGGCTGGATTTTGCCGAGGGAGAGCCGATCGGCGTGCAGCTGGATGCCTCCATGGCCCCGTTCGCGCTGCATGCGGCGATCGAAAGCGGAGAGGACGACGGGCGCATCGTCGAACAGTCGGCGCGGTTCGCGGTCTGGCAGATGCAGGCGCGGGTGTGGCGGGAGGGCGGCTCCGGCTGGCGCGCGGTGGTGCCTTCGTGGCAGGTGGTCGATGAACTAGGCAGCCACTCGCTCGAGGTCGTGCGGCAGGGGCATGCGCAGCGCGATGGCTCCGGGCTGGTGCGCGTGGAAGCCGATGCGCTGGCTCTGGGCCCGCCGCTGGCGCTCGCGCGGCTGGTTCCGGCGATGCCGGCGCGGCTGCGGCACTGGCTGGGCGAGGCCGCGCCGCACGGCACGCTGGAGTCGCTGCGAGCGGCCTGGTTCGATGCCGGACGCTACCGGTTCGAAGCGCGCCTGCTCGATGCCGGTTGGCAGCCGGTGGGCGGCATCCCGGCTTTCCAAGGCGTTTCCGGGGTGCTGGGCGGCGATGCGCGCGCGCTGCGCCTGGACGTGGCTCCCGGCGTCTGGACCGTGCAGGCCCCTGGCGTGCTGCGCGCCCCGTTCATGCCGCGCGTTGCCGGAGAGATCCTCGCCTTCGATCCAGGCGATGGCTGGCGCATCGATACGCCGGGATTGCGGCTCCACGAGGACGACTACGCCATCACGCTGGCCGGCGGTGCGCAGTTTCCCGATGGCGGTGGCGTGCTGCTGGACCTGCGCGCCGACGTCGGCGAAGGCCCGCTGGTTGTGGCCAAGCGCTTCTGGCCGGTCAACGTGATGTCTGAAGCGGCCGTGCGCTGGCTCGATACCGCGCTGCTCGGCGGCCGCGTCGCGCGCGGCAGCGCGGTGGTGCGCGGCAATGTGCGCGACTGGCCGTTCCCCGAGGGCGAGGGGCGCTTCGAGGCGCTGGCTGAGCTGGAGGACGCCCAGATCGCCTATCACCCGGACTGGCTGCCCGGACGCAAGGTGCGCGGCACGGCGCGCTTCATCAACGTGGCGATGGAGCTGGATCTGGCGGGCGAGGTGGGCGCTGCGCAGGTGGCCAGCGCGCGCGGCGGCATCGCCGACTTCGGCGATTCGATCCTTGCGCTGGATGTGCGCGGTGCCGGCAGCGGCTCGGCGCTGCTGCAGGTCCTGCGCAAGAGCCCTCTGCATGAGGCGCACGGCGAATTGATGGATGGCGTTTCGCTCGGTGGCCGCGGCGAGGTGGCCCTGGCGCTCCACATCCCGCTGGAGGATCACCTGGGCGAGTCGAAGGTCGATGGACAGGTGGACCTGACGCGCATGGACCTGCGCGATGCGAACTGGGGGCTGGATTTCGAGGGCGCGAGCGGGCGGGTGCGGTTTTCCGACCGCGGATTTCTCGCCGATGAGCTGAGCGTCGGGTTCGGCGGGACGCTGGGTGCGCTCAGCATCGCCGTGGGCGACTACACCTCGCAGCCCGGACATCTCGCCGAAGCCAGCCTGCGCGGGCATTTCCCGGCGGCGCGGCTGGTCCAATCCAATGCGCGCAGCCGCTGGCTGACGCCGTGGCTGGGCGGCGAGTCCGACTGGACCCTGCAGCTGACCGTGCCCGAGCCGGACGACGCTGCCCGCGCCGCGCCCCAGCTGCGGGTGCGTTCGGATCTGGCGGGCGTGTCGATCCACCTTCCGGCCCCGCTGCGCAAGGATGCCGCCGACCGGATGCCGCTGGACCTGGACCTGACCCTGCAAGAGCCGGATGTCGGCATCGACCTGCGCCTGGGCGGACTGCTGCGCCTGCACGGGCGCTCGGGCGTCGATGGCTTCAGCGGCACCGCGCTGTTCGGCGACGTCGTGGACGCCGCGCCGCCGCCGCGCGGCCTGCACGTCGCCGGGCAGATCCCGGTGCTCGATGCCGCGGCCTGGGGCGGCGTCGCCGCGGGGTTGGGGGATGGCGAAGCGGCGCTGCACCTCGCCTCGGCGGACTTGTTCATCGGCGAGCTGAACCTTTTGGGCCGGCCGTTTCGCGAAACCCGCCTCACGATGCAGCGCGATGCGGAGCGATTCACCTTCGGCTTTGCCGGCAATGCGCTGGCGGGTGAGCTGTCGGTGCCGCTCGATGGCCTCGCCCAGAAGGGCATCACCGCGCGCCTTGATCGCCTGCACTGGCCGGAGACGGATGCGGCGGACGCCGGGCAGGATGCGGCGACAGCGCAGGTGCTTTCCGCGCCCGGCCTGATCCCGCCGATTCACCTGGAGTCGGCCGACACCCGGTTTTCCGGCGCGCACCTGGGCAACGTCTGGCTGGAGACCTGGCCTACCGCCACGGGCCTGCACGTCGAGCGGTTCGATGCCCACTCGGCGGCGCTCGATCTCAAGGCCAAGGGCGATTGGCAGGTGGTGGAAGGGCGCGAATCGACCGCGCTGGCGCTGGATTTTTCCTCGCGCGATGCCGGTGCGATGCTGGAGGCGCTGGGCTTCTCGCGCCTGATCGAAAGCAGCGGCACCCACGGACGCCTGATGCTGGCGTGGCCCGGTGCCCCCGGCGCGTTCGACTGGGCGGTGGCCGATGGCAGGCTCGATGTCAGCGTCGGGCAGGGGCGCGTGCTGGAAGTGGAGCCGGGTGCCGGCCGCCTGTTCGGCCTGCTCAGCCTGACCGAAATCCCGCGCCGGCTGAGCCTTGATTTCAGCGATTTCCTGAAGTCTGGGTTCGCGTTCAACCAGATGGCCGGCAGCTTCCGCATCGAGCGCGGTGACGCCTTCACCGACGACTTCCGGATCAATGCGCCCTCCGCGGAAATCCGCCTGCGCGGGCGCACCGGCCTCAAGGCGCGCGACTACGACCAGACCCTGGAGGTGCTGCCCAAGGCCGGCAGCGTGCTGCCGGCGATCGGCGCGATTGCCGCGGGTCCGGCCGGCGCGGCGGTCGGCGCGGTGGCCCAGGCGGTGCTGCGCCAGCCGCTCAAGGACATGACGCGCACGGTGTATCGCGTCACCGGAGCGTGGGATGCGCCGACGATCGAGGCGGAAGCGACTGCGCCGCGCGACCCCTCGCCCTGACGATCGCTGCCCGGCGCATTCGGCGGCGTCGGCAGCCGGCAGATGGGTTTTCCACAGGCCCTCAGCGCAGCAGCGCCAGGGTCTCCAGCACCGATTCGCCGTAGCGCTCCAGCTTGGCCACGCCGACTCCGGAGACGGTCGCCAGTTCGTCCAGCTCGTTCGGATCGGCCTCGGCGATGCCGCGCAAGGTGGCGTTGCCGAAGATCATGTAGGCCGGCAGGTTCTGTTCGCGCGCCAGCGCCGTGCGCAGCTCGCGCAGTGCCTCGAAGCGCAGCCGCGCCGCGCCGGACAGGGCGATCTCCTCCGTGGCCGCGCCGCGCCCGCGCTCGGACCTGCCGCGCCGGCGCGCCGCCGGCGCGTCGCGGCGCAGGGTCAGGTGGCCTTCACCGCGCAGCAGCGGGCGCGCGGCTTCGGTCAGGCGCAGCGCGCCGAAGCGGGTGTGATCGATGTCGAGCAGCCCGGCGGTGACCAGCTGGCGGAATACACCGCGCCAGGCGATGGCCTCCAGCTCGGCACCGATGCCGAAGGTGCTGAGCGTATCGTGCCCGTGCTGGAGAACCTTCTCGGTGCGGGTGCCGCGCAGCACGTCGATCAGGTGCCCCGCGCCAAAGCGCTGGCCGCAGCGCCACACGCAGGAGAGCGCCTTGCGCGCCGCCTGCGTGCCGTCCCAGGTGGGCGGCGGTTCCAGGCAGTTGTCGCAGTTGCCGCAGCGGTCCGGGTAGGTCTCGCCGAAGCTGGCGAGCAGCGTCTGGCGGCGGCAGCGGATGGTTTCGGCATAGCCCAGCAGCACGTTGAGCTTGTGCCGCTCCAGGCGCTTGCGCGATTCATCCGCCTCGCCCGCCTCGATCATCTGCGAGAGCGTGGCGACATCGCCCATGCCCCAGCACATCCAGGCCTCGGCCGGGTCACCATCGCGCCCGGCGCGGCCGGTTTCCTGATAGTAGCCCTCGATGGATTTGGGCAGGTCGACATGCGCCACGAAGCGCACATCGGGCTTGTCGATGCCCATGCCGAAAGCGATCGTGGCGCACATCACGATGCCTTCCTCGCGGATGAAGCGGCGCTGGTTTTCGGCACGCGCCGCGGCTGCCATGCCGGCGTGGTAGGGCAGGGCCGACACGCCGTGCCCGACGAGAAACTCGGCGGTGTCCTCGACCTTGCGCCGCGACAGGCAGTAGACGATGCCCGATTGCCCGGCGCGCATGGCGAGGAAATCGAGCAGCTGCTTCTTGCCGTTGGCCTTCTGTTCCACCCGATAGCGGATGTTGGGGCGGTCGAAGGAACTGACGAACCAGCGCGCCTCGTCCAGCGCCAGGCGCTCGGCGATTTCCGCGCGCGTGGGCGCATCGGCGGTGGCGGTGAGCGCGATGCGCGGCACCCTCGGCCAGCGCCGGTGCAGCACGTCGAGCTGGCGGTACTCGGGCCGGAAGTCGTGGCCCCACTGCGAAACGCAGTGGGCCTCGTCGATGGCGAACAGCGCGATCGGCAGCGCGTCGATTCGATCCATGAAGCGTTCGGTGAGGAAGCGTTCGGGCGAGACGTACACCAGATCCAGCGCGCCGGCGGCGAGCGCGCGTTCGGTGTCGAGCGCCTCGCGCGCCTCCAGCGAGGAATCCAGCCGCGCCGCGCGCACGCCGAGCTGGCGCAGCGCGTCGACCTGGTCCTGCATCAGCGCGATCAGGGGTGAAATCACGATGCCCGTCCCCTCGCGCAGCAGGGCCGGAAGCTGATAGCACAGCGACTTCCCGCCGCCGGTGGGCATCAGTACCAAGGCATCGCGGCCGGCGACCAGGTGATCGATGATCGCCGCCTGCTCGCCGCGAAAGCTGTCGTAGCCGAAGACGCGCTTCAGCAGTTCAAGAGGTGTCTCGGGCATCGGCTCAGGATAGCCGATGCACCGCGCCGCTCAGCACACGCCCTGCGCCAGCATCGCGTCGGCCACCTTCACGAAGCCGGCGACGTTGGCCCCCTGCACATAGTTGATGCTGCGGTCCGCGCGGGTGCCGTGGCGCACGCACAGCGCGTGGATCTCCATCATGATCGCGTGCAGCCGCGCGTCGACTTCGGCGTGCGTCCACGACAGGCGCAGCGCGTTCTGGCTCATTTCCAGCCCTGACGTGGCCACGCCGCCGGCGTTGGACGCCTTGCCCGGTGCGTAGAGGATGCCGGCCTGCTGGAACACCTCGACCGCCTCCAGCGTACTGGGCATGTTCGCGCCCTCGGCCACGCAGACCGCGCCGTTGTGCACCAGGGTGCGCGCATCGTTTCCGTCCAGCTCGTTCTGGGTGGCGCAGGGCAGCGCGATCTCGGCCGGGATGTGCCAGGGGCTGCGGCCTTCGAGGTACTCGAAGCGCGCGTCGCCGGCCAGCTCCGACAGCCGCCCGCGCCGCTCGTTCTTCAATGTACACACCTCGGCCAGCGCGGCTTCGTCGAAGCCGCCGCGGGCGTGCAGCGTGCCGCCCGAATCCGAAAGCGTCAGCACCCTGCCACCGCGCTCCATCGCCTTGATCGCGGCGAACTGCGCGACGTTGCCGGCCCCGGAAATCAGCACCCGCGCGCCGTGGGTCTCGCGCCGCGCGTAGTGCAGCATCTGCTCGACGAAGTAGATCAGGCCGAAGCCGGTGGCCTCCGGACGCATCAGGCTGCCGCCGTAGGCCAGCCCCTTGCCGGTGAAGACGCAGGCGGCCTGGTTGGAGAGCTTCTTCATCATGCCGGCCATGTAGCCCACTTCCCGCGCGCCCACGCCGATGTCGCCAGCCGGCACGTCGGTATCCGCGCCGATGTGGCGATACAGCTCGAACATCAGCGCCTGGCAAAAGCGCATCACCTCGGTTTCGCTCTTGCCCTTGGGGTCGAAGTCCGAGCCGCCCTTGGCACCGCCCATCGGCAGCGTGGTCAGCGCGTTCTTGAAGGTCTGCTCGAAGGCAAGGAACTTGAGGATCGACGCGTTCACCGAGGGGTGGAAGCGCATACCGCCCTTGCAGGGGCCGATGGCGGCGCTGTGCTGCACCCGCCAGGCGCGATTGACGCGGGTCTGGCCGCGATCGTCGAGCCAGGCCACCCGGAACTGCAGGAGGCGCTCGGGTTCCACCAGCCGCTCCAGCAGGCCCTGACGGCGGTAATGCGGATTCTGATCGAGGAACGGCCACAGGCTTTCCATGACTTCACGCACCGCCTGCTGGAACTCGGGCTGGTGCGGGTCGCGGCGCGCGACGGTATCGAGAAAGGACGACAGCGTGCAGTCGTTCATGGCGACGGTTCCCCGGAATCTGGCGATATTGCACCGCAACAATCTGGAGTGTAAGCACAAAAAAGGCCGGGAACGCAATTCCCGGCCTTCGCGTGTGCGAACCGCTGCGCATCATTCCAGCAGCGAGCGCAGCATCCAGGCGGCCTTTTCATGCGCCTGCAGGCGCTGGGTGAGAAGGTCCACGGTGGGCTCGTCGCCGGCCTGCGAGGCGGTGGCGAGCACCTTGCGCGCGGTGCGGCACACCGCTTCGTTGCCCGCCACCAGCTGCCTGACCATCTCCTTCCAGTCCGGCACCTCGCCTTCGCGGCCGGGCTCTTCGGCGATGGACGTGAGCTTCACGAACTCGCCATAGGAACCAGGCGCGGGGAAACCGATGGCGCGGATGCGTTCGGCGATCTCGTCCAGCGCCGCCCACTGCTCGGTGTACTGGGTCTCGAACATGACGTGCAGCGAGTTGAACATCGGCCCGGTCACGTTCCAGTGGAAGCTGTGGGTCTTGAGATAAAGCGTGTAGGCGTCGGCGAGGAAGTGCGAGAGGCCATCGGCAATGGCCTTGCGGTCCGCAGACTTGATCCCGATATCGATTTTCATGTCGAACTCCTTGCGTGGTGAATGATGGCGGTTACCCTACGCCGCTTTTCCGGGAGCAGGAAGTTGATTCTCCCGCAGACTTCAATAGATGGGGGCTATGGCCGCTGACATCAACCCGAGCGTGGCGCGCGGCCGCGCGCCCGATGCGCTGTCGCACGCACTCAGCCGCGACCGCGGGCGGCTGCTGCGCCTGCGCGGGCGCGTGCGTGCGCAGGCGCAGGATGCCGCATTGCGCGCCGAGTACGAGGCCGCGCTGGCTGCATCCGTCGCCGCCTGCGAAGCGCGCCGCGCGCGGCTGCCCGTGCCCACTTTCGATGAGACCCTGCCGGTGGCGCGCGAGGCCGCGCGCATCGTCGAACTGATCGAGCGCCATCAGGTGATCGTGGTGGCCGGTGAAACCGGCTCGGGCAAGACGACGCAGCTGCCCAAGATGTGCCTGGCCGCCGGGCGCGGTGCGGCGGGCCTGATCGGCTGCACCCAGCCGCGCCGGATCGCCGCGCGCGCGGTGGCCCATCGTGTCGCACAGGAGCTGCAGGTGGAGCTGGGCGGCGCGGTGGGCTACCAGGTGCGCTTCACCGAGCGCACCTCGGAGTCCGGCTGCATCAAGTTCATGACCGACGGCATCCTGCTGGCCGAGATCCAGTCCGACCGCTACCTCTCCGCTTACGACACGATCATCGTCGACGAGGCGCACGAGCGCAGCCTCAACATCGACTTCCTGCTGGGGTACCTGAAGACGCTGCTGAAGAAGCGCCCGGACCTCAAGCTCATCGTCACCTCGGCCACGATCGACACCGAGCGCTTCTCCCGCCACTTCGACAATGCGCCGGTGGTGGCGATCGAGGGGCGCAGCTATCCGGTGGAGATGCGCTATCGGCCGCTGGATGGGGGAGAGCACGCGGATGACTCCACTCACCCATCGCGGATGGGAGAACGAGGGAAGACTCGTGTCCCGTCGCGGATGGGGGACCAGGGCATGGGCGTTCTCGACGCCCTCGTGCGCGCGGCGGACGAAGCCACGCGCGAGGACCCGATGGGCGACATCCTCGTGTTCCTGCCCGGCGAGCGCGAGATCCGCGATGCGCACCAGGCGCTGGAGCGGCGCAAGTACCGTGAAACCGAAGTGCTGCCGCTGTATGCGCGGCTCTCCGCGCGCGATCAGGACCGCATCTTCTCGCCCGGCCCGAAGCGCCGCATCGTGCTGGCGACCAACGTCGCCGAGACTTCGCTCACCGTGCCGCGCATCCGCTACGTGATCGATCCGGGCTTCGCGCGGGTCAAGCGCTACAGCCCGCGCGGCAAGCTCGAACGCCTGCACGTCGAACCGATCAGCCAGGCCAGCGCCAACCAGCGCGCCGGCCGCTGCGGGCGCGTGGCTGCGGGGGTGTGCTTCCGCCTCTATTCGCAGGAGGATTTCGACGCCCGCCCGCGCTACACCGATCCGGAAATCCTGCGCGCCTCGCTCGCCGGGGTGATTCTGCGGATGCTGTCGCTCGGGTTGGGACGGGTGGAGGATTTTCCGTTTCTGGAAGCTCCGGATGAGCGCGCCGTCACGGATGGCTGGCAGCAGCTCCAGGAATTGGGGGCAGTGGATCGCGAGCGCCGCCTCACCGACATCGGCCGCACCATGGCGCGCTGGCCGGTGGACGTGGCGCTTTCGCGCATGCTCATCGCCGCGCGCGGCCACGGCGTGCTGCGCCAGGTCCTCGCCATTGCCGCCTTTCTCGGTATCCAGGATCCGCGCGAACGCCCCGCCGACCAGCGCCAGGCCGCCGACCAGGCGCACGCCGAATTCGCCGACCCGCACTCGGAGTTCGTCGGCATCCTCAAGCTCTGGGACGCCTACCGCCAGGCCCACGAGGATCTGAGCCAATCGAAGCTGCGCGACTGGTGCGAGAAGCGCTTTCTCGGCTTCCTGCGCATGCGCGAGTGGCGCGAACTGCACCGCCAGCTGATGCTGCTGTGCCAGGAGCTGGGTTGGGCGCTGGAAGATCACGTCGGGGGCGTAGCCCCGACCTACGAGAATCCCGCCGCAGGTCGGCCCCCGGATCAGGTCCGGGGCAGGCCCTACGCGGCCGACGGCAAATCGCCCCGCCGCGTCGGGGACGTAGTAGGTCGGCCCTACGCGGCCGACGGCAAGCCCCGGCGCATCGGAGACATCGCCCCGACCCACGAGAATCCCGCCGCAGGTCGGGGCTACGTCTGGTCGCTGGAAGAGCACGTCGGGGACGTAGGTCGGCCCTATGTGGCCGACGGAAAATTGCCCCGCCACGTCGGGGGCGTAGCCCCGACCTACGGGAATCCCGCCGTGGGTCGTGGCTACGCGGTTGACAGTGCCACCTACACCCTCCTGCACCGCGCCCTGATCGCCGGCCTGCCCACCCACATCGGGCAGAAAAACGAGAAGGGCATCTTCGAAGGCCCGCGCGGGCGGCGTTTCCAGGTGTTTCCCGGCTCGGCGCTGGCGCGCCAGCCGCCGCGCTGGCTGCTGTGTGCGACCTTGCTCGACACCCGGAAGGTCTGGGCGCTGACCTGCGCGCGGATCGAGCCGGACTGGGTCATCGCCGAACTTCCCCACCTGCTGGCGCGCCGCCACTTCGATCCGCACTGGGCCAGGTCGCAGGGGCGGGTGACGGGCTTCGAGCAGATCAGCCTGTTCGGCCTGGTGCTCGCGCCCAAGCGGCCGATCCATTACGGCGGGCTGTATCCGCTGGAGGCGCGCGACATCTTCATCCGGCAGGCGCTGGTGCCCGGCGAGATCGATACGCGCGCCGGCTTCGTCGCGCGCAACCTCGCCACCCTGGAAAAGGCGCGCGAGGAAGAAGCCAAGCTGCGCCGCGCCGGGCTGGTGGCCGACGAGGACTGGCAGGCGCGCTGGTACCTCGACCGCATCCCGGCCGACATCAACAGCGCCGCCGGGCTGGATGCCTGGTATCGAAAGCTGTCGGGAGAAGAACGGCGTCGGCTCGAATGGCCGCTGGCCGAACTCCTGCCGGGCGAGGGCAGCGATGCGGAGCGGTTCCCGAAGTACTTCCCGCTGGGCGATGCGCGTCTGGCGCTGCACTACCACTTCCTGCCCGGCGCCGAGGATGACGGCGTCACCCTCGACGTGCCGCTGCATCTGCTCAATGCGCTCGACCCGGCGCGGCTGGAGTGGCTGGTGCCGGGGCTGGTGGAGGAAAAGGCCACCGCGCTGATCCGCGGTTTGCCCAAGGCGCAGCGACGGAATTTCGTGCCCGCGCCGGATTTCGCCCGCGCCTTCGCGCAGGCCTGGCCCGCGCCTTCGGCCGACAGCCTGCGCGGCGAACTGGCGCGGTTCCTGGCCAAGGTCACCGGCGCGCCCATCGCCGCCACCGACTTCGATGAGGCGGCGCTGGAGCCGCACCTGCGCCTGCGGATTCGCCTGCTGGAAGGAAAGGAGCGCTTGCTGGCCGAATCGCGCGATCTCGACGAACTGCGCCAGCGTTTCGGCGACCGTGCGCGCGAAAGTTTCGCCGCGCGCGCCGGGCGCGACCTGGCCGACAGCGGCCTGACCGAATTTCCCGAAACGCCGGTGCCGCTGCAGGTGTCCGGCGAGGCCGGCGTACCGGCGTTTCCCGCGCTGGTCGACGAGGGCGATTCCGTTGCGCTGCGCGTATTCGCCCGCCGCGATGAAGCCGATGCGGCGCATCGGGACGGCGTGCGCCGCCTGCTGCACCTCGCCCTCGCGGATCGCGCGAAGCAGGCGCGCAAGCAGCTTCCCGTCTCGCCCAAGACCGGACTGCTGTACGCCGCCATCGAAACCCAGGAGCGCCTGCGCGAGGATATCGTCACCGCCGCCCTGCGCGCGGTGGAAGGCGACGACCTCGGCGCGATCCGCGACCGCGCCGCCTTCGCGCAGCGCGCGGCCGAGGCCGGCAAGCGCCTCTTCGGCGAAGCCGTGCGCCGCCTGGAGCTGGCCGAAGCGATCCTGCGCCGCGTCGCGGACCTTCGCCCCAGGCTCGAATCCCCGCTGATGGGTTGGGCCAAAGGCAACCTCGACGACCTGCGCGCCCAGCTCGACGGCCTGGTGCATCCGGGCTTCCTGCGCGAAACGCCGCCCGAGGCGCTCGCGCACTTCCCGCGCTATCTCGACGCCATGGCGCTGCGCGCAGAACGCGCCCTGCGCGATCCGGCCAAAGACCAGGCGCGGATGCTGGAGCTGACGCCCTTCGTGCAGGCGCTCGACGCCGCGCGCGCCACCCCGGCCTTCGCCGATCCGCGCTGGCAGGCGCTGCGCTGGGAGCTGGAGGAACTGCGCGTCTCGCTCTTCGCCCAGGAACTCGGCACTGCCATCCCGGTCTCGGCCAAGCGACTGGCGCGGCAGCTTGAGCCGCTGCGCGCAGACGCGGCGCAGTCGTAGGGCGGAACCGCCGAAGGCGTTTCCGCCGGGACGCGGCAAGGTCGAAACGGCGGAATCCGCTGCGCGGGTTCCGCCCTACCTGCCCGTAGCCCCACGCGGCCGACGTTGGCGTTGTGGTGTGCGGAAACATTCCGTCGGGGACGTCGCCCCGACCTACGACAACGCGTTGCAGCACCCTCGCAGGGTGGAACCGCCGAAGGCGAATCCGCCATCGTGCCGTCCCATTGGGCCTTGCCGCCAAGGCCGGCGAATCCCTCACCGTCGCACCCGCGCAGGCCCGCGCGAGCGTGGGCACAGGCGCGCCCCGGCGACTTCGGCCTGCGAAATTGCGGGGCGGGGCCTCCGGTGACGCGGCTCGCCGCGCCCGGTTTGCCGGTCACGGCCCCCAGCCGGCCGACCGTCGTCTTTCGGAAAAGTTCACGTTCCGCTTGACATTCGTGGGCTACAATCAATCAGATGGACGCGTCTTGCGCGCGGCGCGGGTGTCTCCTGCGGTCAGCCCGACCGCATGTTCAAGGCGATGGAATGACGCAATTTCCGCAACGGCTGGACTCGGCCAATCAGTCAAGGAGTGACAGAGTGATGGATGCGATCTGCAATCCCGTGCGCAGCAGGAAGCGCTTCAAGACAAGCCTGCTCGCGCTCGCCGCCCTCGCGGCGGTTGGCATGAGTGGCTCGACCCTGGCCCAGGCGCTGGAGTTCGCGTCCATGGAGCCGCAAGCACTCGCCGCGGTTCCCGGCGATCGCCTGTGCACCGCCGGATTCAATCCCGACTATGGCTGGTTCGATGTCGCCAGCATCGGTTTCGGCGTGCTGGAGTTCCCCGGCGCGCTGAGCTCGGGGAATTGCGTCAAGGCCACGCCGGCCGGGCTGGGGGTGCAGATGGGGGGCTTGACGCTGCCCTTGGCCGAGCAAGCCGTCTATGCCTTGGGCGTCAATCCGCCGACGCTGAGTCTTTCCCTGCTCGAACCGGCCCTGTGCGAGGACTATTACGCGGGGACCGCAGGCTCGGGCAACTGGAAGCTTTCCGTTGCCGATGTCAACGGCGAGATCATGCATTTCAACACCGGGCTCGGCTCTGAAGCCATGCCCGGCGTCACGTCGCTGAACTACGTGCTGACCAGCGGCGCGCTGGTGCCGCAGCGCGTCGATGGCGGCGTCCAGTGGCTGCGTTGCCATGCCGGCCTGGCTCCCAATGCCTTTCCTCCCACCACCGGTCCCGGCACGGCGGGCCATCTCTTTGCCGACGGTCTCGAGCCGTCGATGGCGGATCTGCGGGTCGAATTGCTCGATGCGCAGGGCAACCCGATCGTTGGCGACGTGCTGCAGCAATCGACCACCGGCAACGTCACGTTCAAGCTGCGCGTGTCCAACAAGGGCACGGCGGCGGCAAACAACGTGCGCATCCGCGAGTTCGTGCCTACGGCGTCGACGCTGATGGGGCCGACGGTCAGCCGTATTTCGTGTTTTGACCACGGTGCCGGATCGGCCTGCAACAGCGGGTCCGGGTCTTCGAAGCTCGTCGAGAACATCGGCACGCTTGCCGCCGGCGCGCAGCGCGAGTACACCCTGACGCGCAAGTCGTCGAGCGTCGACACCAGCATCAACCAGTCCCTGGCGCTGATCCAGGTCGCGGCCTTCTCGGCCCCGGACAGCTCGCCCGACAGCAACCACGCCGACAACAGCCGCAGCCTGCGGATCGAGGTGGTGGACCAGGTGCAGGTGGCGCGTGCCGTGTCCACCAACAACACGCCCGGTGACGGAACGGGCGGATCGATCACGCGCGTTTCCGCCCCGGCCGGCTGTTCTGCGGAGGCGGGGACGGTAACCACGTGTCCGCCGGGCACGTCCGGGCTGGTGTACAGCGCCGCCGCAAACAGCGGTTATACGTTCACCGGATTCACCGGATGCGTCGGCAACACGACGGGCGGCACGACCACCGCTGGCACCTTCACCACCACGATGGCTTCGACCTGCACGCTCACGGCCAACTTCCGCGCGATGCCGACGGTCACGGCCAGCGTGAGCGGCGGCAACGGCACGATCTCTCCGGCCAGCCAGCCGGTTCATTACAACCAGCCTGCGGCGCTGACGATCACCCCGAACACGGGCTACACGGTCGATACGATCAGTGGCTGCGGCGGCGTCACCCAGGTCAGCGGCACGAGTTGGCAGACGGGCGCGGTGACGGCGAACTGTGCGGTCACCGTGTCTTTCGCCGTGGCGCAGCTGACCGTAACCGCCACTGCAACAGGCAACGGCACCGTGAGCCCGGCAAGCGTCGGCGTGCAGTATGGGCAGCCGGTTAATTTCACGGTCACGCCCGCGAGCAGTGAATATGAAGTGGTGGCGGTTACGGGCACCTGCCCGTCGCTCCCCGGCGGCTGGTTCGGGAACGGCTACATGATTCCGAACATCACCCAGGATTGTCAGGTCGAGTTCGAGTTCGGCTTGATCACCCACCAGGTCACCCTTGCCAGCATGAGCAACGGCACGCTGGCACTGGCCAACGGCGGAGTCGTCACCCACAACCAGAGCGCGCAGTTCACGGTGGCACCTGACATCGGCTATCACCTGGATGGCGCGACAAGCGGCACGGCGGCCTGTGGCACGGTCAGTGACAACGGTGTGACCGGTACCGCCGGCCCGATCACCAGCGCCGGCTGCGAGCTGTCGGCCAGCTTTGCGATCAACCAGTACAGCGTCACGGTGAGCATTGCTGCAGGCTCCGAACAGTTCGGCACCATCGGCCAGGCGGGTGCCACCGCAGGCGGTACGGCACCGGTGCTGATCGATCCGGTCACGCATGGCACCAGCGCCGAGTTCTGGACCTTCGCCGAGCCCGGTTACTACGCACAGGTGGTGCCGCAGGCCGGATGCAATTTCATCTATGCGGGTGTCGATGCTCCCACGGGCGCGGTGAAGTTCAAGGCGAACGCGGTGACAGCCACATGCAACATGGACGTGCAATTTCTCCAGTGATGCGGCGTTGACCTTCGTCAATCCCATCTCTCACCGGCTTTGACCGGCTTTGCATCGCCGCTGCGGCGGCGATGTTCAGGGGAAAGTCCTTGCTGGGGACTGTGAGACATGCGATTGCGGCCGGGTGCCGGCAGCAGGAAAAAGGATGTCGACACAACGCCGGGGGCCTTCCCCGGCGTTGTCATTTGTAGTGGACTGTCCGCATGGGACCGCACGCGCCTTCCGTTGATCGCCTGTCCGAGTGGCTGCGCCTGCCGGCGCGGGCGCAGGCCGCGCTGATCGAGCCCCTGCCGGCGCTGATCGCCGCGCGGGCGCTGCCGGCGGCGCAGGAAGCGGCGCTGGTGCACACCCTGCAGGTGCTGGAAACGCTCGGCGCGGACTCGGCCACGCTGTCGGCGGCGGCGGCCCATGCCGCGCTGCCGGCCGAGGCGATTCCCGCCGGGGTGCCCGCCACCCTCATCGAGGGCCTGCACGAGGCCGAGAAGGTGTGGTCGATCTACGGCGAGCGCGGCGCGCGCACCGGCTCGGAGGGGCTGCGCCGGCTGCTGCTGGCGATCGTGCGCGACCTGCGCGTGGTGCTGATCCTGCTGGCGCGCCAGCTGGTGCGCCTGCGCGACTTCAAGGCGCTGGCCGCGGACGATCAGCGCCGTCTCGCCGAGCTCGCCGCCGACATCCACGCACCGCTGGCCAACCGCCTCGGGATTTGGCAACTCAAGTGGGAGCTGGAGGACCTGATCTTCCGCATCCTGCAGCCGGAGACTTATCACCGCCTGGCCGCGCAGCTGGCGGAAAAGCGGGCCGATCGCGAGCGCTACATCGAGGACACCCTGGTCGCGCTGCGCGCCGCGCTGGATGGGGCCGGCGTGCGCGCCGACGTGGCCGGCCGCCCGAAGCACATCTTCAGCATCTGGAAGAAGATGCAGAAGAAGAAGCTCGCCTTCGACGACATCTACGATCTGCGCGCGCTGCGGGTGCTGGTGGATGACCTGGGCGCCTGTTACACCGCGCTGGGCATCGTGCACAACCTGTGGCCGCCGATCACCAGCGAATTCGACGACTACATCGCCAACCCCAAGCCCAACGGCTATCGCTCCCTGCACACCGTGGTGCTGGGTCTGCAGGGCAAGGCGATCGAGGTGCAGATCCGCACCGTCGAGATGCACCGGCAGGCCGAACTGGGCGTGGCCGCGCACTGGCGCTACAAGGAGGGTGGCGCGGGCGACAGCGAATTCGAGCGCAAGATCGCCTGGATGCGCCAGCTGCTGGAAACCAGCCGCGAGGACGAGGGCGACGAGCCGCTGCTGGCCGGCCTGTCCACCGAGCTGGTGGAGGATCGGGTCTACGCGCTCACGCCGCAGGGCAAGGTGATCGACCTGCCGCAGGGCGCGACCGTGCTCGACTTCGCCTACCAGGTGCACACCGAAGTGGGGCACCGCTGCCGCGGCGCGAAGGTCAACGGACGCATCGTGCCGCTCAATCACCGTATCGCCAGCGGCGACCGCGTGGAAATCCTCACCGGCAAGGTCTCCGAGCCGCGGCGCGACTGGCTGGTGGCAGGCTCCGGCTTCCTCGCCAGCCCGCGCTCGCGCGAAAAGGTGCGCGGCTGGTTCAACCGCATGGACTTCGCGCGCAACGTGCAGGCCGGACGCGAGCTGCTGGAGAAGGACCTCAAGCGCACCGGCCAGCACCAGCTCGACCTCGCCCAGGTGCTGCCGAAGCTGCGGCTGGCCAAGCTCGATGATCTCTACGTCGCGGTCGCGCTGGGCGACGTCAGCAGCGGCCAGGTCGCACGCGCCCTGCACGAGGTGACGCGAGCGGCCTCAGAGGTGCCGCACGATCCCTCGCTGACGGGGCTGGGCGGCGCGCTGGCCAAACCGCCGAAGCCGGCCAAGGGCTTCCTGATCGAAGGCGTCGGCAATCTTCTGGTGCAGCTGGCGCGCTGCTGCCAGCCGGTGGCGGGCGATCCGATTGCCGGCTACCTCACGCGCGGGCGCGGCGTTTCCGTGCACCGCAGGAACTGCCCCTCGCTGCGGTCGCTGGCCGCGCGCGCGCCCGAGCGCATCCTGCCGGTGGAATGGGGACGCGAAACCGGACAGAGCTACAGCGTCGATGTGCTGGTGCGCGCCTGGGACCGCAAGTGGCTGCTCAAGGATCTGACCACCGTGATCGGTTCGAGCAACGTCCATATCCTCGGCGTGACCACGCGCGTGGACGAAGGCAGCGGTCGGGCCGAGATTCGCCTGACCCTCAAGGTCGCGGACTTCGAACAGCTCGGCCAGCTGCTGGCGAAGATCGAGGCGGTGCCGGCGGTGCTGGAGGCGCGGCGCACGCAGTAAGCGAAAGAAAGCCGTCGGGGACGTAGCCCCGACCTACGCACCTCCGTAGGTCGGCCCTGCGTGGCCGACGTGGCCAGCGCGGAAAGGAAGCCGTCGGGGACGTAGCCCCGACCTACGAACCGCCATCCGTAGGTCGGCCCTGCGTGGCCGACGTTGCGGGGTATCGAACACCCGTCCGGGCTACGTCCCCGACGAAGATTCTTCGGGTGCGACGGGAGCCCTGCGGACAGGCGAGGATTTCCGCCCTCACGCCTGCGCGGCGCGGGCCTTGATGACTTCCAGCAGCGCCGCCAGGCCGTTGCTGCGGGTGGGCGAGAGGTGCTTGGCGAGGCCGATGGCGGCGATGTAGTTGGGCGTGGTGTCGAGGATTTCCCGGGCGCTGCGGCCCGAATAGACCCGCAGCGCGAGGAAGATGAGGCCCGAGACGATGGCCGAGTCGCTGACGGCATGGAACACCAGACGCTGCGCGTCGCCTTCCGGCACGATCCACACCATCGACTGGCAGCCGTGCAGGCGGTGCTCTTCGGTTTTCCAGGCATCCGGGAACTCCGGCAGCTTGCGGCCCAGGTCGATCAGGTACTGGTAGCGTTCGGTCCAGTCGGAGAAGAAGCCGAACTCCTCGATGATCGCGGCTTGCGCCTCGGCGGCGCTGGGTTCGAGTGGGAATACGGTGTCGGTCATGGGGTTGCCGGATGCGGCGTCATTCCGGCTTGCGCTGGAATGACGGGAGTTCGGATGCGTCACGCGCGCTTCCAGCGCACGCCCTGCGGGGTGTCTTCCAGCATGATGCCTTCGCCGGCGAGCTGGTCGCGGATCGCATCGGCACGGGCGAAGTCGCGCGCCTTTTTGGCGGCGTCGCGCTCGTCCACCAGCGCCTGGATGCGGGCGTCGTCCGCATCGTCCGCGCCGCGCGCAAACCAGGCCGCAGGCGATTGCTGCAGCAGCCCCAGCGCGCGTCCGGCACCCAGCAGGGCGCGCTTGGCGGCCGCGCGCGCCTCGCGGCCTTCGGCCTTGCGCGCGGCGGAGGCCAGGCTGGCCAGTTCGGCCAGCGCCGCCGGGGTGTTGATGTCATCGTCCAGCGCCGCTTCGATCGCGGCAGGGATATCGGCATCGTCGGCGCTCGCCTCGATGTCGTGCAGGTCGCGCAGGGTGCCGTAGAGCCGATCCAGCGTGCGCACGGATTGCTCGATCAGCGCATCGGACCAGTCCAGCGGCTGGCGGTAATGGGCCGAAAGCAGGGCGTAGCGCAGCGCCTCGGCGGGATGGCGCTCCAGCAGGTCGTTGACGCGGCTGACGTTGCCGACCGATTTCGACATCTTGGCCCCGTCGAACATCAGCATGCCGTTGTGCAGCCAGTAGCGCGCGAACACCTTGCCGCCGTGCGCGCAGGTGCTCTGCGCGATCTCGTTCTCGTGGTGCGGAAACTGCAGGTCGATGCCGCCGGCGTGGATGTCGATGGTCTCGCCCAGATGCGCCGCGCTCATCGCCGAGCATTCGATGTGCCAGCCCGGACGGCCGCGGCCCCAGGGCGATTCCCAGCCGGGGAGATCGTCGCTGGAGGGCTTCCACAGCACGAAGTCGCCGGCGTCGCGCTTGTACGGGGCCACTTCGATGCGCGCGCCGGCCAGCATCTCGTCGCGGTCGCGGCGCGAGAGTGCGCCGTAGGCCGGAAAGCTCGCCACCGAGAACAGGACGTGGCCTTCGGCCGCGTAGGCGTGGCCGCTGTCGATCAGGCGCTGGATCATCGCGATCATCTGCGCGATGTGCGCGGTCGCGTGCGGCTCCACGTCCGGCGCGGCCACGCCGAGCATCGCCATGTGCTCGCGGTAGGCATCGGTGAAGCGGGAAGCGATGTCGCCGATGGGAACGCCTGCTTCGCGCGCGGCGGCATTGATCTTGTCGTCCACGTCGGTGATATTGCGTGCGTAGACCACCTGGCCGTAGCGTCGGCGCAGCAGCTCGGCCAGCACGCCGAACACCACCGCGGGGCGCGCGTTGCCGATGTGCACGAAGTTGTAGACCGTCGGCCCGCACAGGTACATGGTCACGCGGGAGGGATCGAGCGGCGTGAATGCCTCGAGTCGTCGGCTGAGGCTGTTGTGCAGGTGAAGGCTCATGGGTCGCGTCGTTCGGAAGGCAAGTCCGCCATTCTAATCGCGACGACGCGATGCTGCCGACGCGGCACGCGCAGGCTGGCAAGGCGCGGTTCGCGCCGTCAGGAAATTGTTAAAGGCGGGATTCAGCCGTCCGGTGCTTGAATCATGCCATTCATTCCGAGCCTGCTGCCGGAGCGCGCGTGGCGCGGAATGGAGGAAGGCCGTCGCGCTGCGGCGGTATCGGGTCATGGAGGATGCGATGAAGTGGAATCCTGCTCTCGTACTTGCGGCCGCGCTTGCCCCCGCAGGTGCCGCGTGCGCGCAGGGCGTGGCCTATGTCGATGTGCCGGTGCAGGGGCGCGAGAATGTCAGCTATGCCTATGCCGACGTGCTGCGCGCCATCCCGACCTACGAGATCAACCGGATCGTCGAGCCGGTAGTGCAGTGCGACGAGGAGGAACTGGACGCCTCCGTCTTGGCCAATGCGGGTGATGGCCCGGCACCGAACGGCCCCGCGCAGAAGGCCGTGGCCGATGCGTCCGGCCCGGGCAAAGGCTCCGAGGCTGCGGCACCGCCCTGCCGCACCGTGATGGTCGAGCGCGAGGAGCGCCGCATCAGCGGCTACGACGTGGAATACCGCTACAAGGGCGAGCTGTACCTGTCGCGCATGGACGTGGATCCGGGCAACAAGCTGCGCATCCGCGTCACCGTCGCGCCGGCGGACTGACGTTTTGCTGCCTTGCAGCATGGTTGCCGTCGTGCGACACTCCGCCGCCATGAACCGCGCGATTTCCTCCGCCGACGTCGTCACCACCGCCCGCATGGCGGCGGGCATGACCTCGCGCGCGCGCCGACCGTTGCCTCCACCGTAGGGCTGGGCAGCGGCGGGTCTCCGCCATTCCGATTCGCAAAGGAAAGCCTGGCCTCCCGCCGGGCTTTTTTCGTTTTCCGCCGCCGTCCGTACCTCGTCCCGCACAGGATTTCCCCCGCATGAGCCCGACCGCCTCCCCGATCCGCCACTTCCTCAACACCCAGGACTGGTCGCGCGCCGACCTCGACGCGCTGCTGGCCGAGGCCGCGCGCTGCAAGCGCGAAAAGCCGGGCGACGCGCTCAAGGGGAAATCCATCGCGCTGGTGTTCTTCAATCCTTCGATGCGTACCCGCACCAGCTTCGAGCTCGGTGCCTTCCAGCTCGGCGGCCATGCCGTCGTGCTGCAGCCGGGCAAGGACGCCTGGCCGATCGAGTTCGACCTCGGCACGGTGATGGACGGCGACACCGAGGAGCACATCGCGGAAGTGGCGCGGGTGCTGGCGCGCTACGTGGACCTGATCGGCGTGCGCGCTTTCCCGAAGTTCGTCGACTGGCAGATCGATCGGCAGGACCGCGTGCTCAAGGCGTTCGCGAAGTATTCGACGGTGCCGGTCATCAACATGGAAACCATCACCCACCCCTGCCAGGAGCTGGCGCACGCGCTGGCGCTGCGCGAGCACTTCGGCACGGAGGATCTTCGCGGCAAAAAGTACGTGCTGACCTGGACCTACCATCCGAAACCGCTCAACACTGCGGTGGCGAACTCCGCGCTCACCATCGCCACGCGCCTCGGGATGGACGTGACCCTGCTGTGCCCGACGCCCGAGTACGTGCTGGACGAGCGCTACATGGGCTGGGCGCGCGACAACGTGGCCGAGTCCGGCGGCTCGCTCACCGTCAGCCACGATATCGAGAGCGCCTATGCCGGTGCCGACGTGGTCTACGCCAAGAGCTGGGGCGCGCTGCCGTACTTCGGCAACTGGGGCCCGGAAAAACCCATCCGCGACCAGTACCGGCACTTCATCGTGGACGAGGCCAAGATGGCCCTCACCAACAGCGCCGTCTTCAGCCACTGCCTGCCGCTGCGCCGCAACGTCAAAGCCACCGACGCGGTGATGGACTCCCCGCGCTGCATCGCCATCGAGGAAGCCGAGAACCGGCTGCATGTGCAGAAGGCCGTGATGGCGGCCCTGGTGGGCCGCCATCACGGCCGGGATTCGTGATTGGGGATTCGTGATTCGCAAGAGCACGTCGATCCACGACTCCACCAGCTTTTGACCCGCTTGTTTCCAGAGAGACCTTCCATGCCGCCACAACCCAACTCCACGAATCCCCAATCCCCACTCCCCAATCCCGCCTCCGCTGAAAGCAAGGACATCGTTCTTGCTTTCAGCGGAGGCCTGGACACCAGCTTCTGCGTGCCCTGGCTCAAGGAGCGCGGCTGGCGGGTGCATACGGTGTTTGCCGACACCGGCGGGGTGGATGCCGCCGAGCGCACCTTCATCGAGCAGCGCGCCGCCGAGCTGGGCGTGGCGAGCCATCTCAGCGTCGATGGCGGGGCGGCGATCTGGGAAGATTTCGTCAGGCCCTTCGTGTGGGCCGGGCAGGGGTATCAGGGCCAGTATCCGCTGCTGGTATCGGATCGCTACCTGATCGTCGATGCCGCGCTCAGGCGCGCCGCCGAGCTGGGCACCAACGCCATCGCGCACGGCTGCACCGGCATGGGCAACGACCAGGTGCGCTTCGATCTGGCGGTGAAGGCGCAGGGCAGCTACCGGATCGTCGCGCCGATCCGCGAAATCCAGAAGCAACACACCCAGACCCGCGCCTACGAGCAGGCCTACCTGGAAGAACGCGGCTTTGGCGTGCGCGCCAAACAGCAGCAGTACACCATCAACGAGAACCTCCTGGGCGTGACGCTCTCGGGCGGCGAGATCGACCGCTGGGAAGCGCCCGGCGACGGCGCGCGCGGCTGGTGCGCGCCGCGCGAGGTGTGGCCCGCGGAACCGCTGCGCGTCGCGCTGCGCTTTGTCGAAGGCGAGGCCGTGGCGCTGGATGGTGAAATCCTGCCGGGTGCGGAGATTCTGGCGCGGCTCAACGCGCAGTTCGCGCGCTACGGCGTCGGGCGCGGCATGTACACCGGCGACACCACCATCGGCCTCAAGGGCCGCATCGTGTACGAGGCTCCCGGCCTCACCGCGCTGCTGGCCGCGCACCGCGCGCTGGAAGAAGCGGTGCTGAGCAAGCAGCAGAACCGCTTCAAGCCGGACGTGGCGCGGCGCTGGGTGGAGCTGGTGTACGAGGGCTTCTTCCACGACCCGCTGAAGGCCGATCTGGAAGCCTTCCTCAAGTCCTCGCAGGCCAAGGTGAATGGCGAGGTGGTGCTGGAAACCCGCGGCGGCGTGGTGAACGCGGTCGCGTTGCGCTCGCCGCATATCCTGCAGTCCAAGGGTGCGACCTATGCCCAGAGCGCCGACTGGGGCGTGGAGGAGGCCGAGGGCTTCATCAAACTGTTCGGCATGAGCTCCACGCTGTGGGCCGAGGTGAACCGGTGAGCGCGGGAACAGCTTTCCGTCGGGGACGTAGCCCCGACCTACGGCGCATCCGCCGTGCCGTTTGCGCAGGTCGGCCCTGCGCGGCTGACGTTGAACCACACGCGCGAAATTGCACATGACCACATTGTTGGAAGCGACGCTCGATCACCTCGGGAAGCTGGTGTCCTTCGATACCCGCAATCCGCCGCGCGCGATTTCTGCACGGGGCGGGATCTTCGACTACCTGCGCGCGCACCTGCCCGGCTTCACGGTCGAGGTGGTCGACCACGGTGCCGGCGCGGTGAGCCTGTACGCGGTGCGCGGTGCGCCGAAGCTGCTGTTCAACGTGCACCTGGATACCGTCCCCGATTCGCCCGCCTGGAGCGCCGATCCGCTGGTGATGCGCCGGCTCGACGACCGCGTGGTCGGGCTCGGGGTGTGCGACATCAAGGGCGCGGCGGCGGCGCTGCTGGCGGCGGCCAGCGCCACGCAGGGCGACGCGGCGTTTCTTTTTTCCAGCGACGAGGAGGCCAACGACCCGCGCTGCATCGACGCTTTCCTCGCGCGGAAGATTCCGTACGACGCCGTGCTGGTGGCCGAGCCGACGCGAGCGCGCGCGGTGCTCGCCCATCGCGGCATCAGCGCGGTGTCGATGCGCTTTGCCGGCCGCGCCGGCCACGCCTCGGCGCGCCTCGCGCCCAGCGACAGCGCGCTGCACCAGGCGGTCGAATGGGGCCATCGCGCGCTGGCGCTGGTGGCGCAGATGGAAAACGAAACCTTCGGCGGGCTTTCGGGCCTGCGCTTCAACATCGGCCGCATCGAGGGCGGCATCAAGGCCAACGTGATCGCGCCGCAGGCGGATCTGCGTTTCGGCTTTCGCCCGCTGCCCTCGATGGACATGGACGATCTGCTGGCGCGGTTCCGCGCGCTGGCCGAGCCTGCGCCGGTGCTGTTCGACGAAACTTTCCGCGGCCCGAGCCTGCCGTCGGGCGATCCGGCGCAGGCCGAGGTGCAGCGTCTGCGTGCCGAATCCATCGCGCGCGGGCTGGATCTCGAAATCGGCGAGGCGGTGGATTTCTGGACCGAAGCCTCGCTCTTTTCCGCCGCCGGTTACACCACCTTCGTTTACGGTCCCGGCGACATCGCCCAGGCGCACGCCGCCGACGAGTGGGTGGCGCTGGACCAGCTCCGGCGCTATGCCGATTCCCTTCTCCGCATCCTCGGAAACTGATCCGTGACCCCGATCCTCAAGCCGGACGCCGTGCACGACCCGCAGACCCGCCAGACCATCGTGCGGCTGCTTTCCAGCATGGCCAGCCCCAAGGAAATCAGCCAGTACCTCAAGCGCTTCTCGCAGCTCGACGCGGCGCGCTTCGCGGTGGTGAAGGTGGGCGGCGCGGTGCTGCGTGACGACCTCGATGCGCTGGTGTCCTCGCTCGCCTTCCTGCAGGACGTTGGCCTGACGCCCATCGTCATCCACGGTGCCGGCCCGCAGCTCGACGCCGAGCTGTCCGCCGCCGGCATCGAGAAGCAGACCATCGACGGCCTGCGGGTGACTTCGCCCGAGGCGCTGGCGATCGTGCGGCGCGTCTTCCACGCCCAGAACCTCATGCTGGTCGAAGCCCTGCAGCGCGCCGATGCGCGCGCCACCAGCATCGTCTCGGGCGTGTTCGAGGCCGACTACAAGGATCAGGCGCGCTATGGCCTGGTGGGCGAGGTCCGGCGGGTGGAGCGCGCGCTGATCGAAGCCAGCCTGCAGTCGGGTTCGATCCCGGTCATCGCCTCGCTGGGCGAAACCGCAGGCGGGCAGATCCTCAACGTCAACGCGGATTTCGCCGCCAACGCGCTGGTGCGCGAACTGCAGCCCTACAAGATCGTGTTCCTCACCGGCACCGGCGGGCTGCTGGATGCGAGCGGCAGGATCATCGATTCGATCAACCTCTCCACCCAGTACAACCAGCTCATGTCCGAGCCGTGGATCGATGGCGGGATGCGGGTGAAGATCCAGCAGATCAAGGATCTCCTCGACGGCCTGCCGCAGGCGTCCTCGGTGTCGATCACCCAGCCGGCGGAGCTGGCCAAGGAGCTGTTCACCCACAAAGGCTCGGGCACGCTGGTGCGTCGCGGCGAACGGGTGCTGACGGCAGACCGCTGGGACGAGCTCGATCTGGTGCGCCTGCGCGAGCTGATCGAATCGGCCTTCGGGCGACGTCTGGTGGCCGACTACTTCGAGCGCACCGCACTGCATCGGGCCTACGTCAGCGAGAACTACCGCGCCGCGGTGCTCCTCACCCGGGAATCGGCGGGCACCTATCTCGACAAGTTCGCCGTGCTCGACGAGGCCCAGGGCGAAGGGCTGGGGCGCGCGGTATGGCAGGTGATGCGCGACGAGAACCCGCGCCTGTTCTGGCGCTCGCGCCACGGCAATCCGGTCAACCCGTTCTACTACGCCGAGTCCGATGGCTGCATCAAGCGCGAAAAGTGGAAGGTGTTCTGGTATGGCCCGGCCGAATTCCCCCTGATCGAACGCTACGTCGCCCTGTGCGCGCAGCGCCCCGCCACGCTGGAGGAGTCGGCATGAAGAAGACCGTGGGCATCATCGGCGCGCGCGGCCATACCGGTGCCGAGCTGATCCGCCTGATCGCGGGGCATCCGGGGCTGGAGCTGGTCTTCGTGTCCTCGCGCGAGCTGGCCGGCGAGCGCGTAGCCGACCACAACCCGGATTTTCCCGGGGAATTGCGCTACGAGAATCTTGATCCCGAAGCCACCGCTTCGCGCGGTGCCGACGCGGTGATCCTGGCCCTGCCCAATGGCAAGGGCGAGCCGTTTGTCGAGGCGCTGAGCGGTGCCGGGGAAAAGCAGGCCGGGGAGGAGCCCTGTAGGAGCGGCCTTGGCCGCGATCAGGCGCGTGGCGAACCCATCGCCCCCACGCAGGAGCCCCCCTCACCCCAGCCCTCTCCCCCGAACGCTTTCGGGGGAGAGGGAGCAGAAACCGGGGCTTCACTATCCGTTTCAGCCGAACCCTCGCGCGAACGCTTATCAATCCCCCTCTCCCCCATCCCCGATGGGGGAGAGGGCTGGGGTGAGGGGGCAAGCGCCGCAGGCGCGAGTGCGGCTCCTTCGCTCGGAAAGATTCCCGTCATCATCGACCTCTCCGCCGACCACCGCTTCGATGCCGCCTGGTACTACGGCCTGCCCGAGCTCACCCGGCAGCGCTACGCGGGCCAGCGCCGGATCAGCAATCCGGGCTGCTACGCCACCGCCATGCAGCTGGCGATCGCGCCGCTCGCGGGCGAGCTGGCCGGGCCGCCGCAGTGTTTCGGCGTGTCTGGCTATTCGGGCGCGGGCACCACGCCTTCGGACAAGAACGACACCGAAAAACTGCGCGACAACCTGATGCCCTACGCGCTCACCGACCACATCCATGAGCGCGAAGTCACCGCCCATCTCGGCATGCCGGTGGAATTCATGCCGCACGTCGCACCGCACTTTCGCGGCATCACCATGACGGTCAACCTGTGGCTGCGCCAGCCGATGAGCCGCGAGGCGGTGCGCGCGAAGTACCTGGACTTCTACGGCAGCGAGCCGCTGGTGGCGATCCAGGATGATGCGCCCTGGGTCTCGCGCATCGCCGGGCGGCACGGCGCGGCCATCGGCGGCTTCACGGTGTCGCCGGACCGCCGCCGCGTGGTGGTCGTGGCCACGCTCGACAACCTGCTCAAGGGCGCGGCCACGCAGGCGATGCAGAACCTCAACCGCGCGCTGGGTTTCGACGAATTGACGGGGATCGAGGCATGAGCGGACTGCTGTGGCAAAAGCCCGGCGTGGCGGTGGACGCGCAAATCCAGCGTTTCCTCGCCGGCGACGACGTGATCCTCGATCGCGAATTCTTCCTGCACGACATCGCCGCCAGCCGCGCGCACGCCGAGGGCCTGCAGCGCATCGGCATGCTCAGTGCCGATGAGCTTGAAGGGCTGAGGCGCGAGCTGGCCCACCTCGCCGAGGATTTCCGCAGCGGCACATTCGTCCTCGACGAGCGCTACGAGGACGGCCACTCCGCCATCGAAGCCCGCCTGACCGAACGCCTCGGCGACGCTGGCCGCAAGATCCACACCGGGCGCAGCCGCAATGACCAGATCCTCGTCGCCACGCGGCTGTGGCTGAAGGAAAAGCTGGCGCGGGTGGCGCAGCTCTCGCGCGAAATCGCAGGGATCGCGCTGGATCGCGCCGAGACGGAAAAACACCTGCCGATGCCCGGCTACACCCATATCCAGCGCGCCGTGGTGTCCAGCGCCGGGATGTGGTGGGCGGGTTGGGCGGAAGCCTTCATCGACGACGCCGTGCGCGCCGCCGACACGCTCGCCCTGATCGACTGCAATCCGCTCGGCACCGCCGCCGGCTACGGCGTGAACCTGAAGCTCGACCGCGACCACACCACCGCCGCGCTCGGCTTTTCGCGCCTGCAGGTCTCGCCGATCTACGCGCAGCTCTCGCGCGGCAAGTTCGAGCTGGCCGCGCTGGAGGCACTCGGCAGCGCCACGCTCGACCTGCGCCGCGTCGCCTGGGATCTCTCGCTCTTCACCAGCGCCGAGTTCGGCTTCGTCGCGCTGCCGGCGCAGTACACCACCGGCAGCTCGATCATGCCCAACAAGCGCAATCCCGACGTGATCGAGCTGATGCGCGCCACCCACGCCAGCGTCGCCGCGGCGCGCACCGAGATCGAGCAGCTGCTGTCGCTGCCTTCGGGCTATCACCGCGACCTGCAGGCCAGCAAGGGCGCGATCTTCCACGGCTTCGGGCGCGGCCTGGCGGCGCTGGAGCTTTTGCCCGCGCTGCTGGCGAACCTGGAATGGCGCGAAGAGCGCCTGCGCGTGGCGATCGATTCGGGCATGTATGCCACCGATGTCGCGGTGGATGCCGCCATTGCCGGCGTGCCGTTCCGCGACGCCTACAGGGCCGCGGCGGCGAGCAGCGACAGCGCCGGGCAGGGACGCACGCCCGAAGGCAGCCTCGCCGCACGCACCTCACCCGGCGCCGCCGTGGATCTTCGCCTCGATGTGCTGCGCGAACGCTTGGCGCGCGCTTCTTGATGCAATCCGCGCGCACCGCCAGCGACAGATCCGCCGCGCAGGGTGGAACCCGCGCAGCGGTTTCCGCCGTGATTCCCGCTCCATCCATCGCGTGAAACCTGTCCCGCCGATACCAATGCCATGACCGCATCCGCATCGTCCTTCACCGAACGCCCCCTGCCGCGCTGGAAGCGCGCCGTGCTCAAGGTCGGCAGCAGCCTGGTGGCCGCGCCCGGCGGCGGGCTGACGCCGCGCTACGCGCTGGCGCTGGCGCAGTTCGTGTCGAGCAGCCGGCAGGCCGGGCGCGAGGTGGTGATCGTTTCCTCCGGCGCGGTGGCCGCCGGTCGCGCGATCGTGCCCGGCGCGCTCGAATCCGGTGCCGTGATGGCGGCGCGCCAGGCGCTGGCGGCGCTGGGCCAGGCCCAGCTCATCGGGCTATGGCAGCGCTTCTTCGAGCGCCCCGTGGCGCAGGTGCTCCTGACCCACGACGACCTGCGCAACCGCCGCCGCTATCTCAACGCGCGCGCGACGCTGCTGGAGCTGCTGCGCCTCGATGCCATTCCCGTGGTCAACGAGAACGACACGGTTTCGGTGGACGAGCTCAAGCTCGGCGACAACGACAACCTCGCCGCCTTCGTCGCGGCCCTCGTCGATGCCGACCTGCTGCTGATCGCCAGCGACGTGCCCGGCCTCTACACCGCCAACCCGCGCAGCGATCCGTCCGCGCGGCCGGTGGACGAGGTGGCCGAAGTGAGCGAATCGATACTGGCGATGGCCGGCGGTGCCGGCAGCGTGATCGGCACCGGCGGCATGGCGACCAAGCTGCAGGCCGCGGCCAAGGCCGCCGGCGCGGGCATCCAGACCGTGCTGTTCGACGGCACCGACGCCGACGCGCTGCGCCTGATGGCGCACGGCACGCTGCGCGGCACCCTCGTGCGCGCCAGCCTCTCGCGCCTGGCCGCGCGCAAGCACTGGCTGCGCCACGCGCCATCCGCGCCCGGCGCGATCCTCGTCGATGCCGGCGCGGCGCGCGCGCTGTCGGAGAAGGGCGCATCCCTGCTGCCCGGTGGCGTGGTCGAGGTGGAGGGCGATTTCGCGCGCGGCGACATCGTGGACATCCGCGCCAGCGACGTGGCCGGCGCGCACCCGATCGCGCGCGGCATCGTGCAGTACTCGGCCCGCGACATCCGCCGCATCGCCCGCCGCCACAGCCGCGAAATCCAGGCCCTGCTCGGCTACACCTACGACGACGCCGTCGTCCACCGCGATGATCTGGTCGTGCTCCAGGTCGCGCCCGCGTAGAACACCGCGTCGGGGGCGTAGCCCCGACCTACGAACCGCCACCCGTAGGTCGGCCCTGCGTGGCCGACGTTGCTCCAGGTCATGCCCGCGTAGAACACCGCGTCGGGGGCGTAGCCCCGACCTACGAGCCGCTACCCGCAGGTCGGCCCTGCGTGGCCGACGTTGCTCCAGGTCACGCCCGCGTAGAACACCGCGTCGGGGGCGTAGCCCCGACCTACGAGCCGCCACCCGTAGGTCGGCCCTACGTGGCCGACGTTGCTCCAGGTCATGCCCGCGTAGAACACCGCGTCGGGGGCGTAGCCCCGACCTGCGAACCGCCACCCGCAGGTCGGCCCTACGTGGCCGACGTTGCCGACCGCTACCCGCAGGTCGGCCCTACGTGGCCGACGTTGCCGGGCGTCAAACGCTCCGTGCGCTCATCGGGCAGGCAACGCGACGCGTACCGGGTCGCCTCAGCCGTCCGTTTCGCTGTCTTCGAAGCCGTCGCCAAACCTTTCCCAGAGGCCGCCGTCTCCAGCCAGTTCAACCAGCCAGGCGAGGGCGAGGCGGGCGAACTTCTGTGCGTGGAGCGCCTGACTTCCCACGGTTTCCCAGGTGTCGTTGATCGTGTGGATGTAGGGGTTGTCCTCGTTCATGCGGGCTTCGAACGGAAAGGAAGCCGCGTAGCCCTGCCGGTTCCACGATCGGTGGTCAGAACAGCCATAGCCGCAGGCGGTGTGGGCCACCGTGAGCTGCGGCAGGTAGCGCTGCGCGAGCTGGACGAGAAACCCGTTCTGCTGCGCGTCGGTGTAGTCGTCGATGATGAAGATGTCTTCGACGGAACCTTGGTAGTTGGTCATGTCCAGCTGCAGCATTCCGACCACGTCGACCTCGCGCGTGCGATAGTCGGCGGCGATATAGTCCGAACCGTAGAGTCCGAGCTCCTCGCCGGAATAGGCCATGAACTGGATGCTGCGGCGCGGCCGCAGGTCGTGTTCCACGATCGCGCGCAGCACTTCGGTGAGGGAGGCCACGCCGGAGGCGTCGTCATCGGCACCGGGCGCACGGCGGGAGGAGGTCGAGCCGCTGCCGTAGCTGTTGATGGAGTCCAGGTGCGCGCCCAGCACCAGGATCTGCTCCGCGAGGTCGCTGCCCTGTACGGTCAGCACCACGCTGGGCATGGCGTCGCCGCCGCGGTAGACCTTGGTGACCTGCACGTCGATGCGTCCGGCCGCGATGGTTTCCCAGTACTGCGCCAGCCAGTCAGCGGATTGGGTGCCCCAGGAGGAGTAGTAGTAGCGGTTGTGGAAGGCCGCGAGGGTCTGGATGTCGGTGCCGATGCGAGCGGTGGAGACGGTGGCCAGCATCGGTGTGACACGCTCCGAGTGGGCGATGGCGTAGTCGGGCCGCGTCGGGGTGAAGCCGCCGGCGGCCGGAGCCAGCACCGCGAGCGCATCGGCGAGCGAATCGTGGGCGACGAAGCCGGCGCAGCGGTGGAGCGTGACATGCACTGCCTGCGCCAGTTGATCGCGTTCGAAGGCGGATACGTGGACGACATGCACCTTGTCGTGCCGTGCAGTCACGCCTGATTTTTCGACGGCGGCGACTTCGCCCGTGGCGAGTGGCCACCGGGTCGGGCTGATCTGCTGCAGCAGCCGGTACGCCGGTTCGTCCAGCGACAGCCAGAGCGTTTCGGGCGGCTGTGCGCTTGCAGGCAGTCCCAAGATGAGGATCGACAGGAGCGCGAAAGTGAAGCAGCGGCGGAGAAGATATGGTGTTTTCATCGGGGGACAGTGAAAACCGGGTTCCGCAGCCTAGCGTATCCGCCTCGCGCCGGTAAGAAATCGCCGCGCGCTTCCGGTGTGCCCCCGCCGCCATCGGCGGGCAGGGCGGAACCGCCGCAGGCGATTCCGCCGCGACGTCATCCGGCAGCGCCGCGCTCCGCGACAAAGGAGCGATGCGCCTCAGTCGTCCAGCACCCGCCCGGTTTCGTCGACCACGAAGCGGGCGCGCTTGCCGGCGTAGTAGAAGCTGGCGCGGTAGCGGCCGGCGTCTTCGCCGGTGCCGCGCTCGCACAGGACGGAAATCTTTCCGTCGTTCATGAGCTTGCGAAACGCCTCCACGTCCATTTCCAGGGTGCGGGCGACGAGTTCGCCGTCGATGTCGATGGCCGGGTTGTTCATGGGCAGTCATCCTCCTGCGCGATGGCGGCACGATGCCACGGGGCGGCGCGACGCGTGCTGACCTGGGTCAGCCGCGCGCGGCCGATTCCAGCATCCAGGCGATCTGCGCGCCGATGGCGAGGTCGCCGACCTGCCCGAAATGCCGGTGCCGCAGGCGGCCCTGCGGGTCGATCAGGCACAGCGTGGGCGTGCCCTGCATGCCGTAGGCGCGCATGGTCCTGGGGATCGGATCGCCGTCGCCGGCGCGGTCCACGCCCACGGGGAAGTCGATGCGGTACTCGTGCAGGAAGGCTTCCAGCGATACCGGCGTCATCGCGGCGTGGTGCTCGAACACGGTGTGCAGGCCGATCACCGCCACATGCTCGGGCGGAAAGGTTTCGCGGATGCGCTTGGCCTGCGGCAGGCCGTGCGAGACGCAGCCGGGGCAGAGCATCTGGAAGGCTTCCAGCACCACGACCCTGCCGCGCAGCGCGGCGAGGGTGGGCGGCTCGGGCGCGTTGAACCAGCGCTCCACCTGCCACTCGGGTGCCATGGGAAGGTCGGTGTTCATTGCGGTTCCTCGTGGGTGTGGGGCCGGTTCGCGGGCGGCAGCGTGTCCCGGAAGCTCCTCGCGCGACGCAGCGCGCGCGCAAGCGCGGCGAGCGTGGCCGCGTGCGCGAGCGCCAGCGCGCCGCCGCCGATGCGCGCGAGAGCGTCGGGCCAGAGTACTGCGGCGGCGAGCGCGACGGCGGCGACGAGATGCAGGGCGAGCACCGCGCGCTTGTCGGGCTCGGGCACGAGCAGGCCGACGCCGGGAATGCGCAGCCCGCGCGGGCAGTCGCGGCGCAGCGCGATCCAGGCCAGGAAGGCGCTGATTTCCAGCAGCATGCCGGTGACGATCAGCGGCAAGCCGACGCCGAGCGCGAGCGCGTCGGCGGCAAGCCCGATGCGTTCGGAAAGCCAGCCGGACGCCGCCAGCGGCGCGAGCACGCAGGCGATCCCGAGCGCGATGCTGCCCGCGCGCCAGAACTGCACCAGCGCCGCGTCGCGCCGGCGCGCGGTGGCCATCGGCAGGAGCAGCGATGCCAGCACCCAGAGCACGCCGGGCAGGGCGAGCGCCAGCGCCAGGGCGGTTTGCGAATCGGCCAGAAACCGCAGCGCCGCGCCGGTCACCAGCGCCGCGCCCGCGAGCATGAACCAGCCGGCCAGCGCCCGTCCGGAAACGCGCCGTGCGCCCTGGAACATCGGCTGGGTGAGGCTGCCCACGGCCGCCATCAGCCCCAGCACCCAGCCGAGCAGGCCAAGGCCCGCGTGCACATCGACGAGGGGTTCGAGCGCGAGTGCGACGTCACCGCGCAGCGCGAATGCCGCCAGCGCGCCGGCGGCGACGGTGAGCAGCAGCGCGATAAGGGCAAAGCCGATGCCGCCGCGCAGCGCCCGCAGCGCGCCGCGCGCGAGCAGCGACGGCAGCGCGGCCCAGGCGAAACCGATCGGTGTCAGCGCCAGCAGCAGCGGCGCGAGCGCCAGCGCGCCGGCGCTCGGCGCACACAGGCCCACGGCCAGCGCGACGATGCCGAGGTTGAAGGCGACGTGCAGCGCGTCGGCCGCGCGCCCGAGCCGCAGCGGGCAGCCCGCCGCCACCGGCAGGAATTGCAGCAGCGCGCCGAACATCGCATTGCCCAGCACGCCCAGGGCGAAAACATGCGCCAGGGCCGCGGTTTCCGGCACCCAGCGGCCCATCAGCGCCGCCTCGCCGCGCCACGCCAGCCACGCGCCGGCGGCGATGCCCCAGAGCGGCGACAGCAGCAGCCAGCGCAGCGGGCGCGCCAGCGGCGGTGCCTGCGCGAAATCGAGCGCGCTCATTCCAGATCGTCCAGCCGCGCCTCGTCCTCGCGCCGGCAGATCGCGATGCGCGCGTGGCCGTCGGGTGCGTCCGTGATGCTCCAGCGAAATCCCCACGCCTCCAGCATCGGCAGCAGCGGCAGCGGCCGGAACGGCGTCAGCGCCACCAGCACCGCGCCGTGCGGCAGCGCGTCCAGCGCCGCGATGATGCGCTCCATCGGTTCGGGCGCGGGCAGGTGACGCAGATCGAGCGGAGAACTCATCGGCCAATCATGCCGCAGATGAGGCCGGTGCGGCACCGACGTGGCCGTGCATCGAACATCGTGGCGAGGCATCGAAGAGCCCGTCGGGGACGTAGCCCCGACCTACGTGCCGCTTCCGCAGGTCGGCCCGACGTGGCCGTGCATCGAACATCGTGGCGGGGCATCGAAGAACATCGTGGCGGGCATCGAAGAGCCGTCGGGGACGTAGCCCCGACCTACGTGCCGCTTCCGCAGGTCGGCCCGACGTGGCCGGGCATCGAACATCGTGGCGGGCATCGAAGAGCCCGTCGGGGACGTAGCCCCGACCTACGTGCCGCTTCCGTAGGTCGGCCCTACGTGGCCGACGTGGCCGTGCATCGAACACCGTGGCGGGGCATCGAAGAGGCCGACGTGGCGGGGCATCGAACACCATGGCGGTGCGTCGAAGAGCGCGCGAATCAGCCGCCCATCCAGCGCAGATAGGCACCGAGCAGGTCGCCGCCGTACATCATCTGCACCCATCCGGCGGCCGCAAGATAAGGGCCGAACGGGATCGGCGTGGCGCGGTCGCGGCCCTGGATGATGATGAGTGCGAGCCCCACCACCGCGCCGATCACCGAGCTCATCAGCACCACCGGAAGGATCGCCTTCCAGCCGCAGAGCGCGCCGATCGCGGCCAGCAGCTTGAAGTCGCCAAAGCCCATGCCTTCCTTGCCGGTAAGGAGCTTGAAGCCCCAGTACACGCTCCACAGCGAGAGATAGCCCACCGCCGCGCCGAGGATGGCCTCGCCCGGCGTCACGAACACCGGCACCAGGCTGATCAACAGCGCGAACCACAGCAGGGGCAGGGTGAGCACGTCGGGCAGCAGCGTGGTGCGCGCGTCGATGCCGCTCATCGCGATGAAGAAGCCGGTGGCCACCAGCATCGTGCCGGCCTGCCAGCTGATGCCGTAGCGCCACACCACCAGCGCGAACAGGAGGCCGGTGAGCGCCTCCACCGCCGGGTATTGCCAGGAAATCTTCGCCTTGCAGCCGCGGCAGCGCCCGCCCAGCAGCAGGAAGCTCAGCAGCGGAATGTTCTCCCACGCCGCCAGCCTGTGCCCGCATTTGAGGCAGTGCGAGCCTTCGACCACGATGCCGGGCGGCGCAGGAGCTTCCGCACCATCCTCCCCCCGTAGAGCCGAGCCTGCCCGGCTTTCATCGCGGCCTTCATCGCGGTTTTCGTCGTGGCCTTGCTGCGGGGCAGGCTCCGCTCCACGGGGAGCGTCGGCCAGCACCTCGCGCGCATCGCGCAGCCACAGCCACTGCAGCCGTGCCGGCAGGCGCAGGATCACCACGTTGAGGAAGCTGCCCACCAGCAGCCCCAAAACCGCGGCGCTGGCAATCGCCAGCGCCGGGTAGGTCGTCAAAAGTTCCAGCACGTCAGATCGTGGCGCCAAGCTTGAAGATGGGCAGGTACATGCCGATCACCATGGCACCGACCACGGTGCCGATGAACACCATGATCATCGGCTCCAGCATGGAGGAGAGCGCGTCGACCGCGTTGTTGACTTCCTGCTCGTAGAACTCGGCCACCTTGAGCAGCATGGTATCGAGTGCGCCGGCCTCTTCGCCGATGGCGGCCATCTGGATCACCATGTGCGGGAACACGTCCACCTGGCGCATGGCGGTGTTGAGCTGATAGCCCACCGAGACATCATCCTTGATGCGGTGCACGGCCTGCTCGAAAACCACGTTGCCGGTGGCACCGGCCACGGTATCGAGGGCCTCCACCAGCGGCACGCCGGCCTTGAAGGTGATGGCCAGGGTGCGGGCAAAGCGCGCGATGGCCGAGTTGTTCATGATGTCGCCGATCACGGGCACCTTGAGGATCACGCGGTCAAGGAAGTGTGCGAAGGCCTTGGATCGCTTCTTGGCCTGCACCATGCCCACGATGCCGCCGATCACGACCAGCAGCATCAGCCACCAGTACGAAATCATGAATTCGGAGGCGCTCACCAGCATCTGGGTGAAGGCCGGCAGCTCCGCGCCGAAGCCCCTGAACACCGCGTCGAACTGCGGGATCACGAAGATCAGCAGGATCGAGCTCACGAGGATGGCCACCGCGATCACGATGGCCGGGTAGAACAGCGCCTTCTTGATCTTGCCCTTCAGCGCCTCGGTGGCTTCCTTGTAGTTGGCGATGGTGTCGAGCACGGTGTCGAGCACGCCCGCGCCTTCGCCGGCCTTCACCAGGTTGAGGTAGAGCGAGTCGAACTGCATCGGGTGCCTGCCCAGCGCCTCGTGCAGGGTGCTGCCACCCTCGATGCTGGCGCGGATGTCGTCCAGCATGTTCTTCATGCGCGGGTTCTTCTGCCCGCCGCCGATGATTTCGAACGAGCCGACCAGGGGCACACCGGACTGCATCATGGTGGCGATCTGGCGGCTGAAGACGGCGATGTCGCGCGCCGAGATCGCCTTGCCGGCGGCCCCGAACAGCGGCTTGGCCTTGGGCTTCACCGTCGAGGGGGTGATGCCCTGCTTGCGCAGCTCGGCCTTGAGCAGGCTGGCGTTCTTGGCGAGTGTCTCGCCCTTCATCCGGGTGCCGCGCTTGTCCGTGCCCGACCAGACAAAGGGCTGGAGCGGGTTGGGGTTGCGCGGCGCGGCCTTGGTGGCGGCTCGTGTGGCTGACATGGCGGAAATCCCCTCCGACCTCAAAAGGTTTGCATCTTCCGAAGCTTCGGCCCGGCCCCAAACGGGCGGCGGCACCCGCCGCCGGCTTCACGGTGGCAACATTACCACGCCGTTCAGGCATTTGGAGCATCTCCCTCACAATCCGCAACCAATAGCCCGGAGCCGCTTCCGCAGGTCGGCCCTGCGCGGCCGACGTTGTGGGGCATCGAACACCCCGTCGGGGGCGTAGCCCCGACCTACGAAACCGCCGCACGCCTCCGTAGGTCGGCCCTACGCGGCCGACGTTGCCGGGCATCGAACTTCCCGCCGGGCATCGACCATCCCGCCGTGCATCGAACACTCACGCCGCCGCGGGCCACGGCTTGATGCGGTCGAGCGTCTCGGCCAGTTCATCCCGGGCCTTTGCGGCATCGTGATCCAACTGCAGGCCGGTCCAGAAGCCCTCGCTGGTGCCGAAAAAACGCGACAGGCGCAGACCGGTATCCACGGTGATCGCGCGGGTGCCGGCGACGATTTCGCCGATGCGTCGCTGCGACACACCGATCTCCTTGGCCAGCCGGTACTGGGTGATGCCCATGGGCTCGAGGAACTCATGCAGCAGGATTTCTCCGGGATGTGGATAGGGGATCTGGCGCATGGCGTGTTTCCTGTGGGTGGACTCTCAGTGGTAGTCAACGATGTCGACGTTGCCCGGGCCGGCGTCGCTCCAGATGAAGCACAGCCGCCACTGCTGGTTGATGCGGATGCTGTATTGGCCGCTGCGATCGCCGCGCAACGCTTCGAGGCGATTGTTGGGAGGAATGCGCAGGTCGTCCAGCGTTGCCGCCCGGTGGAGCATGGCCAGCTTGCGCATGGCGACGGCTTCGATGTTCACGAAACGGCGACTGCGCTTGCCCTGGAACAGGGCTTCGGTTTGCCGACAACGGAAGGACTGGATCGCCACGGAGCGATGCTATCGCGCGGCGATAGTATCGTCAACCGTTAGCATCCCTCGCCGCCGCAGAACACCCCGTCGGGGACGTAGCCCCGACCTACGTGCCGACGTGGCGGGGCACCGAACGCCGTGGCGGGGCACCGAACACCCCCTGCGCGCCGCCTCCGTAGGTCGGCCCTACGCGGCCGACGATGCCTACGCGGCCGACGTTGCCGTGCATCGAACATCCCGCCGTGCATCGACCACCCCGTCGGGGACGTAGCCCCGACCTACGTGCCTCCGCCGTGCACCGAACGCTGAACCATCAAAAAACCCCGTCACACCCCTGAAATACGCCCCATCGCGTCACAATGCGACCTTGTCCGGCACCCCGTTCCCGCGCTCCCCGCGTCACTGTGTGATTGCCGTCACTCGCGGCGTAATTCGGCGGTGATCGGGCGTTGTCACAAGTGTGAACTGCCCCTGCGCTTCCACCCGGTCGGGGTACCCCGGCGCGGGGTTGGCACGCTTCCTGCTAATGTACCCCTGCCGGTGCAACGTCTGGCCTCCCGGCCAAGGACAAGGCGCACGAGCCAGTCCGAGCACCCTGGCAGTTAGCTAACCTTCACTTGTTGAGCACACAAAGGAAATTTCCCATGAAGATGCAGAAGGGCTTTACCCTGATCGAACTGATGATCGTGGTTGCGATCATCGCCATCCTGGCCGCCATCGCGCTGCCGGCCTACCAGGACTACACCATCCGTTCGAAGGTCTCCGAAGGCCTGATCGCGGCCAGCGCCGCCCGCACCTCGGTGTCGGAAGGCTTCCAGTCCGGCGGCATGCTGGGCGTTGAGGCTGCTGCAGCCGAGTACGTGGCAGGCAACACGTCGACCTCGTCCAAGTATGTCAACGAGATCAGCGTCGACGATGCGACCGGCATGATCACGATCGACATCCGCGCCAACGCCGACAACGGTATCCCGACCGGCCTTGATGGCAGCACCCTCACCCTGACCCCCAACACCAAGGGCACGGGCGCGTATGCGGTGCTGAGCAGCACCGCCACCGGCGCCATCGACTGGGGCTGCCAGTCCGCAACCTCTGTCACCTTCACCGGCCGCGCGTTCGCGGGCGGCGCGGCGGGTACCCTGCCGGCCAAGTATGCCCCGGCCGAGTGCCGCTGATGCGCGCATCCTTTGGCCTGTAAACGGGCGCAAGGGTTGATTGAAAGCCCCGCCTTGTGCGGGGCTTTCTTTTTGCGGCGCGGCGCATCGCGGCCGCGGCTCAAACGCGGTGTTGGGCGGGTCGGCAGCGCGCGGCGCGCGGCGGGTCCGGCGTTGGCATGGAACTGGCACGGCGGTACCGCCATGCCTTCGGGGCGGGCGCAAAAGGGGGGGCATCAACATGATCCGTATGCGAGGTTTTACCCTGATCGAGCTGATGATCGTGGTGGCGATCATCGCCATCCTGGCCGCCATCGCGCTGCCGGCCTATCAGGATTTCACCATCCGCGCCAAGTTCACCGAGGGCTACACCATGGCCATGGGCGTGCGCAACGACGTGGGCAGTTCCTACAAGTCCGGCGGGATGACCGCCGTGGCATCGGTTGCCAATCAATACCCGGCCAACAACAGCTCCACCTCCAGCAAGTACGTGCAGTACGTTGAAGTGAGCGACGCGGGGGTGATCACCGTGGTGTTTGCCGCCAACGCCGGCAACGGCATCCCGACCGGCCTCAACGGCCGGACGATGACGCTGACCCCGCAAATCAAGGTGGGCGGCAACTATCAGGCCCTTGCCGACGGCTTGCGGGGCTCGATGGACTGGGCCTGCGCCTCGGCAAGCCAGGTCACCGCCACCGGCCGCCAGATGCATGCCACCGCCGGAACCATGCCGGCGCGCTATCTGCCGGCGGAGTGTCGTTGAGGCATGCGTTTCACCTGGCCGTAGTTTGAAGCTGATTCCTTGCGGGAACGATCCCATCTCGTGCACCATCCGCGCCGATGGGCGGGTGGTCTGCGGCCCCGTACAATCGGCCCCATGACCCGCTGGAAAGCCTCCCTCATCCATCTCGGCATCAGCCTGATCGTCGCCGCCATCGCTTCCGCGCTGCTGATGGGCGTGTGGTATCCGCCTCCTTATTTCCGTGCTGCCGGTGCCGAGCGCCTGCTGCTGCTGGTGGTGGGCGTGGACGTGGTGCTGGGGCCGCTGCTGACCCTGATCGTGTTCAGGAGCGGCAAGCCGGGCCTGAAGCTGGACCTTGCCATCATCGGCCTGGTGCAGGTGGCAGCGCTGGTTTACGGATTTCAGGTGATGCTGCAATCGCGCCCGGTTTTTATGGTGGCGGCGGTGGATCGCTTCGTGCTGGTGGCCGCCAATCAGCTCGACCCGGCCGATGTTGCGGCGGCCAGCCGGCCGCAATGGCGGCGGTTGTCATGGAGCGGTCCGATTCTGGTCGCCACGCAGCGTCCGGAGGATTCGACCGAGCGCAGCGACTTGCTCTTCTCCGCGCTGGAAGGCAAGGACATCGAGAAGTTTCCGCGTTACTACGTCAACTATGAAGCGGCCGCAGCGGGTTTGCTGAAGCGCGCTCAGCCGCTGGCGCGCCTGCGTGAGATGCATCCTTCCCGCGTCGGAGAGCTGGATGCCTGGCTTCATCGACACGGCATGATGGAAGATGATCTGGCTTGGCTGCCTATCGTGGCGCGCAATGCGGATCTCACCATGCTGATGAAGCGAATCGATGGCCAGCCGATTGGTGCAATAGCGCTGGATCCGTGGCAGGGCGAAGATGAACCCGGGAAGGCGCATGAATCTCGATGAACGGATGAGCCGGCGCGGGATGGCACCAGCGCTGCTGGCGCTGGCGATGGTAGTCACCGTGTTCGCCTATGCGCCGGGTCTTTCCGGCGGATGGCTGTTCGACGACTTTCCGAACATCGTCAACAACGCCGAGGTGCTGCCGGAGGAGGTCACGCTTGCCAGCCTCGCCGATGCCGCGCTTTCCTCACCTTCGAGCCGGTTGAAGCGGCCTTTGGCCTCCCTGAGCTTTGCCGCAAATCATTTGATGAGCGGGCTGGAACCGTTCGGCTGGAAGCTGACGAACCTTGTGATTCACCTGCTCAATGGGCTGATGGTGTTTTTGCTCGCGCGCGGACTGATCCGTGCCGTGGTGCGCTTGCATCCCGGTGTCGTCGCAGTGCCTGGACGTAGTGGCGGCGTCGAATGGATCGCGCTTCTGGTGGCGGCTGCCTGGCTGTTGCTGCCGATCAACCTGACCGCCGTGCTGTATGTGGTGCAGCGGATGGAAAGCCTGGCCAATCTGTTTGTCTTGATCGGTCTGGCGGGTTATGTCGCCGCCCGGACGCGGATGCTGCTGCGGGGCCATGACGGGCTGGCTTGGTGCATCGTCAGTCTGGTTGTTCCGACGGTCCTGGGCTTGGGTGCCAAGGAGTCGGCGGTGATGCTGCCGCTGTATGCCTTCCTGGTGGAATGGCTGGTGTTCGGGTTCCGCAGTGCCACAGCGGGTGCTCGCGGCAAGGCAGGTGTCGGCGCTGGTGCGCCGCGCGACAAGCGTCTGATCGTGCTGTTCGTCCTCGTGCTCTGGCTGCCGATGCTGGCAGGACTGGCGTGGCTGCTGCCCGGCCTGATACGGCCGGAAGCGTGGGCAGCGCGCGAGTTCACGCTGGAAACGCGGCTGCTGAGTGAGGCGCGCATCGTGATCGGCTACATCGGCTGGACGCTGCTGCCCACGCCGCAAGCGCTGAGCTTTTATCATGATGACTTCATCGTATCCACGGGCTTGCTGCGCCCCTGGACTACGCTGGCCTCGGTGCTTGCCATCGTGGCGCTGCTGTGCGTGGCGTGGTGGCAGCGCCGCCGCCGCCCGCTGTTTTCGCTGGGTATCGCGCTGTATTTCGCGGGCCACCTGCTGACCGGCACCATCCTGCCACTGGAGCTGGTCTACGAGCATCGCAACTATTTCCCCAGCTTCGGATTGCTGCTGGCGCTGTTTTCACTGCTGGCCATTCCGGGGCAGTGGCAGCGGTCGTTCCGCGCGGTGCTTGTGCTTCTGGCCGTGTGGTGGATCGCGCTGACCGGCCTTACCGCACATAGTTGGGGCGATCCCATGCGCCTGTCGGCTGATCTGTCGGTGCGAGCCCCCGACTCTCCCCGCGCCCAGTACGATCTCGGGCTGATGCTGATGAGGCAAACCGGATATGACCCGGCCTCTCCCTTCACACCGCTGGTCTATCCGCCATTGGAGCGTGCTGCGGCCCTGCCTGGTGCCTCGATCCTGCCCGAGCAGGCACTGCTGATGATGAACACGCGCATGGGCCTGGCGGTAAAACAGGAATGGTGGGACAGCCTGATCGGCAAGCTGAGGGCTCGGCCGCTTACGGTGCAGGATGATGGGGCGCTGGGTGGCATGACACGTTGCGCGATCAACGGTGCATGCGGATTTGATGCCGATCAGATGCAGACCGCGTTCGATGCGGCCCTTTCGCATCCACGGCCCCGCGCGTCCGTTTTCGCCGCCTATGGCGACTATGCCTGGAATGTGCTCGAAGACCGTCCGCAGGCCATGGCGCTGCTTGAACGCGCGATCACGGCGGATGCCGGAGAGCCTGCATATCACGCCACGTTGGCGCGAATGGCGATCATCATGGGTGATGCTGCGCTTGCTGCGCGTGAATTGGAGGCGCTGCAGAATCTGAACTATGGTGGCCGGCTGGATCAGGATATCGCCCGATTGCAGGAGCAATCAGCGCGGTAGAGATGCCCAGCGAATGCCTGATCGGCATGAAAGGCTTTCCCTACTTGGTCGCAACAATCCATAGACGGGCACCCAGATACCTTCCTGCGATCGGCATGTGGGCGAACGGATGCAGCCAACGAAGGATGTTGTAATGCGGCAGCCGAACGCTGGTGATCGCGCTGTAGCAGGCTTTTTCGAAGAACTCCATGTTTTGCCTTTCGTTGCGCACGGCGATGTGTTCAGGAAATTGGCGGATTACACCGGACTGCTTCATTCGTTCCAGGAAGAAATCCAGATTGGGGGTGTGCAGATACACCTTTCCACCCGGTTTGAGCGCCTGATGCGTGGCGTCCACGATTTTTGTCCAATCAATGTCGGGGACGTGCTCCGAAATGTCGAGCATGAATACCGCGTCCCAGGTATTGGCTTGTTCGCGCATCACATCGACTGCATCAGCGCGAACAAATTTGCATCGATTAAGTCCGTGTGCCAGGGCATCGGCCCGAGCCTGTTGCAGCATGGCTTCCGAGAAATCGATGCCGGTATAGCTGCCGTACTTCGGTGCCAGCAGCCTGGCGAGGATGCCGGTACCACATCCGACATCCATGATTTTTGCATCCGGGGGTAGCTGGATACGCTCCACCAGCCTGGCTACACGTGCTATCTGGCGTTGGTTGGAGAAACGATGCACGTACTCGTTCCCGTGCATGGCCTCTCGGGACTGTCTGTCAGAGCTATCCATTTGTTTTCCCTCGGTAGCCACTCAACGTGGCAAGGATGCCGGCGAATACGTCCAGTAGACTACTGAGCAAGCGCAGGAACGCGGCCAGGAAGATGGCTTGCGAAGTCCCCAGCCAATGGGAAGACAGGCCGATCAAGATGGCCTCGCGAACGCCGATGCCACCGGGCACAATCATGATGATCATGCCCGCAGCAACGCCCAGCAGGAAGGCACCTGCTACTCCGATGCTCGCCAGCCCATCCAGGCTGTGGAGCCGATGCGACAGCAAGGCAACGAGTGACGCCCACGAAAGCAGTTGGATCAGTTGCAATGACGTTGCTGGCAATAGTTGCCGCCACGCCGGGTGATTGGGCAACGTATGTCGCCGCAGCCATGGCAAACGTGCAGAAAAAAAATGCAGAAACAGGATTCCAAGTACAGCCAGTGGTGGCAAAACCAGCAAAAGGATCGGTAACGCCGCGCTTTGGTGAGTTGCTGCCAGGTACAACACGCCTCCAGCGACCATCGGCATGCTCACGCCTACGGCTTGTTCGGCAAATCCGGCCCAAAAGAGCGGCTTGCGTGGTACGCTGGGTTCGTCGTACATGCGTGCAAGGAAGCCGAACACGCCGCCTGGTACATACTTCCCGATCAGCACGACACCAAGTTGGCGGATTGCGGTACGCCAGCCGGGCAGTTTGCCGGTATAGGCGAACAGATAGAAACGCCAGCATGCTACGGCCAGCCACCATCCGAGCAGCAGCAAGGCCGTTACCGACAGCCAGTCCGAAAGATTCATTCGGGCAAACGCTTCAACGGCAAGGTCTCGGGTTTGCCAGAGCGCTAATCCACATAGCGACAGGCCGAGCCAAAGCATGATTCGCTTGAGCCAGAGTGTGATCATTTGCTGCCGGAAGGGCTGGACTGCGAGAGATGCAGGTGATCGGAAAGTTGCTCTCCGATATGAGGCCATGCAAATCGGTGGGCAAATTCCATGCAGGATAATCGTAGTTGACGGGATTCTGTCAGAGTCGCAGTAACGGCGGCTGCCAACGCTTCATAATCTTGTGGGGCGACGAGTTGCCCCGATTTCCCATGCTTCACAGCATCGATGACACCGCCTGTGGCAAACGCCACAGTAGGCAAGCCATGCGCGGCTGCCTCAACTGCCACCATGCCAAAGCCCTCTGGATCGCTTGGGATGTGGCGCACGGGGAAGACATGCAGGTCTGCGGCTTCATAGGCAGTGGCAAGTTCGTCGTCGCTGATTGTGCCAAGAAATTTCAGATGGCTCGATATACCCAGCTCGTGAGCCTGAGCCTGGAGACTTTCAACGCTCTGGTGGCCAGCAGCAAGGGAGTTTTTTGGGGCTTCACCTATCACGACAAGGACGGAGTTCGGCTCTGCTCGCACGATGCTTGGCAAGGCGTGTTCGATGAACTCCATCAATCCTTTTCTCGCGGTAAGCCTCCCAACGGAGAGCAGGATGTTCTTCCCTGCAAGGCCGTGTTGCTCCCGAAATGCCACAACCCGTTCTGCAGACTGAGGGGTGTCCGGGATACTCACGCCAGGGTGCACGATAGCCAATCGTTCCGGATCCACATCGGCGGCAAGCGCCAGTTCGCGTGTCGGGGTGCTGTTGACGATGATTTGGTCAAGTTTCTTGAATATGGGGCGCCATAGCCATTGGTAGATGTGATTTTTTGCCGTGATGTCCAAGCCGTGCAGGTAGGCTGCTGACCGTGCGCCACAAAGTTTGCTGGCCAGCCAGGCCATGGGAGCCGTCAGTCCGGTGCCCGCAAGGATGACGTCCGGACGCCAGCGCAGGGCGATCCAAATGGAAGTGAGCATCGCGACGATGAGGAACAAAGGCAGTGGCTTGAGGGGAGCCTCACTGAGCGCGATGGTGGTTGGCTTGAGAGCGGCAGCTCCTGTTGGCCCAATGATGCGAACTTCGGCGTAGTTCTTCAGTTCGTCTGCCATGTGCCAATTCAGGCGTTCCATGCCGCCGACCAGGGGCGGCAGGTTGCGCGTCACCAACAGGACGCGGGGGCGAGTGACAGATTCGGCCATGGCAAATTAGGCATGAAAAAACATGGCGGACTCAATTGTCCCGCCGATATGTCAGGTTGGTTATCTGCTCGGAAACCAGACCGATAAGAAAGATGATCACCGCCGCACTGAAAAGCAGCAGACTCATGTTGGTGAACTGGTGACGCGTGACGAAGGTGTACCCATACCAGCCTGCACCGGCAAGAAAGAAAGCTATTGCAGTGGGTGCAAACACCTTCAACGGCGCATACAGCGTGGCGATCTTGAAGATGATCAGTAGGAACCTGATGCCATCCTTCAGCGGCCGGATATGGCTGGCCGTGCCGAGGCGTTTCTTCACGTCGATGGGTACATAGGCCACAGGATAGGCGCTGCGGAAGAAGGCCATGGTGCTGGTGGTGGGGTAGGAAAATCCGTTCGGCAAGAGGTGCAGGAACTCGCGGAACCTGTCGGCGCGCGCCGCGCGGAAGCCGGAGGTGAGGTCCAGAATCTTGTGGCCGGTTATGTGCGTGGCGAGGGCGTTGTAGAGGCGGTTGGCAAGCCCGCGGTGCAGGTTGGCCTGGCCGCTACCGTCGCGCGCGCCGACGACCATGTCGTAGCCTTCGTCCAGCTTGGCGAGCAACTTGGAGATGTCGACCGGGTCGTGCTGGCCGTCGGCGTCCATGAATACCAGGACATCGCCCGTGGCCGCACGCGCGCCGCGCTTGATGGCGGCACCGTTGCCCATGGAGTAGGGCGAGGTGAGAACGCGCGCGCCGTGTTCTTCGGCGACTTGCGCGGTTTCATCGGTGGAGCCGTCGTTGACGACGAGGACCTCGGCATCGGGGAAGAGCGCGCGCAGGGCCGGCAGCGTCTTGTACAGGCCGGTGGCTTCGTTCTTGGCGGGCAGGATGATGCTGATGCGCACCGGCGGCCTCCGGAGTGGTGTGAGGCCCGATTGTGGCCGATGTGGGGCGTAGTGTGCAGTGCATGGTCAGCGAAGTGTGATTTGGGCGACGAGAGAGTAGCGTGCTGTGGAAGCCAGAGCTTTTTGTGGGAATGGGCTTGCCCGCGATCTGGTGGGTGGGTATCGCTGGGAAAGCCCCATCGCGGCCAAGGCCGCTCCCACGAGAGTCGGGCATCTAACACTTCCCGTAGGTCGGCCCTATGTAGCCGACCTGGCCGGGGCCGAGCATCGAACACTGGCCGCCGGACAGCACCGGTAGGGTGGGCGGATTCAACCGCGAAGTGCAACCCGGTCAGCGGTTTGCGCCGTCGTTTTGGGTGGGGCGGAAAGAAATCGGGCCGCGCGAGGCGGCCCGATCGGGGGATTTACTTCGGTGCTGGAGGTGCTACCAGCATTTGCCGTTGGATTCGGTGCCGGCGAAGCCCTTGTTGCCGCTATTGGTGAGGGTGAGGTTGCCGCACTTGTCGCCGACCTGCGAAGAAGCGGGCGTGGCGGTGAGGGTGTAGGTCTGGTTGCTGTTGGCTAGATCGATGGTGATGGTGTAGTAGCCCTTCTCTGATACCAGTGGATTCCCCAATCCCAAGTCATCGACAGCCGCATAGTTGTTGAGGTTGGTGTAGTAGCGCTCCTGCGCGCTGGCCACGCGCATCATCATTTCCTTTCCGTCGGCGCGGCGGGTGCGGAAGGCGTAATCGGAATAGCTCGGGTAGGCGATGGCGGCGAGGATCGCGACGATCGCGACCACGATCATCACTTCGATCAGGGTGAAGCCGCGTTGGGTGGGATGAGGCATGGTGGATTCCCTCTGTCAGGTGCGCCTTCGGGCACGCGAGGTGCCCGAAGGGTGGATGCCGTCAGCTTACCATTCCAGCAGGTTGCGCCAGGCGCCGCGGTGCCAGGGCGGGACGACGCCCAGGGCCTGGTTCACGGCATCGCTGAGCTCGTCGCTGAGGCCCGGGATGACGATGGATGGTGGCGGCGGGACAGGGTTTCCGTCGGGATCCGTATAGGCAACACCACCACCGCCACGCACCACCGCAGGATCGGCCGGCGGCGAGTCCGAGGCGGCCACGCCGCCGACAATGCCCACGCCGCTGCCGGCCACTTCGCCCGAGGCCAGAGCCATGGCGGCACCAGTTGCCCCATCCAAGGCCATGACGGAGTAGCGGTTGCCGGGGTCGCAGGGGTTGGCGCTGTTGGGGATGAGGCCGTAGACCAGGGCCACGTTGGCGGTAACCATGGGGATGGCGCGGCGCTGGGCGCGTTCGCCGTTCGCGGAAGGGATGTTCAGGCGAACGCGCCAACCGTGTGCGCGCACGCTGTCCGTTACCGCAACACTGCCAACCTTCTTGCCGACGCGCATGAACGGCACGGTGGAGAGCAGGGTGGCCGCCGGGGCCGTGTAGCCGGTGATGCTGCGGTCGCTGCTTCCCGTCGGCTGGTTAAGGGCTTGGGTGATCAGCTGATTGACCCGGATCGGATAATGAGTGGACGCGGTGCCGTAGTCGCGGATGCCGTACCAGGCCTGCTCCTTGACGCCGAGGCTGCTGCGGTCATCCCCGCCCAGATACTTGCCCGTGCCCACGACGATGATCGCGCGGCGGGTGGACGGATCACGCAGTGCCGTCGGGTTGAAGGCGATCGGCTGCTCGCCCGGGTTCACGGCACCGCCGTTGCCGTAGCTGCTGAACATCAGGTCCACCTTCCAGTTGGCCGGATCCGTGTCGTCGGAAAGATCGAAGCGCCACAGGTTGCCGGCCAGGTCGCCGGCGTAGATGATGTCGTCCACTTCGTCCGAGCCTTCGTCATACACCATCGGGGTGGAGAGGCCGAAGGTCTTGAAGCCGCTCGGCAGGGTCTGCGGCGCGGTGCTGGTGCGGATTTCCCGGATCAGCTTGCCGGTTTCAAGGTCGATCACCAGGAGCGAGGTGCGCGAGGCGGCGGCTTCGTTGATGTCGCCGGGCTTTGCGGCGACTTCCGCCTTGTCGGGGAAGTAGCCGCTGGAGACCACGGCGACCCATTTGTTCTGGTACTTGATGCGCGCCACGTTGGCCGAGTCGTAGGTGTAGCCCAGGGATGCGCAGGTGCGCGAGCCGGTCGCGCAGGGAGGGTCCCCCGCCGTGCTGGCGGTGGTGCCGCTGGTGAACTCCCACAGGGCGATCCTGTCGGTGCCGCTGGCGGCGGTTTCGCTGCCGGGGTTGGGGTTGGTGACGTCCAGTGCATAGATGCCGCGACCGCCAAGACGCAGCGAGCCCAGCAGGATGGTGCGCCACTCGCCGCGAATGAATACATCGGCCTCGCGCGCCGCGGAATCGACGCCCGGGATCAGCCCGGAACTGCGCTCGGTCATGTTGAAGAGGCGGCCGTTCTCGATCAGGACGCTGGGAATGTAGGCCCACAGTTCCTTGCCTGAGGCCGCATCGAAGGCGTGCAGCATGCCGTCATTGGCACCCGCGTAAACCGCGGGCGCGCGCGCGCGCTGGGCGTTCTGGTAACCGGCGTAGCTGTCCTCTTCATCCGCCGCCGCTGCAACCGCCTCCGGCGAACCGGCCGGGAAGGCATCGTGGTAGCCGGAACGTGGTGCCGATACATAGGCGGGTTCGCCGTTGATGATGGCACCCAGCACCGAGCTGCGCGAGCGCATCAGCGGTGTGGCCGGGGCGGATTCCTGGGTGCGGTCACCGCGAATGTAGTTCACTCGCGCAGTGCCGAATCCGTCCGAATCCAGCGCCGCGCGCTGGGCGGTGGTCAATGAGGTGATGCGGAACGGGATGCCGGTACCCTGACCGTTGGAGGTGATGATCACGCGCGAGTTCGGATCGCGCGCGGTGTGGGTGGCGGGGGGGTCCTCACAGTCACCGCCGGTCAGGATACAGGCCGCGTTCCACTCCGCACCGAGGATCTGGCCCGTGGCGCTGATCTTGCGCCGGATGAGCCTGCCGGCCCAGCCCATGGTGTCGTAGCCGCCCTGATAGGTCGAGTTCCCGCCGGTGAGGATCGGGAGCGAAATGGCCGCCGGGGTGGATGAGTTGCTTTGCGCCACCACGCTGGCAATGATCCTGCGCATCGCGTCAACCAGTTCGTCGGGGTTGGCGGCGGCGAAGAACTGTCCGCGGCTGTTGATGGCCGCGTGCCACATGTCGTCGATCTTTTCAGCGGTGTCGCCAGTGGGAATCATCGGCCAGATGGTTTGCCCTTTGCGCAGGCGCAGGTAGTTGGCATCGGTTGCGGGGATGGTGCCGTCCACGCCGAAGCCGATCATGTACTGCACCAGATGCGGCCAGGTGGCGGGATTGTTCACCGGATTCCAATAGATCTCTTGGTTGTCTTGCCAAACGTCACCCGGGGTCAGCGGCGTGCTGCCGGTGACGCCTGTGGTGCGATCACCCAGATAAGGAGAGACCTTGAGCTTTTTCTGGGGATCCAGCTGGAAGTCGGGCCGCAGGTCGGTCGCCCAGTAGTGGAAGCCGATGTCCGCCATGCTGCGGCTGTTGGGCGAGGTTTCGTTCCAGAAGATGGTGGTTGGCCCGCCCAGCGCGCCCTTGGCGTAGGTCCTGCCGTCCGGAAGGGTGCGCGGCAGCGGCGAGTTGTCGTTGCTGGCCGTGGTGATGCTGCCACCGTTCCACATGCCGTCGGTCATCTGGATGTGGAAGTTCTTGCGGCAGGCCAGCTCGCTGTTGGAATTCGGGTCGTAGTATGGGTTCTTGGTGGTCAGGCGATTGCTGTTGTTGCCATAGGTGAACAGCTTGCCGACGCGGTCGGCGGCGGCTTGGTTCGGGGTGCTGCCGCTGGCCGGGTTGTTGAAGAGCCAGTTGTAGAATTTTGTCCGGGTGGCACCCTGGAAAGGAGAAAGAATCGTGGTGCCGCCTGCAACGAAGGGGTTGGCGGTGGTATTGGCATTGATATTCTGCCAGGCAACCCGGATCCCCTGGTCGAAGTCGAAAAAAGCGTGCGAGGTGCCGCTGATGGCGGCGATCTTGCGGTAGCGGTAATACGAGTACCAGTTGGCAAAGTTCTGTCGTTCCGCCGCGGGAAGGGGCACCCAGGTCCAGTTGTTGGTGGTGTAAAGCGTTCCCGTGTTGGATATCTTTCCGTTGGCATCGGCAGTCAATGCCGGGCCGGTGTAGCGGTAATAGCCGGCACCCGTCGCCCCGCAAAAGCCCAGCGTCGACAGATTGCTCGTTGACGAAGCAGTTCCTCCGGGACGATTGTGCTGAATGCCCTCACGCCATGCGGCGGTAAAAGATGCGTCGGGAAAGCTGGTGCCGTTCTCGTACAGCGGTGGTCGGTAGATGGTGTTGGGGTTGTAATAGACACCGTTCATCGGCAGCGCCTTCAGCGTTCCGGCCGCAGCCTGCGGGTCGATGACGCCGGCACACTTCCATCGGTTGGTTCCCCAGGAGGTATTGTTCGGGTCGTAAGGTCGCCTGTCGGGCATGTAATCCCAGGCCATCGAACCCGAATCATCGAATGTCAGCACCACGTTCGGTGCCACCGTCGTGGTGAGCTCGGGCGGCGTGGCCAGAAGATCCACGGTGCCGGGGGCTGGTGCCGCCTGCGACAGGCCGGAGAGGGCGCTGGCAAAGGTAATGGCCGCGGCCATCAGCGAAGTCTTGAGTTGCATCCTGTTCATGGCGAGTTTCCTTGGAGGCTGCACGGATCAGGGCGACGCGCCGGTCTCAGTGCCGGTGTTGGTGAGGTCGCTGGAGGAGAAGACGCTTTCGAGCACGCGGATGGAGGCACTGTTGCCACCCTGGCTGCGCGAGGTGATGCGGTAGAAGTTGGACTTGCCGGCCTGGCTGCGCAGCTCGCTGTCGATGGCACCGGCCTGGTTGCCGGACCCGGGTGGCACGTTGGCTCCCATGTCTTCGATCATCACCGCAGGCTGCTGGGCCAGCGAGGCGGTTTCCAGATTTCCGGTGAGGCCGGTGAGGCTGTTGCTGTAGGTGAAGGCACCCGTCGGCGGGGCGACCCACTGGCGCGCGGTGCGGAACGTCTGTACGTCCGTTTTGAGCGTTCCGTCCAGGCGCGGGCGCTGCACGCAGGTGCCGGTGCTGCTGCCGATGCACGGCGGCAGCGGCTGGCCCGTCGCCGCCGAGAAATCGAGGTTCCACAGCCAGGACTCGGCCCCGCGCAGGCCGCTGTCGGCACCCATGGCGCTGAGCTGCTGGTTGCGCATCCCGCCCACCATTTTTTCCTGCAGGATGGAGGTACTGCTGGCGGCCAGGGCAAGGAGGGTGATCAGCACGAGCATGACGAGTGCGATGAACAGCACCGCGCCGCGCTGGCGGGTGGGAGCGTGTCCCTTTGCGGAAGAGGTGTGCATAGCCATGTGCGACCTACAGGTTGCCCTTGCGGACGGAGAAGTAGCCGACGAACTCGCGACGATTCATGTTTCCGACCTGGAGGCCGGAGGGGAGCGTGTCCGAGGCTGCCGGGGTGGGGTAATCGGTTCCATCGAAACGGTAGCTGCGGCCGATGCCGTCGATCGCGCCCACCTCGTCCACGGAGCTGACCAGGAGATGCGGCTCGATGGTGCGCACCGAGCGCCACAGGCAGCCCGGCTCCATGGTGGTGCCGGGCGGTGCCACGGTGCATCCGACCGGACTGGTGGCGGTGATTTCGGCCGCGGTCATGAGGCGCGTATTGCCGTTGGTCTGCATCACGCCGTAGCGGAAGGCCAATAGATCCACGCCGCGCACCAGTTCCTGCTCCACGCCGTTCTCGCTGCGCACCAGTACCGGGATCAGGCGCTGCGCGGCGCTGCTGTTGGGGCGGGCGTCCGGGCTGTCGTCGCCGCGGAAGACGAGGTAGTAGCTGATCGTGACGAAGTCGTTGGTAAAATCGAACAGGCGGGCGTCGCGCAGCGAACTGCCGTTGCACAGCTGGCCGGGCGCGCCGGGCAGGATGTTGCCGACCGTAAGCTGATTGCTGCCGGTGTTGACCGCGCTGATCGGAAGAATCGCGGGGGCGATGCAGTCCGAAACCAGGGCGAGGCCGGCCCCCATGGTGAACGGATCATCCCCTGCCTGCGGCGCGACGGTAATCACGGTGCCGTTGCTGATCGTGGAACCGGTGGGCGTGGTGCAGCTGTTCACGACGATCGGCCAGCCACTTCCGCGCTGGTAGCGCACGGTGAGAACGTCCGATGCGGGCACGCGGCTGTCAACCGCGAGGCCCATGGCGGGGATGGGGGCGGTGTCCCATGAGGATGAAGTAGGCAGTGCGGGTGTACACGCACTGCTCGTGCATGAGTAGCCCTGGATGAACCAGCGTGGGCTGAGCACGTAGGGTGCAGCCGCTACTGCGGGGGCGGGATTGCCGGCCGTATCGATGCTGTTGAGATTGCTGTCCGGCAAGGTCAACTCTCTGGCATACACCATCGGTGCGCGGCTCGGCAGGACCGGAATCACGGTGCCCTGCACGCTGGCCCCGGTGGTGGCGCTGCAATACTGGCCGCCGGCCATGCGCAGATCGGCCTCCATGCGCATCAGGGCGAAGCGGCCGTTCTCCTGCAGGCGCGCCAGGCCGTTCTGCACCTTGTTGGTGCCGCTGACGCCGCTGAACAGGGTGATGATGCCGGCCATCAGCAGCAGACCGAGCGCTACCGCGACCAGCACTTCCACCAGGGTGAAGCCGGACTGGCGCGGGCGAGACGCGCGGGAAGTCGAGAAAGGAAGGCTCATGGCTGGAATACCCAGGCAAAGGTTTGGGTGGCCGGGGCTCCGTCGTTTCGATCCAGTTCGGCCTCGGTCCAGGTGATGGTCATTCGACACAGCCCACCGTAGGGCTGGGAGCCCGCGTAGCCGGGCGGTGGTGGCAGGTTGTCGCAGTCGATTACGGCGGTGGGTGCGGGCAGGTGTTCGACGAGCTGCTGATTCCAGGCCCAGAGATCGTAGCCGGCAAGTTGGGTGGGCGTGCATGCGCTGGCCCTGCAATTCGTGGGAGGAGTCGCCACGTTCGTGCTGGTGTCATAGGTACCGTTGTACTGGTCGACATAGCCCAGGTTGGTGCGCATGCGTTCGGCCATGGACTCGGCCAGGAAGGAGGCCTGGGTGCGCAGGAAGGCGCTGTGGTTGGTGCGCACCGACAGCACCATCAGGCCGGCCACTCCCAGCAGCCCGATGCTGAACACGAGGACGGAGATCAGCACTTCCAGAAGGGTGAAGCCACGCTGGCGGGGGAAAATTCGCATTGGGCCACTCTCCACTTAGTTGCAGCCGCCAGCGGGTGCGCTGGTCGTGTCACGACGGGCGTTGATGATTCCGCTGGGTGCCACATGGATGCGTCGCGACTGTGCGGGATCTTTCATGTCAGCCGGGCGGCAGAGGCTGAAATCGAACTCACTCGCGCCGCGCAGCGCGCCGGTCGGGGAGAAGACCACAATGCCGTTGTCTCCGCCTGCGCCCGTGGCGAGCGCCAGCACGGTGAATCCACCTTCCATGGCACCGCGGTGCTGGGCGCACATGGCAATGCCATCCTCGATCGAGGCCGCGCACGCGGCCGCCGTGGTGCCTGGTGAAGTCGGCGGATCCTCGAGCACGCCGCCGGTCACCTTGGCGACCACGACCTGCCAGCCGTTGTTCCAGTTTCCGTCATTGGCAATGACGGCGACGCTGCGGCCACGGCGAACGGCTTCGGCGCGGGCGACGTTGAGCGCGCCCACCAGTTCGTTGGTGTTGGTGGTGGTGGTCATGCGCAGGTTGAATTCCCGGAAACTCGGGAGTGCGATGGCCGCAAGGATGGCGACGATGGCAATCGTCACGATCAGCTCCACGAGGGTAAAGCCGAGCGTTCGTTGATGTTGTCCGAGGCGAAGCTGCATCTCAGGCTCCTGTTTTCGCTGATACAGGCTAGTGTGGCATCCGCCCGCGGGCCAGCCCTGCCCGACATTCGGTCGGGCAGGCCCGACAGCCGTTCGGTGGCGTCGGGTACGAGTGGGTCACGCGCGGATGGGCGGTGGATGCGGAGCGGCCACGTCGGCCGCGCAGGGCCGGCCTGCGGATGGTTGTGGCGGTGTTTGTGGCAGGTCGGGGTGCGTTCCCGACGAATGCTTGTGGCATCCTTGCCGGCCGATTTGGCTGAACGAGACGAATGCCCCCGATGAGCAGCACCCCCGCGACCGTCAATGCCCGCGTGTTCCCTCGCGCCGGGCTGGATATCCTTTCCCGCCAGGAGGTGAGTCGCCTGCGCGATGCCTCCAGGGGCGGGCTGCATGACCTTCTGCGCCGCTGCACCCTGGCGGTGCTGACTTCCGGCAGCGCCACGGATGATCCGCGTGCGGCGCTGATCCGCTATCCGGATTTCGACGTGCAGGTGCAGCAGCAGGATCGCGGGGTGAAGCTGGAGCTGTCGAACGCGCCGGCCGAGGCGTTCGTCGATGGCAGGATCATCGTGGGCGTGGCCGAGCTGCTGTTCGCGGTGGTGCGCGACATCGCCTACGTCTCTTCGGAGATCCAGAACAACGGCGACTTCGATCTGAGCAACCCGGAGGACATCACCAACGCGGTGTTCGAGATCCTGCGCAACGCGCGCGTGCTGCGCTCGCACGTGGACCCGAACCTGGTGGTGTGCTGGGGCGGCCATTCGATCGGACGCACCGAATACATCTACACCAAGGATGTCGGCTACCAGCTGGGCCTGCGCGCGCTGGACATCTGCACCGGCTGCGGGCCGGGGGCGATGAAGGGGCCGATGAAGGGCGCGACCATCGCGCATGCCAAGCAGCGCCGCCGTGCAAACCGCTACATCGGCATCACCGAGCCGGGCATCATCGCGGCCGAGTCGCCCAATCCGATCGTCAACGAACTGGTGATCATGCCGGACATCGAGAAGCGCCTCGAAGCCTTCGTGCGCCTCGGGCACGGCATCATCGTGTTCCCCGGCGGCGTCGGCACGGCCGAGGAAATCCTGTACCTCCTGGGCATCCTGCTGCATCCGCAGAACGCCGAAGTGCCGTTCCCTCTGGTGTTCACCGGCCCGCGCGAGTCGGCCGCGTATTTCGACCAGATCGACCGCTTCCTGCGCCTGACGCTGGGCGAGAGCGTGGCCGAGCGCTACCGCATCGTGGTGGACGATCCGCGCGAGGTGGCGACCCACATGCAGCGCGGTTTCGAGAAGGTGAAGTCGCATCGGCTCGACAGCAAGGATGCGTTCTTCTTCAACTGGTCGCTCAAGATCGAGCCGGAATACCAGCATCCGTTCGGCCCGACCCACGAGAACATGCGCAAGCTGCACCTCTACCGCGACCGGCCGGCGCACGTGCTCGCGGCCGACCTGCGGCGCGCGTTCTCCGGCATCGTCGCAGGCAACGTGAAGGAGGAGGGGATGCAGGCAATCGAGCAGCACGGTCCCTTCGTGATCGACGGCGAGCCGGAGATCATGCGCGCGCTCGACGCCCTGCTGCAGAGCTTCGTGGCGCAGAACCGCATGAAGATGTCGGGTGACTACAAGCCCTGCTATCGGCTGCTGACCTGAGCCGTCCCTGCCTGCGTTGCGCTGGCAGGGCGGGAGCCGCATAGCGGATTCCGCCGAGGGTGCGGTGCCGTGGGACGGGGTGATGGTGGAATCGCCTTCGGCGATTCCACCCTGCGATAGATTCGCAGGTCGGGGCTACGTCCCCGACGCAGTGTTCGATGCCCGGCAGCGTCGGCCACGTAGGGCCGACCTACCGAGATGTGCGGCGGTTTCGTAGGTCGGGGCTACGTCCCCGACGCAGGGTTCGATGCCCGGCAGCGTCGGCCACGTAGGGCCGACCTACCGAGATGTGCGGCGGTTTCGTAGGTTGGGGCTACGTCCCCGACGCAGTGTTCGATGTCCGGCAGCGTCGGCCACGTAGGGCCGACCTACCGAGATGTGCGGCGGTTTCGTAGGTCGGGGCTACGTCCCCGACGCAGGGTTCTGCGTTCCTCTCCCCTCTCGCAAGCCGGGAGAAGGGCTGAATCTCAGTACAGCACGCGCGTGCGCAGCGTTCCGGGGATGGCGGCGAGCGCGTCGCGCAGGGCCAAGGCCTGGGCTTCGGAGGTGCCCACGTCGATGACGACGTAGCCGATGGTCGGGTCGGTCTGCAGGTACTGGCCGTTGATGTTGACCGCTTCGCGCGAGAACACCTCGTTGATCTGCGAGAGCATGCCCGGCACGTTGCGGTGGATGTGCAGGATGCGGCGGCTGCCGGGGTGCTCGGGCAGCGAGACTTCCGGGAAGTTGACCGCCGAGAGCGTCGAGCCGTTGTCGCTGTAGCGCACCAGTTTGGCGGCCACTTCGATGCCGATGTTGCTCTGCGCCTCCTGCGTGCTGCCGCCCACGTGCGGGGTCAGGATCACGTTGTCCAGGCCGCGCAGCGGCGAGGCGAACTCCTCGTCGTTGCCCTTGGGTTCGACCGGAAACACGTCGACGGCGGCACCGGCGAGGTGGCCTTCGCGCAGTGCCGCGGCGAGCGCGTCGATGTCCACCACGGTGCCGCGCGCGGCGTTGATGAGCTGCGCGCCGGGGCGCATCTTCGCGATCTGCGCGGTACCGATCATGCCGCGCGTGGCGGCGGTGTCGGGCACGTGCAGGGTCACGATGTCCGAGCGCGCGAGGAGGTCGTCGAGGCCGGTCGCCGGCTGCGCGTTGCCGAGCGTCATCTTGGTCTCGATGTCGTGGAAGATCACGCGCAGGCCGAGCGCTTCGGCCAGCACGCCGACCTGGGTGCCGATGTGGCCGTAGCCCACGATGCCCAGCGTCTTGCCGCGCACCTCGAAGCTGCCCTCGGCCGATTTCAGCCAGCCGCCGCGATGGCAGGCGGCGTTCTTTTCCGGGATGCGCCGCATCAGCATGATGGTCTGTGCGATCACCAGTTCGGCGACGCTGCGGGTGTTGGAGTAGGGCGCGTTGAAGACCGGGATGCCCTGCGCCTTGGCGGCGTCGAGGTCCACTTGGTTGGTGCCGATGCAGAAGCAGCCGATGCCGATCAGCCGGCGCGCGTGCGAGAGCACCTCGGCGGTGAGCTGGGTGCGCGAGCGGATGCCGATGAAGTGGGCCTCGGCGATGCGCGCCTTCAGTTCGTCATCGGGCAGGGATTTCTCGTGATAATCGATGCGCGAATAGCCCGCCGCGCGGAAGGTGTCGACGGTGCTGGGGCTGACGCCTTCCAGCAGCAGGATGCGGATGTCCTGTTTCGGGAACGAGGTGGTGTGCATGGCGTGAAGAACCAGCGGGTGGGCGGGATGAATCCACTATGCCAGATTTTCCGTCGATTGCGGCGGTGCAGCATGGCGGGCGTGCGCGATGTGGCGCGGGGCGCTGCTCGACCCGTTGCCCGCTTCGGCGCTGCGGGATTGAATGTTCGCTGCGGTGCTTCTGGTGGGAGCGGGCTTGTCCACGATGGGAGGTGTGGATGCGGTGGGTGTCGCGGTGTTGCCCGAACGCCGTAGCGCGGCCAGGGCCGTTCCCGCGAAAGCCGCGCGTCTTCGCAGGCATGCCGGCTCGATGCCGCGATGGACGCCGGCCCGCGCCGCTGGCACGCTGTCCGTCGGATGGTGCGGTGCCGCATCGTCCCTTCCTTCCACATCCTGTCGATACGCCCATGTCCGACCCCCGCCTGGCCGAATTATCCCGGCTCCTGCCCGCGCTGGCGCTGAAGACCGAGTCCGCCGATCTCGCGTTCTACGGCCGCGACTGGACCCGGCGCTGGACACCCGCACCGCTGGCGATCGCGCTGCCGTCTTCGATCGAGGAGGTGCAGGGCATCGTGCGCTGGGCCAACGCGCAGCGCGTGGCGCTGGTGCCTTCGGGCGGGCGCACGGGTCTGTCGGGCGGCGCGGTGGCGGCCAACGGCGAGCTGGTGGTGAGCCTGGAGCGGATGAATCGCGTGCTCGGCTTCGATTCGGCCGACCGCCTCCTGACGGTGCAGGCGGGCATGGCGCTGGAGGCGGTGCATCAGGCCGCGCTCGGGCACGGGCTGATCTATCCGGTGGACTTCGCCTCGCGCGGTTCGTGCTCGATCGGCGGAAACATCGCCACCAACGCCGGCGGTATCCGCGTGGTGCGCTATGGCAACACGCGCGACTGGATTGCCGGGCTGACGCTCGTCACCGGCACCGGCGAGGTATTGGAACTCAACCGCGGGCTGGTGAAGAACTCCAGCGGCTACGACCTGCGCCAGCTGGTGATCGGGGCGGAGGGCACGCTGGGCATCGTGGTGGAAGCGCAGCTGCGCCTGACCGACCCGCCGCCCGCCTCCCAGGTGATGCTGCTGGCGCTGCCCTCGTTCGAGGCGCTGATGCAGGTGTTCGAGCGCCTGCGCGCGCGGCTGACGCTCTCGGCCTTCGAGTTCTTCACCGACCGTGCCCTGCACCACGTCGCGGCGCACGGCGCGCAGCGCCCGTTCGCCGAGGACTACCCATACTACGTCGTGACCGAGTTCGATGGCGATTCGCCCGATGCCGCGCTGGAGGCGTTCGGTGCCCTGCTCGAGGCCGGGCTGGTGGTGGACGGGGTGATCGCGCAGAGCCAGGCGCAGGCCGCCGCGCTCTGGCACCTGCGCGAGGGCATCACCGAGGCGCTGGCGCGCCACCTGCCGTACAAGAACGATGTATCGGTGCGGATCGGCGCGATGCCGCGGTTCCTGGCCGAGACCCAGGCGCTGCTCGGGCGGGAATATCCGCATTTCGAGGTGGTGTGGTTCGGGCACATCGGTGACGGCAACCTGCATATCAACGTGCTCAAGCCCGAGGCGATGGAAAATGCCGACTTCGTGACCGAGTGCGGGCGCGTCACCGCGCTGCTGGCGCAGGCGCTTCAGAGCCACGGCGGCAGCATCTCGGCCGAACACGGCATCGGCCTGGTAAAAAAACCCTATCTGTCGTCCACGCGCACCGCGGCCGAGGTGGCGCTGATGCGGGGCATCCGGCGCGCGTTCGATCCCAACGGCATCATGAACCCGCACAAGCTGTTCGATGCCGATGCCGTGGCGTCCGCCTATGGAGAAACCGCATGATCCGCCGGCTGCTCGCCGCTTTCCTGTTGTTTGCGACCGCGATTGCCGCTGCCGCGCCGCCCGAGCCGCTGCTGTGGACGGCGCAGAACGGTGCCGGAACGGTGTATCTCCTGGGCTCGTTCCACCTGCTGCGTGCGGAGGATTATCCGCTGCATCCGCGCGTGGAGGTGGCCTATGCCGAGGCCGACCGGCTGGTGTTCGAGATCGATCCGGCGGAAATGGCCTCGCCGGACCTCGTGGCCACGATCCAGACGCTGGCGAAATTCGACGACGGACGCACCTTGCGCGGGGTGATTTCCGAAGAAAACGCGGAAAAGCTCAAGGCGTTCATGGGCGGCAGCGAAGCGGCGATGGCGTCCTCGGATGCGTTCAAGCCCTGGTACGTCGGCATGAACCTCGTGGTCGGGATGATGGCCAGGTTCGGGCTGGACCCCAAGCGCGGGCTGGACCAGCACTTCATGCGGCGTGCCGCGGCCGACGGCAAGCCGGTGGGCGGGCTGGAAACCGTGCTGCAGCAGATGGGCGCGCTCGATGCGTCGCCGCTGGCCGAGCAGGAGCAGATGCTGTCCGAGGCCTTCGCGCCGCCCGCCGAGATGCGCCGCCGCGTCTTCGCCATGCACGACCTGTGGCGCGCCGGTGATGCCGACGGGCTGCTGGCGCTGATCAACGAGGACATGGCGGAAAAGACGCCGCAGATGTACCTGCGCCTCAACCGCGACCGCAATCTGGCCTGGCTGCCGCAGGTCGCGGACATGTTGGAGCGGCACCAGACGGTGCTGGTCGTCGTCGGCACCATGCACCTGATCGGCGACGAGGGCCTGGTGGCGCTCTTGCGCGCGCGGGGGGTAAAGGTCGAGCGCGTGGATCCCGGGCAGCCGGTGGCGCTGAAGCCGCTGGCGGACGCGGCCTGAGGCCGCAGGCACCCTGAGGCGCGGGCGCGCGGCGCGCATTCACCTTCACCTCGTCAACCCATCGGCACCTGCCGGCGTCCGCTGCGCGTCGCCGTGGTGGTGAGAAATCGTGCCGGGTCGCATCCGGCCGCCGGATCGGATCCCCATTTGACCTGGATCAAATCCGCGCCTTGTTGTCTGTGCGAGCGTTCGGGCCCGGTGAGAAGGCGTGATCGCTGCGTGCGCAACAGGGCGCAGCGGGTGGTATGTGCCGGATCGACACAGGCTGCGAGAGTTGACGTCACGATGCGCATCGAACTGGTCCAGCAGGTGCTGGAAGAACTGAATGGGTCTTCACCCGACGTGGAGGCGTCGGCGCTGATTTCCACCGACGGGCTGATGATCGCCTCGGCCCTTCCGCACGGCGTGGACGAGGATCGCGTGGGGGCGATGTCCGCCGCGCTGCTTTCCCTGGGCGAGCGCGCCGCGCGCGAGCTTTCGCGCGGCACGCTGGAGCGCGTCCTGCTGCAGGGCGAGCGCGGCTACGTGATCATGATCGCGTCCGGTGAAGAGGCCGTGCTGACCGTCATGGCCCGGCAGAATGCCAAGCTGGGCCTCCTGTTCCTGGACATCAAGCGCGCCGCCGAATCGCTGGCGGGCCTGATCTGAACGAGGAAATGGTCATGGCCTTGCCCCCGATGCAACCGGCGGAAGATGCGCAGCGCGTGCATGAGTACACCTACTTCGACGGGACGTCGCGCACGCTCTACCTCAGCGCGCGCGAGCGGGTCTATCCGCGCGGCCGGCTGATCGTTTCGCGCACCGACCTCAAGGGCATCATCACCCACGCCAACGATGCCTTCGTCGAGATTTCCGGCTATTCCCGCGACGAGCTCCTGGGCCAGCCGCACTGCATCCTTCGCCATCCGGACATGCCCAAGGCGGCCTATCGGGACGTCTGGGAAACCCTGGGCAGCGGCAGGAAGTGGCACGGCTACGTCAAGAACCTGTGCAAGGACGGCACCTTCTACTGGGTCTATGCCACGGCCGTGCCCAATGTCTGCGACGGCAAGGTGGTGGGCTATGCCTCGGTGCGGCGCGAGCCGTCGCGCCGCAAGGTCGAGGAGATGAGCGCGCTGTACGAGAAAATGCTGCTCGAAGAGCGTGCCGCATCATGAGCATCAACCTTCTGGTCGCGCCGGATTTTTCGCCCGAACACTTCAGCGGCTGGCACCTGCTCAATACCGTGCTGCAGCGCAAGACGGCCCTGGCAATGCGGCTCTGGACGCCGGCGTCTTCGGCTGAACAGGCGCAGTGCCTGGCCGAGGGCAAGGCGGATATCGTGTATGCCAATCCCTTCGATGCGTCGGTCCTGATCCGCGACGCGGGCTACATCGCCGTGGCACGCCCGGTAGACAGCGCGAACGAAATCGTGATCGCCGTCAGTGCCGATTCGCCGCTGGATCGCGTGGAGAGCCTCGCGCCCGGCCTGCGGGTCGCGCTGACCGACAACAAGGACGTGAAGCTCATCAGCCTGCGGCTGCTGGAAATCGCCGATCTGGGCGAGGGAGACATCATCTGGCAGGTGGTGGAATCGCACCAGGCTGCAGCGCGGCAGGTGATCCGCGGTGAAGCCGACGCCTGTTCCCTGCTGGCGAGCCTGTTTCATTCGCTCTCGCGCCTCACTCTGGGCCAGCTCAAGCCGCTGGTGGAAAGCCGACTCAGCGACGTGACCCATGTGCTGCTGGTGCACCCGCAGCTGCAGGACACGGTGCCGGCGCTGCAAGCGGCGGTGACCGGCCTGGCGGCGTCGCCGGATGGCCAGCGCGTGCTCGATGAATTGGGCATCCCCAAGGGGTTTGCCCCGATGAGTCGGGATGATGGGGAGTTCATGGTGGATCTGATGGAGACCTTGCGCGACTGACCGGCGCGCGGCGCGCCGGCGGGCGAGGCGGCCGACCCGCGGCGCACGGAACCGGAGAGCGCGCGCCTCGCGATGGTTCGGGCGCATGCCGGGATCGCATTCCCGCGCGATTTTTTTTGAAACACATGGATCCCGGCATGCGTGGGAAGAGCGCAGTGCACAGGGCGTTCAAAGGAATGAGCCACTACCTTGGGGGGCGGGCGCATGGCAAAGATGCTGGTTGTGGGAAGGGGGGCGCAGGACACGGCTGCCATCGGGCTGATGATCGATCGATGTTGGCCGGGGGCCGGCATCGTGGCGCTGGTGCGCACGCCGGATCGCAGCCTGCCCGCACAGGAGCAGGAGGCCCGCGGCTGCGACAGCTGCCTGATCGATCTGGCGGGCGTCGGGATGCAGGCACATTCCGCCGGGGCGCAGACCGATCTGATGGCGTTTCTCGCGGGACGCGCCGCCATACTCCTGCTGCCGGCCGGCGGAACCGGCTGGAGCCAGTGCGCTTTGCCAGCCGCGCCGGGACAGACACTGATCCGCTTGCCGGCAGCCTGCACGGCAACCGAGCTGGGCGAGGCGCTGTATCAGCTGCGGGCCGCGATGGAGCGTGATCGCCGCACCGCGCAGCGCGATCCGCCGGCGGCGTTGGCGTCTGCGGGCTCGCCTGTGCAATCCCGGGCAAGCGCCCACGGCCATGTCGCGATGCCGCTGCGCGCGAAGCCGATGCACCAGGGCGTTACCGCCGGCATCCAGGTGCAGCGCCATGCGCGCCTGGCGGCGAGCGCGCCGGTGGTGTTCGAGGTGTTTCCCGAGATCGTGCATTACCCGCTGATTGCCGCGCTGGCGCGGGCGCTGGAACACAGCGGCTGCATCAAGATGACCCTGCCCGGCCGCGACGTGAGCCCGATGGTGATACATGTCGAGGAGGGGTGGGTGGCATCGCGCATGACCGCGTTCGCCTTGCGGACCAGCGCGATGAACCAGGAAATCATGGCGGCCAGCCGCATCGAGCACTTCACGCCCGCGCAGCTTGGCGACGTGCTCGCGCAGGAGTTTGGCGACCGGCGGTTCTCCTTCCACCCGCTGGATCGACTGGTGTGGGATGTGCTGCATGACGAAATGGGTCGACGCGGGCCGGAGCGGCACCAGGACCTGTCGATGAAGATCGTGCGCTTCCCGAACTTCAACCTGATGCGCAGCTTCGAGCCCGGCGATATCCAGATGGCCGCCCTGTGCGCGCGCGCGCCCGAAACGATCTCCGGACTGGAGCGCCGCTTTGCCGGCAACAAGCGCGCGGTTCGCCGTTTCGCCATCGCCGCGATCCTCTCCGGCCATGCGACGGCCACGCCCGCGCGCGGGACGACGGGTGAGCCGCACCTCAGCTCGCGCACGCGGCCGGGCGCGCCCGAAACCAAGGCCCGGCGCGGGCTTTTCCAGTCGCTGCTGGACCGACTTTTCTGATGAGGCAATGACGCATGGCAACAAGCTACAAACTGGTGTTCGCCGGCCCGGTCGGGGCGGGCAAGACCACCGCCATCCAGACCCTTTCCGACATCGAGGCGCTGGTCACCGAGGCGCAGGCCAGCGACGCCGTGCGCCTTATGAAGAGGAGCACGACGGTGGCCCTGGATTACGGCGTGCTGAAGCTCGACAACGGAGTGCGCGTGCATCTTTACGGAACGCCGGGCCAGCAGCGCTTCGACTTCATGTGGGACATCCTGACCGAGGATGCGATCGGCCTGGTGATGATGCTGCGCGCCACCGCGCCCGATCCCGTGGCGGATCTGATGGCCTACATCGAGGGCTTCCGCGATTTCATCCGGAATACCGCCATGGTGGTCGGCATCACCCATTCCGCCGAAGGCGGCTGGGAGGTGCGCCAGAAGGTGAGCCAGGCGCTGGTGGACATGGGCCTGCCGGCCTGCGTGATGGATGCCGATGCGCGCGAGCGCAGCCATGTGGCGAATCTGGTGAAGGCGCTGATCTACAGCGTGGATCCGATGATCGATCCACTGGATTCGGCTGCGGCGTAAGCCGGCGTTTTCACGCCGGTCGCGGATGGTCGGGCGGCAGGTCGCGCATCACGATGCAGTCCACCGGGCAGGCGGGCACGCACAGCTCGCAGCCGGTGCACGGGTCGGCGAGGATGGTGTGCATCAGTTTCGGTGCGCCGAGGATGGCGTCCACCGGGCAAACCTGGATGCACTTGGTACAGCCGATGCACTCGGCTTCGATGATGAAGGCGACCTGCGGCGGTTTTTCCTCGCCGCAGTCGGGGTCCAGCGGCAGGATCGCGCGGTCCAGCAGTTCGGCCAGCGCCGCGATGCCGCGCGTTCCACCGGGTGGGCAGCGGTTGATGTCCGCCTCGCCCGCGGCGATGGCCTGCGCATAGGGGCGGCAGCCGCCGTGGCCGCACTGGCCGCACTGGGTTTGCGGCAGGAGCGCGTCGATGCGTTCGACCAGGGGTTGCGCGGCGTCGGGTTCCGCAGGAACCGGCGACACCAGCCAGCCGCGCCAGGCGAACGCCAGCGTGGCGATGGCCGCAGTGAACAGCAGCGCCGTCACCATGACGCGAGGCTTCCTGCCGTCAGCGCGATGATGCCGGCGGCCAGCACGCGCGCCGGCAGCGGCCGCATGAAGGCCGGCACGTCGCGATCGTCCATGCGCCGCGCCAGGGCAATGAACGCCGGCAGGCCGAGCGCGAAGGCGAGGGCGACGCCGAATGCGGCGAGCAGCCAGGCCGCCGCCGCGCCCGCCAGCAGCGCAACGCCGGCGTGAAGCAAGGCGAAGATCGCGAGGATCCGCGCAAGCGGCGTCCGCGCCATCCCCTGGCGGCGCGCCAGCAGCCACAGCGCGCCGCCGCCGGCCGCAAGCCCGGGCAGGACACTGAGGGCCGGAGCCATCGCGGGAAACGCGAGCGATGCCGCGGCGGCGCTCATCGCGGCGATGAGCAGCGCGCCGATTTGCAGCCGCACCAGCCCGTGCGTTCCGCGCGCCGCATCGTGGAATCGCCGCGAGCGCGCGAGCCCGCGTTCGCCGATCAGGACGGCAAGAATGAAGCAGAACGCGGCAATCGCGGGCGCGGCAGGCACGGCGGCATCACTTGACCGCCATGCCGGCGCGGGCCCCGGCGTCCGCGTCGAGCAGGAAGAGATCCGCCCCGTCGGTTCCCGCCGAGAGGATCATTCCCTCGCTCACGCCGAAGCGCATCTTGCGTGGCGCGAGGTTGGCGATGAACACGACGCGGCGGCCGACCAGCTTTTCCGGTTCGCCGTAGGCGGCGCGGATGCCGGAAAAGATTTGCCGGGTGCCCAGTTCGCCGGCGTCGAGGGTGAAGCGCAGCAGCTTGTCGGAGCCTTCCACGAATTCGCAGGCCGTGACGGTGCCGATGCGCAGGTCGAGTTTGGCGAAGTCGTCGATGCTGATGACGGATGCCACGGGGGGAGCGGCGGGCGACGTGGCGTCGGACATATTGGTTTTTCCGGTGGGAGGTGCGGGCTGGAGGGATTCCCGGCTGGCGTCCACCATCGCCTCGATGTGGATGGGGTCGATGCGGGTGAGGAGCGCGGAATACGGCGCGATGGCGTGATCGAGCAGCGGTTCGGCAAGGTCGTCGAAATGCGTGACCGGTGCCTGGAGGAAGGCTTCCGCGCCCTGCGCAGTGGCGGGCAGCACCGGCTTGAGGATGCCGGCGATGAGGCGGAACAGGTTGATCGCAAGGCTCGCGACCGCGTGCAGCTCGGCATCGCGCGACGGATCTTTTGCCATCGCCCACGGGGCCATTTCCGCGATCCACTCGTTGGCCGCATCGGCTTCGGCCATGACCCGCGTCAGCACCGCGTTGAGGTTGTCGCGCGCGTAGGCGCCGTTCGCGCCGAGGCAGGCCTCCGCGAGGCGCTGCCAGGCGGCGTCGTAGCGCGCGCGCAGCTCGGGCGCAAGGCTGGCGGCGAGCCGGCCAGCGAAACGCTTGCCGATGAAACCGGCGCAGCGGCTGGCGATGTTGACGAACTTGCCGACCAGGTCCGAGTTCACCCGCTGCGCGAAGTCGGCCAGGTTGAGATCGAGATCGTCGATCCCGCCCGAGGTCTTGGCGGCGAAGTAGTAGCGCAGGTACTCGGGGTTGAGGCCGGCGTCGAGGTAGGTGCGCGCCATGATGAAGGTGCCGCGCGACTTGCTCATCTTGGCCCCGTTCACGGTGAGGTAGCCGTTGACGTGCAGACGCGTGGGCGTGATCAGGCCGGCACCCTTGAGCATGGCCGGCCAGAACAGGCCGTGGAAGTTGATGATGTCCTTGCCCACGAAATGGTGCATGCGGGTGCCGCTGCCTGCCGCGAGCATGGCGGCGAAGCGCGCGTCGTCCAGCCCCGCGGCGCGGCCCTTTTCCGTGCGGCTGTAGGCGCGCAGGCTGCCAAGGTAGCCGATGGGCGCGTCGAGCCACACGTAGAAGAATTTGCCCGGCGCATCCGGAATCGGAAAGCCGAAATAGGGCGCATCGCGCGAAATGTCCCAGTCGCGCAGGCCGCCTTCCAGCCACTCGTCGAGCTTGGCCTTGACCGCGCCGGAAGCCACGTCGCCGGCCAGCCACTCGCGCAGGAAAGCCTCGAACTTGCCGAGTTCGAAGAAGTAGTGCTCCGACTGGCGCAGCTCAGGCGTGGCGCCGGACATGGCCGACACCGGATTCTTGAGATCGGTGGCCGAATAGGCCTTGCCGCAGACCTCGCAGTTGTCGCCGTACTGGTCGGGCGCGCCGCAGTTGGGGCACTCGCCCTTGACGTAGCGGTCGGGCAGGAACATGCCCTTCACCGGATCGTAGAGCTGGGCGATCGAGCGCCGCGCGATCACCGGTTCGGGCCAGTGGGTGGCATCGCGCAGGCGGGTGTAGATCAGCTCCGACATCTCGCGGTTTTCCGGCGAGTGGGTGGAGTGGTAGTGGTCGAAGGCGACGTGGAACTGGGCGAAATCGCGCTCGTGGCCGGTCTGGATGGCGCGGATGAAGTCTTCCGGTGCCTGTCCGACCTTCTCCGCCGCCAGCATGATCGGCGTGCCGTGGGCATCGTCGGCGCAGACGAAATGCGCCGGCTGGCCCATCAGCCGCTGCGCGCGAACCCAGATGTCGCCCTGGATGTAGCCCACCAGGTGGCCCAGGTGCAGTGGGCCGTTGGCGTAGGGCAGGGCGCAGGTGACGAAGAGCGGGGCGGAAGCGGACATGGCGGACATCGCGGTGGAAAGCCGGGGATTATCCCACGGCCCGTCGATCCCGGCCGCGAGCACGCCGGAAGATCGCGCGACCAGGCGCATGCGGTGCTGTCGGCACGGCCCGTGCGGCACTACACTTGGCAATCATTCCCATTTGGAACGTCGCCATGTCCGTTACCGAAGACCACGTCCGCGCGCTGCTTTCGCGCGTCACCGATCCCAATACCGGCCTGGACCTGGTCTCCGGCGGGCAGGTGCGCGGCGTCGGGATCGATGGCGACAAGGTCGCGGTCGACGTGGTGCTGGGCTATCCGGCGGCGAGCTGGCACGCGACCCTTGCCGGCATGATCGAAGGCGTGCTGCGCGCCGATCCGGCGATCTCCGGCGCGTCGGCCTCGGTGTCCTCGCGCGTGCTCGCGCACGAGGTGCGCAAGGGCCTGAACCCGCTGCCGGGCGTGAAGAACGTCATTGCTGTGGCCTCCGGCAAGGGCGGCGTCGGCAAATCCACCACGGCGGTGAATCTTGCGCTGGCGCTGGTGGCGGAAGGCGCGAAGGTCGGCGTGCTCGACGCCGACATCTACGGCCCCAGCATCCCGCGCATGCTGGGCCTCACCGGGCGCCCGGAAACGGTGGAGAACAAGCGCATCGTGCCGATGCGCGCGCACGGGCTCGAGGCCATGTCGATCGGCTTTCTGATCGACGAGGACACCCCGATGATCTGGCGCGGCCCGATGGTGACCCAGGCCCTGCAGCAGCTCCTCAACGACACCCTCTGGCAGGATCTGGACTACCTCGTCATCGACCTGCCGCCGGGCACCGGCGACATCCACCTGACCCTGTGCCAGCGCGTCCCCGTGTCCGGCGCGCTCATCGTCACCACGCCGCAGGACATTGCCCTGCTGGATGCGCGCAAAGCGCTGAAAATGTTTGAAAAAGTTGATGTTCCGGTGCTGGGGATCATCGAGAACATGGCCATCCACGTCTGCTCCAACTGCGGCCACGCCGAGCACATCTTCGGCAGCGGCGGCGGCGGGCGCATGGCCGATCAGTACGGCGTGCCGCTGCTGGGTTCGCTGCCGCTCGACATCCGGATCCGCGAACAGGCCGACGGCGGTGCGCCGACGGTGGCCTCGCATCCCGAATCCGCGCTGGCGGTGAGCTACCGTGACATCGCGCGCAAGGCGGCGGGAAGGCTCTCGCAGCGGGCGCGCAGCAAGTCGATTTCGTTCCCGAATATCGTGGTGAGGGATGATTGACGGGGCAGCGCGCGGCCTGGCTTTGATGTTGCTGCGGCAGGTCGGGGCTACGCCTTCGACGGATTGTTTGATGCCCCGCAACGTCGGCCGCGTAGGGCCGACCTACGCCTCGACGGGTCGTTCCGGCGAGCGTTGATGTTGGTGCCGTAGGGAAGATGCCGTACACCGCCACGCCAACGTCGGCCGCGTAGGGCCGACCTACGCCCCGACGGGTCGATCCGGCGAGCGTTGATGTTGGTGCCGTAGGTCGGGGCTACGCCCCCGACGGGTTGTTTGATGCCCCGCAACGTCGGCCACGCAGGGCCGACCTGCGTTCCGACGGATCGTTCCGGTGCCCTACTCCAGCTCCCGATGAAACGTCACCACCCGGCTGCGGCCCTGTTCGCGCCAGTGCGAGGCCAGCCATTCGGTGCAGTGCACCGAGCGGTGGCGGCCGCCGGTGCAGCCGAAAGCCAGGGTGACGTAACTGCGCGTGTCGCTTTCGAAGCGCGGCAGCCAGGCGTCGACGAAGCCGGCGACGTGG
>JACDJB010000152.1_pt1 | contig 95180 bp, 91 predicted proteins | sample 7454121 | NCBI WGS metagenome assembly JACDJB01 (sample SAMN14253290, study PRJNA609438) | sludge metagenome | isolation source: sludge after 25d culture with pyrite | collected 2018-12-20 | reverse complement strand
TTGCGATAATCTCTCTAGCCTTTTTATCTCCCTCATCCTTGGCGTTTTGCTCGATCTCTTTGATTAAAATCGCAGCTTCATGACGAACTTCCTCTTCAACACCTTTTAAGATAAGCTCTTTAGCCTCTTCAGAGGATAAGCCTGAAATACGCTCCAATTCCGTTTGTTGTTCTTGCACCAATTGCTTTACTTGCTCTTGGAGATCGTCAACATTCCTCTCTTTGCGTGCTAGGTTCTCTTCTTTTCTTTCCAAAGTATCCATCTTGCGATCTAGTGATTCTTCCTTTTGGAGAAGACGTTTTTCCAAACGCTGAATCTCATTACGGCGTTCTTTCACTTCTCTTTCAGCTTCTAGACGGAACTTATGAATCTCATCTTTGGCTTCGTGAACCATCTCTTTTTTAGCGACTTCTGATTCTCTTTTAGCAGTCTCTATAATGTTCTGTGCAGCGATTTCTGCACTTGATATCTTCTTTTCAGCAATCGACTTGCGCGTTAAATATCCGATTCCAAAAGCAACTACAAACGCGGCAAGTATTGATAATACTACATATATTGGTTCCATAAAGTAAAGACCCCTCACCTCCTGTTTATATTTTTTAAAAAGAAAAACGGGTTTCAATAAATCATTCTCATTTGATAAAAGTTAAGCATATTATACTTTCGGGGGAAGAAAAATATTGCACACATTCAACTTTTACATAATTTAAATACCATTTAGTGACTGTTTAAAAACGAAAGCATCTGTAAGATTTTTTTAAACAACCTCTATTAAAGTAATGATAGATATACAGACTAATTGTATAATTGGTAACATATAATGTCAAGTAAGCTCGTCAAACTCCGCCTTGAGTTGTGGTAATATTTTAAATATTGCATCCATTCCATAGCCTTTATATGTCAAAAAACGAAGTATTTTAGGCTGAACTTCATGCCAGGTTTTTCCTCGCCATTGTCTCATTTTTTTGCGAGCGACTTGAATGGCTTGTTCTCTCTCATCTTCCTCATCTATCGAAGCTAATACGTTATCAATAATCTCTGTAGATATCCCTTTTTCTCTTAGCTCTGCACGTAATGCGTACTTCCCTTTAGGTTTAAGAAGCTGGCGATTGGCTACCCACTTTTGTGCAAAGAGAGCATCGTCGAGATATCCCTTTTCTAGTAATCGCCTAATAATTTCCTCGAAATATTCAGCAGAAACCTCTTTACGTTTCAAGTATTCTTTAACTTCTAAAATAGAGCGTGGGCGATAGGAGATAAAATTAAGCGCATTAGCATAGCCCTGGTGTATCTCACCTTCAGTATCGAGTTCCTGTAATATGCTAGGGTCGATTTCTTTACCTGCAAGAAGTCGATATCGAACTAAGATATCTTCGTGTACGATAATCTCTTCTTGATTTGAAAGTACAAGAAGAAAATAACTGTTATTTTGTTGAACTACCTTAACTATGGTGATCGCTTCCATCTATGTAGCTCCTTTAACTCTTTTAACTGAAATTCATATAAGAAGAAAAAGCCCCTAATTTCTCAGGAGCTTCCTTCGTTTGTTTACTCGTTTTCAAAATTTTCTTCGTCATCTAGATCGGCACCTGGAAGTACATCTACTTCTCCGCCTGCCTTTAGACTGAAATGATCACGTACTTTTTTCTCAATTTCGTTCATAAGCTCACGATTTTGTTTGAAGTAGTCCTTAACATTTTCGCGGCCCTGACCTAGACGTAAGTCACCATAAGAATACCATGCTCCACTCTTTTTCACGATGTTCAGATCCGCGGCAATGTCAAGTAAGCTTCCTTCTTTAGAGATCCCTTCACCGAACATAATATCTACATCTGCTTGTCTGAACGGTGGGGCAACCTTATTTTTCACTACTTTAATCTTGGTACGGTTACCAACTACTTCGTCTCCCTGCTTGATCTGCTCGGCGCGACGTACTTCGAGTCGGATCGAGGAATAGAATTTGAGAGCTCTTCCTCCAGGAGTTGTTTCTGGATTACCGTAAACTATGCCCACCTTTTCACGAAGCTGGTTAATAAAAATCGTAATTGTTTTACTCTTATTGATATACCCTGATAGTTTACGTAATGCTTGTGACATCAAGCGAGCTTGAAGTCCTACGTGCGTATCACCCATCTCGCCTTCAATCTCTGCTTTAGGTACAAGTGCTGCAACTGAGTCGATAACAACAATATCTACAGCACCACTACTGACTAGTGCATCGGCAATTTCTAAGCCTTGCTCACCAGTATCAGGTTGAGAGATGAGTAGCTCGTCGATATTGACACCTAGTTTTTCTGCATAAACTGGATCGAGTGCATGCTCCGCATCAATAAAGGCAGCAGTTCCGCCTACGGCCTGAACCTCTGCAATTGCATGAAGTGCAACTGTTGTTTTACCTGAGGATTCTGGTCCGTATATCTCTATGATTCTACCTCTAGGAAAACCTCCAATACCAAGTGCCACATCGAGTGCAATTGATCCACTCGTAACAACAGAGACTTGTGTTGTTGCTGCAGCCTCACCCAATCTCATAATCGAGCCTTTACCAAATTGTTTTTCAATTTTGCTAAGCGCTTTCTCTAGCGCTGCTTGACGATCCGACACACCGATCTCCCCTTTAATCGAATTATTTAGCGATTTCAGCCGCTCCTTAATTAACTAACACTATCATACCTGTTTCTTTTTGTAGATTCAAGAGGAAAATCGAACATTCATTCGCATTTTTTATTAGAGCAAAAAATAAAACATTGGTTTTGGTGGTTACAATGAAATTGGGCTTGACTCCACAAGTTCAGATTTTCATCAAACTATTTTGCTGGTAATACATAATCTTAGTAATTTTACTAAAGATAGAAAATTACTGTTTTACTTATCGTCCGCGTGGTTTGGCAGGTTCTACGTTCACACGTATTCCGAGTATACGACCATGACGTAATGCTTCATAGAGGAAGGGAGCGACATTTTCAGGTACTTCAACAAAGGTAAAACGATCAAATATGTCGATCTTTCCAATCGCCGAGCTAGCGATGCCTACTATACCTGCAAGTTCATCTGCCAAAGCTTTTGGTGCAAGGTTAACATTCTTACCCACATTAATAAAAAATCTAACCATTCCTTTTTGTGCACCAGTTTCACCAAAATCATAGATTTCTTCTTCGTCATCGATAATTTGATCTTTTAGCGCTGCATATGTGGCTGCCTGTACGATTTCTTCAAGGTCGTATTGCTCTTTTAGTCCATCAATAACCTCTTTGATCAATGGATGTGTTTGACCTGATTCAATAATCTCGATGAGTTCCTGTTTGAAATGTTCTGCTCTACGTATATTTGCTTCCTCAATTGAGGGTAGGTTTTTGGAAATGAGATGTGCTTTGATCATCTTTTCGATAACACGAAGCTGCTTCATCTCACGTGGTGTTACCAAAGTGAGTGCAATTCCCTTTTTACCTGCACGGCCTGTACGACCAATACGATGTACATAGGACTCTGGGTCTTGAGGGATATCATAATTGATCACATGAGAAACATTGCTGACATCGATACCACGGGCAGCTACATCCGTTGCAATTAAAAATTCGATACGGTTATTACGGAAATCACTCATCACCTTATCACGCTGCGCTTGACTTAAATCTCCATGCAGTCCATCTGCTAGGTATCCACGCGCTTGAAGTGATTCAGCGAGCTCATCAACACCTTTTTTGGTGCGACAGAAAATGATTCCAAGCTCCACCTCTTCACCATCTAGAATACGGCATAGACTATCGATTTTGTTGCGATCGAATACTTTATAGTAAACCTGTTCGATCAATGGCGCGGTTACATCTTCACGATTCACGCGAATGATTTCTGGTTGCTTCATATAGCGATTTGTTAATGAACGAATCTCAGGAGGCATCGTTGCAGAGAAGAGTAAAGATTGGCGCTCTGTTGGCACCGTTTTTAAGATGGCTTCAATATCATCGATAAAGCCCATATCAAGCATTTCATCTGCTTCATCTAGAACAATCGTTTTTACTTCATGCAGTTGCAAAGTATTACGACTCAAATGATCCAAAATACGTCCAGGTGTACCGATCACGATCTGAACTCCTTGTTTGAGTGCACGAATTTGATGACCGATTAATTGCCCACCGTAAATAGGTAATGTTTTGATTCGTTTATATTTGGCAATTTTACGGATCTCTCCCGATACTTGGATCGCTAATTCTCGGGTCGGTGTTAGTACAAGTGCTTGTACTACGGGTTTGGTGCTCACCTTCTCCGCAAGTGGAATACCAAAAGCGGCTGTTTTACCCGTACCTGTTTGTGCTTGCCCGATCACATCTACCCCTTCTAATATTTTGGGGATACATGAGGATTGAATGGGTGATGGCTCCTCGAAGCCCATTTCATTAATAGCTCTGATGATATTTTTATCGACTCCAAATGTAGTAAAAGAACTCATGTTATTCACCTTTCTACTTTTTAAACCATTATTTTTATTCGCTTCCATAGTTGAAATAATGCCGTCTTTGCTGCATTTGTTTGAATCCCAGTTCGTGTTCCTGCTAAGTTTAACTCGATAACCTCTGTCATATGTTGATTGGAAATACCAATATAAACGAGACCAACGGGTTTTCCCTCAACCGAATCAGGTCCTGCTACTCCCGTAACAGACAATCCCCAATCAGTGTCTAATATCTGACGCACCTTTATCGCTAGCTGTTCGGCGACCTCAGCGCTCACCGCACCGTACTGATCGAGTAGTTCAGGCTGTATATGTAACAGCTTTTCTTTGGCAAAATTCGAATAGCAGATAATACCGCCTTTATAAAAACGTGAGACACCTTCATGCTCCGTTATTTTCTTACTAATCAAACCTCCTGTACAGCTTTCTGCACAGGCGAGGCTCATATTTTTATTTTTCAAGGTTTGTAATACAACCTCTTCTAAACTGATCTGATCACCTTCGCCGTATATAAAATGACCTAGGCGAGCTTCAATCTCTTTGATCAATGGTTCGAGTTTCGCTTCTGCTTCTTCCTGTGAGCTGGCCTTACTTGTAATTCGCAAACTCACTTCAGCCAATTTTGCATATGGCGCAATCGTTGGATCACTCTGTTGCTCGATTAGATCCTCTAATTCTGTTACTAATGCCGACTCCCCAATACCACAAAAACGTAAAACGCGAGAATAAAGCATAGACTGTGAGAAATTCTGCTCTCGCAAGTACGGAGTCACATAGTTATCGAACATTGGATTCAATTCTTTGGGAGGACCAGGGAGGAGGATATAGGTTTTACTAGCTACATGATAGATCATGCCTAGTGCCATTCCATGATCATTGGGTAAAATATGTGAGCCCTCTAGTACATAGGCTTGGCGCATATTATTAGGTGGCATCTTGATTTGTCGAGTGGCAAAGAAAGCTTCAATTTTCTGCATACCTTTTTCATCTAAAATCAGCTTAGTACTCAAAAGATCAGCAATTGTTTCTTTCGTAAGGTCATCCTGTGTAGGACCTAGTCCACCCGTCAGGACGATCAAATCGGAGCGCTCATTTGCCTTTTGGAGGACAGATTGAAGCCGCGCTCGATTGTCTCCTACAACGGTATGATAATACACATCAATGCCTTGTTCATTTAGCTTACGCGACAGAAATTGAGCATTCGTATTCGCTATCTGACCCATTAAGAGTTCTGTACCAACAGCGATAATCTCAGCCTTCAAATATTACACCACCGTTCATAATGGGTGTGATTATTTATGTCAATGAGATTGACCAATAACATGTTGATTCTTAACAAAATAATCAACACCTGAAAATATCGTAATAATTACTGCAGCCCAGATTGCAATTTGGTCAAAAGGAATACCAAAATAGGCAAACGGGAAATTATTGATCATCAAGGCAACAACTGCAATAATTTGCAGAATTGTTTTCAGCTTACCCCAAGGTCCAGCCGCCAGGACTAGTCCCTCAGCTGCAGCTATCATACGTAAGCCAGATACAGCAAATTCACGGCTTATGATCACGATCACGATCCATGAATCAACCCTACCAAGCTCAACAAGTGCGATTAATGCTGCTGAAACCAATAGTTTATCTGCTAATGGATCTAAAAGCTTACCAAGATTGGTAATCATTTTTTTCTTGCGAGCGATATAGCCATCTAGACTATCTGTACTCGCTGCAATAATAAAGATCAGTGCGGCAATAATCTCATTATATGTGATCACAAAATTACCGATCTTTAGAAATCCAATCCATTTGGTCAAGAGAAAAAACATAAATACAGGAATAAGAAAGATTCTCGCCATAGTTATCTGATTTGGAAGATTCAAGAGCCAACAGCCTCCCCAGATAGATCATAGTCGTAAGAATGTGTTACACGTACAGAAACAATCTCGCCGATGGCACCATGATAATTGGAAACATAGATCTCTCCATCAATCTCTGGAGCATCATAAGCAGTTCTACCTATAAATATATCATTTCTGCCATCATATTTCTCAATTAATACTGGAATCGTTCTCCCGACAAGGCGACTATTGCGGATATTCGTAATCTCTCGTTGAACCTCCATCAATTGATTTGCTCTTCGTTCCTTCACCTCATCAGGCACTTGATCAGCAATACGAGCTGCTGGTGTCCCTTCCTCCTGGGAATATGTGAATACCCCAAGGCGATCGAATTGAATCTCTTTTACAAACTCGATAAGACGCTCGAATTCATCTTCTGTCTCACCTGGAAAACCTACAATAATTGAGGTGCGTAGAGCTAAATCCGGGATTTCAGCTCGGATCTGAGCGACCAAACGGCGGATATCGGTCTGACGACCAGGTCTTCTCATTCGTCTTAAAATCGCATCCTCACTATGCTGCAGCGGCATATCGATATAGGGAACGACTTTACTATTACCTGCCATCGCTTCAAGGAGTTGTTCATTAAAGGCGCCTGGGTAAATATAATGAAGACGGATCCACTCGATTCCGTTAACCTGCTGTAAAGCATCGAGTAGCTTTGGTAGACTTGGTTCACCATATAAATCAAATCCGTAATTGGTTAGATCCTGAGCGATTAAACAAATCTCTTTAATTCCTTCTTGACCGAGCTGAGTCGCTTCTTTGACAATTGATTCAACACTACGTGAACGAAGACTACCACGAAGTGTAGGAATAATACAGAAGGTACAATCATTATCACAGCCTTCTGCGATCTTGACAAATACAGTAGCCTTGTCTTGATCCCCTTTACGTCTTGTTACGTTTTCATATGAAAAGACGGGATTCCCTACATAGATCGGCTGCTTTCCTGCCAGTGATTCATCGATGATTTGCGTGATCTTATCAAAGTCACCTGTACCTACTAATCCATCAATTTCAGGCATTTCATTAACTAATACTTCTTTATATCTTTGTGTTAAACAGCCTGCTACGATTAATGATTTGAGCTCTCCATGCTCCTTTAAATTAGCTACCTCCAGGATCGTATCAATTGATTCCTCTTTGGCAGCATCGATAAATCCACATGTATTGACGATTACAACCGTTGCCTCGTTTGGACTTTCTACGAGCTGATACCCACGTTTATCAATTAAATCCGACATAATTTCGGAGTCAACAAGATTTTTTTCACAACCGAGCGTGATGATCGCTACCTTCTCTGACATATGCCCCTCCAAGAATGAAATTCCTACTAAACAATATAAACATTTTTTAATCCTACTGTCAAAGAACAAAATCGAAAATAGCCTAAAACTAAAAATAGACCTACAATGAAGTAGGTCTATGCTTTGTTAATCCCCTAATAATGGTATCAAAGTAATATCTATGCGTTCGCCATCATTCATTTCACTCGTATCTATCAGTTGACCATTGATCTCTACCTTCATCGCTTTTGTATGACCTAAGCGAATATATACGTTAGAAAGTCCAGTCAAATCAAACGACTCTTCCTGTCCGAGCTCCAGTGTTGTTTCTTTAATGATGCCCTTATCCTTTCCCTTCTGAACGCGGTACCAGCATCTACCTCCCTCCGCCTTCATCGTTAACTCTAACTCTTTCACATTAGCGATCGTATAATAGTATGCATTATCAATTTTTTCAACGAAAGTCAGTGTAGGTTGAGGTAGTTCTGGCTCCTTATGCTCTTCTGAAGGAGTAATTGGAGTAATATCCACTTGAGCTGGAGTCTTACTATTAATATTATCAATTACATCGACTGAGTTTTGTTTATTTTTCGTTTGCTCTTTTGGTGGGAAATTTTGCACTGCAAAATAATAAACAATTGATAATATCAGGACCACAAAAGCGATCATTAAAAAAGTGCTTATCCATTTACCAATCATCGAAGGACCTGGGATTTTATTTCTTCGGCGTGGAACAACCTCTAATAGATCCTTATTGGCAGTGGGGAGAATTCCTTCATATTGCTTTAATAGTTGATCGGTATTTAAATTGAGTGTGTCAGAGATATTGCGAATAAAAGCACGAGTATAGAACGGTCCAGGCAAGAGATGGAATTTTTCATTTTCAATTGCCTCAATATACCGTTTTTGTATCTTGGTTATATCCTGCAGTTCATCTAATGATAGCCCGCGATCCTCTCTGGCTGTTTTTAATAAACGCCCGAGATCATTCGACATAATCCCACCGCCTTATATTTCACCTATCTTTATAAACCATTTAATTGATCAAGGATCTTAACTAATATCAAATGAATTGAAACCCGATGTAATTATATCATAACTGATCTCTTCATCGGGATGATTCCGAATTTCAATAATGCAATCAAAATCCTCCCAACGGTATTCTGTTTCACGAATAAAGATATCGGGATGCTCAATTACTTTCGTATAATTTGAGCGTAAAATATCACGAATTAACAGTTGATGCTCCTCATTGGATCGCAAGCAGGTCACTACTGCATCGATGATATAAATATGCTCTGAGCTAATTTCATCCTCTGCTAACGTTAAACGAACCGTCTGTCTAAGTAAGGTAGAGGATAGCAGATTCCAACGTTTGTTAGCATTGACGCTAGCAGCAACTATAGCCTCTGTCTTGCCAACACGTGGCATTCCGCGAACACCAATCAACTGATGCCCATCTCGCTTAAAAATTTCACCTAAAAAATCTACTAAAAGTCCTAAATCTTCGCGACAAAATAGAAATGTCTTATAATTATCCAGGTCTCGACTAATATTACGCCCATGACGAATCACTAACCGATCCATCAAGGTGGGCTCTCGTAAAGCAGTTATAGTTATATTATCAATTTGAGCGAGCAACTGAGACATGAGCTTGATCTGTTGATCATTATCAGATTGTAACAACAGCGCTCTCCGCTTGTTTTCCACACCGTTGATTGTAATAATATTAATCGAAAGCATACCTAACGTTGAAGAAATATCTCCAAGTAAACCAGGGCGATTTTTATGGATCTGATATTCTAAATACCATTCTTTCATAGCATCGACCTCTTACTACTTGTAAAATTTTCTCATCTTTAATAATACTACATACCACCGACAAAATCCTTCAAACTTAAAACTATTCCAAACTATTTTTTGAAAAATTGAACTATAGTACTTAATTACTAAACAATAATATTAATATATTCACATAATCTACAAATAATATTAATTACAATTTCAAAATTATTTCCAGTATATTTCAAAAAACCTTCTTGCTTCATCAAGCAAGAAGGTTTTTTTAATTCATTAATGTTTGACCAATTTCACCATCATATCAGCAAGTGCCTTTTGTTCCTGGGAAGAACCTACTTTCCATAATTCTTGCAGTACCCTTTGCTCTCGATTTTGTGGATTCACATCTTCCGCGAGGTAGCTTCCAATTTGAAAGGCCATATCCTCAATCGTAGTCTCACTTAATCCAGCAGACTCTGCCTGCTGTACGCGCTCATTTAAAAATGACTTCCATTGTTCAAAATTTTCTAGAACGGTCATTTATTTCCCTCCTCGATTTTTATTTCCCGTCTAAAAATAATATGAACCTATGAGCCAAATAATATTCTCATTTCCATCCACCATTTATATTTAGAATTTGTCCTGTTATATAAGCGCTATGTTCACCTGTTAAATGCTCTACTAGAGCTGCAATTTCCTCTGGTCTACCTAACCTACCTACTGGTATCTGCTCCTCAAGTGCTGTTACTTCCTCTGCGCTAAATTGATCACTAATCATGCTCGTGGCAAATGCACCTGGTGCGATCGCATTTACTGTAATACCTGATGGCGCGAGTTCTTTTGCTAGGGCTTTAGTGAATGCTTGAACAGCACCCTTGGCAGCAGAGTACGCAACTTCACATGACGCTCCCATTTCTCCCCAGATAGAGGAAATCAAGATGATCCTGCCAAAACGTTGAGACACCATAGATGGTAGGAGGTACTTAGTAATCATAAATGCACTGCGCATATGTACTTGAAATAAATGATCCCACTCCCACAATTCTGTATCCACGAGCATTTTATAGAGAGAATGCCCACTACTGTGAATATAAAAGTCGATGTGCTCGAGATAATGCTGATAATGCTGTAATGCCTTTTCATTCAGTTCTGCAAAATCATATACCCATATTTCAGCTGTAGCACCTGATTCCGTGATTTGTTTATATAGCGATTGCAGCCTATGTTCATTTCTTCCTTGAATGACAATGTGGTTACCATGCTTGGCTAAGCGTAGCGCTATCGCTCCACCAATTCCTCCCGATGCACCTGTAACCAATATTCGTTTTCCCAAGCCGATTCCCCCTCCAAATCAATCATTACTACTAGCTTATCTGTTCTCTATCTACAAAACAATATTTCTTACATATCTGAATCTACCCAATGATCGGGACTAGCTCTAACCTCCTCTGAATCAAGTGGGTCCACTCGACCACAATCGGGATGCATACAAAGCATACTAGACAATTGCTGATCTTCAATCATCATGCCATTATGATTGCCACACTGAGGACAAGACCACATCTCATATTTCTCCTTCCTAAATGTACTTTACTATACTACTAGTATGGTTAATCGCTGAAGTTTTACTGTATAATGGTAATAAAAAAGGAGGGAAAATGATGGCTAGAGTAGATTTATTTGTTTTGCAGGTCGAGCGTCAAAAAGAAGGAGAGCCGAATGTCGTTTTTGTGATGGTGCCACCTCAATTAAGTAGTGATTTTGATGCACTTCACAAAAAGCTTGAGAATTCCGTGCTCAACGAACTTACATATCTCCCTAAATGGGGGAAAATATCTCGGACATTACATATAGAAGGTGCTAGTAGTATTAATATGCTATCCGATGATGTACAACCGATTTCCTTCTCTGATTGGGCGAACATCATCTTAAGTCAATTGAATCAGCATATGCAAGATGAAGAAGAGGAGCTTTCTAGCAAGTTAGAGGATGAACTGATTTTCTTTATTGGTGAATTTACATTACTTCGTGATGGATCCATTTAAAGACAAAAACAGAGCGAATGCCTAAACGATCGGCAAAGCTCTGTTTTTTCTTTACTTACAATATAAATCTGTCGACCTTATTTGTTACCTCTTCCCTGACTCGAAAGGCTCACCTACAGCCTTAGGTGCTTGTGATGACTTCGAGAATATTATGAGAGCGATCAAAGTCACGACAAATGGAAAGGTTTTTAGGAATACAGGCGGTATAATGGTTAACGCAGGAATTACTTGCGATACGTTGGCTACCGTTGTGGCAAAGCCGAAAAATAATGTAGCTGCCAAAACTCCATATGGTCTCCATTGTCCGAAGATGAGTGACGCGAGTGCTAGGAAGCCCAGCCCGCCAACGCTTCCAGTAAATTCATTGGCAAAGGTCACGATCATAATCGATCCCCCTAGTCCAGCGAAAGCACCTGAAATCATCACTCCGATATAACGCATACGTCTGACACTAATTCCCGCCGCTTCTGCCGCATGTGGGTTTTCACCGCATGCTCTTAGGCGTAATCCAAATGCCGTTCGATATAATACCAGTGCGCTGAACACGAGTATGACAATGATCAAAAATGTAGTTGGATACGTCTTCTTAAATAACATACCTATAATTGGAATATCGGATAGATACGGAACCTCATATGACGTAAATCCTGTCGTTATGCGAATATGACCACTTCCGGTAATATTACGCGCTAAAAAAACAGTCAATGCACCCGCAAGCATGTTGATCGCGGTACCACTGATGACTTGATTCGCACTAAGGTTAATACTCGCAAATGCATGTAAGAGTGAAAAAATGATACCAAATACAACAGCTGCTAATAAGCCTAACCATACAGCACCTATACTTTCTGGCCATATTTCCTGTAATTTAAAAATTGTGAACGCTCCTGCAAATGAGCCGACTACCATCAGACCTTCTAGACCGATGTTGACTACACCGCTTCGTTCACTAAATAATCCCCCGAGTGCTGTAATGAGAAGCGGAATGGTAAAGGCAATCGCATATGGAAATATTTGCTGAATTACTATCCACATGTTATGATTCCACCTTCTTTCCACGTTCAGGATCATTTAGCTTATCTGCTCGATTTTTCGTAAAACGGCGAATGAGTCGCTCAATCATAATGCTGGTAGCCGCAAAATAAATAACAATCGCAATGATCGAATCTGCAATTTCCGGCGGAATATCCGTCATCGCATTCATGAACCCTCGACCTGAATATAAGATTCCGAAGAAAACCGCAGACAAAAGAACTCCGATTGGAGCATTGGCCCCTAGTAATGCCACAGCGATGCCGTCAAATCCTTGGCTCGGCAAAATTCCAATTTGGATACTGTTGGCATTTCCTGCATATTGCGCCACACCCGCAAGCCCTGCAAGCCCACCTGCAATGAGCATCGACGTAATAATGCCGCGATTCACGGAAATCCCCGCATACTCAGCTGCATGTCGATTAAAGCCTACTGCTTTTAATTCATAGCCAAGTGTTGTTCTATTAATAATAAATCCAATAATAATGACAGCTACAATAGCAATAAATATCCCTAGATTTATGTAAGAACCACCGAATAAATCAGATAAAAAAGAGGATCTTAGTGTAGAGGCATCTGGAAGACGTCTTGACTCTGTTTCCAAAAACTCACCTTTAAAATACATCGGTACCAAATAATAAATCGTCCAGAACGCAATCCAGTTCATCATGATCGTCGAAACGACTTCATGCACGTTAAACTTCGCCTTCAAAATCCCTGGTAGGAGTGCCCATAGTGCTCCACCTAGGAATCCTGCAAGAACCATAACTGGCACTAAAATCACAGAAGGTATATCCAAGGTTAGCCCTATTGCAGTCGCGAAAAAGCCACCCATTAACATTTGCCCAGCAGCACCGATATTAAATAATCCTGTGCGGAAGGCAAATGCCACAGATAGACCTGTGAAAATCAACGGCGTTGAAGTAGCTAACGTATTACCGATCCGCTCGATGTTTTTTAATCCACCTTGCATGAGATAAGTAAATCCAGCGAGCGGATTATGCCCAGTGATGAGCATGAGGATCGCTCCTGCCATTAAACCGAAAATGACAGCAATTAAAGAAATGGCTACATTTTTCATTTGCTTCCCTCCATCTCTTTAACGCCCGCCATCATTAAACCGATCTTTCTCTCCGTTGCTTCAGAAGCATTGAGAGTGCCCACGATTTCACCATTATTAACAACGGCAATACGGTCGGATAAGTTCATAATTTCACTTAGCTCCAGTGAAACGAGTAAAACAGCTTGTCCTTTATCACGATGCTCGACCAATCGTTTATGAATGTATTCAATCGAACCGACATCGAGTCCTCGTGTCGGTTGCACTGCAATTAACAAAGACGGATCTAACTCGATTTCACGACCAACAATGACCTTTTGCTGATTTCCTCCCGATAATGACCGAGCGGTAGCTACTGCCCCTTGTCCTGAGCGGACATCAAAGCTTTGGATAATTTTCTCTGCATACTTACGAATATTAGGACGATTTAAAAGTCCTTTATTGGAGAATGGTTTACGATTATAGACCTCAAGAATGATATTATCTTCGAGAGAATAATCTAAAACGAGTCCACGTTTTTGACGGTCTTCTGGAATATGTCCGACACCTTTTTCGATGCGTTTACGAATCGAAAATTTAGTGATATTTTCACCTTTAAAATGGATCTCGCCAGCTTCAGCTTTACTTAGACCCGTAATCGCTTCCACAAGCTCCTTTTGTCCGTTACCGTCAACTCCAGCAATACCGACGATCTCGCCAGCTCGTACTTCTAAAGAGAAATTTTTCAGACCCATGAGCTTGCGACTACTGCGTACTGATAGATTATTAATGTTTAATACGACATCACCCGGTACACTCGGAGACTTTTCCACCTCAAATGACACATGTCGTCCAACCATCATTTCAGCCATCTCTTCTTCGCTCGTAGTAGAGACTTCGACTACTCCAATTGTTTTTCCACGTCGAATGACCGTGCAACGATCGGCAACTGCTTTGATTTCTTTTAATTTGTGTGTAATAAGGATGATAGATTTCCCTTCCGAGATAAGGTTTCTCATGATTTTCATCAGTTCTTCAATCTCTTGGGGCGTCAATACCGCGGTTGGTTCGTCAAATATGAGCACTTCCGCATTGCGATATAGCATTTTTAAGATTTCGACCCGTTGCTGCATGCCGACAGATATGTCCTCAATTTTGGCATATGGATCGACATTTAATCCATAACGCTTGGATAAATTTTCGATTCGTTCTGCAGCTTGATTGATTTCAAGGAGTCCCATTTTCGATTCTTCAGAACCGAGAATGATATTTTCGGTCACAGTGAATATATCGACGAGCTTAAAATGCTGATGAACCATTCCAATTCCGAGATCATAAGCAATATTTGGATTTGAAATTTTGGTCTCTTTACCATGGATTTTAATGATACCCTGATCCGGCTGGTACATTCCAAATAAAATGCTCATTAATGTTGATTTCCCTGCACCATTTTCACCGAGAAGAGCATGGATTTCCCCTTTTCGTAGTTCCAATGAAATATTATCATTTGCTACAACACCAGGAAACTCTTTGCGAATATTGAGCATTTCTACTACATTTTCCATAGACTTTTCCCCTTTTCAGAAAAGTAGGTTGTGTGTGTACAAAAAAAGACGGTATTGCCGTCTCTTTTTGTACTTTATTATGTCAAATCTGTTACAAAAAACTTACTTAATTAGATTCCCTTGTTCTCCAGAAACTTTAACATCCCCTGATTTAAGCTTTGCATATACATCAGCAACTTTCTTTTGAGTATCGTCGCTTAAGTTCGGGTTCTTAGCAGGAATACCTACACCGTCATTTTTAGCATCGAAAGTTAAGATTTGACCACCAGGGAATTTTCCATCCAATTCCGCTTTAACCATATCAAATGTTGCAACATCAATATTTTTAGTAGCAGAAGTTAAGATAATAGACTTATCGCCTTCATAAACTCCGTCTGCATATTGGTCAACGTCTACACCAACGATCCATACGTTTTCACCTTTTTTAGCACGGTCTTTAGCTTCTGTAATTGCACCTACACCCACACCACCTGCTGCAGCGTGGATTGCTTTTACACCACGATCAAACATTTGAGCAGCAATTTGTTGTCCTGCTGCAGAATCATAGAATGTTCCCTGATAAACAACGTTTTCAGCTTTTATTGAAACATTTGTACTAAAGTTATCGTTCGCATATTGAAGACCTTGTTGGAAGCCCCAGTTGAACTTTTGCACTGGAGGAATTTCCATTCCACCAATAAAGCCAGCTTCACCATCTTTTATTTCTAATGCTGTAGCAACCCCTGCCAAGAAGCCAGACTCATGCTCCGCAAAGAAAATCGATACAGTGTTCTCTTTAACTACTGGATCAAAAGAATCTTCAGGGTGTGGACTTCCATCAATAAGTACGAACTTGGCATCTTTATATTTGTCTTGTGCAGCGAAAATTGCAGTTTCAAATTTGAAACCAGGTGTTACGATAAACTTGTATCCTGCATCGTATAAGTTACCGATTTCCTTCAAATAGTCTGCTTCTGTTTCACCAGCAGGCTTAAGATATTTCTTAGTAATTCCTAGATCTTTTTCCGCAAGTAAAATACCTTCCCAAGTACCTTGGTTAAAGGATTTGTCATCAATGGTACCAGAGTCCGTTACCATACCTACTTTTAAATCTACTTTTTTGCCTTCACCTTGCTTATCACTCGACCCACAACCAACTAAGAAGATGGATGTGATAAGCATAAGAGCAGTTAAAACAGAAATCCACTTTTTCATCATTTTTACCCCCGTATGTTTTATTTTAGAAAAGGACATTTTTCGATACCAAATTTATGTAATCGTCCCCTTCAATTTGATATTATCATATGTTTGCTATAGATAAAAGACCAAGGGATATATTACGAAATATGAGAATTTTCTTGCCTTGTGACATAGACCTCTCTAGGCTTGCTGCCTTCATATGGACCTACGATTCCTTTTTGCTCCATCATGTCTATTAATCGCGCAGCTCGTGCATAGCCTACACGAAGTCTACGTTGTAATAATGAGACTGAGGCTGTTTGCGTCTCTGTAATCAGCTGTACCGCTCGATCATAGAGGTCATCCTCCATCTCCAATCCATTGGACTCAGGGATTTCCTCTGGAATCATTTCTTCTACATATTGTGCTTCTTGCTGACTCTTAATCGCTAGAACGAGACTCTCGATTTCGTGATCACCAACAAAGCAGCCTTGGATACGAGTTACCTTGGATGAGCCCATTGGCAAATAAAGCATATCTCCCTTACCTAGTAGCTTCTCAGCACCTGCCATATCGAGAATCGTACGTGAGTCGATTTGCGAGGAAACACCAAAAGCAATTCTCGACGGGATATTTGCCTTGATTACCCCTGTAATTACATCGACTGAAGGGCGCTGTGTTGCTAGAATCAGATGAATTCCACAAGCACGTGCTTTTTGAGCTAATCTAGTAATTGAGTCCTCTACATCACTAGATGCTACCATCATAAGATCTGCAAGCTCATCTACAATTACTACGATATAAGGTAGGGGTAGCTGGATATTTTCAGTAGTATTTTGCGAGAGTAAAATTTGATTATACCGCTCGATATCACGCGCGCCAACTTGCGCAAATACTTCGTATCTTCGCTCCATCTCCGCCACCACTTTCCGTAGTGCTAACGAGGCTTTGCGCGGGTCTGTTACGACTGGTGTTAGGAGATGTGGAATCCCATTATAGATGTTTAACTCTACCATTTTCGGATCAACGAGCATCAGCTTTACTTCATGTGGTCGCGCCTTATACAGTACGCTTGCGATAATTGAATTGATGCATACACTCTTACCACTACCAGTTGCACCTGCCACCAAAAGGTGAGGCATCTTGGTCAAATCTGCAACGATAGGTTCCCCTGATATATCACGACCTAATGCAACGGAAAGCTTAGACGGATTTTCGTGAAAATGAGAGCTTTCCAATACTTCTCTAAGAGAGACCATAGACACCTGCTCATTTGGTACCTCGATTCCGATCGCTGCTTTGCCTGGGATCGGCGCCTCCATGCGAATATCCTTGGCTGCGAGTGCAAGAGCAAGATCGTCTGTTAAGCTCACGATCCGACTAACCTTGACACCGACGTCAGGTTGGATTTCATAACGTGTCACCGCTGGTCCACGATGGACATCTACAACACGAGCATTTACACCAAAGCTTTTCAAGGTTTGCTCTAGCTTTTGAACATTATTCGTAATATCACGATTATCACGAGCTGAGCTTTTCTTTGGACGATTCAAAATCGCATAGGATGGTAGCTTATATTGTGAATGAGGTAAGTCTATCTCTGTTTGTGGTGTAATTGGCTCCTTCGTCTCCCCTACAGGTTCAAGCTCTTCTTCAGTAAATAGCGTTATTTGCTCTGATTTTTGTTGCTCTTGATGATGAACAAAATCATGAATAAGTGGCATATAATTATGCTCTGGAGTTACTTTTTGGGGGCCCTGGGCAACTGTAAATGCTTGCTCTTCGTCGTCTTCTTCTTCGTGAACATTGTTGTCCAGTTGATTATGAGCCCTCAAATTATTACGGAGCTTGATGTGCGCAAGTAACCTCTGTATGTATTGTGTGCTCCTGTGTTTTATAAATTGGTATCCTCGGCTGATTGCATTAAAGCCTTTTTCTAATGTAAACCCAGTCAAAAACATAATGGCAACTAATAGAAGAAAGCCTGAAAAGAGCAATGTTCCATAGTAACCAAAGAGATAGTATAGAATCATAAAGAAGATGGCGCCTACAAGTCCACCACCTATATCTTGGTTGGGCCCATCGATCTCTAATTGAATCCTTTGAAACGTTTTATTGATGATATTTGTCTCGAACTCACCATCACTGCTGAGTTCACTATAGAGTCCTACATGTGTATAAATTAAAATCGCCAGTATCATAAAAAATATTCCCCAGCCCCGTATTGACCACACCTTTGGCCACTGGCGCTTTACCATTACAAATACGCCAACGCCAATCATAATCGGAGGAATCAGAAACTCCCAATTACCTGCAATAAATCGGAGCATTAAACGCAGTGATCGACCTACAGCTCCCCATGTTCCCGTAAGAGCTACAATTGAGAAAATAATGATTGCCAATCCATATAACTCAAATCTTGCTTCTGCAATCCATCTGCTTTTTTTACGTTTTTTCCGTGCCATCTACTCACCGCCTTAGTAACCCACCTATTGCTTGTCCTATTTTACTCCTGACAATTATATCATAAAAGAAGGCGGTGTTATAGCGTTTTCACGCCTAGCGAAGGTACGTAATTGATAATTGATCCAGGTGCAATAGTCGGGTCAGTATAGTCAAATGGATTTGGACTAATGAGACGAATAATTCTCGCTTCTGTTGATGAAATTTGCTCTACCAACATCGTCAGATGTCCAACAGCTATTTCTGTATATACTTTGTTCTCTAAGGCTGTAAATCCATCCCATACGAGCTCTGGAGGTACAATCGTTGAAAAGATCATTGGATGTGCTCAGTCCCCTCTGTTTTTTCCTTTTGTTGCTTTCTTCTTTCTTCGATACGACGATTCAACTCACTCATCGCTTGCCCTAAGCCACCAATTTCATCGATAATCCCATAGTTTACAGCATCAATACCTATGACATTCGTGCCGATATCTCTCGTTAATTCACCGGTTTTAAACATCAATTCCTTGATTTTCGTTTCACTCGCTGTGGAGTGCTTAACAATAAAACTAATGATACGCTCTTGCATTTTATCCATATATTCAAACGTTTGTGGTACACCAATCACAAGACCTGTTAAACGAATCGGATGAATCGTCATCGTGGCAGTTTCTGCAATAAAGCTATAGTCTGCCGCAACAGCAATCGGTACACCAATTGAATGCCCTCCACCTAGAACGATAGCTACAGTTGGTTTAGAGAGTGAGGCGATCATTTCGGCGATTGCAAGACCTGCCTCCACATCACCACCAACTGTATTTAATACGACCAGCACTCCTTCAACTCGCGGATTTTGTTCTGCTGCTACGAGCTGTGGAATGAGATGCTCATACTTGGTAGTCTTATTCTGCGGTGGCAGCTGTACATGCCCCTCAACCTGACCAATAATCGTTAAACAGTAAATATTGGATTCTAGTTGAGGTATATTCGTTTGCCCTAGTTGGCGGATTGCTTCAGCCGGGGTGTTTTTAATTTCAGGAACAAAGGGCTTGATTGGCTCCGGATTGGGTGGAGTTTGCTCGTTCATGTCTACCTTATTTTGCTGATTAAATATATTGTTCATCCTCCTGTTCCAGCAACATATACTACTTAATCTCCTACTATTATTCGAGATAAGCCTTAGATAAATACATCAGCGTTCACAGTTCATTTACGAGCACATCGTAATAGGTAAAAAATCCCCTGACACACACGTCAGGGGGGTGGTCTTTACTGCTTATGTTGTTGTGTATTAATAAACACCAATACCTGCGCGAAGAATAATTACAAGCAATACATAGATTACAATCGCAAAGGCAAGAAAGCCCATTCCTCCATAGGCAGCTCCAGTTCCACAGTAACTCATCCCCTACACCCCCTTATTGCCTGATCGAATTGTACTCACGGTACATTTATAATCTATGCGAATAGCTGTACCACCGATATAGGTCTCGTACCCATCTTTTAAGGTGAGGAATAAAATAAGGTTCGTCAATCTTCATGGTGCTGAGCAGGAGTTTTTTAAATTGAGGCTATTTAATCAACCTTCACACGTCGTGCAGTAGCCGTAGATTTCGAATTTATGGTCGGTGATTCTAAAGCCATTGGACTCTTCTAGGACTTTATCCATTGGACAAGCATTAATATGCTTGGTTTTTCCACATGAAAGGCAGATGAGATGATGGTGGTGATGTTCGGTGGAACAGCGGATGCGAAATTTCCGTTCACCATTTAGATCCGTACATTCCAATATCTCGAGATCCTCGAACAGGGTCATATTACGATAGATCGTATCAAAGCTAAGATCGGGAAACTCCTCCTGCATAAATTCAAGCATTTCTTTGGCTGAGAGATAACGCTTTTCGCGATCAAAAATACGAATCATCTCTTCACGTCTACCTGTGTATTTATACCCTTTATTCTTTAACACTTCTAACGCATCTGCAACCCTCATAATAATCACCTCTGAATCATTCTTATCAAACGAATACGCTTGGTAAGAAGTGAGATCAGTAGAAACAGAACGGACAATAAAACGATCGCACCACCCGAAGCGATATCCAAATAATAGGCTGAAATCATACCAAAAACAACAGCTAGTTCACCAAATATAATAGCATATATAAACGTCTGTCTAAAGCTCTTTGACCACTGTATGGCAGTTGCTACCGGTAGAGTGATCATCGCCGATACAAGTAAAATCCCCACCACCTGCATCGAGATACTAATCACTAGCGCGACTAAGACAGAAAAGATGAGATTGATCACTCGATACGGGATACCCGAAATGCGTGCACTCTCCTCATCAAAGGAAAGATAGAGCAACTCCTTATAAAGTAGGAATACGAGAATTAGTACAATCACACCAGCGACGATGACACGTATCAAATCTACCATCGTAACAGCAAGAATATTACCGAATAAATAACTAAATATATCGATGTTCTTACTCCCTTTGGACAAGCTAATCAGTACAACTCCAAGTCCGATACCTGCAGATAGGATTATGGGGATCGCTAGCTCCTGATAGTGCTTGTACGCTTTACGCAAGGACTCAATAAATAATGCGCCTAATACGGAGAAAAACATCCCGAAAAAAATCGGATCCACTTCCGCAAACAGAGCAAACATCTCACCGAGTAACAATCCAGCGGCTACTCCAGCGAGTGTAATATGAGATAGCGCATCTGCGATCAAGGAAAGTCTGCGAACAACTAAGAATACTCCCATTAAAGGAGCGATCAGACCTATAATGAGACCAGTAACTAATGCATATTGTAAAAATGTATAGCTGAGGAGTGCCTCTAGCATCTTAACTTCCTCCTAGTGATGGTGTGATTGGTGTAAGTGTTCCTCAAATTGCTCCGCATTTCCATGAAAAAAGATACGATGATTGAGACAGGCAATCGAATCCATCCTCTTACTTACCACACCTACATCATGGGAAACCAAAATAATTGATAGCTCGCGATCTTTATTCAATTGTTTTAGCAGCTCATAAAAAAACACTTCGTTTTGAGTATCAATCCCTACTGTAGGCTCATCAAGAATCAAAACAGTGGGATTACTGACGAGTGCACGTGCAATAAAAACTCTCTGCTGTTGGCCTCCAGAAAGCTCTCCAATGTTTTGCTGGGGATAATCCCCCAAGCCAACAGTTTCAATTGCATCTAGAACCTTCTTTTTTTCTTGTTTGCCAAAACGACGAAACAGGCCCATTTGTCCTGTTAATCCCATCGAAACTACCTCTTCTACAGTAGCAGGAAAACCGGAGCTAAAGCTATTCGCTTTCTGTGAAACATAACCGATCTTGCTCCAGTCTTTAAAGCGAGAAAGCTCCTTACCAAACCAATAAACCTCACCTGTTTGTAAGGGCATAATCCCCAAAAGTAGGCGAAGTAAAGTTGATTTACCAGAGCCGTTTTGCCCTACAAGACCAAGCATTTCTCCGCGACTTAATTGTAAAGTTATATTTTCAAGAGCAAGTCTATGTTCATAATAATAGGAAACATTTTTCACATCTAAGATTACTGGATTCATGGATCAAGAACACCTTCTTCATTAAACTTGTGAACTATTCAAAAACTATATCGTAATGATTACGATTTGTAAAGAAGGATCTTACTGTTAGACTTTATAGTAGTACATTGACAAACCTAGTGCACTTCATTATAAATAGAATAATCGCTCGTAATTTCGTTTTATAGAGGAGGAACCAGCAGCATGAGCTTAATGCATGACATTTTAGACCATAACAAAGTATTTGTAGAAAAAAAAGAATATGAAGCATTTTTAACGACCAAGTTCCCTGATAAAAAGTTAGCAATTGTCACATGTATGGATACTCGTCTGACAGTATTGCTGCCTCAGGCAATGAATTTACGCAATGGTGATGCAAAAATCATTAAGACTGCGGGCGCAATCATTCATCAACCCTTTGGTAGTGTGATGCGAAGTATACTTGTAGCCATTTATTCTACTGGTGCGGAAGAGGTCTGTGTTATCGGACATGATGACTGTGGATTTATTGGTCTAAATCCCGAAGAGATCCTAACGAAAGCAGAGGGTAGAGGTATCAGTAAGGACACCATTTCAACGATCTTTAACTCTGGGATCAATCTCAATCGCTTCCTTTCTGGCTATGAAAGTGTTGAAGGTGGGGTTGTTCATAGTGTGCGTATGATACGCAATCACCCATTAATGCCAAAAGAAATCCCCGTACACGGAATGATTATCAATTCCGTTACAGGGAAGTTAACTTGGATCGATAATGGCTATGAGCAGCTCAAATAATTTGTTGCAGACCGATCAGTATCAGTAATAATCCTGAAAGGATGGTTGCTCGATCACCGAGCTTATCGGCTGCAAATCGACTGCCAATATAGCTACAGAATGCCATAAGTATATAGCTGAGAATACCTACTGTTAGTGCTGTTGCAATGAGATTAAGGCGAGTGATACCAGCATCAAAACCACCTGCTAAAGCGTTCATAGATAGCGCTATGCCTAGTACTACAGCTTCACTCATACTGATTGTTTTAGACTGATCACGGTCTGCATCTTCTGGAGAGCGCAATATTTTGGTAACCAAATTATTGCTAGCTTCTCTTTTTTTTGTCTTATGCTCTAAGTACGGCTGGCACATCACCCATATACCTACACTAACAATCACGATGGTTCCAATTAAATGAGCCACAAACGGAGAGATCCAGAGCGAAACCAACCCTCCGACTCCTCCTCCAATCAAAGTTGCACCAATCGAGATCCCTGCAATAATCAGATTGGCTAGGCCTGAGATCTGGATCTTCCTGACACCATAAGCAATTCCTACTCCTGCATTATCTAGATTCGATGCAAGACCAATTCCAATCACCATTAGAATTGTGTATAGATCCATACGCATACTCCTTTTAGAGGTTGAACTCACTCTTAATGCAACTGTAAAAACAGAGTATGCATAATGGCTTGAATTGGTTTCAAAAAGGAAAAAACATACCTAGGCTAATCGCCTAAGTATGTTCCGCCGCCACTATTTATGATCGTCTGAATATGATTGACGAGTAGCTTGATGGCTACTTCATTGAAGCCGCCCTCTGGGATAATCAAGTCAGCATAGCGCTTGCTAGGCTCGACAAACTGTAAATGCATTGGACGTACCATATTTAAATATTGATCGATCACAGATTCTATAGTTCTTCCACGTCTTTTGATATCACGTTCAAGTCTGCGTAATATCCGCACATCGGCATCGGTGTCTACATAAACCTTGACATTCATCAAATCTCGAAGTCGTTGATCTTCTAATATTAGGATACCATCAATGATGATTACATTTTTAGGGTCTACCTTTACGGTCTGTGAAGCACGCGTATGTAATGCAAAATCATATACAGGCTTTTCGATGCTTTTGTAGGATAATAATGCATGCAGATGCTCGATCAGTAAATTATGGTCAAATGCATGTGGGTGATCATAATTCGTATGTAATCGCTCCTCAAAGGTGAGATGAGCTTGATCTTTGTAATATGCATCCTGTTCAATAAGTGCTACAGAGTTAGCAAATTGTTCAAATAATTTACGTACTACTGTAGTTTTACCTGATCCGCTGCCTCCTGCTACTCCGATGATGATTGGTCTTTGCATAATTCTCTCCCTCTATGTCACTAGTTTTTGATACTAATCGATATTCCATCTCCGATAGGTAAAATCGTAGTTTGAAGCTGTGGGTGATGGAAGAGCTTTTGATTAAATTGATCCAGCCTCTCAGCGATCCACGCTTGGCGCGGCTCACTAGGTTGGCTAAAAACTAAACCATGGAATAATACATTATCTACAACGAGTACTCCTTCTGAGCGTAAGTAAGGCAAGTATAATTCTAGGTACTGTTCATACTTTTGCTTAGACGCATCTAAAAAAATAAAATCAAAGCTACCCTCTGCATATGACTCAGGTAAGCCTAATGTAGCATCACGATGAATAACTTGTACACGATCACTTAGCCCTGCTTCATTAATATTGCCTCTTGCTCGTACTACCATCCGCTCATCGATCTCTAGACTTACTACTTGTGCAGATGAATTCGCACGTGCAAGCCAGATAGTAGAATAACCAATTGCAGTACCGATTTCTAGAATCGTTTGCGCTCCTTTGATCCGTGCGAGTTGCTGTAATACCTGAATGCTGTCAAGATTGATGATCGGTATTCGCTCACGCCTTGCTTCTTCTTCTAAACGCAAGAGGAGCTGATCTCGTTGCCATTCAAATTTTTTCACATATGCTGCTGCATCTGGGGTGATATACATATATTCGCTTGCCATTACCAGCTTCCTCTACTTTTCGCATCGTTTTTCTGATGCTCCGCATACGTTTTACTAAAGTGATGGGAGCCTGACCCATCTTTTTTTGTAACAAAGAAAAAATAATTATGATTTTCAGGATAAACTACCGCTTTTAACGATGCTTCACCTGGATTACTAATCGCACTCGGTGGAAGTCCTGCATGAATATACGTATTATATGGGTCTTCTACTTCGAGGTCAGCGTAAGTGATAACATCGCGCTGTTTACCCAATACATATTGTACCGTAGCGCAAGATTGTAGTAACCATTTATCACGCATTCGGTTATAAAATACACCAGCAATAATCGGTCTTTCCTCAGCAATAACTGCCTCACGCTCTACTATAGAGGCCAACCGAACCGCCTCATCTAGCGTCATATTGCGTTTTTCGAGTTCATTTTTCCATTCATCTGTAACAATAAGATCAAATTGTTTGAGTAAGCGAGCGATGATTTCATGCTCTGTTGCACCCTTTTTCATCTCATAGGTTTCTGGGAACAAATATCCCTCTAAACGGTACTTGCGATCTTTATTTTCTGGAATCGCTTTTATAAAATCAAAATCAAAATCGCCCTCATTAACTTCCTTTAAAAATACCTTTTTATTAACATATCCCTTTTTTTCGAGCAAATCAGCAATTTGGAGAATAGAGAGTCCCTCAGGGATGGTAAATGTAAACGTCTCGAAAAACACTTCTCCTGCAGACAATTTAGCGATAAGTTGGTCGATTGCCATCCCTTTTGTCAGCTTGTAATCTCCTGCCTTTAAGCCTGTTCCCGTACCTTTGTATTGATTATAATAGCGAAATATAGTTGCATTACGAATAAGGCCATGATCATATAAAATTTCACCGATCTTTTTACTTGATGCCCCTTTGGGAATCGTAACCAAGATCTCTTCATCCGAAGCTTCTACTGGTTTTAAATTTTGTTGGATATATAAGAGCCCTCCTCCTGCAACGCCCCCAAAGAGAAGCAAAATCACCAAAACAGTGATCATGATTACCTTCAAGGCACCGCCACCAGATGATTTCTCATCTTCCCATTCGAGTTCCCCATCGGATGTTTTACCAGGCATAGATTCCTTCTTTGACACGCCTTGATTCCCCCCATACAATTCGTATTCTAAGTAAAGCGTTATACTTTTATTTTGAATAAAGTAAATGGGGCGATTGAAAGTACATTCGCCCCATCTCCATTAGTCTTCTTCGCTTTCTGCGAATGTATTAAATGCCTCTTCCACGATTTCCCATTCTTCATCACTTTCGATTGTGTACAATGTTAAACCTTCCTCGCCTTCTTCTTCATAACGGAATGCGAGTACCTCTTGCTCTTCATCTTCATCCTCTTCATCTTCAGAAGCTGGTACGAGTAATAGATACTTCTTACCAGTTTCATCTACTTCAAACTTATAGATCACTTCGAAGCGTTCTTCATTGCCATCATCATCTGGGATAAATACATATTCTACTTCATCATGCTCATGATCGTGACTCATTACAATTTCCTCCCTGTCGCATCCATATAATTTTGTAAAATAAGCATTGCTGCCATTTTATCAACAACTGTTTTGCGCTTTTTACGACTTACATCTGCAGAGATCAATGTTCGCTCTGCAGCTACCGTCGTTAGGCGCTCATCCCAAAACTGAACAGGGATCGAAGTACGTTCCTCTAGTTTTTTGCCAAAGGCTAGGCAGGCTTCGCCACGCTCACCAATCGTCCCATTCATATTTTTTGGTAAACCAACAATGATTTCATTGACCTCATATTGATTCACCAATTCAGCCAATCTGTCAAAGTCTCGTTTTCCACTGCGCTTAATTACTTCGACACCTTGGGCTGTCCAGCCAAGCTCGTCACTTACCGCAACACCAATTGTCTTGGTGCCGACGTCTAGACCCATCTTCCTCAAAATTCGACTCCTTTTGAACCTAGTTTAAGTCTTTAAGCCATCATCTAACCCGTTTTATTTTTCCAGTTGATGCTTCAAATAAAAGCGGACCAGTTCCTCAATAATCTCATCACGTTCTACCTTGCGAATGAGGTTACGCGCATTGTTATGACGCGGGATATAGGCAGGTTCTCCTGATAATAAATAACCTACCAATTGATTGATTGGATGATAGCCTTTCTCCTCCAAAGCAGCATAGACTGAGGTAAGTACATCACGCGGCTTTACTTCAACCTCTTCAAGCTTAACATTAAATTTTCGCGTATGATCCATTTGGTTCATGTACTAGCCCCCCTTTGGGAAAAAAAGTCCATCTTAGAATCATCATATATTTTTACTAAATTAATGTAAAGACCGCACTTAGTGCTTCTTTTAACTTTTCGGGATCTTTGCCCCCTGCTTGTGCCATATCTGGGCGACCACCACCGCCACCGCCACAGCGTGTAGCAACCTCTTTGACCAGATTTCCTGCGTGATAGCCCGCCTTTACGAGCTCAGGTGAAACTGATGAAACGATATTTACTTTATCGCCATTTACAGCACCTAAAACGATGATTGATGAGCCTAGCTTGACCTTGAGTTCATCTGTAAGGTTACGTAATTGATTCATATCTGCTACGTTTACTTCTGCTGCAAGCACCTTGATACCGTTAATCTCTTTTACTTGTTCAGTAATATTTCCTGCCTCTATATGACTGAGACGGCTCTTGAGTGACTCGTTTTCACGCTGCACTTCTTTCAATTGTACATACAATGCTTCGATCTTTTTCGGTACATCATTTACATTGGCTTTGAGATCATCCCCTGTTTCTTTTAATATATTCATTAATTGGTTCAAATATTGGTAAGCAGCTTTACCAGTCACTGCTTCAATCCGGCGTACTCCTGCACCAATCCCTGATTCGCTCAGGATTTTGAAAAGTCCAATCTCTGCAGTATTTTGCACGTGACAGCCGCCACAAAGCTCGAGACTATAATCTCCTACTTGGACAACACGAACGGTATCCCCATATTTTTCGCCAAAGAGAGCCATGGCACCCATTGCCTTTGCTTCTTGGATTGGCTTTAGCATCGTAGCTACTTCGATGCTCTCCCAAATTTTCTGGTTAACAATTTGCTCAATCTGCTCGATCTCCTCGCTCGACAGACTACCAAAATGCGAGAAATCAAAGCGTAAACGATCCGATGTAACGAGAGATCCAGCTTGATTAACATGTGTACCTAGTACATCCTTTAATGCTTGATGTAATAAATGTGTTGCTGTGTGATTCTTTACAATCTCTTTACGTGTGGAAAGCTGAATCGATGCAGTAACCTCTTGATTTATTTTGAGAGTACCTGTTTCTACAACAACGGAATGAATATTTTGACCATTAGGCGCCTTCTGAACATCCTTAACTCGAACAACTAAGTTCTCAGCACGAAGCTCACCTCGGTCGGCTATCTGACCTCCAGACTCCGCATAAAAAGGTGTCTCAGCAAGGATCACCTGACATTCTCTACCACTCTCAACCGAATCAACCAGCTGATCCTGATGTAGAATCGCTACTACTCTTGTTGCAACACTTTGCTCAGTATAACCAACAAATCGGCTCACCATCTTCAGATCACGTAATATACCACCCTGAATCTGCATACTATCTACGTCTTCTCGGGCAGCACGTGCTCGTTCACGTTGCTCCTCCATTGCCTGGTCAAAGCCCACACGATCAACAGTCATTCCGTGCTCTATTGCATAATCCTCTGTGAGATCAAAGGGGAAGCCATACGTATCATAGAGCTTGAAAGCATCCACGCCAGAAATTTGCTTGTTACCAGAGACTTCTAGTTCATTTACGAGGTTTTCTAATAAATGCAGCCCATCGCTAAGTGTCTCTAAAAAGCGCTCCTCTTCTGCCTTGATCACCTTTTGAATAAATGCAGCCTTCTCCAACACTTCGGGATAATAATCCTTCATCGTCTCGCCAACAACAGGTGTCAATTCGAATAAGAATGGCCGTGTGATCCCAAGCTTGCGACCATATCGAACAGCACGACGAAGAAGTCTACGAAGCACGTAGCCCCTACCCTCATTAGATGGTAATGCCCCATCGCCAATGGCAAAAGAAATTGCACGCACATGATCAGCGATTACTTTAAATGCAGTATCATTTTCGGGATCTACTCCATATTGCAAACCGCACAGCTCTTCTGTGCTACGGATGGTTGGAATAAATAGATCGGTATCATAATTGGTTTTACCGTTTTGCAGAATGGAAGCCATCCTCTCCAAGCCCATTCCTGTGTCGATATTTTTGTTTGGCAGCGGCGTATAGGAGCCATCTGGATTGTGGTTGAATTGCGAGAATACAAGGTTCCATATCTCGAGATAGCGCTCATTCTCACCACCTGGGAACAATTCGGGATCATTTAGATCATCGCCGTATTCTGGACCACGATCATAAAATATCTCACTATTTGGCCCTGATGGACCTTCACCGATATCCCAGAAATTACCTTCCAAACGAATAATGCGATCATCGGGTAAGCCGACTTCTTTACTCCAAATCTCATACGCCTCGTCATCTTCGGGATGGATTGTAACCGCGAGCTTATCGGGATCAAAACCGATCCACTTTTTGTCAATTAAAAACTCCCAAGCCCAAATAATGGCTTCTTTTTTAAAATAATCACCAACCGAAAAGTTACCTAGCATCTCAAATAACGTATGATGACGTGCTGTTTTCCCGACATTTTCAATGTCATTCGTACGAATTGATTTCTGTGCGTTAACGATACGTGGATTGTTTGGTACTTCACGACCATCAAAATATTTTTTGAGCGTTGCAACTCCAGAGTTGATCCAGAGTAGTGAAGGGTCTTCAACTGGGACAAGAGATGCACTAGGAAATACTTGATGTCCTTTGCTTGCAAAGAAATCAAGATACTTTTGTCTAATTTCATTTGCTTTCATTTCATAACCTCCATGGTTGTTTTTAAACATTAAAAAAACTCCCATCCCAATACAGGGACGAGAGATTGTTGATCTTCCGCGGTACCACCCTGGTTATTTTGTTTTTAGAATGCTAAAAACAAAATCGCCTCAGTCGCATAACGGTGCGTCTCCGGCAGTTTTTCCTGCACTCTGGATTAGCCTTCGGTCATTCTTCATCGAGATTCTCTTGCAGCCAAAGGAGAATCTTCTCTAACGATGGGCTATGACGTACTCGATCCATCATCGTTTTAGCGTAAATTTTAAGATGCTTGTAATCTTACTAAAGTTAGTTTATATGGCGTAATTATAGCTAGAAGGTCGCCACTTGTCAATCATCGAATGAGGTATTGATCGGCAATGCGAACGATGATTACTTTTAGCATCACCAGAACGGGTACTGCAAGAATCAGCCCTCCGATCCCAGCGATTTCTCCCCCTATAAGTATCGCAACAATGATCGATAATGGATGGATTTGTGTACTACGTCCAACGATAAAGGGAGAGATCAAGTTTCCTTCTATCGTTTGCACAATCATATTAACTAAACCCGTTAAAAGTGCCATCTTCCATGAAACCGTAATGCCGATCACCATCGCGGGTAAAGCTCCTAGAAAGGGACCTAAATAAGGAACGATATTAAAAACCATCGAAATCATCCCGAAGACGAGTGGATAAGGGAATCCGATAATGAGATAGCCTGTCGTGACCAATACTCCCACAATTAATGAGACGATGAGCTGTCCACTCACATAATTCCCTAAACCGGTATTGATCTCACGCATAAGCTGATCTACTTTTTTTCGTTGCTGCTTTGGGAAGATGCGCATCATCCGATTATGAAAGCCTTCATAATCCTTGAGCATATAAAAAACGATAAAAGGAACGAGCATCACAATCGTTGATAGCTTCATAAGGCCTGATATGCCGTCACCGATATCGGAGACCGTTTGCGTCGTCCACTTTTCGATTAATTTTTCAAATTGCAGCATCCCAGATTCAATGCCTTTTTGTATTCCGACAGGCATCTGGTCTTGTTGGTTGCGAAACCTTTCAAACCAACCTTCGATCGTTTGAAAGGTCAGAGGAAGCTGCTCCATAAATTCTCGTATCTGTCGAATGAGCATAGGAGTTCCCATATATATAAATAGTCCTACACCTACAAAAAAGAGAAGAAAGATGAGGGTCACTGCAAAAACACGTTTTAATCCAATTCGCACGAACCAATTTACGAGCGGATGTAATAAATATGAGAGAATCAGTGCGATTAAAAATGGGATACCGATCTCTTTAATCAGCAATAACAGCCATCGCAAAATAGGACGAATTAATATAAGGAGGTACAGATTTAATAATAGGAGAAGGATTAATAAAGGTATGTATACTATTTTTTTGCGAATCAGTCGTTCCACTTTGATCACCTAGGATGATTAACAAATGATTCCTTTATTATTTCCGCTACGCACAAAAATACCCCCTGATTCGGGGGTATTTGGGCATCGAAATATAGACTGTTTAATGCGTTTAGGTCCAGCTCCGAAGTAAGCGTCGTCCTCGTTTCATCATTCGCTTCATGTTGCGATTGCCCATTATATTTAAACTCCGGTTCCATATTTTATTCCACTTCACCCTACGTCCATTACGATTCATTAGGGCTGTTACCATTGCTGCGGCACCACCTAGGGCGACCAAGCCGATCCATCTACCCAGATCATCCACCCCCTTACGTTAGGGTATTGAGGCGTATCTCTTCTTCTGGAAATAAGTCTGCGAGTGAACTAAGACTTCCGTCCTCTTCCACTTCATACAGATGAAGGCGATCTCCTTGCATTGAGAGCTCAATAAAGCAGTGCCAACAGTAATATTGATGCGTGCCGATCTTGCCGATATCCTTACCCTTGCAGCTTGGACAGATAAAAAACATGAGCAATTCCCTTCCTATTCATCCATCGTGTCTAGTAATTCCGACTCCATTTCTTGGGGTACAACAATAGCGTCGTCGCCTACCGTGTATGGTTCCTTTTTAGGCAAAACCTTGCGCCCTTGTGTTACATCACTAAAGAAACCATCCGTTAGCTCATACCCTACTATTGTTCCCTTTTCTTCGTGAAAGTAAACATCTTCCACTACTCCTAATTCAACGCCATGTGTCGTAATTACAGGCTTCCCCTTTAACTACTCAACCCCATCGATAATGGAGTGAAATTGGGTAGATGAATCAATAGGAGAGCTCACTTCATCTGTCTCAACTGTGAGCGCATCCTCACCGATCGACAAGATCTGTTCAATCGGTATAAATTGGCCCTTTCGCCATATACCTTTTGCATCGAGTCGAACACCGCGCAGAACGCCTTCGTCATCAAAAAGAAGATCATATACTTGACCTAGCTTCTTCCCTGTTTGCACATTGATTACTGATAGTCCAATAATTGCCTGAGCTTTGCGCGCAAAGGATCCCTCCCTTCCTAGTCCTAGTATGGGAGTTCTGGTAAAAATAATGAGTGGAGAATGATGGGGTTATAAAGTCAAGCGACGTACGATATCGATCGTCCTTTTTGCAGCTTCCTCAATCTGGGCATCTGTATTGGTGATGCCAAAGCTAAAACGAATTGCCGATCGGAGCACTTCAGGCTCTACTCCCATCGCTTGCAGTACGTGTGAGGGTTCTAAAGAACCTGAGGCGCAAGCTGATCCACTAGACGCTGCAATACCAGCGAGATCAAGATTGATCAGCAGAGACTCCGTGTCTGTCCCAATTAAGCTGACATTTAATATATGTGGAAGGAAATCGCGCGGATGTCCATTAACTACATACATAATTCCTGATGAAGTAAACAACTCAAGCATTCGTTGTCGAAAACGTACATAACGCTCTTCATTTTCCGCTCGTTGTGCCGCAGCCAATCTGAGCGCTGTTGCAAAGCCAATAATACCTGCGACATTTTCGGTGCCTGCCCGACGTTTTTTCTCTTGAGCTCCACCGTGTAGGAGTGGATATGACTTGATCTGCGGTGAACGAATTAAAGCACCGATTCCTTTGGGCCCATTAATTTTATGTGCAGCAAAGGAAATCATATCAACCGGAAGCTCACGTAGGTCAATCGCTACGGTCCCTAATGCTTGTACAGCATCAGAGTGAAAATAAACCCTCTGATCACGCAAAAGGGAGCCAATTTCTTGCATATCCTGAAGCGTGCCAACCTCATTATTTCCGTAAATGACACTGGCTAAAATCGTATCGGGGCGGATCGCAGCTTCAAGTGTTGATAACGCCAGCTTTCCAGTGCGATCCACAGGTAGATATGTAACTTCAAAGCCAATACGTTCTAAATATTTACAAGCGTTAAGCACGCCGTGATGTTCAATTTCTGTAGTTATAATATGTCGACCGCGCTCTTGATTGGCCATAGCTACACCAATTAACGCTGTGTTATCACTCTCAGTTCCACTACTCGTAAAAATGATCTGACTAGGAGTAGTACCTAATTGCTCCGCAATTTCTTGTCGTGCCTGGTCTAGAGCCGCACGTGCTCGTCGCCCCCATTGATGTGTACTCGAGGGATTACCATACGTTTCTGTCATATAGGGGAGCATCGCTTCAACGACCTCTGCTGACATCGGTGTTGTTGCTGCATGATCTAAATATATTCCCACGTCTTACATCTCACCTCTCACATCTATATATAGTACATATAATTGCCCTCATCGTCAGGGTCTTGATAATCGATCATCTCTTGTAATGTGACCGTCTCTAATACATCAGCAATGCTGTCACGAATTTTACGCCATAAATAGCGTTTGGCAGGTTCTTCGGTCTCGTCAAAATCAAAGGGACGGATTGGTCCCTCAAGGGGATGGAGAATTTCACCAACTGTTATTTCACGTGGATCTCTCGTCAATCGATATCCTCCGTATGCACCGCGGATGCTTGTGACTAAGCCACCGTTACGTAGTGGGGATACGAGTTGTTCTAAATAATTTTCGGAAAGCTCATGTCGTTCAGCAATTTTCTTTAATGAAAGTGGGCCCGCCCCATACTCACGTGCGAGCTCCATCATGATCGTTAATCCATATCTGCCTTTTGTTGAAATCTTCATTACTTATTGTCTCCTTCACGCTTCTTACTACGAATAAGATCGAGATAGGCCTTGATCGTTTTCTCATAACCGCGGTTTACTGGTTCATAAAAACGCTGCTCGACACCAACGGGTAAATAGCGTTGCTCTACATACGCCCCTGGATAGGAATGTGGATACAAATACCCAACCCCATGACCGAGCTTACTAGCCCCCTTATATGAAGAATCCTTTAGATGTGCAGGAACATCTCCATGCCCATGCTGACGAACGTAGTCCAGCGCTCCGTTGATCGCATTATAGCTCGCGTTACTCTTTGGTGCAGAGGCGAGATACGTAGTCGCTTGTGCCAGTGAAAGCCTCGCCTCTGGTAGGCCAACAAACTCCACTGCTTGAAACGCAGCGATCGCTACTTGCAATGCGACAGGATCAGCATTGCCAACGTCCTCACTCGCATGAATGACGAGACGACGGGCGATAAACTTGGGGTCCTCTCCTGCATCAATCATGCGAGCTAGCCAATAGATCGCGGCATCGGGATCAGATCCACGAATCGATTTAATAAAGGCCGAAATCGTATCATAATGATTATCTCCACTTTTATCATATCGTACCGCGCGACGTTGGATGGACTCGACGGCAATTTGAAGTGTTATATGTATATCCCCGTTGGTCTCAGGGGGTGTCGTAATGATCGCAAGCTCCAATGCATTGAGTAGCCTTCGTGCATCCCCCTCGGAGAAGCGCAGTAGATGCTTGATTGCATCCTCGTTGAAATGGATCGATAGATTACCAAAGCCGCGGTCCCTATCCGTAATGGCCATATCTACAATTTGACGAAGCTCTTCCCCAGTTAGAGGATTGAGCTGAAAAATTTGAGAACGCGAAAGAAGCGCAGCATTGACCTCGAAAAACGGATTTTCCGTCGTTGCACCAATGAGAATGATCGTACCATCCTCTACATAGGGTAGTAGTGCGTCCTGCTGAGCTTTGTTAAAACGATGGATCTCATCGATGAAAAGAGTCGTCCTTTGCCCATACATATCGAGTTTTGATTTTGCCTCTTGTACCACATTGCGAATATCATTTACACCTGATGTAACCGCATTGAGATCGGTAAAGTAAGTCTTTGTTGAGCCTGCTATTACCCGTGCTAATGTTGTCTTGCCCGTCCCCGGCGGACCATAAAGAATGAGCGATTGTACTCGATCCGCTTCAATCGCTCTTCGTAATAATTTGCCTTCACCTAAGATATGTGATTGTCCTATGTATTCATCAAGTGTACGCGGGCGAAGACGTGCTGCCAACGGTGCATTTGCCTGCCGTGTCTCCTCCCCTGCCTGTGAAAACAGATCAAATTCCATGTTTATACACCCACCATCACCATTTCTGCTCTCATTTTATGCCCCCTTAATCCTAGTGTCAAGGTGGGATATAAAAAGGAAGCAGGGGACGGTTCTCTGCTTCCTTTTTAATAATATTTATGTTATATCCGTAGATTCAACGGTCCATAGATATGAGGATATAATTTATTTGTATTGTTCAAATCCTCGTAAACTAGCAATAATAGTCCACTTTGTCCTTTATAAAGAAAATTTGCTACTCCTACAACTTGTTCTTCTGTAGAACAATGTATGAAGCCTTCCTTTCCAATACTACCGGGTGAATAATGACCTTGAGATAGCGTTTGCTCCTATTCGGATTGATGGATAATATGAAGGATCATTTTTCGATCTCTTTTTTAATGAGAAATAAAGCATCCTCGACATCTTGTCTCGAGATCTCTCGGTGGGTTACAAAACGTATAATTCCCTCACCAAAACCACTAGATAGAATACCGACTTCCTTTAATTTATCGATAAATTGTTCATTACTAAATCCAGTTCCGCGAATGTCTGCTAAGAGAATATTTGTGTCTACGTGATCAGGATTTATTGTGATCCCTTTGATCTCTGCAAGTCCAATTGCTAGACGCTTGGCATTTTCGTGGTCCTCAGCAAGTCGGTCAACCATCGTCGTTAATGCAAGTAAGCCTGGTGCTGCGATCACACCTGCTTGTCTCATCCCACCACCGATTCGTTTGCGTAAATAGCGAGCACGGTCGATAAACTCTTTTTTTCCAATCAACAGTGAGCCTACAGGTGCAGATAACCCTTTAGACAAGCATACTTGTAGAGAATCGACTTGCTCTCCCCACTTCGCTGCTGGAGTTCCCGTTGCAGCAATCGTATTAAAGATTCGCGCACCATCTAAATGAATCGGGGTGCGATGCTTGCTTGCTAACTCACGTACCTGTTGCATATATGATAGTGGCAGAATACGTCCGCCCGCCTTGTTATGCGTATTTTCCAAACAAATTAATGTCGTTTGCGGGTGATGGATATTGGGTTCACGAATCTCATGCTCAATCTGAGTAATTTCCATTTGTCCTGCATGTCCCTTGATGGTTCGAGTTTGAACACCTGCTAGAGCAGCGACACCACCCGTCTCATAAAGGTAAATATGAGCCTCCGCTTCGAGAATGATCTCATCCCCATGCTTCGTATGTGCCATAACAGCCAACTGATTCCCTTGTGTACCACTGGTGACAAAGAGAGCCGCTTCCTTGCCAAACATCTCTGCAGCTGTCTCCTCTAAGCGATTTACAGTAGGGTCTTCACCATATACATCATCACCTACTTCAGCCTCGTACATTGCTCGTCTCATTTCTTCTGTCGGTTTCGTTACTGTATCACTGCGAAAATCGATTCTACGCATCATGTCCCACTCCTAGTTTGATTTTGTTATGAAAAGCATAGCACCTTAAGAACTTGTGCTCAAGAAAAAAATTTCACAACTCGAAATATATCCATTACAACAAAAGATTCACACAAAGGAAGATCTTGAATATAATTAAAAAGTTATTAAGAAGGAAGCAGAGAACCGTCCCCTGCTTCCTAAGGTCGTCCCCTGCTTCCTAAGGTGAAATATTGGGTAGCATTAATTGGTCGAGGCTGTGGTATTCGTAGCCTTGTTTTCGTGCGTCATCGATAATGCTTGCGAGGGCTTCTGCGTTGTCTTTGGATACGGAGTGTAGGAGGATGATTGCTCCTGGGTGTAACTGCTTCGTGACTTGTAGATGAGCGTACACAGCACCCTTTTGCTGCTTCGTATCCCAATCCTTGTACGCAAGTGACCAAAAGACGTTTGTATACCCCATTTGTCTCGTAACAGCCAACATCCTTTCATTAAATATGCCTCGTGGGGCTCGAAGATACGTCATTTTTTTTTGCTCGGTGCGTTCAGCGACTGCCGCTTCAACCTTTATTAATTCTTCTTTTATTTTTTCATCTGAGATCCGTGTCATATCTGGATGACTATGGGAATGGTTCCCGATTATATGCCCTTCATTGACCATCCTTTGCAAAAGTTCTGGCTGATCCGTAACATAATGCCCTGTTACGAAAAAAGTTGCTGGGACCTTCTTCTCCTTTAGCACGTCTAGAATTTGCGCGGTATAGCCATTCTCATAGCCGTTATCAAAGGTTAGGTAAAGTGCCTTTTGCCGCGTATCGCCAAGAAATAGAGCTCCATATTTTTCAACAATCCCCTTATATCCTTCTTGATCGATGGAAGGCAATTGACCGTTTACACTCTTTTTATACCCCCAATGATACGATTGCTTCGCATGGGCGAAGGAAGGTGCAATAGACAAACTAATGCAAAGGATAACCAAGCTGATCATCGTGATGATTTTTTTCATGACGCAACCCCTTACACTTTAATATCATTTATTAGAATGTGCCCTTTTGCCAACAATTCGCATGGTACTTTACACCAAAAACAGTGGATCCTAAGATATATTCTGATAATTCAGAAATAGAAAAACTATTGACACGATTCTGAAGAAAATGATATTATCTTTTTCCTTGCTTCAAAAAATTGTTAGGAGGCGAAATTGGTGATTGTTGTAGAAGGAATTAGTAAATCCTTTAAAGTAGCAAAGCGTGCAACTGGAATACGTCATGCGGTCAAGTCTTTATTTTATCGCGAGCATACGATCGTGAATGCACTCAATGACATTTCATTTTCCATTGCTCCAGGGGAAATCGTTGGTTATATTGGTCCGAACGGGGCTGGCAAATCTACTACGATCAAGGTGATGAGCGGGATCTTGGTACCTGATCAAGGCAATTGTCAGGTCATGGGATATACGCCGTGGAAGGAGCGCATCTCGTATGTAAAGCATATTGGCGTCGTTTTCGGTCAACGATCGCAGCTATGGTGGGATGTCCCAGTGATGGATTCATTTGAACTCCTACGCGATATTTACAAGATTCCAAGCACGGAGTATAAAAGCAATCTAGAGCTGCTCGTCGATACATTAGATCTACAAAGCATGATCAATACACCTGTACGACAATTAAGCTTAGGTCAACGTATGCGCTGCGAAATTGCCGCTTCCCTCCTTCATGGCCCAAAAATATTGTTTTTGGATGAACCTACCATTGGCTTAGATGCTGTATCCAAGCTTGCCGTACGTCAATTCATTAAAACGATCAATCAAGAAAAAGGCGTAACGATCATCCTCACTACGCATGATATGAATGATATTGAGGCGTTAGCCAATCGTATTCTCTTAATTGGAAAAGGTAGATTACTATACGACGGTAAAGTGAATCAGCTACGTAATCAATTCGGAAGTAGAAAAACAATTACCGTAGATTATCGCGAGCATCATTCCCCACTGCTGATCCCCGGTGCATCACTCCTATCCTGGTCGAATGAACGAGCAGTTATCTGTATCGATACGAATGAGGTTATGATGTCCGATGTAATCACTCAAATTTCTAGCCAAGTAGAGCTCGTCGATGTCGCAATTGAGACACAGCCGATCGAAGAGATACTCGTCCAAATGTACAAGGAGTACCAGCTATGAAAACGTATTACTCTGTTTTTAGGCTACGACTTTTTAATGGGATGCAGTATCGTGTAGCTGCATTAGCAGGAATAGCGACACAATTTTTCTGGGGATTCATGTACATCATGATCTTCGAGGCCTTCTACAGTAATGCCGTCAACACTCCACCCATCTCGTTCGCTGAGCTTGTCACATACCTCTGGTTACAGCAATCCTTTCTTGCATTTATTATGCTGTGGTTTCGCGACAATGAGCTCTTTCAATTAATCACAACAGGGAATATCGCGTATGAACTGTGTAGACCAACCAGTATTTATAGTTTTTGGTACGCCAAGCTCATTGCGGGGCGGATATCGAGTGCATTACTTCGCTGTTTTCCAATTCTACTTATCGCATTCATCTTACCAGAACCTTATCGCATGTCCTTACCCCCAAATCCAACAACCTTTCTATTATTTTTAGCAACTCTGACTCTAGGTTTACTACTACTCGTAGCGATCTCAATGTTAATCTACATTTCCGTTTTTGTTACACTGTCACCTGTTGGGTCGCTTTTGATGTTTGGAGTGGTAGGTGAGTTCTTTGCAGGCATGATCATTCCAATCCCTCTTATGCCTGAATGGCTACAACAGATTGCCTATCTGCTACCATTTCGTCTGACTGCGGACCTGCCATTTAGAGTGTACTCAGGCCATATTGCTGAAAATGAGGCTTTTTTAAGCTTAGGTACGCAGCTCATTTGGATTTTTATACTTGTAGTAATTGGTAGATTAGCTCTAAGCAAGGCTTTACGAAAACTAGTTGTTCAAGGAGGGTGATACTGATGATTCTCTTTTTTAAATATGTTCAAATTCTGTTCAAGTCACAAATGCAGTATCGCACCTCTTTTTTTCTTTTATCCTTTGGTCAATTCTTTATTCCATTTGCAGTGTTTGCAGGTTTATATTTTTTGTTTGAAAGGTTCGGACAAATAAAAGGATGGAGCTTTTTTGAGGTGGCACTTTCTTTCGGGGTCATCCATATGGCATTTGCCTTTAGTGAATTCTTTGCTCGTGGATTTGATTCATTCTCTATGTTAGTGGCAAATGGGGAGTTTGATCGGATTTTGGTACGTCCGCGGGGTACAATCGTCCAAGTACTAGGATCTAAATTTGAGTTCACGCGAATTGGTCGCCTCGCTCAGAGTAGTATTGTGCTAATTTGGGCGATTAGTAATCTCTCAATTGACTGGACAATCTTCAAGGTTATTACGCTTATGCTTATGATTATTAGTGGTATGTTTATTTTCTCTGGTATCTTTATGCTAGCAGCTACTCTTTGTTTTTGGACGATTCAAGCGATAGAAGTTGCCAATATATTTACCGATGGAGGCAGGGAGATCGCGCAATATCCATTAGATATATATAAAGAATGGGTCACTCGCTTCTTTACGTTTGTAATCCCCTTTGGCGTTGTCAATTATTTACCCATTATGTTCATCCTCGACAAAGTGAACGGTAGTCCCATGTTGCATATGCTCTCACCACTTGTAGGAATTTTGTTTCTCATACCTTGTTTATTGATATGGCGTATCGGTGTAAGGCATTATCGTTCGACGGGATCTTGAGAATAGAAAACAGAGAAACCCGCAAATTAATTCCTGATAATTCAGAAATAAGGAGCGGAGTGCCGCGCTGCGCATGGATGCGCGAGTGTCGACAAAGCAACAGGACGTTGCGTTTTTGTCGACCCCCTGCTTCCTATTTTAGATAATCCTTGACGAGAGAGCTGATTCTTTCTCGCTCTTCTGTGCTAACGATGTAGTAATATATACGATCGATCAGCTGGCCTTTTCCATTGATTTCAATTTCATCTAGGTCTTCTAATGCTGCTCGATAGTCTGAAATGATTTGATCAATCTCATCAAAAGCAATATTGGTTTTTACGTGATTTCCCAGTTGGTCTAAAATTTTATCAATCTTGGTCAATACCAGAGGCGAAGTTCCCTTCTGAATCAATGCTTTTAAAACTTTACGTTGCCGCTCGTTCCTGCCTAGATCACCCTTAGGATCTTCATAGCGCATTCTTACATAATCTAGCGTTTGCTCACCGTCTAGATGAAGCTCCCCTTTCGGAAACTCGTACCATGACGTAAATGAAAATGGGTTCTCGATCTCAATTCCACCCAACAAGTCGATGATCTCTGTAAATCCCTCCATATTTACTTTAATGTAGTAATCGATCGGTATTTCTAAAAATTTTTCTACAGTTTGAACAGACATGTTAACTCCACCATAGGCATATGCATGGTTGATTTTATCCATAGTGCCACGTTTAGCAATTTCCGTATAGGTATCTCGGGGAATATTAAACAAGAGACTTTTTCGTAGTTCAGGGTTTAAGATGATTAAGATGATCGAATCAGACCTACCTATATCATAATCTCTTTGGTCAACACCCAATAGCAAGAGAGAAATAGGTTCTTTTTTTTCCATAGAAACTGGCTGGGATCGATAGGGGGAAAAATACATATGATGATTTAAGTGATCATCTTCAGAAGTTACATATTCATTAAAAAGGGGTTCAAACATCACTTCCGTATAGACCCTCTTGACCGAATAGTATAATGAGAAAAAGTAAGTAGAAATAGCTATAATGATGACCAAAATAAGTGACGTTCCGATAATTAACCATCGTTTAATACGTCTCATACTTCTGACAATAAAACAGCAACTGGATTTTGTTCTTTCATTTTTTCAAAGCTTATTTCTACTTGTGTTTCTTTCAGATAAGTATTTTCATATTGATAAGAGAGTACAATCCCTTTTAGCATTTCCCGAACAAGTGAGTGAAGATACTGTTCAGGTCCTGATGAACTAACTAATTGATGTAAATGATCTATTTGGTAAAGTAACTGTTCCAAATTAATGTCCATTGGTTTACCGACAAATATCCGATTATGTTTTGTGGCTGTCAACCCTTCCTCATTGGTGAGTATTTCTTCATATAGCTTTTCACCTGGACGAATTCCTGTGTAAACAATTTGAATATCCTTTTCTGGCTCTAAACCAGTTAGACGAATTAAATTCTTTGCTAGAGTTGAGATTTTCACTGGTTTTCCCATATCCAGAATAAAGATCTCACCACCTTCCGCCAATACACTAGCTTGAATCACTAATTGAACAGCTTCTGGAATCGTCATAAAAAATCGAATCATCTCCGGATGTGTTACAGTAAGAGGACCCCCTGCCTCAATTTGTTGTTGAAATAATGGAACAACACTGCCACGACTGCCAAGCACATTACCAAAGCGGACGGCAACAAATACGGTTTCACTGATGCGATCTAATCCTTGTATTAACAACTCCGCTACCCGCTTCGTCGCTCCCATCACACTGGTAGGGTTAACCGCTTTATCTGTAGAAATGAGCACAAAATTTGAAGCTCCATATAGATGTGCTGCTTCTGCCACATTTTTTGTTCCTATAATATTATTTTTCACTGCTTCGGCAGGGTTAATTTCCATTAATGGAACATGCTTATGTGCTGCAGCATGATAAACAATTGATGGGCGATACGTTTGAAAGATCGACTTGATCCGATTCTGATCTCGTATATCTGCGATAAACGCTTCTAATTGTAAATGAGGATATTGCTTTCTTAATTCCATCTCGATTAAAAATAAGTTATATTCATCATGATCGATCAACAACAATTGCTTCGGATGGAACCTGGCTAACTGCCTACATAATTCCGAGCCGATCGAACCACCTGCACCCGTAACCAAAATGATGTCGTCTTGTATAAAGCATGATATCCCAGTAAGATCTACCAAGACCGGTTCTCTACCCAATAAATCTTCTATTTTTACCTCACGAATCATCTTGATCGATTCTTTTCCATTTAACAAGTTACAGACACTTGGCAAAATCTTGATATTGGCCTTTGTCTGATTACAGATCTCGATAATGTCCGCTATTTCGCTCTTCGTTGCAGAGGGCATAGCGATAATCATATCCTCAATTTTATGCGTGGCTACAATTTCAGGAATCTTACCTCGTGGGCCTAAAACAGGTAAGCCCATCACCATTAAATTTTGTTTAAAGGGATCATCATCAATAAAGGCGATGGGAAATAATTGATTCTCAGAGGCATTGAATAATTCCTTCGCCACCATTACACCTGCAGACCCAGCGCCTATGATCAAAGCTCTACGATGATAAGGTTTCATTTTTGTGTTAGAAGAATTACGGTACAATCGCCACAGTACCCGAGATCCCCCAATTCCTAAGATCATAAATGCCCACGAAATGAAAAAAATAGAACGGGGGATCAGCAGTTGCGGAAAATAAGGTGAAACCATCATGTACATGACAAATAGCATCGATTGTAAAAATGTAATCGCATAAATCATTGTAGATAATTCGCGTATACTCACATATTGCCAAACGGGACGATACACTTTCTGCCAGTGTAAGATGAGTAAACCTAAAATCACTTCTGCAACGATTAAATATTTATATGATGATAAATACTCATCAGCTATGCGAAACTCAAATCTTAAGTAATAGGCAATACTCACTGCAAATACAATGATACAAGTATCTAATAAACTAATCGCGAGAAAACGATGACGATAAGTCATATCAAAACCTCCCAAATATTGCCTTACCCTCGTATGAATAAACACAGGACATAATATTCAGAGATTACCCCAAGATCATGACGTTATCATACTTCATCATGACTAACCCTTCCCTGTATTGTGCCGACTGTTCTGAATTGCATAAGCCGTTCAAGTTATTGATTAAGTACCTAATAAAGTTCACGCCACATTCATATGCATGTGGATATCCCCCACCAAAACGAGGATTGATTTCTGAAATGATGTATCCTGTACTCGTTTTGAAACAATCAATGTCAATCGGTCCAACGGGTTTCAGGTGAGCAATCAAACGTTTCACCAAATCGGTCAACTCAGGGTCTAAGTAAGAGACGGACTTATCGGTCTCTCCCGCTCTCATTTGCAGCTTTTTTTTCGTAAATATGCCTATTGGCTTTTTCGAGATTAAGTCAATATAAGAATCGACACCAATCTCTTCTCCTTCTATAAATGGCTGGACAACATAGTTGACGTGTTGTTCAAAAAAGGTTTGAAGTTGATTCATTGTTTCAATGATGGTGATTCCATGACTTGCACTTCCTGTTCTAGGCTTTGCGATTAGGGGTAGGGAAATTTTTTGGGTATTTAGGTCATGGACAATTTCATCTAGAAGTGTGTACGTTGAGATATGAGGAATGTGATGTGTGATTAAGAAATCGGTTGTTTTTAGTTTATCCAAGCACAGATCCGTAACATGAGGATCGGATACGACAATCGTAACTCCTAGTTGGGCAAATTCATCTTTAGCCTGTGCTAATAGAGAAAGCTCTGGGTCAATTAAGGAAAGCACAGCTTGGATTTGATGACGTTGACAGATCTCTATTAGATAAGTGATATATTGTGGATGTTCAATACTAGGAACGATCTCATGGTGGTCTGCAAAATACAACGCAGGTGCCCTTGAATCACAATCTACAGCAATTACTTTGCCAACTCCGTGCTCACTAAGTTCTTGCCTAAAATACTCTACTAACTTAACCCTTCTTCCAACGCTAGTGAGCAAAATATTCATTTGCATACTTCCTTTTATTTATAGTTGAATTCTAGTTAAATCTGAAACCTGCAGAGCATCTCTATTAAAGAAATCATCAAAGTTCTCTTTACGACGAATAACAAAAAACTGTTCTCCATCGCATGCCACAACTGCTGGTCGTTCTTTGATAAAGGGTGGATTGAAAACGATCGTATACGCGCCGACATGATCAAATACGATGAAATCACCCGGTTCAGGTAACCAATCGTTGTGATTAAAGAGTAAATAATCTTTTTCCATACAGGTGTAACCGACAATATGAAACGTCTCCCATATCGAGAAGTCTTTATTAGAGATGATTTTAGTCGGCAAATTATAGCGGTGCATCGTCGGTTTAATATTGTGTACGCTACCATCTACCAACACAAACTTTTGACCGTTATTCTCCTTAACATCAATTACTTGGCTAACAAATTGAAACGCATTGGCTACAAGCGCGATGCCTGGTTCTAGGATTAATTGCGGACCATTAACTCCGCCCCATTCCCGGACCATGACCTCGCAGACGACCCGCGCATAATCATCAAAGGTAGGTACATCGTTCATAGGAAAGGTAGTTGGAACTTCTCCATACATCCCTCCTCCGATATCAATGTATTCCAACGAATCAAGGAGATATTTTTTTGCTAGAGTAGATAAATTTTCTGTGATCTTTTGATACACGGATAGACTTCGATTGGTAGAGAAATGCCCATGTAGACCAACTACTTTGACATTTTCCACTTGTTTCAGTTGCTCAATGGCTCTCTCTACATTTCCATTTTCAACACAAAAGCCAAAACGACTGACTTCATACCCATTTTGCAATGGGCTAGATAATCCATCCTTAAGATCAAAATTCACCCTTAGACCTACGTTCACTAACTCATTTGGATGTGACAAACAATAGTTTCGAATATGATCCACTTCATAAAAAGAATCTAGATTGACAATACTGCCTTGATCCAATGCCAGACAAATATCTTCATATGTTTTCAATGGACCATTAAAGATGATTTGTTCTGGGGGTTGCCCAATGGTCAATGCTAAATCATACTCTAATCGTGAAACAACCTCCGCATAGGCTCCGAGCTGTTGCATCCGTTTACACAAATAGGGTAAATAATTGGTCTTGTAGGAATAACCTATAACAACGTTAGGATATCTTTTTGAAAATGATTGATATAATGAACGCAGGTTTTCTTCTACCTTTTTTACATGGAAGATGTAAAAGGAAGTGCCTAGCTTATCACGTAAAGATTGATATTGTTCATATAAAAAGGCTGACATAACGCTAATCTCCTTCTCAAGGATGACAGTCATATCTTTAAAATAGTTGTTTAATCGTATCGATCACTCTCGCTTGGTCATCTTCGGTTAGATTTGAACCAGAAGGAAGACAGATTCCATTATTAAAAAGATGATCGGAGATGCTTAACGATTCAGCAAACGGGTAGTATAAATGACCTTCAAACAACGGTTGACGATGGAGTGGTTTCCATACGGGTCTAGCCTCAATCTTTTCCTGTTGAAGTTTTAGCATTATGTCAGTAGAATGTACTCCCGAAACTTCTGGATCTATGGTCATCGTAGTTAACCAACGGGTCGATCGTCCAAATGGAGCTTCTGGCATAAATCGGACACCTGGCAACTCCGCCAATTGATCTGCATATCGTTGATAGATGGCTCTTCTAGCTCTTATCCGATCTTCAATGACCTGCAATTGTCCTCTACCTACTGCAGCCAATAGATTACTTAAGCGATAATTATAGCCCATTTCTGTGTGCTCATAATGCAGGGCAGGTAGTTTTGCTTGAGTAGACCAATAGCGCGCTTTTTCTAACGATTCAAGATCATCCGATACGAGCATTCCACCACCAGAAGTCGTAATAATCTTGTTCCCATTAAACGAGTAAATTCCATACTTTCCATATGTTCCACTTGACTTTCCCATATATGTTGCACCTAATGACTCCGCTGCATCCTCAACTATAGGAACTTGATACCGATCACATAGTTTGGATAATCGAAGCATATCTGCACTTTGACCATATAGATTGACGACGACAACTGCCTTAGGTAACTTTTCTTGACGCTCAGCGTCCCTCAAGGCGCTTTCTAAGGCAGCAGGAGACATATTCCATGTATCAGGATCCGAATCGATAAAAATAGGAGTCGCCCCTAAATATAAAATCGGATTGGCACTCGCAATAAAGGTAAGCGTCGAGCAAAAAACGAAATCATCCTTTTGAATACCCAATAATCGAAGTGCTAAATGAATCGCAGCTGTTCCAGAGCTGAGAGCTAAAGCCCCATTACTCCCTACATATTGCGCAAATTCCTTTTCAAAAGCATCCACCTGCGGTCCTAAAGGTGCAATCCAATTGGAAGCAAATGCCTCCAAAACCCTCTCTATTTCGTATCCACTCATATGTGGAGGAGAAAGATATATTTGTTCCATAATCCAATGAGCTCCTTACGTTTCATTTATTAGATCAAGCTCGATACAAAGGAAAGAAGGGTGTTTCCAATACTTTTTCTTTGTTGATATCACGAATTAGTTGCTCATACACAAATGGATTATGGATTTTTTTTCCGATGTAGTATTGGAAGGGTACCATATTTGATAAAGTAGATTTATATTCATACAGCGAATCATTCTCTTTCATTCCGGGACCCAAATGAAGAACTTGTGCACCTTGTTCTTTTGCGTATTGGATCATATAATCCATTAACTTCACATTTATACCTAAGCGGAGAGCCTCTTGTGTTGAAGCGCCTAATTGATAGTGTGCATATTTTTTCCCGATTAGAAGCAGAACACCAGAAACAATTTGATCTTCAAGCTTTGCTAACAATAGACGAGGCTTGCAAAGAGAGGTTTCTTTTAATAATTCTTGAAAATAACGAGAAGAGTAATAATAGTTAGAAGTGGCCCTCGTTCGATTCATCGTTTCATAGTAAAGATTTTGAAAGATTTCGAAATGATCTGGGCAGCTTGATTCCACAATTTCTATATTTAAATCTTTTGTTTTTCTAATCTTAGTTCTCTTATCTCTACGGTAGCTATTTCGTATTTCTTCCATAGTTGGGAGCAGATCGACTGCTGCAGTTAAACGGATATAGTCAATATTCATATGATTCGTGAAAAATCGATTATTCTTATCCAATGGATGAAAACGGACGGTTTCTGTGATGATATGATTTTGTTGGCAATACTCGCTAAACAACTGATAAAAATGAGAGACTCCATTGGAATTCCCCTCGATATGCGGACCACCAAAACCAACCGTTACCGTGTCAAAATATTCTTGGTTCGCATAATCTATTTTTCTTTTTAGAAAAGGATAAAAGATTCGTAGATTCCGATCCTCATAATAAATGGCTTCTGGAACTCCACTCTGTTCTTCTGAATATAAATCGATATATTCCTTAGCATAAAAAACATCCAAATGTTCAAATAGAGCAATGGTTTCGTCCCATTGATCCCGGTTGGTTAACACTTTCCATTTCATCTCTTCTCACCATTTTTTGCAGAATGAACCACCATTAGTCGATAATTAACTTATTAGTTCTGTATTTCGATCGGACAATCTTTTGATTTTCCTTTGAATTTTGGTGCCGTTGCATGACCTTCTCGCTGAATTCCTTCTCCTCTTGAAATGGTTATTAATGTTAAAAAAATGATTTTTAGATCTAACCAAAGAGTCTGATTGTCTACATACCAGACATCTAAAGCAAATTTCTTTTCCCAAGTAAGATCGTTTCTACCATTGATCTGTGACCAACCCGTAATCCCTGGGTTTACATCATGTCTGCGAGCTTCTTCAGGAGTATACAGAGGTAAATACTCCATAAGTAACGGCCTCGGTCCCACAATACTTAGATCCCCTTTGAGAATGTTGATGAGCTGTGGGAGTTCGTCTAAACTCCACCTTCTTAAAAACATTCCAAATCGACTTAACCTTTGTTCATCAGCAAGTAAGTTTCCGTGCTGATCTTTCTCATTCGTCATCGTTCGGAATTTATAAATTCGAATGGGCTTACCTTTGTATCCAGCGCGTATTTGAGTAAAAATTATGGGGGACCCCATCTTCACTCTTGCAACAATCGCCACAATAGCAATAAGTGGCGATAGAATCATCAATCCAATCAACGCCCCAAGCAAATCGATTGCACGTTTAATCATTCTTCTCTCCCTCTAATTTAATGCGCAACGAAATTGTTCACTCTATATGAATTTTATAAAATTCATTTTGTTTTAGAACATAAAAAGTGCATATTTGAATTGTTTTTCAAAGGGTGCCATCTATATTTAAAAGATCTTGGTAAAAGCATTTAAGTTTTTTCCAAACTTCCTCTGCACGGAACTCCTTGACGATGCGTTTTCTCCCGTTAAATCCGAAGTTTTTACACAGCGATGGATTGTGTAAGAGCTCACTTATACGATTCACCAAATCAGTCACATTTCCAATAGGCACAATATAGCCCGTTTCACCGTCAATGACTGTGTCTACGGCACCAGTTGCATTTGTTGTAATCACGGGTTTACCAGCTGCTGCTGCCTCTAAGGGAACATTCGGAAGCCCTTCTCGATATGTAGGTAAAACAAAAATGTCCATCAAGTAATAATAAGGTATTGGATCATGTACCGTTCCATTAAAAATAATAGTTGGATCTTGTTTTATTTGAGAGATTACTTCTACGCTTGGTAAGTCACTCTGTTCAAAATCTCCGATCAGTAATAGCTTTAACCGTGGGATCGTTTCTTTTAAAATGTTAAATGCTTGGATTAATTCATTAAGTCCTTTATCTCTAGTCATACGTCCAACAAACCCAATAATCCGATCCTCTTTGTGAATGTTTAACTTTTTTTTTAGAAACCGAATGTTACTTCTTAATAGATTCGTAGATTTAAATCGATTCGTATTAAGTCCGTTACAACTCCCAGCACCGAGAATAATCGTCTTTTCTTTCTTCACGATTCCCAATTCGACCACTTTATCTCTTAAACTATGGCTAACACAGAGAACTTTATGCGAGCATGCACACGCAATTTTCTCTGTTAATTGTAAAATAAACCGTTTTACACCTTTGGTAGTTTCCAATCGCAGTCCATGCAATGTATATATACGTACTGGTACACGTGTGAGCCAGCCTGCAATGCTCCCTAACAACCCTGCTTTCGGCGTTCCTACATTGATTAGTTGTGGCCTTAGTTTTAACAAAACAAAAATAAGATGGATGAGTGAACATAGATCTTGGAAAATTGATATTTCTCGTGCCATCTTTACAGGATGGATAGAAACATTTTCTTTATGTTCTACTTCGGTCAATTCTTTGCCAGGAGATGAAATAACCGTTACTGCAAAACCTGATTCACGTAAAAAATTTAACTGCCCTCTCATTAATCCAAGACTTATAGAATTGGTTACGATATGAATAATTTTCGGAATCGTCATCTTACGCTTCCTATCCTTTCATCTGTTCTATATTCGATCAACATTGGCGCAACCGCAATCATAGACATCATAAACCACCAATGACGTTGGTATAATGCTTCGATGCCAAGAGATAAACCTAGCATCGCAATATGAGCTAATAATAGGCCTAATATGAGAGGTTTTTTCGATACTTCTCCACATCGAAATAGAGTAAATGCTCTAATTATGAACCATAGACTGAAACCCAGGAATATCATAAAACCGATGAGTCCAAATTCCGTAAGGAACCACATAGGGGTATTGTGAATAATAATCCCATTCGTCTTATAAAAGGTTCCTAGACCAATACCATAAATAGGAGATTGCTGAAACATCAGTAGAGCTTGTTCGAGAATATCTATACGTGCATTAATTTGAGACGGTCGATTGGCCATAAAGAGAATAACCTCGATATAGTCTCTCCCTTTTAGAATCAATATGGAAACAACTGCAAGAACAAAGCCAATCATGATACGGGGAATATAGGAAGGACGGATACAGCTGATGACAAGTAGAAGAAATAGTATGCCAATCCAAGCAGATCGAGAGAATGTGAATAATATTCCAATCGCAAGTGTAAGTAGAGAAAAAACACCCCAAAAGCCTTTAATGAGCGGTCGATTTTGAAAATAGGTTGTCATGTGTAACGCAAATGCAACAACTAACAGCCCACCGTAAGCATTCGGATCGAGTAACATTCCCGAAAGTCGTGAATATTGGTTAAACCATGCCCATTGTATCCCGGCTACGAAAAGGACCATCGCTAGACAGTTTTGAATGACGATACTCCAAATAAATATCGTTAATAGCCTCACTAGTTTCTCCCATCGATCAACCGCTGTTGTAAATACGATGTAGGTAGCCATTAATACTAATAAACCAATATCCTTTTGCAATAAGGCATACGTTGATAGTTCTCCATTCCACAATAGAGCAATAGCACTTCCAAACATAAAAAGGAATAGAAGTGCATAATGCCACTCACTAAAGACAATGCGTCTTAACTTTAATTTTCCCAACCCAATGAATAGAATTAAAAGTAAAAACAAATCTGAGGGGGCTAGTCGAATTCCGGAAATCGTACCTACCTGAATTGGGAGGCAGATGACATAGCCAAACAACAACCAGTCTATGAGTTTATTCGATTTAGCCATCTCTATTTCGGTCATTTCCATAACCTTCATTCGTATAAAATGGTGGATATACAAACATAGATCAATGATTTTTTAGTAGTAATATTTTTCTTTATGTTTTGCTTTCATTTTTACATCGTTTAAAATTGTGCCAATGATATTAGCACCTACATGGTCTAGTAAAAGCTTTGCTTTCTTTAAATGATCTCTTAGCACCTCTTTGGATCGTACAACAAGTAGGACTCCTTCTGTGTATCTGGCGATATTTTGACCATCAGAAACAGAAAGGATCGGTGGCGTGTCGATTAAGATGAGATCATACTGTTCTAAACAAATCGCAAGTAATTCTTCCATTTCCTGAGATCCTAACAGCTCCGCAGGATTTGGTGGTATTGGGCCTGCAGGTATGACATGTAAACCTACGTCTTCAATCTCTTGAATCACCTCTTGAACATCTAGTTGTTTAATTAATATATTCGTAAGTCCATACGTATTCTGGACTCTAAAAATATGATGGATCGTCGGCTTACGCAAATCAGCATCAATCAGTAAAACTTTTTTCCCTGCTTGAATCATAACGATCGCCAAATTTGCAATTGTCGTAGACTTCCCCTCACCTGGAAGTGCACTTGTGATCATCAGCGTTTTTAACTCCTTGCCAATACTGGAGTATCGAATGTTGGTGCGCAACATTCTGTACGATTCAGTCTCTTTTGAATTTGGCTCCTCGATGCAGATTAACCGCTTGGTAAGCCCCCTTGTAATCACATTCATCTCTCCTACGTTTGATTTTCGAGTTTATCCTCCATCATCTTTTCCTAAAATGCGGTATCACACCAAGCACAGGAATCTCCAACACCTCCATGAGATCCTCTTCACTTTTGATACGCTTATCCATAGATTCATAAAATAAAATCAATACAATACAAACGATTATCGTAAGAAAAATGGAAACAGAAATATTCATGAGTGGTTTGGGGAGAATCGGCTTGGGGTATAGTGGAAGTTTCGCAATATCTAAAATTGTAACGTTATCTACTTGCATAATTTGATTGATATTTTCATAAAACGATTGGGCATACGCATTCGCAATATCAACCGCACTTTGAGGGTTATGATCTCGTACTGTAATGGAGGTAATCAAGGATTCTTCATTTGATTTTGTAGTCACCTTTTTTATCAATTCCTCAGGCGTTATACTCAGGCTCAAACGATGAATGACCTCTTCAGAAACTCGATTACTTTTAATGATTTCACTATACGTCTTCACTAATTTTTGATTTGTAAGTAAATCATTATAAATAATTTGGTTACTAGATGTCTGACTTTGGATCAATATTTTCGTCGTAGTTTCATAGACTGGTTTGAAAACATAGAAGTTTACCCATGCGGTTAAAGTAGCAACAATAAATACACATAAAATGACGATCCACAATCGTTGTTTAATCGCCTTCCAAATGTGGGAAATTTCTATATCCATATTAGAACGACCCCTTTTAATTATGGTGTCCGCCACCAATGTTTACCGTCTCTACTTGTCCTTTCATCGGCTGCTCTTTCTTCGTTTTCAGAATCATTTTGCTTCTTGTTACAACAAAAATCGTACTTGCCCCTACTAATTGACATATTGCAGAGTACGTAATCGAATATGCTGCACCAATAAGTCCAAAGCGCGGTATAAAGATATACGCTAGAATTATATTTATGATTAACACAAAGATAAATAGAACCATTTGGATCTGAAATTTGCGCGCAGCGGTGATTCCATACTCTAGCATCGAACTAATACCGATCATTAAAGCCGCAATCATTAGCTGGAAAAGTATTTCGTTATAAAGTGCATAACTCGAATTATAAAGTAACGTGAGTAATTGCTGTCCTAGAAAGAAAGTAACGCTTAATGCGCCGATACCCAGTCCAATCACTATAAAAATGACATTCCAAATCAATCGACCATATTCTTTGATCTGTTTATTTGCATAATACTTGGCAAGACGCGGGACAATCGTTTCACCCAATGCATTTACAAACGTATTGAAGGCAACCATGATGTAAACAACTGAAGCAAAGTATCCAAGTGCTTCGGCTCCTAAATAATACTCGATAAAGTAACGGGGTACATTCGGAATGATCGATAATAATAAGGCGACGAACCCCATGGGCAAGCTTAAAATCGTCAATTGACGAAACTTTGTTAGATTAAACCTTGGAGTAATCAAAGTAAGTCGTTTACCTAGCCTAAACTCATAAAATAGTAGAATCAACAGCCAACTTACCGTTAAAGCAATCACAGCAATGAATAAGCTATTTGTCATCCACAAGCATATCCCCATAGAGATTAGTGCAGCAGGCCCCTTGAGCATATAGGAAATACCGATATAATCCATGCGTTCATGCTTTTGATACAACCCATGAAAAATATTACTTATCGCCTCCACTACTTTACTTAATCCGATCATCAATACTATATATATAAAATGAAGATCAATTCCGATAAACCAAAGCATAATGCCAATAAAAAGGATGGCAAAAAGATTACTAATTAACCGAAGCCCAAAATAATCTCGAAATTCGTAAGTATCATTTGAATCTGTAGAAAGGATTTTACTTAATGACATATTTGTAAAAAAAATAATGGGTGCTGTTACTGCTAGACCAAAAGTAAACTGACCAACCATCTGTGGGGTGCCGATTTTTGCAAGAACGACCAGAATCCCCCATTGCGATAAGGTTAAGATGACATTTCCGACGAGTTTCCAAGAAAAATTAACTCGCAAGGAAAGAGTTTTCATGATTCGTGACTCCTTTGGATACTCGATTTTTCAATCACTATGAAACGCTTATGTTGTTTACGCTTTGAAAAACGATATTTTCTAAATCATTTGCAAGTTCTGATATATTAGTAAAAGGAGAATCAATTTGTAGCATACGCCTCAGCATTCCGCATACTTGTGGGTCTAATTGCAATTCTTCCTCCCAACTCTTTTCCTCTTTTTCTGGTTGAAAACTTGAATACAACATGTACAAGAACAATTGTCCAAGTAAATAGAAATCACTTTCAAAACTAACTAGACGTGAAAAACGAAGAGCTTCATTGTAATGATCATTTGTTTCATACACATCTAATGATGGATTATCTATTTCTCGTGCATAACCAAAGTCAATTAAATAGGGGTTCCCATCGACAATTAATACATTGGGTAAACGAATATCACGATGAATGATATTGTTGCTATGCAAATAAGAAACGATCTCCACTAGTTTTCGTAAAATATGTAATGATTCATCTAATGTAAATGTATTTCTATGGTGAAAAATCAACGTTTCTAATGTTTTTCCTTCGAGATATTCCATGCAGTAGTAAGGTTGATCATCCACATCAAATCTCTCAATAAATCGCGGTATATTTGGATTACTACACTTGGAAAGTATCTTCATTTCGTTTTGGAAGAAATAGAATACCTTTTGATCTTTATTTTTACTTTTACGAATATGTTTTAGGACAACTCTTTCCTCTGTCATATTATTTTTTACTAGATAAATAGCTCCGTAAGTACCAACACTAATTAACTTTAAAACCGTATAACCGTTAATTTCTCTTCCCAACTTTATAGGGCGATCAAACCATTTACGCTTTAAAGAGAGAAGAAAATTAAGAACCCTTTTCGGCTTTAACATCCGTTTATAATACGCATGTCCAAAGCGAGAATGATCTGATGGTTTTTTTTGCTCCCTAGCGAAAAATAGAATCGTAATAATTTTCCTTTGTAATTGTTTTAAAAAACGTTTCACATGATATCCTTCCCAACCTTATCAAATTAGGTATGCAGTTAAAAAAGTCCAAAAATCTTCTCCTTTTCCATTCTCATAGGCTCTTCTACCGTGATGTATTCTCCGTTTACAACTTTCTCAGCATTACTCTTAAAATCGAAAGCAACTTCTTCCCCTCCGATTAAAGCCAATTGTTTATATGCTTTTGATAGATTAGGGATTCGTTTATTTGTGTTATGTGCATCTGAAGCGATTACATGTGCAAGATGGTATTTAATGAGCTGGCAGCAAAATTTTCGGATCAAATGTCCATATTGCCCTGTCAGGCTAGCTGCAGTAATTTGTACTAATGCTCCGGACTTTACTAAATGATAAAGAAGTATTGGAAATTCTCGAAGCTTTGGGTATAGTTCTGGATGAGGAATAATAGGCGTCACACCTAACAAGCGAAGATCATAAACCAATTGTTCCATATAATGTGGGACAGAATAAGGTAGTTCAAGCAATATATATTTTTGGCGATGATCTAAAAAGAGGAGATTTTGATTGCGAACATCCTCAACTAAATCATCATAGACGTGAACTTCTTGACCTGGAGTGATCGTTAACGGGATATCTTGCGAATGCAACATTTGATTCGCCTGCAACACCAAGTCTAGTATTTTTTGTTTGGGATTCATAAAAGTCCCATTCATGTGATGAGGTGTAGCAATGATATGTGTGATTCCATCATCCACCGCCATTTTCGCCATATCCAAAAATTGTGCTTCGCTCCTCGGTCCATCATCAACTATGGGAAGTATATGACAATGAATGTCGATCATGCCAATCATTTTACTCACCCTACTATTCCGAATACCCAATATATATGTACGCTCTATGTATTTAATACTTAAAAACAGTACTATAATACGATTTTTCACATAAAAAGGGACGATCGCCACAGTCTTTAGTAACAGACCGTGGGATCGTCCCTTGATTAATAAATTTACACTTCTTTCACAAGATCATTCACTACAATGCCCGCCATAATCATACCAACTGTCGGCGGAACAAAGGCATTGCTTGCAGGTGGCATGCGCACCTTGGAAATTGGACTATTCGGGTCCTTTACAATCGCTTGAAGTACATCCTCACGTTGTTTGAGTGGTTCTTCTGTAGAATAGACTACCTTTAACCCCTTGGTAATCCCTGCATCCTTTAGCTTCCTACGCATTACTTTAGCAATAGGGTCATACGATGTTTTCGAAATATCTGCCACTTTAAAGCGGGTGGGATCCATTTTGTTCGCTGCACCCATACTCGAAATGATCGGAATCCCTCTTCTTTTACATTCAATCGCAACATGAACTTTGTATGTAATCGTGTCCATCGCATCGACAACATAATCGAGATGATGGGCAAAAAGCTGTTCATAGGTATCTTCGGTATAGAACATTTTCATCGGAACTACTTCACATTCAGGATTGATGAGCGCAATCCGCTCCTGCATGAGCTCCACTTTGTCTCTACCAATGGTAGTAAGCAAAGCATGAAGCTGGCGATTTATATTCGTAACGTCTACAGTGTCTTTATCAATCAAGATGAGTTTGCCAACCCCTGATCGTACCAAGGCTTCAACGGTATAAGAACCAACACCACCGATTCCTAAAACAGCAATTGTGATGTTCTTTAATTTATTGACTCCTTCTTTGCCGATCGCTAGCTCTGTTCGTGAAAATTGATGAAGCATAAATGACTTCCTTTCTTCTATTGTAACTGATCTGCAAAAATATGCAGTGTTAGCTGAATTTCAGGTATTGCTCTGCCCAGTTTCTGTGCAATTTCCTCTACAGTCATGCCCTGTTGGTAGTACTGCAACACACTCATAACCTCTTCATCCATCGGGGGTGTCGAAGGAGTATTTCCCTTTTCTTTATCGGTAAGTTGCGATGATCTAGGCATTAATGCTATCAACTCATTGAGTTTTGTATAATTACGCTCCATTTGCTGGTAGAGATCCTTAGTTCTCTTCTCCGTTTGCTCAACAATATCCAAACGATCTGCTATGTCATTGTACGATTTTTTTAAATAATTATGGCGTTTTTGCGTATTTTCATCCAGACGATTGATTTCGTCACTTTGTTTTTGCAATAGTTGAGAAGTCATGTGATCGATCTTTTTTTGCAGCTTTTCATATAATTCATATACTTCGTTTTCCCAGTGCTCTTGACGACGTTTGCGTTCGCGATCCTGTGCGAACAAGTATATACCCAGCACTGCAATAATAACGATAATAAAGCTTAACAACCAAACCTCTATATTCATTATTTCTCCTCCCCACATAGACTTGATTCAACTAATCTTTACAAAAAAGAGCATATCATCTTATGTCGACCCACTCAACTATAAATAAAAGATTAAAAAAACAGTCTACAATCAGACTGTTTCATGGGTATATGTAATTGACAGAAGTCCCAACATGCCGTGATTTCCTAGTTTTGAACCTGCTCGCGCAGGTGGGTGTTCGCAAATCATAGGGAACTTTCCACTCTAGGGAGGCTTAGTTTCTCTATGGATAATATAAAACTCCCAGTATAAAGGTGTTGGTTACAAAACGTACGGTGACACGTACACACCAGGACTTTCTGTAACTCAATAGTAACATGAGTTGATGTCGAAAACAAGGAAACGAGCATGGAATATTATAGAAACTATACTCATTCATTCGGACGAGGTAATTTATGATACAATTTTCCAATAATCCTTTTGTGGTTGGCTATTTTCGCTATAACCTTGGTAATATCATGCTGGCAATAGGGACATAACCAAATACCTAAATATGCACCACTATATGAATATTTACGGCAACTACTACATTTTTTTTCGTACAATACAACCTCTCCCTTCTAAAACCGGCTTGTCCAACGATCTCTTCCTATACCTTATCAACTGTTTATGTTTCACAAAATCAGCAACCAGATTGATTTGATTACATCCTTGAGGATGATTTTGATGCTCATCCCATAAAAAAACTCCGCTCATTTGCGGAAGTTAGAGCTATGAAGACTCTTTCTCAACTTGTTGTTCATAATCTTTTGGATAAATGTTTAATTGACCGAACCCCAACACTTTCTCAAGTGCATCCACGACCTTAGGATCATAAATCGTTCCTCTTTCTCGATGTAGCTCTATCAATGCTTCCATAGGTGTAAATGTGTCGCGATAGGATCGGGGTGTGCTCATAGAAATAAAGCTCTCGGCTACATGAATTACACGTGCAAAAAAGGGGATTCTGTTCCCTTTATTCTTACCTGGATATCCATGACCATCATACCTCTCGTGATGAGCATAAAAGGCTTCTTTTACTCGATTAAAAATAGGTGACTGACTCATAAATTCATCGGCAAAAGTGATATGCTCATGAATCGCTAACACTTCAAGTGGCGATATCTTGTCTTTCTTAACATAGATATAGTCTGGAATCTTGATCCGACTTGTAAAGAGTAGATGAGAGATCATATAAATTTCCCAATCATCCACCATTTCATTCGGAAAGTATTGATAAATTGTTTTGATTAGACGTGCTAATTCATCAATCTCTTTTCGTGATGTATGTGCCTTTTGTTCTACTACTGGTATTAGTGATTGAAGTGATTGAAATAAGAGTTCTATTTCTCTCTTTCTCATCATTTTCTGATGTTGTTTAGAGCTAACCCAACATCTCATCTCTATACCCCTTTTACATTTAAAATGGGTACAATTCCTTCACGAATAGCATAAAGCACCGCTTGAGAGCGATTCGGTTGTCCAGTCTTACGTAGGATGCTACTTACGTGAGATTTGACCGTAGCCTCTGATATACAGAGACGATTAGATATCTCATGATTGCTCAAGTTCTCGATGATGAGTTGGAAGATTTCTCTCTCTCGCTCCGTTAAACGTACAGATTCATCAGGCTTTTTACTTAAATCAACTCTAGATTGGTAACAGGTGTAGCCTTGTAAAACCATATCAATGGCGTTTAAGATCTGTTGAGGATGTGTGTCTTTTTTGATAAAGCCATCAATTCCTACTTCCAAAGCCCTATATAGATCCTTGACCTCGTCAAATGCTGTAAATATCATCACTTTTACATTTTTATGTAGATTTTTTAATCTGGGACATAGCTCCAATATTGACGTTCCAGGCATTTTCATATCTGAGATAATGAGATCAGGCTCTACATCCTTTACGAGCTCCATTAATTCATCACCATTCGAAGCCTCGCCTATGACGACATACGAATTCGTTGTTTCCAATATCATTTTTAGTCCTTCACGAATGATCAAATGATCGTCGGCTAATACAATTCTAGATTGCACCAATGATTTTACCTCGCTCTCTACTAATTGTTCTTGGAATGATCGAAACTAGCTCAGTACCTTCCCCAGCATCTGATCGAATAGATAAAAAACCACCCACTTGCTTTAGCCTCTCCTCTATTCCCGCCAAGCCCATTCGATCACTTTTCTTTTTCTGAATAGATTTAGGAAGCCCAATGCCATCATCAGCGATCCTGATGGTCCATTGTATGGAGGTTACTTCCAATGACACCTGAATCTTTGTAGCTTTTGCGTGCTTGATTACATTATTTGATGATTCATCTACAATTTGATAGATCGTTTTAAGCACTTCATATGTCTCGTTAAAGTAATTCCCCGCAGTATGTAAATGGACTTGTAATCCCGTGGATAACGACTTAGCACGAAGCATATGCTCTAGGTCTTGAAATAAATCCCCATGCCAAGCATTATCTCGCAGACTATGCATGTAGTTCCTCACTTCCACTACGCACTCTTCTACTTGCTGGGCTAGTTTCTTCATGCGAGCCACCTCAACCTCAGTTAAACGAGGGTGTAGTTCTTTTTTAATGCAATAGATCTGCGCAGACAAAAAGAAGAGCTTCTGTGCAAGTCCATCATGCAGGTCTTGGGACAATTTCATCTGTAGCTCTTGAAGTATATCCGCCTCGATTATAGACTTAGATTCTCGAAGTTTGAACTCATTGATCATAAGCATAGTGATGTGTTTGAGAAACCAGAGAGTTAGTTTAGATATTCTTTGCCTTTTTTTCAGAGAAATCAATATAGATCCATAGTAGTAATCTTCTTGTTCAATCGGATAATAATAAAAATTCTGCTTCTCTCCATAAACATTGTCTATTATGATTCGAGTGGGTTTAGTACCTATACCTTTCACGGCATCCTGTAAAACGAAATGATAGTATCCCTTTTTCCAATCATGTACAGAGGGATGGGTTTGCCAAAATATAAAGACAGAACTGCATTCGAGTAGTTGCTCGATTCGCATCTCTACGATCGTTATCAATTGTGAAAATGATTGATCAGAGAGGAGCTCATACGTTGCTAGCTGTAGCAACTGCAGTTTTTTCAGCAATCTACTGATTAAGTAACTACTTAGTAGGATTGTTCCAAGAACTATATTCAATATAAGAAGATATGGGATCGGAACACCGAAAGACCAGACTAACATGTTCAAGAGTATGACTTCGCATAGGATTAATGATTTCATCTACCTCCGCCCCCAGTATTGGTAAATGATTACAACTGTTATCCTACTACCTTGGACACAGTATAACAACGGGGTTATTTCGTCGAAAAATAAGAATATTGCGACATTTAACTACGTTTCACCGTGTTATTTTAAAGTTTTCACGGAATCTCTTGTAAATTCTATTCCAATCCTCTTTTTGTGATTACCGATCTTTTCGAGTAGTAAATATAGAAAACACAAAAAATCTAGTTCGTTTTGCCTAACATTAGGAAATCGAACTAGATTCAGTGTGCTATTTCATATCAAATTGTTTGTTTTTATTTCTCCTTAATATAGATTCCAAGTTCATCTAATTGCTTAGTTTCGACCACACCAGGCGCTTCTGTCAAAAGATCGGTCGCATTGGCTGTTTTCGGGAAGGCGATCACCTCGCGAAGATTGCTCTTGCCTGTCAAAATGGCGACAATCCGATCCAAACCAAAAGCGATTCCACCATGTGGAGGCGTACCGTATTCAAAAGCCTCGAGCAGGAAGCCAAACTTCTCATTCGCTTCCTCTGGGGAGAAGCCAAGTATACGGAACATCTGCTCCTGCACATCTCGACGATAGATACGCATACTACCTCCAGCGATCTCAAATCCATTCATCACCAAGTCGTAAGCAAGCGCACGAATCTGTAATGGATCTGTTTCAAATAGATGGAGATCCTCATCACGTGGCCTTGTGAATGGGTGATGGAGTGCTACGTAGCGGCCTTCCTCTTCGTCATACTCTACCAATGGGAAATCTGTAACCCATAATAGCTTGTATACTCCTTCTGAGATCAAGCCGAGCTCTTTCCCGAGACGATTACGAAGTGCTCCAAGCGAGTCAGCTACAACTGATTTACGGTCGGCAACGAAGAGTATGAGATCCCCTTCTTTGGCATTAACTTTAGTAGAGATGTTCTTAAGCTCGCTCTCATTAAAGAATTTGGCAATCGGTCCTTTGAGCCCGTCTGCTTCTACCTTGAGCCAAGCAAGTCCTTTCGCTCCATAGGTCTTAATATATTCCTGCAGCATATCGATGTCTTTACGGCTATATTTGTCTGCCGCACCCTCTGCATTAATCGCTTTAACCACACCACCGCTTTCAATCGCATTACGGAATACGCTAAACTCGGAGTTTTTCACTTCCTCAGACAAATTGACCAGTTCTAGTCCAAAGCGAAGGTCTGGCTTATCCGAACCAAAGCGATCCATCACTTCACTGTATGTGAGACGTAGGAATGGTCTTTCGATCTCGACACCAGTTACTTCCTTGATGATGCCAACCATCAATTCTTCCATCATCTCTTGGAACGTCTCTAATGGCAGGAAAGACATCTCAATATCCACCTGAGTAAATTCAGGCTGACGATCCGCACGGAGATCCTCGTCACGGAAGCAGCGAGCAATCTGAAAATAGCGTTCAAAGCCTGAAACCATCAGTAGCTGTTTAAAAAGCTGAGGCGATTGAGGTAAAGCATAAAACTCACCTGGATGTACACGACTTGGAACAAGATAGTCACGTGCCCCCTCTGGAGTGCTTTTCGTCAAAATAGGTGTCTCAATCTCAATGAAGCTCTGTTCACTTAAATAACGTCTAAAATGCTGCATAATTTGATGACGAATCATAAATGTTCGTTGCATCGATTGACGACGAAGATCAATATAGCGATACTTTAAGCGTACCTTCTCATCCACATCGCTATTGTCTGTGATGCTAAACGGTGGTGTCTTAGCTGCATTAATGATTTCAATATCAAGAGCACTGATCTCGATTTCACCAGTTGCCATATTTGGATTTATATTTTCTTCACTACGCTTCAAGACAGTTCCTCGTACAGAGATCACATATTCACCGCGGCAACGATCCGCTACCTCTAACGCATCTTGAGAAACCTCTGGACTAAAAACGACCTGTACCATACCGCTTCGATCTCTTAAATCGATAAAGATCAACCCACCCAAATCACGACGGCGATTTACCCACCCTGTAACAACGACCTCTTGGCCAATATGTTGACTCGTAATTTTACCACAATGCTCTGTCCGTACTAATTTCATATCGTCCGATCTCCTCTAGTTAAATAATGCCTTACATTCATCGATTAAACGACTTATTTCTAGCTCTCGTTGCTCACCACTCGTGAGATCCTTAAGTTGAATGATCCCCTTCTGTAGCTCATCATCTCCAAGGATCAGTGCATAACGAGCGCCGAGACGATCAGCAGCTTTGAGCTGTGCCTTCATTTTGCGCTCCATATAATCGCACTCTGCTCGTAAGCCTGCCTGGCGCAATTGTTGGAGCAATCGAACGCGTTCTCGGTTGGACGCATCTCCAAGTGCCACAAGATAAAAATCAATTCCCTCTTTGATCGGAAGTTCTATACCTTGTGCGGATAAAGCGAGCACCAATCGTTCCATCCCTAAGCCAAAACCAATCCCGGGCTGATCAGGTCCGCCAACCTCTGCAACAAGACGATTATAACGTCCTCCACCACAGATTGTACTTTTAGCTCCTATAGCGCCTTCCATGAATTCAAAGGCAGTACGTGTGTAATAATCTAAACCGCGTACGAGCTTCGGATTCACTTCATATTTTATACCAAGCCCATCTAAGTAGCCTTTGACCTGTTCAAAGTGATCGCTACATTCTGTACAGAGATGATCAATAATGGATGGTGCATTTGCCGTAATCTGCTGGCATCGCTCTACCTTGCAATCGAGTATGCGCATTGGATTACGATCTAGCCGCGACTGACAATCTTTGCAGAGCTCCTCTTTGTGTGGCATGAGATGTGCCAGTAGCTGCTCTCGATGTACAGGTCTACAAGTTGAACAACCTACACTATTGAGTTCAAGCGTCAAATCCTTGATCCCTAATTCTGTAAATAACTGTGCCGCAAGAGCAATGACCTCTGCATCAACCGCGGGATCATGAGCACCTATCGCTTCAATACCAAATTGGTGGAATTGGCGCTGTCTTCCCGCTTGTGGTCGCTCGTAACGAAACATCGGAGCCAGATAGTAGAGCTTTACCGGCTGATTTGGATCACCATAAAGCTTATGCTCGACATAAGCACGAACCGTGGGCGCTGTCCCCTCTGGACGAAGTGTTAGTAAATCCCCTCCACGACTTTCAAACGTATACATCTCCTTCTCCACGATATCAGTCGTTTCACCAACACCACGACGAAAGAGGTCCGTACTCTCAAATATTGGTGTACGTAACTCAGCATAATTATATCGCTCACAAATCGAATGGATCCGCTGCTCCAAATAACGCCAAACTTGCGTATCCTCAGGCATTAAGTCAACAGTTCCTCTAGGTTTTTGAAATGCCATATCATGACCTCCTATTGTACTCATTTTCACTACTTGTAAAACCATAATCTGTTCTACTGAACACTTCATAATCAGTGTGTAAACAAACTAAAAAATCCCTCGTCACACTGACACTATTGTCAGGGACGAGGGATTCATATGAATCACCCGTGGTACCACCCATATTGGAGTATATATTTACTCCCACTTTAAGCAGAATAACGCCTGCATACGCTCACGACCTACTGTTGTTTCGATCGGAGTTCTCGGGGATGTCTTTCGTTAAGGAGTTAGCTAAAGGTGCTTTCAGCCACGGCAACCTCTCTCTGAATGGAACATACTAGCCACAGTTCTTAACTACTTTTTCCCGTCTTAAAATCGATATAAAAATATTTCTTCTCATCATACTCATTTTCAATTTAAAAGTCAACGTAAAAAAATAATTACAAAAAAATACCCACTGTACCGTGAGCACATCTACATCTTATCCATTAGAAAAAAACAGTATATGCTTCACAACATAGACTGTTTTTAATTCTTTAATTAAAATTCATATGACTAAAGAGAAAAATCCGCTAAACACAGAGTTTCCGAATATGAAGGCCAAAAACCCAATACCAATAAAGGTAAGCAACACTGCATAAAATGGGTCTAATCCACTTTTGCCTTCCTCATAGTAAGAGTAAACTGTAAAGGATATAGCCGCAAAAAGCCCAATCATTGATAAGAGCGAAATGAAAAAGAAAAACATTGTTGCTCTAGCATCAAACAATGTAAAAATAAAAATGATAGCACCGATAAGCGTGGGAATAACGAGTAGCGCACCAAAACGGGCCACCACATCAGGATAATGTGCTCCACTTCTCATTAATAGTGCGATGATCATAATAATGCCTGCAATAATAAATAAGGATAACGCTGTAAAAATTATGGGTAGGAGCATCGTACTAAAAATAGATGCTCCTTCAACTTCGTAGGGCTTCGTTTGCATATACGTATTTAAACCCGTTAATACGGCATAAACGCCAAATGTGACCAGACCATTAAGGAACTGACTTCTGTCCATCGCAAATCCACGTCTTACAGGAGATAATAAAGCAAGAAAGAAAAACTTCCAGTAGTTCTGACCAATTTTCTCTCTGTCAAACCAATTTCGTCTCATTGCGAACACTCCCCCCAGCTCAAAAAAAATCATTCTTTGTTGACTTACTTCGACATCAATCGAGTAATTCCTGCTATTACTTGCCATTGATCTTTATTTTTGACGCTGATCTGCTAGTAGTTGTTGATTTAGAACCGCAAGCTTGCCATCAATATATTGTTGAAACTGCTCGTTATATACCTTTGGCTCTTTGGGATTGGCATAGCGAGTAATCTTATTACTCACAGGTGAAATGATCTTGCTCGAAGCCCCACAACCCAAACCAATAATCGTTTGTTTTTCTTCCATGATCATAATATTATAGATGCTTTCTTTACCTTCCAAGGCGTAGCCCACATTTTCTTGATTACCGAGTATGTTTTTTTGACGGTAGAGATAATAAGGATGATAGCCTAGTGCTTTGGTCCATTCAGAAGTAACTGCGACCATTTCCGCAATCGTCTCTCGGCTTGCGACTGGATAATTCTCTTTATTTTTCGTCATTGTAGAAGCAGTTTTATATGAGAGAGTGTGTACAGTTAATGATTCTGGTCGCAATGCTTTGATCTTGGCAAGTGAATCAAGATATTCCTCCATCCCCTCACCTGGTAAGCCGATAATCAGATCCATATTAATATTTTTCATCCCCATTGATCTAGCAAGCTCATATTTCTCCATAATCTCATCTACTGTATGATGTCGACCAATGGCATTTAGAGTACGCTCAGTAAAGGTTTGTGGATTAATGCTGATCCGATCCACCTGCCACTTTTTCATAACGTTGATTTTGTCCCGTGTGATTGTGTCGGGTCTACCTGCCTCCACTGTTAGTTCCCGTGATCTCCCCTCATTTGGGAAATGCCGTTGGATTGTCTCAAAAAGGGCATCAAGCTCATGGGCTTCTATACTTGTCGGTGTTCCTCCGCCAAAATAGATCGAAGTAACTCCATACTCATGCTCACGTAACCAATTACCTATCGCCTCTAGCTCAACATGCAGCCCTGCAAGGAAGTGATCGACCGATCCTTGTTTACCTGTGATCGCATACGCAGGAAAGGTACAATAAGCGCATTTCGTTGGGCAAAAGGGAATCCCGATATATATGCTTACCTCCCGCTCCAAATCATAAAGATCAGGAACCACCTGTAGCTGCTTTTCGACGATCGCTTCCATCAATCGGACCTTTTCAGGAGCGATTAAATAATCCTGAATCAGCTCCTGCGTAATTTCACTAGATGGAATTCCTTGTTGGCGACGATTATGTACGAGCTTCAGAGGTCGAACGCCAGTAAGCGTTCCCCACGGTTGTTCTATCCCCGTATACTTGATCAGGGCTTGAAGGAGTGCCAGATTCAAAGCTCGCTTTGCCTGATCTCTGGAACGCTCCACATCGATCATTATCGATTCACCCAATCCATTTAACAGTTCTACTGTAGCCTTACTCGCATTCCCCTGCTCCCAGACAAGCGGTTTAAGTGTGAGATCGATCGTTCTTAGGTCGCTTGGTTGTACTTGATCCTGTTCAAAGATCATCTCTGGCTCATCAAAAAACAGTTTCATTATATGCGCAATGCTATAGTGATACTGCTCCTCAATTTTCCGAATCAATATCTTCATCGAATTTGTCCTCCAGCAATGCATTCGGCTTATATTCTATCGAAATAGCAACGTGCTGAAAAGGGGGAAACGAGGCTAGCGCATTAAATTTTTTCTATGTTCATAAATGACCACTCAGTAGCGGCTAAACGATTTACCTTCTCTAGCTGTTCCTCCTCTTCCCGCTCAATCGGTTCCTCATGGTCAAAGGAAAAGAAAAGCTGCGTCCCCCTTTTATTCTGTAAACCATTCCCTCGGATTCGCATGAGAGCATCCCTCCTATCTTCCATTATCCCCCACTTTCACATTCTTATTTCTTGTCGTAAGAGCATCGCCATAGCAGATTATTGCGGAAAAAAATGTTATCATAAAATATCTAGTAGAAAATCGAAACTTTTTTCTCGAATCTTCGTCAAATTTAATATATCAATAGATTGCTATTTTCAAATTTCAAAGTGAATGGAAAGGACTATAGAAAATGAACCTCACAATAAAACCAATACGCATCTTGCTCACATTTCTCTTATTCGTACTCCTACTCAGTACAATCAACCCTTCCATTTATGCAGACACTGCACAAGTTAAGAGCAGTACGGTGAACGTCCGCTCGGGACCAGGTTTAGAGCATGAAGTAATCCGTCAAATTCAAGCTGGCAATTCGTTTACAATTCTATCAATAAAAGATAGTTGGATCGAAATCGACCTCGCTAATGATCAACGTGGATGGGTTGCTGATTGGCTAGTGGATGTAAAGGTAGAACAGCAAAATACTACGAGTGAACAGCTGCTTGAAGCCACAGTTGAGATTTTGAATGTTCGCTCAGGACCAAGTACGAGCTTTAAAATCGTTGATAAAATTGCACCAGGTACAAGCTATCCACTTCTTGAGTCCGATGGAGAATGGAGCAAAATAACACTATCAGACACGAGAGTTGGTTGGGTATCGTCGCAATATACAAGGCTTATAGACAAAATCACAGTTCAAAATGAAATCGAACCTATACATACTGAGCCCAACACAAATTCAAGCAACAATAACACAAGTGAAGACCAAACTGAGGAAGTTAACGTGACAACCACAGTAATCGTAAATACAGAGATTCTAAATCTCCGTAAATCGCCTTCACTGGACGCTGAAATTGTGAAAAAACTTAGCTTAGGTACTGAGGCGAAGAAGCTTCAGTCAAATGATGAATGGTCAGAGGTGCAATTGGAGGATGGCACAAAGGGCTGGGTGTTTCGAACATATGTAAAAGAGGTTAAGGGTGTCTACGAGGTGAAAAATCCTGAAGCGCCAGTTGTAGCCTCACCAGCATCGGTTCCAGTAGATGCTAAAGTGAAAATCATAACAAATGGAACAAATCTTCGTAATGGTCCTTCAACAAGTAAAGAAATCGTACAAACGGCTAAGGCAGGAGAGACTTTTCCGATTATACAAGTGGAAGGTGATTGGTTCCAAATTGATATAGGAAGTGGAAAAACCGCTTATGTCGCAGGCTGGGTCGTAGCAGCAGAGGGCGTTCCCAATATTGAACGTAGTTCCTTAGCAAATGCGCTTGCAGGTAAAGTCATCGTCGTAGATGCAGGACATGGCGGTGGTGACCGTGGTGCTGAAGGAATAGGTAAGAAAACAAAAGAGAAAGAGGTTAATTTACTCGTCGCTTCCCTACTCGCCAAAAAGTTAGAGGCAGCAGGGGCAAAGGTAATAATGACCCGTTCTACTGACATATTCCTTTCCTTACAGCAACGTGTGGATATCTCAACTAAATATAAAGCCGATGCCTTTATTAGCATTCATCACAATAGCTATAAGCATAGTACTATGAATGGTTCGATGAGCTTCTACTTTTCTGCAGCAAAGGACAAGAATCTAGCATCATATATACAGTCGGATCTCGTCAAATATAATGGATTAACTAATTTAGGTGCACGCAAGGGTGATTATCATGTGCTTCGTGAAAACCCACAGCCCGCAGTACTTGTGGAAATAGGTTTCCTATCAAACCTAAACGAAGAACTATTAATACGTAGCTCCAAATTCCAAGAAAACTCCGCCGAAGGAATCTTCCAAGGAACAATGAAGTATTTTGCGAGTTTGAAAAAGTAATTACAAACTCCCGAATCCATAATGAATTCGGGAGTTTGTTCATTCTTATTTATAGCTTTTTATTTCAGTCCAAATGCGATCTATTAACTGGTTCGTATCGCCAATGTGTAACAACGCCTCGCTTTGCTTCATTACTTCCTCTGGCGGATAAACAGCTATGTTGTTCAAGATGCGTTCATCAATCAGCTTTCTCGCTTCCATGTTCGGATTAATATAAGGGAATGATTCTGAGATCTCTGCGCTGATCTCTGGATCCAAGATAAAGTTAATAAATTCCTCTGCCGTTTTCTTGTGTTTTGCACCTGTCGGTATCATCATATAATCAGCAGCAACGAGGAGTCCTTCTTTCGGAAGAATCGTCGTCAATTGCGGCATCTCTTCTTGAGCTAACGCAATCTCCGAGCCCCAAGTTAAAGCAACTCCAACCTCCTCACTCATTAAGAGCGATTTCGGATTATCACTATCAAATACACGCACATTCGGCATAAGCTCGATCATTTTTTGTTTTGCTTGTTCTAAGTGGCTTGGATCTGTATCGTTTGCTGAATAGCCAAGTGTTTTTAAAACCATTCCTAACACAAAACGAGGATCTTCCGTCAATACAATTTGGCTTTTTAGTTCTGGTTTCCATAAATCTGCATAACTCGTAATCTCTGTTTTGATCAAATCAGGATTGACCGCCATTGAAACCGTCGAACCCATAAATGCAACAGTATATTCATTATTGGGATCAAACTCATTATCTCTAAAAGCAGTATCGATATATTTAAAATTGGGTACTTTATCAAGATCGATTTTTTGCACCATTCTACGTTCGATCATCGGTGCAATCCCATGATCCGCTCCGAAAACGACATCAAAAGCACTACTATTAATTGCTAGTTTAGCTACCATTTCTTCATTTGATGCAAAATACGAATAGTTCACCTTGACCCCGTATTTCTTTTCAAATTTTTCGATGACGGAATCTGGAATGTACTCGGCATAATTAAATACGTTAATTACTGATTCAGCATCAATTTCTGCACCATCTACGATTTTGAACGCAGCTTTGTCCCCTTTAGAAGAACAACCAAATAGTGCTGCAAGTAACAGCAATATGATCAATGAAACCCCTAATACTTTCTTTTTCAACAACTCTACCTCTCCACCTTCTCTATATGCTTGTAATACCAAGCAATTATAGCAATATCCCAGTGAATTGGAAATAGTATGTTTCATTGATTTTTGATGCTATAAATACTCTATTCCTTGTTATAATAAAATTAGAGGTGAAGATTATGGCCAAGAAAAGTCGCAATATATCAAATCATACACAGCAGGATCAGCATACTACTTTAAAGGATATGTTAAATCCCGAGATTCTCAATAAATTAAAGATTCAAGCGGAAGAGTTGAAAATATTAGAGGAAAAAAACAAGGAAGAAGGCAGAAAGAAGGCTGCTGAGGAACGTAAGACTGAGCAAAAACGACTCGAAAACAACTTCGAGCATCTGCTGAACAAAAGTAATTTGGATTGGCGGAACTTCAAGTAGATCCGTAACAACAAACGACCATCAGGAGCAATTTGATAAACTTCAGCATGGTCGTTGCTTTTTTTCCTATCAAATATATAGAACTAAATTGGTTGATCCCAATCCACGTTATTCATCGGACTATGTTTTGAGGCTATCATTTTGATAAAAAATGCTTTGTTCTCTTGTAAATACTCCTTAGCACTTTCTGAATTTGAAAACTGGGCACCAATAGTGTATCCGTAGAGATATTCATCCCAACTCTTGTACATACGCTGTACTTTGCGCGCAGCTTCGATCATATAGCCCCATGCTTCATCGGCAGTCAAATACTTCATTTTCTGACCCAAGTTGCATAAATAAATATAGCTGCCATAATCATATGCTGCAATCGTCCCCTTAGAAAGCTTAATACTATTATTATGTACAATCATCAACTGCAATTTAAGCTGGTCATCTACAAGAGACTGAATATAGTTGATTCGATTCTCTTCCGAAAATGTGCTTAAGAGATTGAGTAATTTATTAAATTCCTCTCTTACCCCAACTTCTAGGTACCACTTCATTCTTTCTCTTAAACTCATTGAATCAGTGATCCCCCAAGTCGCTAACAACTTTTCTAGTTCCTCTTTTTTAATCTTTGGATTATTTACCGCATAATAATAGGTTTTATCTCCTCGATAACATAAAGAAGCAAGAGCGTTTATATATCGTATTAATGGTTTATTTTTACTCATTTAATAATCCTCGCATTTTCTAATATCGAGCTGCACGAAATGCATAAATGAATGAACGAAAAACAAATAATACCAAGCGGAATAAGACATACGAAGATACCAAATGTCCAAATGAAATTTTACTACGACCTGTATCCGGCTTTAAGTCAGTTATATCGATTCCTTCAATGTACAAGTCCTTAACCAAATATTCCTTATTATATTTCGATAAATTGGGTCGGTTTAATGTCTGCGATACAATTTCTTCGAGATCCTCCAATGTATTATGAACCACTTTACCATATACTGTTTTTTCGCGATTCGTACTATTTAATCCAGCTGCTTGCTTTAGTGTCGGCATAAAAAAAATGGAGGCATCATTCAGATTACCTATGGAAATACGTCTGGAGTACTGCTTATTATAGTTCTGCATTTTCTGCACTACTTCATTGATGTTCTTATCATTGATATCTGTCTGTACTTCAATTTTAACTAATGGATATAGCCCTACTACCTCTACATCGGTTAGTTTCAACTTAACAATTTCACCTTCTGATCTATTCCTGAGCTGTGATATCGATTCCACTGTTTTGAATTCTGGATCTTGTAGAATCAATTCGGTGATCGCACTTAAAATTCCAATAGTTATGAGTACGGCCAGAAACAATCGAAATTTAGGTAAGTAGGAAAGGTATTGCGCGATTATTTCAATGAAACTAGGTTTCCCTAGCTCCTTGTACAGATCCTTTAATAAGGCTTGATCTGTATTTGCGCTTCCCTTTTTCTTGACCCAAGAAACCACGTTCAAGTTAAGCTGTGCCATAGAGATGACGACCTCGGTATTGTATGGATCTAATTCGCTTGCCTTTAGAAAGCTTTCACGCGCCTGATCATAGTCTCCCAATTGTGAATAACAACTCCCCATCAAGCACAGTACAGCTGAATGATTCGGTAAAATATCAAGTATGATTTCACAATCCTCAATGGCTTCGTGATATTGGCGATTCGAAAACATGATTCTCGCTCGATACAAATGCCCGTCCACATCATTATGATGGATCGTAAGTAGATGATCGATCGTGGAATGAGCTGCTTCAATATCTCCGATTCGCCAAAAATAATCAACTCTTAGTCGCAGTAAGTCGGGATCGTCTGTATTTATGGTATAAGCTGCATCAAGTGATTGGCTTGCATCCTTAAGCTTATTATCGATTAATGCAAACTGTGCATCATTCCTATGTCGTAAAAAATCATCAAAATCTATTTCCCCTACATCGAGTAGAGAAGAGTAGCCTAACCCAGGCTTGTCAAGCATATGAATCAAATAGTGAATAAAATCTTCAGAGTATCGATTGCTATAATAATCCTCATATTCACGTATTTCTTCGCGCCATTGAAAGCAATGATCGAGGAGCTGCCATACCTCATTCGGTACATAAGGATGCTCGAATAGGAAGTCAAGCACACTCTCACTAACAACGGCTTTTGTATTTATATCCCAAACTACATCTCGATCTAATAGTTCTCCCCACAACGATAAATTTATACGAGCTGAAAAATGAACATATAAATCCTCTACCTGATTCATAAATGACTTAATTTTATTTTCACTAGGATCCATTTCTTCGACTTCTATTAGATTGCGAGAAAAGAATATATGCTCTCCATCATATTCACTGTCTTCATTATCGCTATCATAAACGGGTTCTACTTCTGACATAGTAGAGACAATGCCCGATTTCGCTAGCTTGATCGCAGAATCATATGCTTCTCTAAGTTGTTGATAGCCTTCGGGATCATCTTCTGGATGGTAGATTTTCAATTTTTTCGCATACGCTGATTTAATTGAACGTACATCATCCGTAGGCTCAATTTCGAGTATGCTCCATACGGACATCAATGATCAAACCACCTTTCCATCGTCTCAAGTTGCTGTTTAAATAGTGCCGATGCCTTTTTTATTTCAAGTTCATTTTGCGAGGCAAGAACACGCTCAAAGTTTTCGATCATAAATCCAATTTCCATACGTCGATCTCCAAGAGCTTCCTCATAGAGACGTTCCCCAATTGCCAATAATAGACGATTCTCCGTTCGTTCACGAGGATGAATTTTGATATGTTTCAATTCTTCTAAACGAGCCTCGATCTCCTTAGGAGTGAGATTTCCCGGGTTATTTTCGATAATGATTTTCTTTTTTGCCCCAGTGCTGACTACGGTTACTTCTACTTCCAAAATTCCATTAATATCATATGTATAGCGAACATCGACTGCTTGTTCACTCGCTTTACCTGAGGGTACAGAAACCATCATTTCACCGATTTTTACATTATTCTCCACACGTCTGCTTTCACCCTGAAAAACATCGATGCTGATCTTCTTCTGCTTATCTTGCATAGTATAAAACCGCTCAACCTTACTTACTGGGATGGGGGTATTACGCTCAATAATCGGTTTGAAATGTCCTGTTTCATATTTATCGTTTCCGAGTGATATAGCCACGTCAGTTCCTAAAGTAAACGGACATACATCGGTCAAAATCATTTCACTTAGAGCTGCCTCTCTCTCTTTGAGGGCTACTTGTATTGCGGTTCCGATACTCACAGCCTCATCGGGATTGATTTGCGAAAATGGGAGCTGCCCAAACATTTTACCCACTACACTCCTAATGATCGGCATCTTTGTTGCACCACCGATCAATATTACCGCATCCAGTTCTTTTGGAGATAATGAAGCATCTCTTAAAGCGCGATCAATCGGTTGCCGTAGACGAAGTATTAACTGATACATCAATTTCTCAAAGTCATTACGATCAAAACTCGTTTCATATACTTGCTCTTCAAAACTAACACTCATTTTGGCGATAGGTTCTGTACCAATGACATGCTTACAGTACTCAGCCTGTTTGATGATCGCTGCTCTCGACTTGTGATCTAATGCTTGTAATTCAATTCCATGAGTCTCAACAAAGTAAGATACTAATAGCTGTGTAAAGTCTTCACCGCCTAGATAATTATCACCCGCGATTGATTTAACTTCCATAACCCCTTCGAAAAACTCGAGAATCGATACGTCAAATGTGCCACCACCTAAATCGAACACGAGAAACTTTGTATCCGATTCCTTTTGATGAAGTCCATATGCAATCGCTGCTGCAGTAGGCTCACTAATGAGTCGATCTACCTTTAGACCTGCAAGCTCGGCTGCCCTTTTCGTCGCTTTTCGCTGTGTATCATTAAAGTAGGCAGGAACACTAATTACAGCTTCAGTCACATCTTGCTTTAAATATGCTTCTGCATCAGCTTTTAGCGCGCGAATTACAAAGGACGATAATTCTTCTGGGGAAAAGGAGTATTTCCCAAGAGAATAAACCTTTTCCGTACCCATATAACGTTTAAAAGCAGATGCCGTTAGTAGTGGATGTGTAATCAGCCGTTCCTTTGCTATTTGACCTACGAGAATCTCACCATTATCGTCGACACTAACGACTGAAGGTGTAAGGCGCTCTCCTAATATATTGGGAATAATTACGGGACCATCCTCACTCCAATAAGCTACTAAGCTATTAGAGGTTCCAAGGTCAATTCCGACAATTGCCATTGCTTCAATCCTCCGTATTTAATAATCGCGTAATCAAGTTGTTTGTTACTAATTATTACTATTATTATCGGAAAATTGCAACAAAAAAACTAGGCTTTTATGTTGCCTAGTTTATATTTTTGATAGATTATGAACTTTTCATTTAATATATTATTTATTTTTGCGATGATCCGTATCTAAAAGAATCGTTACGGGTCCGTCGTTGATGATCTCGACTTCCATTGATGCTCCGAAGACGCCGGTTCCCACTGGGACACCTTGGTCTCGTAAAATCTGATTAAATTGATCGTATAATGGAGTAGCTACTTCTGGACGGGCGGCATCGGTAAATCCAGGACGTCTTCCCTTGCGAGCGTCCCCATACAGTGTAAATTGAGATACGGATAAGATTTCCCCGCCGACATCTAATAAAGAATGATTCATCTTGCTATCGTCATCCTCAAAAATGCGGAGGTTGATTACCTTATCTACCATCCACGTAAGATCCTCTACTGTATCGTCATGGGTAAAGCCAACGAGTAATACCAATCCTTTTCCAATCGCACCTGTTACTGTTCCTTCAACAGTAACTGCGCCACGCTTCACCTTCTGTACTACAATACGCACACCATTCACCATCCACTATTATAAACTATAATTGACTACTTTTATTCCAGTTACTATGGGACCTATTTCCTAAGAAATACTCTTAAAAAATAAAATTGAACGCAACAATGATTTCTCAACTAAATGTGGGTACGTTGCTCAGCAGCTTATCCCGATAAGACAAGTGAAACGTCCCCTTGTCTTATTCCCTTGTCTTATTGCAGGATGCGGCGGACGGCGTAGATATCGCGGACTTGTTTAATGCGATCGACGACGCGTTGCAGATGATCGATGTTTTTGATCGAGATCGTCATATGGATGCTCGCCATTTTGTTGCGATCGGTTCGTCCTGCTACCTGTGAGAGATTCGTCTTTGTCTCGTTAACTGCTTGTAGTACTTCGTTTAGTAGACCGCGACGATCTAGCCCGGTTACCTCTAATTCGACATTATAGAGATGCTCGGATGATACTTCCCATTCAACCTCGATGAGGCGTTCTTGATCCTCAGAGCCAATATTATTACAATCGGCACGATGAATCGAAACACCACGACCACGGGTAATATAACCAACAATCTCATCCCCAGGAACAGGGTTACAGCAGCGACTAAAGCGAACGAGTAAATTGTCGATTCCTTTAACCCGCACACCATTATCCAGTGTACCGCGGCGTTGAGGGATTGGCTTTAGTTCCACTCTGCTCATCTCATTTGATACTTCCTCTGGATGATCCTTGCGATAAAAGTCCATTAAGCGTGTCACAATTTGTGCAGCTGTAATACCACCATAGCCTACTGCAGAATACATATCCTCGGCTTCCTGAAAGTTAAAGCGCGCAGAAACCTCTTTAATATATTCATCTTTGAGCAATTCTTTGGGAGGGATGTTTTGTTTTTTGATCTCAAGATCAACAGCTTCTCGTCCCTTTATGATGGTCTCCTCGCGTTTCTCCTTTTTAAACCATGCTCGAATCTTATTTCGAGCATGTGAGGACTTAGCGATTTTAATCCAATCCTTACTTGGTCCATAGCTATGCTTAGAGGTAAGCACTTCTACGATGTCACCCGTTTGCAAAGGATGATCGAGTGGGACGATCTTGCTATTCACCTTAGCACCGACACAGCGGTTACCGATTTCCGTATGAATCCGATAGGCAAAATCTAGAGGTACCGCACCTGCTGGAAGCTCGATAACATCCCCCTTAGGCGTGAACACAAAGACCAGATCAGAGAAGATATCCATCTTGAGCGATTCCATAAACTCTTGAGCATCACTGGATTCCTGTTGATATTCGAGCAACTCACGGAACCAACGTAGCTTTTGATCAGTGCTTTGATCATTCTCAGTCACCTTAGTACCTTGCTTATACGCCCAATGTGCCGCAATTCCATATTCCGCGGTCGAGTGCATCTCATAGGTACGAATTTGAACCTCTAGAGGTTCTCCCTCAGGACCGATTACAGTCGTATGCAAGGATTGATACATATTGACCTTGGGCATAGCAATATAGTCTTTAAATCGACCGGGCATCGGCTTCCAGAGTGTGTGCACAATACCTAGAACGGCATAGCAATCACGGACATTCTCTACTAAGATGCGGATTGCGAGTAAATCATAGATTTCATTAAACTCCTTTTTTTGCAAAAACATTTTGCGATAAATGCTATATATATGCTTCGGACGCCCTGAAATATCGCATTGAATGTCAAGCTCTGCACTGCGCTCTTTTAATTCCTTAACGATTTCCTCGATATACGACTCACGTTCCGCCCGCTTCTTTTTCATTAGATGCACAATTCTATAGTATTGCTGTGGATTGATGTAACGGAGCGACATATCCTCGAGTTCCCATTTCACTGTAGAAATCCCCAATCGATGTGCAATAGGAGCAAAAATCTCGAGGGTCTCATTAGCGATTCTGCGCTGATCCTCTTCATTACGGTACTTGAGTGTACGCATATTATGAAGACGGTCAGCCAGCTTGATCAAAATTACCCGTACGTCCTTGGCCATCGCTAATAACATTTTGCGATGATTTTCCGCCTGTTGCTCTTCCTTTGATTTATATTGAATGCGACGGAGCTTGGTGACACCGTCAACAAGTGAAGCGACCTCTTCGCCAAACTGATCCTTGATTTGTTGAACAGAAGTATTCGTATCCTCGACGACATCATGAAGAAGGGCAGCAACAACAATCACCGCATCCATATGCAAGTCGACGAGAATTTGCGCGACTGCAACGGGATGGGTGATATAGGGGTCTCCAGATTTACGCAATTGTCCCTCATGTAATTTATCTGCGTAGCTGTAAGCTGGCTCGATTAGCTTGATCTCTTCTTGATTCATATAACCTGACGCAGCTTGAAGTAATTGCTCAATGCCCATTCTCATAATCACCTATCTATAAATAAACTCGTATTCTAATTATTATCTTTAATCTGATAGTAAAAGTAAAGGGATGGTTTTAACAACCACCCCAATAATTCCCTACTTATTCTAATACTGTACGAGCGAAACTACATTATACCCATCAATGAGCTTGCGTCCATCTAAATAGCTTAGCTCTACAAAGAAGGCACAACCTACTACAACGCCACCTAATTTTTCTACGAGTTCAATCGTTGACTGTATGGTTCCTCCAGTTGCTAATAAATCATCACAGATCAATACTCTTTGTCCAGGAAGAATCGCATCCTGGTGGATGGCTAACATATCCTTACCATATTCCTTGTTGTAGCTAGCGGTTACAGTTTCAGCAGGTAGCTTACCTGATTTACGAATCGGAATAAAGCCTATGCCTAAAGCATAAGCAACAGGTGCACCGACAACAAAGCCGCGTGCCTCAGGGCCTGCGATGATATCTATTTCTAAATCTTTTGCATATTCGACTATTGAATCAATCGCTGCTTTATATGCCTCTCCATCCTTTAGTAACGTAGTAATATCCTTAAAACGAATCCCTTCCTGTGGAAAATCGGGAATCACGCGAATTTTTTCTTTAAAGTTCATTCAATAGAACCTCCTTCAAGGTTTCACTCTTTGCTTTATTTACTTCTAAACCATTCGGCAATCATCTCTGTTGAGGAAAAAAGCAGTTCTGTCTCGACTTCAATACGTTCCTTCTCGGCTTGATAGCTTGGTGATTCTTCAAATGCGCGTTTTTTAGGCGACTCAATTATGTGATACTTGCCTTCCCGCTCATAAATAAACTCAAGCTCCAAGAATACTTGAACCATAAATCGTAGTTCCTCTTCACTTAACCTCTTCCATTTAACAATTTCCCATATTTTTGTGTCCAATGCAACTGTTTTATTTGTATAAAAATATGAATAAAACCATTTGAATGTTTCTCGGTCAGGTAGCTTTGCCAATCCTTTTTGGTTCATCTCATCACCAAAAAGTAACCAGATCCGCTCTACTTTTGCTAGACTCTGTAGAGCATGTAGTGCTTTATAGGTAGTAGGCAGATCAAATAATACTACATCCTCCATTACTTCTACATCAACCTCGTTGTGATCTAATTCCTCACGTGCCGCACTCAACTCTGTAATACTAGTAAACGGTAAGATATGATAACGTTTATCTGTAGCAAAGGGCGCTAAAAAACGACTGTTTTCCTCTCGAAAATATATTAGTAATGATCGACTTAAAGGTTCCATTTGTTCTAATAGCTCGAGCCGTTTGCCTGAACCACGATAATCAAAGAGCTGAACCTCATCGATCGCGAGGTCACGAACCAATAGCTGTGGCTTGCGAATTCCATTCCACTCATTGATCCCTACCTCAGCAACAATATGTATCGGGACTTGTTGAGATATATATTTTCCGCGCTCACCAAAGCGAAAGCCAATCGCATCGATTTTGGCATTTCCCTGTTGAAATGTCCATTTGAGATGCTCTCCCTTGCTACCTACTTGACGTTGTGAGGCAATCTCTAGATTTCGTAATAGCAGCTTAGGTTCTGGGTTATCAACGCCAAAAGGAGCGAGTTGTGACATTTGTTCTAGGAAAGAAAGTGTAATTTCCTCAACGTTACACGTAAGCTCAACCTCTGTTTTTGGCTTTAGCTGCTCTACATTAAGAATTTCTTGCCCTAAACGATTCAGTTTCTTGCGTAGGTCAGGTATTGCTTCCATCGCGATACTTAAGCCCGCCGCCATTGTATGACCACCAAATTTTAGTAACAAATCCTTGCAAAGCGTCAAATTTTGGTATAGGTCAAAGCCTTCAATACTACGTGCAGAGCCCTTTGCGATTCCCGTTTCACGATCAACCGAAAGTACGATGACAGGGCGATAATAGCGTTCCACGAGACGAGAAGCGACAATACCGATTACACCCTCATGCCACTCTTCACCTACAACGACAAGAACTCGATCATAGCCTTCTCCCTGTATTTGCAGTGCCTGAAGCTCAGCCTCTTCAAAGATTTGACGTACGATTTCTTGACGTTCCTGATTCAACTGATTGAGGCGTTTAGCGAGCTGATCTGCCTCTAGCGGATCTGACGTCGTTAGCAGACGTACAGCGAGATTGGCTGACTCTAGGCGACCCGCTGCATTGATCCGAGGGCCAATCGAAAAGCCAACTTGTCCAGCATCAATTTCGGCAGCATCAATGCCACTTTCTCTAAGTAAAGCACGCAGACCAAGCTGTTTCGTATTACCCAGTTCTTTAAGACCTCGAATCGCTATAAGACGATTTTCATCTAGCAATGGTACGAGATCGGCGATCGTCCCAATCGCGGCAAAGGCAAACCACTCCTCAGGGATATAACCTAAGAGTGCTTGTGCAAGCTTTAATGCTACACCTGCTCCACATAGATAGGGATATGGATAGCTGCAGCCTTCCTGCTTGGGGTTGATGACAGAAAATGCATTCGGTAGCTTTTCGGGCGGTTCATGGTGATCGGTGATAATTACATCTAGACCGAGTGCATTCGCATGATCTACTTCATCATACGCTGAGATCCCTGTGTCTACAGTGATGACCAGAGTAAAGCCAGATGCTACAATTCTTTCAAGTGCAGATTTATTTAGCCCATAACCCTCCCGAAAGCGGTCGGGTATCGTATAGGAAAAATCGGCTTCTAGCTGCTGCAATAAATAATAGAGGATGGTTGTACTTGCTACTCCATCTGCATCATAATCGCCATAGATCATTATTTTCTCATGACGGGCAACCGCCTGCCTTATACGTGCGACGGCTTCACTCATTCCTTTTAAAAGAAGAGGATCATAGAGATCTTGTCCAATTGGATCTAAAAAACGCTCGATTTCTTCAGTTGTTTTAAAGCCTCTTAAATAGCAAAGTGCGATTACAAGAGGATCACGCTTTAGTTTTTTAGCAAACTGCACTACGACAGTCTCATCAATCTCTTTATTTATCCACCGTGTCTTTGCTCTTAACATCTATTTTTCTCCTCGTTCTTACACCTATTCCTCTATCTCTACGACTCTATATTTGAAAGCGAAAAACCGCTGGGTCAGACCCCTGCGGTTCCCACGAGTGAACTGTTTGATTAGCTTTGAAGCTCTGGTTTTGCCTTTGCTTTAATAAAGTCTCTTTCCTTCCACAATAACCACATTTGTGCGGAGATAAAGATCGAAGAATACATCCCAAAAAATAGTCCAACTGTAAGTCCAAGTGCAAAGTTTTGGATACCTTCTCCACCAAAAATGAGGAGTGCAATCGCTGCAACGAGCACGGTCACAACCGTATTAATTGAACGAACAAATGATTGGCGAATACTTAAGTTGACTAGATCCTCCAAATCCTCGATGCGTTTGATCTTAGCTCGCTTCAAATTCTCACGGATACGGTCATAAATAACGATTGTATCATTGATCGAATAACCGACGATTGTAAGCAATGCTACGATAAAGGTAAGATCAACTTCAATTTGAAACAGTGCGAAGAATCCAATGACGATCAACACATCATGAACCAAGCCTAAAACCGCTGTAATCGCAAAGCGATATTCAAAACGAAGTGTAACATACAGGATGATTCCAACCCATGCGATCAATACTGCATAAAGCGCTTTTTGTGCAAGCTCTCTCCCGACCTCAGCACTCACTGTCGATTCACTAAGAGATACCGTATCACCATATTTGGCTTTATATGCTTTATTCAATGCATCAAAATGCTCTTTATCAATTGTACCTTGATAGCGGAGAACTGCGGTAAGTCCAGCACCCTCTCCCGCTGCTCGAATCGAGCTTGGCTCTAAGCCCACATCCATGGAGATCTGTTCGACTTCAGCATCAACAAATGGCTGACCAATAAGCACATCCACACGTGTACCACTCGTAAAATCAACGCCAAGGTTAAGGCCACTTATCAAAAAGGCAATAATTCCTATTGCAATAAATATACCTGAGATTGAAAAATACAGTTTTTTACGCTTGGCAAAATCCCACTTATAATAGAATGGATTAAAGCTCACCGATTTCACTCTCCTTCACACCGTAGTATGCCGGCTTATTTAACCAATTGCTGCGTACGATCATGTTTAAAAGTAAACGTGAGAGTCCTACAGCTGTGAGCATACTGACTACAATCCCTAGAATCAAAATGACCGCAAAGCCCTTTATCGCGCTTGTACCAAAAATAAAGAGTACAACCCCTGCAATGACCGTTGTTAAATTGGCATCAAGAATCGTGGCAAAGCTACGGCGCTGACCCGCACGGAAGGAGGATAACAGCGTCTTACCACTACGGATCTCATCCTTGATCCTTTCATAGGTAATGATATTGGCATCAACCGCCATACCGATACCGAGAATAAAGGCAGCAATTCCAGGTAAGGTTAAGGTTGCATCCATAAGTACCATAACTAATAGAACAAGGTATACATATGTAACTAAAGTAACAATCGCTATAAAACCAGGCAAACGATAGAATATGAGCATAAAGAGAAAAATAAATACGGTTGCCACTAAACCAGCATATATCCCCTTTTCCATCGCCATTTGACCTAAGCTAGCACCGACGCTATTGGAAGAGAGCTCGTTTAAGCCTACAGGTAATGCCCCAGCATTTAACAATCCCGCGAGCTCCTGAGCCTCAGGGATGGACCTCTGCCCTTCAATTACAGCAGATCCATTAGTGATGACGGCATTGACAACGGGATTGGTCACCATATCCTCATCCAAGTAAATAGCGATCGGCTGTCCTAAGTAATCTCTCGTGATCTCTGCAAACCGATCCGCATTCTTCAACGTTAAAGAAACCAACGGTCTACTCATTTCATCAAAAACAACCTTGGCCCCATTTTCCTTGAGTTCCTTACCCGTCATGAGGATCTCACCTGTAGGACTTCGGAAGGTGAGCTTCGCCTCTGTTGCCAGAATTCTTCTTGCCTCCGCTTGGTCACTTACACCTGCGAGTTTAATTCGGATTCGATCTGTACCTTCGATATCAATCTCGGGCTCAGCGACACCGAGCAAGGAAATACGACGATCCAATACCTGCTTGGTCTGTAGCAGTAAGTCACGATTTATAGAAGTCCCCTCTTCAGGTACCAATTGATAGAGAATTTCAAATCCACCTTTTAAATCTAACCCCAATGTAATATTAGGAACTATGTATTGAAAGGTAAATCCCGTCCCAGCTAGTAAGACGATCACTGTTACTAAAAAGACAATTACTTTATTCCACTTAACCATTCCTATTTGTCCTCCTTCATGTGCAACACAAAAAAACAAATACGTATTATTATAGGCACTTCACAAAAATCATGTCAATGCCAAGTGGTTAGATTCCCTTATAAGCGTTCATTGTTTCCCAATTCATGAATGTCGTTATCTTCAGACTGAGAATCTCATTAACTAGACGATGCAACGGCGGGTATTGATTATGATACTTACTCTCAAAATATCGCCAAATCTCATCTTTATTAATTTTATCATATCCAATCAATTCAAATTCTTCCGCTTTACTTTGGCATAGTGTTTGTAGATGACCATATTTTTCAGGATCTAAATCCTCAAGTTTAACAATCTCTTCATTTTGAGTACTAGAAGAGTTCTTATTATCTTTTAAATTTTTTATCAGCTCTTCTAAATTAAACGAATTGTCACTCATCCGTTATACCCCTCCTCTATTCCTTAAGCTTGTATTATTACGAAAATCAGTCATTCTTGAACCCCTTGTCCAATATAGATAGAAATAAGGTTTGTAAAGGGGGAAGGTCGGCCTTATGAGTCGTCAAACTTTTTTTCGCGGTGCTCTGGTTCTACTAATCGCCAGTCTATTTAGTCGCTTACTTGGATTTCTTCCTCGATTCATTTTACCACGAATGATCGGTACAGAGGGAATTGGTTTATATCAAATGGCATTTCCATTACTTATTTTCTTTTTAACAATCGCTCGCTTTGGTCTGAATGTATCCATTTCCAAGGTTGTAGCAGCTGCCAATGCTGCATCAAACCATCAAAAAATAAGAAAAACACTGATCATATCAGTGGTTCTCGTTACGATCCTTAGTGTATTACTAACACCTGTAATCATAAGTAGCTCCTTATTACTAGCCAAGCATTTTTATACCGATCCTCGCGTGATTTACCCCTTATTAGCTATAACACCGATTGTACCAGTCATTGCACTTGCAACAATCATACGTGGTTATTTTCAAGGGAAGCAGAATATGACCCCTACCGCTATTTCTAATGTTATTGAAACGATTGTACGCGTCATCGCTGTTATTCTAATCTCTTATTACTTGCTACCGTATGGACTCGGGTTTGCGGCTGCCGGTGTAATGATTGGTGTTGGAATTGGTGAGGTGGCTAGCCTTCTCTACCTCTTTACACATTTTCGCAAAACAAAAAAACGAATCAAATCAATTAAGCATAAAATCTCTACTAAGCTTGAAAGCTACAAAAAAACATTTCAGGAGCTGTGGAGCATTTCTGTTCCAGTTACCGCTTCTGGACTGATCGGGTCCGTATCCTATGCTATTGAACCGATATTAGTCGCGCAGAGCTTGGCCCTTGCAGGGATCGGCTCACAGATGGCTACAGCACTCTATGGCGAGTTAAGCGGACTTGCTATGTTTTTAGTGTACTTTCCAACTACCTTAACCTATTCGCTCTCAATATCCTTAGTTCCTGCTATATCTGAAGCTTATTCACAAAAAAATGAATCCCTCATTCGTCAAAGGCTCCACCAATCCTTGCGTTTAACGATTTTAATTGGGATTCCGTTTTCAACTATTTTTGTTCTTTTCCCTACTGAGATCAGTGATGTGTTGTTTGCAGCACCACAGGTAGGAAACTTGTTAAAAATTTTGGCACCTTTTGGGCTCTTCTTATATGCACAATCCTCTCTTGCCGCTGTTTTGCAAGGAATGAATATGGCAAAGACTGCATTTTACAATTCGTTTTTTGGCGCAATCATTAAAACGGGCTTGCTCCTCATTTTAGGCTCACGTCCAGGGCTTGGTATTCATGGAATTGCCGTTGCGATTAATGTAGGAATGACCTTAACTACATTGCTCCATTATTTTAGCGTTGCTAAACGAATCAAGCTCCGACTCAATTGGTTTAACTATTTGCGTATCATATTTGCAGCTCTTAGCATGGGTGTAATTAGCTATCTGCTCTATGATAACTTGGCAATAAAATACTCAATGTGGCTAGCATTGTTACTAACGTTATTTAGTGCAATGGTTTTATACTCACTCTTTTTATTATTATTTAGAGCAGTTACTAAGCAGGATTTGGTGCGTATTCCCTGGATGGGTAAGTTTTTTCATAATTAGCGATCTCGGAGATCTACAAACATACGCCCCATCTCATCTACACTTGCAAAGAAAACCTTTTGAAAGTCTGTCGTCCCAAATTCTTTTAGGCGTTGCTTAAGCCAAAGTCTTGTGATTCCAAGCTTTTCTAAATTATGATCCAGTACTTCACCATCAACAATTACCGGTAATGGGACCCCAACTGTAGTAACTCGTATGCCTAGATCATCAGGGGTTAGTGCTTCCTTACCGTCTCTTTTCTTCACACTTAGCTTTCCGGAGGTCTCAAGCACGGCAAACTCAACATCGGCGAGATTGGTTATGTTTTTCTCACGTAGCTGTGTAAGTAGATCGTCGATATTATATCGTTGTCTTGCCATTTCCTTTTCCATCAGTATTCCTTTTTCAATAATGATAGACGGACGACCATCGAGGAGATCGCGTACGCGTCTGCTTTTGAGCGATAGAAAAGAGAGCAATACTTGAGTAGCTGTCAAAATAAATATGGGGAGTAAACCTTTAATGAGTGGCATCTCGGGATCTTCAATTGTAAAAACGGCCATCTCGGCAATCATCACAGACACTGCAAAATCAAAGATGGATAGCTTTCCGATTTCTCGCTTCCCCATAATTCGGAAGATCATCAATATAATAAAATAAAGGAATAGGGTGCGAAGCAACATGATGGATAGATCAGATTGCATCAATCAACCACCTTCTCTTATCGACCAATCTTATATATTAGTCTTAGGGGTTCGGTGGTACCCTATTCCTTGCAAAACGATGTAGATTATCCCATCAAGGGAATTAACTAACAGATCTCGAGGTCTTTTTATCCGTAAAAGTTGCCTTTAGTAATGGTGGTGTTATTAGTGTAGTGATAATTACCATAATAATGACGGGAGTAAAGAACTCAGGCTGTAAAATTCCAGAATTTAGACCTGTAGCAGCAATAATGAGAGCTACCTCGCCACGTGAGATCATACCCGCCCCGATGATGAGTGAAGATTTATTGTTAAAGCCCGTAAGTCGTGCTCCAATTCCACATCCGATAATCTTTGTAAATATTGCCATCACCGTAATAATCGTTAGGAATAACAACTGTGATCCTGCACCTTCAAATGTAACATTTAAGCCAATGCTAACAAAAAACACGGGAACAAAAACGGAATACGCGATCGGCTCTACTTTTGATTCAACAACCTGCCTATAAGATGTTTGTGAAATAGCAATTCCTGCAGCAAATGCACCAAGAATTCCTGCCATACCTAACCATTCGGCAAAATAAGAAAACCCAAACATAATCACAAGTGCGGCTGTTATAACTGCCTCACTTACCTGAAGTGGCGCTAGCCATTTCATCACTCTAGGCACGAGCCACCATCCTGCTAGAATTACCCCAATGAAGAAAACTGCTTTTTTCACTATGATCATGCTTATGGAGATATCGGCACCCGTACCCATCATGCTCATAATGATAGCAAGTAAAATTACGACAAGAACATCGTCAACGACCGCTGCTCCTAGAATCGTAGTACCTTCAGGTGTAGAGAGCTTGTTCATATCCTTTAGCACCTGTACTGAAATACTTACAGAGGTTGCACTAAAGATCGTACCAAAAAAGAGCGCATACATAGGTGATATCCCAAACCCTATTGCAGCTAAGTATCCTCCGATGAAGGGAAGTATAATCCCACCTACAGCTACTGCAAAAGCGGATTTCCAATTTTTACGCAGTTCATCAAGATCGGTTTCAAGCCCCGCAATAAACATGAGAAGTAGAACCCCAATTTGCGCTAAATCATGAATAAAAACACCATCTTGTATCCATCCGAGGACTGCGGGACCTAATATGATACCTACGGCTAATTTCCCCAAAACCGCTGGTTGTCCAATCCGAACAGATAAATCTCCTGCAATTTTAGTAGCAAGCAAAATTAGAACAAGATACAAAATAAATTCCATTGCTTCACTTCCTTCTTGATTAGTATTGTGTAATTTTTAAAAAATTTAGTATGTGATGGAAGTAGTAAAAAAATTGTTTGAGCAGAAAAGTGCAAAAGGGAGCCTTGGTGACAGGCTCCCCCTAAAAAACAATTTTTTTAAGTTTTTATATTATTTTTACCTATTAATCATAAACACTTTTTATTTTTCTGTAAACCCCTTTGCTCATATTTTTCATAGGACGAACATAGAGTGTACTAGTTTAGCTTAGTCAAAAGGGGGAGTTTTCTTGAAACTAAACATTAGCTCACCCATTTTAAATGGGTTGATTTTGATGTTGATCATCGTTTTATTAGGTTCGTTTATCGTATCGCTAATATTTCAGTTTTCGAGTGTATCAGAGAGTAAAATGCCGATCTTCACCTATGTAGTCAATGCTCTTAGTTTATTGACTGGTGGTTTTGTAGCAGGATTTAAAGCAAAAGAACGTGGCTGGTTCTACGGTGGTATGACAGGTGTTCTTTATACGATCATCCTCATAATGATTGCATTTTTAGCATTTGATGTTGCACTCACACTCAAAACCTTTGTAACTATGATAGGCTCATTCGCATTAGCTGCAATTGGCGGGATTTTCGGCGTGAATTTTTCCCGTTAAGTAGAAATTAGAAAGAAGAGAGGAATCGGAGATTTCACCGATTCCTCATCCATTTGCTTCTAATGATTATGAATCCTTTATTACTGAATTGACAGCTTGTCTATCAAATGTAAGCTTTGTGGAATCATTTACTTTGATAATAACAGTAGTATCATCAAGCTCTGCTACTGTTCCATGTAGACCGCCGATAGTAACAACCTTATCCCCTTTTTGAAGGGCATTAATCATGCTTTGACGTTGTTTTTGTCTCTTTTGATTTGGACGAATAAGCAGGAAATAGAAAAGAACAAACATCAAAACAATCATAATAATACTTGTATAGCTTGAGTAAGGACCTGCTTCTGCTGCTAACGAGAAATTGGACATAAAGTGAATCTCCTTTCTTTTTTAAAAATATAAAAATTGTTTAGAAAGCATCGATAAACCCTAAAAAGCTCTGTCTCGATTATCCCCATAGTATTTTGCAAAAAACTCATCTCGAAAATCAAGTAGTCGATCCTCAAGAATGGCTTGACGCACCTTTTCCATCAGCTTGATTAAAAAATAGAGATTATGATATGTCGTTAAACGAATGCCAAAAACTTCATCTGCTTTAATCAGATGTCGTAAGTATGCCCGACTATAGTTGCGACAGGTGTAGCAATCACATTCGGGATCAAGCGGCCCAAAATCGCGCTCGTATTGCGCGTTACGAATTACAACTCGACCAGAACTCGTCATTGTCGTGCCATTTCGTGCAATTCGGGTAGGCAGGACACTGTCAAACATATCAATGCCACGAATGGTTCCTTCGATCAAGGCATCTGGAGAGCCAACTCCCATTAAATAACGAGGTTTATGGCTCGGTAGTAATGGAGTTGTCCATTCCAACGCCTCATACATCAGCTCTTTAGGTTCACCTACGCTTAATCCTCCCACAGCATAGCCAGGAAAGTCAAGACTTAATAATTCTTTTGCACTTTGTTCACGTAAATCCTTGAACATACCACCTTGAATGATGCCAAAGAGGCCTTGCTTGTCTGTTTTCGTATGTGCTTTTAGGCAGCGTTCTGCCCACCTACTTGTCCTCTCCAACGATTGCTTTACATATTCATGTGTAGCAGGATATGGAGGGCATTCGTCAAACGCCATAATGATATCGGCACCTAAAGCGTTTTCGATTTGAATTGCTTTTTCTGGACTTAAAAATAGTGGTTCCCCGTTTAAATGCGAACGAAAATGGACACCCTCTTCTTCAATTTTACGCATCTCGCTTAAGCTAAATACTTGAAATCCACCACTATCTGTCAGGATTGCTCCATCCCAGTTCATAAAGGTATGAAGTCCACCAGCTTCTTCGACAATATCCTCACCTGGTCGTGTCCAAAGGTGATATGTATTTGCAAGAAGAATTCCAGCACCCATCTCCTTGATCTCATCAGGACTCATCGTCTTTACAGAGGCCAATGTTCCAACTGGCATAAAAACAGGAGTATCAATTACACCATGCGGAGTATGTAATCTACCTAGTCTGGCACCTGATTGCTTGCAGGTTTTGATTAGTTCATATCGTATTGCAGTCACGTTGTTCCTCCTATATCAGTAACATAGCATCGCCAAAGCTAAAAAAGCGATAGCGCTCATCAATTGCGTGTTTGTATGCCTGCATCACCAATTCCCTGCCTGCAAATGCACTAACAAGCATAATCAGCGATGACTTTGGTAAATGAAAGTTCGTCACCAAACCATCAAGCACACGAAATTTATAGCCTGGATAAATAAAGATCTCTGTCCAGCCACGATCTGCTACGATTCTACCATTATGTTTTTGTGCTACGCTTTCTAACGTACGACAGGCAGTTGTGCCTACCGCGATCACACGTCCACCTCGTGCCTTGCACTGTTCAATACGAGTGGCATCGGCTTCGCTGATCTCATAATACTCTGCATGCATTTGATGCTCCTCGATACGATCCACCATCACTGGGCGAAAGGTGCCTAAGCCTACATGTAAAGTAACATAAGCAATCTCTATACCTTTTTTCTCTATTTTCGAGAGGAGCTCAGCCGTAAAATGTAAACCAGCAGTAGGCGCTGCAGCAGAGCCTGAATGCTTGGCAAAGATCGTTTGGTAACGATCCTGATCCTCAAGACGCTCATGAATATAAGGAGGAAGAGGCATCTCTCCCAATTGTGAGAGAATCTCTTGAAAAACTCCATCAATAGAAAATGAGAGTAAACGCCCTCCCCCTTCAGTATCGCCAACACATGTAGCCAGCAAACGACCATCACCAAAGTTGATTCTCGTGCCTTTTTTTACTCGTTTTCCCGGCTTCACGAGAGCCTCCCAAAGATTCTCTTCGTTAGGGAGCTGTTTGAGGAGGAGGACCTCTATATGTGCGCCTGTATCTTCCTTGATCCCATATAAACGGGCAGGAATTACTTTTGTATTATTTAAGACAAGTAGATCACCCGCTTGCAGAAAATCGGGAAGTTCTTGAAACTTATGATCAGTGATCTGTACCTGATCACGTTGAATAACCATGAGTCTAGAGGCACTCCGATCCTGTAACGGAGTCTGCGCGATCAACTCTTCAGGTAAATCAAAATCAAATAATGCTACTTCCATAGATGCTCATCCTATTCTATATTTTGCAGGCTCACGAGCTCTGAATAATAGTGTTTCAAGATTTGTTGATAGTCATACCCTTGCTCTGCTAGCCCACGCGCTCCCCATTGTGACAAGCCAAAGCCATGTCCATAGCCCTTACCATGAAAACGAAAGGATGGATAGGTCGTTACAAAACGCACCTGTTGATCCTTACCGTAGAGTAAATAGGAGCTCGTATCCGCAGAAGATCGTGTACTGACATTACCAGCACCTAAGATCGTCAATGGCTCATTCGTTTCTGGATATTCAATCGTCTTACCACCTGCTCCTAAGATCGCGAATCTCCCTGACTCTTCGACTTCAAACATCGTACTCCGTAAACCACCCAGAGCTGTTCGATATCCATCAGGTGAAGTTAGTTGGATTGGTAAACCATTCGCTGACATCGATAGTACTCGACCAGAAGGTCCCCGCGATTCGACCTTTAGGGAATCGATTGGGTGTGTTTGCGGTAATAAAGTTTCTGTATTGGCCACTCGCGAATTGATCATATTCATCATTGTTACACCATCAATGGGACCTTCAACCCAATTGTAGGCGTTATTCTCTGGTACAGTTGCAATGACAATCAATTTTTCGCCGGCCATCATTTTATCGATACTCGGTTTCAGCGTACTCGGATCACTTCTAAAGTTCGTATTTTCGTTCAAAACTTTTACGATTTCAAAGCCAACTGCCGTTTTTTGTGATGTATGCTCAATGAGATCACTGCGGATATAACCCATTTGCCCATTGTCTCGAATCACTTGATACCAGTTTAAAGATAAATCTGCAGCTATATGATCAGGGCTCGGAACAGAGCGGAGATAAGGCAGTTCTTTACCCCAGACCTCGGTTCCTATTGAAGTAGTACCACCAGCATTTGAGGAATAATACGCTTCAATCAGCTTTCCTTGATACATAAGGACCAACCCAGCGGTTTCTCGTACTGCTTGACGAACATCATCTGCTTCACGCTGAACCCCATAGTAAGCTTGATCAAACGTAGTATCAGATAAATGGGCTATAGAATAGCGATTTCCTTTACCGATTGCAAAGGTACGAGCAATTACTGCCTGTGCCTTTAATGCTTCGAGTGGCCAACCTGATGCCATCTCCGTCCCAACAACAGAATATAAGTATTCTTCGAGAGGTAGTTGATTAACTACTGCGAGTTTCCCTCTATAGCTGAGCAGCTCTAGTTCACCGCGATACCTACGATTCTCACGATCAACGAACGTAATTGTAGAAATGGCTTCACCAGGAAGTGGCTTGACCCAAACTCCCTCACTAACAGGAACATAGTAATGCAATAGCTTTTGCAGACCACCACCATGTAGGTAGATACCATACTGTTGAGTTATATAGCGAGTGTTCGTAATAGGTGCTAAGCTTATATTAGGAAATGTTACCGAAGCCTCCTGCCAAAGCGACGTCAGTTCTGCTTCTGTACCTTCGTTACCGATAACTACCATGTAGCTACTCACACCACTATCATCAATTATATAACCTGTACTAGCATCAAATCCCGCATCCGTAATAGATTGCACTAGAGCTTGTGCATCTTCTTCTAACTGATATGTACCTGCAGAAAGTGCATGTGGACCAATCACTTCATGTGCCACACCTAGCTCGCTCTTAATTTGCTGCATTTTCGAGTACGCAAGCTCATAGCTCGGTTCATCACCTGTGATCACTTGATAATATACTTCATTTTTGCGGTGATAGGTGAGCATATATGAAGACTGCCCATTCTGACTCAGTCGATGTATTAGTGCATCTGCATACCCAATATCTTTTGTCTCAGCTATGAGTACTCGATACTGATTAAGGCTAAAGCGAACCGGTAAATGTGAGTCGTAGCTTGTAAAGGTACTGTTGCCATTTTTAGAAGTGATTTGAAGTCCAATACTGTTGCTTAGCGTTACAAATGGGCGACTCGTATTAAGGGCTCCTCCTGAATCAAGCATCAAGGCTACCCGAATTGTCGAATCATTTCCTTGTGCGGTGGCATAAGCAGGGAGAATATTTATGATGAGCATCAGGATTAATAGCATAGATACACTTTTTCGCATCAATGATCCCCCAGTTACAAAGTATATTTCTTTTGATTGTTTTACTCATTAGGATACGGTTTACCAAAATGGGTATATGCGTGCTGGCTCGCTACACGTCCTCTAGGCGTGCGCTGAATGAAACCGATTTGTAATAAGTACGGCTCATATACTTCTTCGATCGTATTGCTGTCCTCACCTATAGAGGATGCAATCGTATCTAATCCTACAGGACCACCTCGATATTGTTCCATGATTGCAAACAGATATTTATGATCAACATGATCGAGTCCACGTCGATCTACTTGTAGCTTCTCAAGCGCAACTGTAGCGAGTTCCGCAGATATTTTACCATCACCTGTTACCTGTGCAAAGTCTCGTACTCGCTTTAGAAGGCGATTTGCAATCCTTGGGGTTCCTCTTGAGCGCATAGCAATCTCGTTTGCTCCTTGTAGATCGATCTCTACGCCCAATATTTCGGCTGCGCGCGTTATGATCATGGTTAGATTCGGTATATCATAATATTCAAGTCGTTGTATGACACCAAATCGATCACGTAATGGCGCAGATAAGAGTCCTGCTCGCGTAGTTGCTCCGATCAATGTAAAGGGTGGAAGATCAAGACGGATAGAACGCGCACTTGGCCCTTTACCGATAATGATGTCTAGGCAAAAATCCTCCATTCCTGGGTAGAGTACCTCTTCGACGGAATGATGTAAGCGATGAATTTCGTCAATAAAGAGGACATCACCCTCCTGCAAATTGGAGAGGATGGCGGCGAGATCCCCTGCTCGCTCAATCGCTGGGCCAGATGTAGTTCGTAAGCGTACACCAAGCTCATTGGCGATAATTTGCGAGAGTGTTGTTTTACCAAGCCCAGGAGGACCATAGAGAAGTACATGATCGAGCGGCTCTTTGCGTAGCTTGGCGGCTTCGATGAATACTTTAAGATTGTCCTTGACCTGTTTTTGTCCTATATATTCGGAGAGATAGCGTGGACGGAGGGAGAGTTCATCCATTCCATCCTCTTGCATCATCTCCGCGGTGATAATGCGATCATCCATAGGTATTCCTACTTTCGGGATTTTTCATTATAAGACTAAAAGATTAAAAGATTGGGTTACGTGTCCTAACAAAGGAAAGGGGGTACACTCCGTTTTTTGACAGACCTGCCAGCAGAGATGTTAAACTGTCCGCGCCGTAGAATGGAAAATCTGTTCGCACAAACTCGCTACGCTCAAACAGTGTGCAAACTGATCGATTTTCATTCTACAGCGCTAGGTCGTTGCTCTCACAAAAACTCCGCGTATCCCCCTCTCCTAGCATAGTGTAGTGGTATATCACCATTAAAAATTTTAATTAAAGTCAAATTCAAATACTAACTTGAACTTTGTATATCAAACTTTTGAATAATCAATTGTACTCATTATTTCTGTCTTGTAACTAATCCACACACTTATACTAAAACTTCTGCAGTTGCGTAAACGCCTGTTTAATCAATTCATCGGCTTTTTGGTTGGGATTCTCCTGTGACAATTGTCTTAGGATGGGCAGAACTTCTCCCTCTTGAAAGCCGAGGACGAGGAGTGCTTCGAGTGCTTCTAGGAGGCCTTGTCCATCGCCAGTTTCTAAGACCGGTAGATTGGTATTTACATCAAACAGTTCATTACTTCTACTAAATCCCTCTTTTTTGAGCTTATCCTTGAGATCAAGGATGAGACGCTTGGCGGTTTTTTGGCCAATTCCCGGAAAGCGGGTGAGGTATTTGACGTCCTCTTGAGCGATGGCCAGTGCGATCTGCTGTGGTGTGGCAGAGGCAGTAATTGCATTCGCTCCTTTTGGGCCAATGCCCGATACTTCGAGAAGTAAGCGGAACATGCGGCGCTCCTCACGTGTCGCAAAGCCGTATAATAATTGTACTTCCTCACGTACATGGTGATGAACATACAGAATAGCTTCTCTTTTGTCGTTTGTTTGGATGGAACTAGGATTGCCGCAAAAGATGCGATAGCCGATCCCACCTGTTTCGACGACGATATGGTCTAGCTCTCTATGTGTTAAAATTCCCTTTATGTAATCGTACATATTTTAGCTTTTAACCTCCCACTTCCAGTTGTTTGAATGCGCATGTGTGATCGCAATTCCAAGAGCATCGGCAACGTCATCGGGCTTTGGAACCTCTTTTAAGTTTAGTAAAAGGCGTACCATCGATTGTACCTGCTTCTTTTCTGCTTTACCATATCCGACAACACATTGCTTTACCTGTAACGGAGTATATTCAAACAATGGAATACTTGCTTGCTCAGCAGCTAGGAGGATAACTCCTCTTGCCTGACCAACTGCAAAGGCTGTAGTTGTATTCGTATTGAAAAAAAGCTTTTCTACTGCCATTACTTCTGGTTGATAACGATCAATGATCTCCTGCATCCCTAAATAAATTTGTTGAAGACGTGCGGATGTAGTAAGCTCTTTTGGTGTTTGAATGCTACCATACTGAACAGGCTTTAAGTCACCATTCTGCTCATCGATGAGACCATAACCGACAATTGCAATGCCAGGGTCGATTCCCAATATGCGCATGCTTCTCCTCCAGATGTTAATCTATTTGTCTATAGAGTCCATTGTAACAAAAAAAGCAGAGTACGAACACAAGAAGAACAAAAACGCGTTTCACAACTATCGAGTAGGAAGGAGTGACTAACTCCCGTCCTCTCACACCACCGTACGTACTGGTCAGTATACGGCGGTTCGCCAATCTTCACGAAGTTTTAAATATCTTGTAGTTAAACTTTCAAGTCCTTGAGATTGCCAGTAGACATTTCCAAGGACTTTGTGTATATGAGGGGTTTTCACGGTACGCCACGCACCCTTTCGGGTGTTAGAAATTTCTAGAACCTGATGTTCTTCTAAGCCAAGGTTCCGCAGTTCTCTAATGCGTGTTCGTACTCTTTTCCATTGATTCCATAGACAAAGACGAAGCCTTCTTCTAATCCATGCG
>JACDJB010000149.1_pt1 | contig 95774 bp, 116 predicted proteins | sample 7454121 | NCBI WGS metagenome assembly JACDJB01 (sample SAMN14253290, study PRJNA609438) | sludge metagenome | isolation source: sludge after 25d culture with pyrite | collected 2018-12-20 | reverse complement strand
TTATTCCAGGTATGGAGGAAGGGATTTTTCCACACAGCCGTGCCTTGATGGATGAATCGGAGATGGAGGAGGAGCGTCGTCTCTGTTATGTAGGAATTACACGTGCACAGAAGCGACTGTATCTAACGCATACGAGCATGAGAACGTTGTATGGACGCACAACTTCGAATGCACCATCGCGATTTTTTCAGGAACTTCCTGAAGAGGTGCTAGAGAGTGATAATCGAACTCCAACTCGTCGAATTGGAACCGGAGTAGGTCAACAGAGCCAGGTACAGAGCAAGGTGACTGCACCAACGCGGATCATGACACCTTCGAGTACAGGGGCGGAAAAGATTGGCTGGAATGTTGGGGATAAGGTGTTGCATCGTAAGTGGGGATTGGGTACGGTGGTGGCGATTAAGGGTGAAGGGGATGGAATGGAGCTGACGATTGCTTTCCCAGCGCCTACCGGGATCAAGAAGTTGCTTGCGGCTTATGCGCCAGTGGAGAAGGCCTGATCCATTTTCATTCCACTCAGCTAGGCGGAGGGCTAAGGATACTCCGCGAATCACCTTTAACGAGGATAGGGCTAGAGGTCGGCAGTTTTTGAATGTGATTTCAGGGTGAAATAATATTAGTTTGACGAAAGTAATTTCTCGAAGTTTATTATAGGAGGAGTTTCTTGGATGAAGGTTGAGCGGATGAGAGAGTTGGTTTCTCTTTTGAATCAGTATAATTATGAGTATTATACGTTAGGGGAGCCGACGGTACCGGATTATGAGTATGATCAGCTGTATGATGAGTTGGTGGGCTTGGAGAAGGAATTTGGTGAGGTGTTACTGGATTCACCGACGCGCAAGGTGGGTGGGGAGACGCTATCGAAGTTTCCGACGCATCAACATCTCAATCCGTTATGGAGTCTAGATAAGGCTCAAAATGAAGGGGAGCTTGATGAGTGGTATCAGCGGACGGTGCGTTTGATTCGGGAGTATAATCGTGAGAATGGAACTTCTCTGTCTGAGGAACCTCGTTTGGTTCTAGAGCAGAAGTTTGATGGATTGACGATTAATCTCACGTATGAGAATGGGATTTTGACGAAAGCGACTACGCGAGGGAATGGTATCGCGGGTGAGATGATTTATGATACTGTGCGTGTGATTCCGACGATTCCGCTGTCGATTCCGGCTATTGAGGGTACGTTTGAGTTCCAGGGTGAGGCGATAATGCCGCTCTCGGCTTTGATGAGATATAATGAGCGCTTCGAGCCACCGCTTGCAAATGCGCGTAATGGGGTTGCGGGTGCGCTTCGTAATTTTCGCAATGATCAGGTGAAGAAGCGGGGAATTGATGCTTTCTTTTATCATGTGAATTATGCGAGTGATCATTCATTTGCTACGCATATGGAGATGATCAACTTTTTGAAGGAACAGAAGATGAGAGTAAATGCTTACTCCGAAGTTTTTTCTACCATGGAGGAGTTGAAGCGAGAGATCGAAGTCTTCACTTCAACACGAGATCAGCTCGATTATGATATCGATGGGCTGGTGATCAAGGTTGATGATGTTCCGATTCGAGAAGCATTGGGATATACTGCGAAGTTCCCGCGTTGGGCGGTTGCTTGGAAGTTTGAGGCGGTCGAGGTAGAGACGAAGCTCGTCGATGTGATTTGGAATGTTGGACGTACGGGTGTATTAACGCCAGCAGCCAAGCTTGAGCCTGTCCAAGTAGCAGGTGTGACGGTGCAAAATGCTACTCTAAATAACATCGACGATATTCGCCGCAAAGGGTTGGAGTATGCGCTAGGTAAGCTCGTACGTTTGCGTCGTAGTAATGATGTAATTCCTCAGATTTTAGGACTTGTAGAGCCGACTGATGAGGAATTAAACTTCCAAGCTAATGATGCCAGTAAAATCATCCCACCTATCCATTGTCCTGCTTGTGGAACTGAGCTGGAGTGGGAGGGTATCCATCTCATTTGTCCGAATTCACTTAGCTGTAAGCCCCAGCTTGTACGTTTAATTGCGCACTTTGCTTCACGGGATGCGATGGATATTGCAGGTTTTAGCGAAAAGACAGCTGAGCAGCTTATTGATGAGCTTGGTGTAAGCGATCTAGCTGATCTATATGCAGTTACCTATGATCAACTCATTGGACTTGATCGTTTTGGACAGAAAAAAGCTGAGAACCTGCTGAATGCAATAGAAGGAAGTAAGCAGATCCCGCTCAGTCACTTTGTTTATGCACTTGGCATCCATAATGTGGGCAAGGAAACGGCAAAGGATCTGGCAAAAACATTCCACACGATTGAGAACTTGATGCAAGCTGGCGAAGAGGATCTGATGCAGGTAGAGGGTGTCGGTGGAGTTGTCGCTCACTCCATCGTTCATTTCTTTCACTCAGAGCGGATTCAGCAAAGCCTTGCACTGATGTTTGAGCGTGGAGTGACTCCGCTGCCGGAAGAGGGTCAAGATCTCGCAGCGATTAAAGAAAACCCTTTTAAAGGGAAAACGGTTGTGATCACTGGTACATTGGAAAGTATGAGTCGTGAAGAAGCGGGTAAAAAGATCGAAGCTTTAGGTGGCAAGGTAGCAGGAAGTGTTTCCAAAAATACCGATTTCTTAATCGCGGGTGCCAAAGCCGGCTCTAAACTAAAGAAAGCACAGGAGCTAGGGATCGAAATTATCGATGATGAATCTAAGCTATTACTTATGTTATCATAGTGGAAATAAGTATTAGTTTAAAAAGGGGGATAAATGGATGGAAATGATGTTAAATGTACATATGATGTGGGGAGTAATGGTTTTACTCTTTATATTGAGCCTTATTTTTCGCGGTCTAAAGATTACCGTAATGCTACTTAGACTAACCTATCTATTGATGTTAGGTACAGGAATTGGCATGCTCATCTCTAGGGGATTCCCAATGCTCTTCGTGATCAAAGGAGTACTCGCATTCCTGCTCTTTGGTGTGATGGAGATGATTGTTGGTAAAGCACAAAGAGGAGAACGTGCAGTTCCGTTATTTTGGGTACTATTTATCATCTTAATCGTAGTCATTCCTGCAATTGGTTACAAATATATCACTTTCTAATGTAATAAAAACATAAGATAATGCTCCCTTATTGTAGCCTGATGACTGTCTACTTTGGGGGAGCTTATTTTTTAGTCTCTCCATGCACCCATATTGAGAACAATAACCAATAGTACATAGATTACGATCGCAAATGCAAAGAATCCTCCCATTGCGTAACCTGCTCCACCAGCATATTGACCCATAATAACACCCCCTACAATTGCAAGCAGTTAAGGTATCAGTATGAAAAACATCCCCCTACTTAGTGAGAAGGGGGATTTGCTAGCATATCTTCTTTAGTAACCGCCCCAAACACCTGCACGTAGTATGATTACCAAGAGGACATAGATCACGATGGCGAATGCAAAGAAATTCATTCCTCCACCAACAGCTCCACCTGCGTAGCTCATTAAATCACCTCCTCTTTAATCCCGATCTACAGTTACAATCTATGCATGCTAAAGATGGTTTGAAATAGGACAAGAAACTATTCTTGTAAAAATATATATGGCCTACTTTTAGTGAATACAGATGATATAATCTACCGAAATGCTGCAAGATTATAGATCAGAGCAAAAATGGGTAGTAGCACTAGATTACAGCTTATCTACATTCATATAGTATTGTACGGGTTTAATTATGTAAATCCTGTAACGTTTAGGGTCATACTACTTTAGAGTGACTTTGTGAATCAAAAGGAGTAGTCGCATGGCCCAACAATATGTTTATCCAGTTATACTTGGGATTGCTGCTGGCACAGTGGCGAGACTCATCATGCTACGCACTGATTTTAGACAATACCCTACCTATCCTCATGGACGGATCATTCATGTTGCACTTGGTTTTATTGCATCCTTCATAGGTTCTGTAGCAGTGCCAGCGGTTTTGTCCCAGGATTGGTCAGCCGTTACTTTTTTGGGACTAGCTGCACAACAATTTCGAGATGTACGGACTATGGAACGTAATACATTACAAAATTTAGATCAGATGGAGCTGGTTCCTAGAGGCACAGCTTATATAGAGGGAACCGCACGGGTTTTTGAAGGACGGAATTATCTCGTGATGTTTACGTCAATCGTAACGACTTTAGTGGCGATACTTCTAAACATTGGCTGGGGAATCGTTGCGGCTATTTTCATGCTGATCTTGGATAAAATGAAGATGTCGGGCAAGACAATTCAGCATATTGCTGAAATTACTGAAAGTGAAGTGATCGTTGACGGACCGAATGTGCTTGTAGGTGACATCTACATCATGAATGTTGGCTTAAAGTCGAATCAAGATATCATACGCGAACGGGCCGTTGGAATGATCTTGATTCCCAAAAGTGCGAGTAGTGTTATAACTCTATCCAATCTTGGACAACGACAAGCTCTACTTCATGATGTATCGAATATCCTCGGTGTATATCGTGATTCGGGGGAGCCAGCGTTAGTTCCTTTAGCGAAGCGGGATATGAAGGATGGGCGTATTGGCCTATTTTTGCTACCGCAGGTAAAAGACATCGAACGAATCAAGCTCGTGCTTGGGCATGTTCCAATATTAGAGAGTGCGGTTCGCTTGCCCAAGGAATCGAGTGCAAATAATGCATAGCGAATATATAAAAATTTGGTGTAATGACTGCTAAAGAAAGGGTAGAATGATGTTAGATGTTAATCCGATACTAGCGATCATCACGACGTCTAAGGATCAGGTGGGCGGTGGAACACCGATCTTTTATTGTCAGTCTGCAGAGGAGCAACAGCAAATTGCTTTTACATTAGAGAGGTGCTTAGATGCTACAATTCACCAGATTACACCTTTAACGATGATACTTGTCAAACACTAATCCGTTACATAACTTGGTTTCAATATCAATCCATGGTAAACTTATAGTGATATATGTTTGCGGTTCTCCAATGGAGGTAATAGTAAATGATGGAACAAATATGGGGTCATTATATGAAGGTGGCACACGTAGCTGGAATGGGTGATGCCAATGCATGGGCCAAGCTCGACCTGACCATGCAGCAAATGAAGGTTATTATGATGCTAGAATATAGAGCAGAGCTACCAGTGAGTGCACTTGCAGATAGCTTAAACGTGTCACTTCCCAATATGACAGGGATCATTGATCGTTTGGTACAAAATGATCTCGTTGAACGCATCCCTTCACCACATGATCGGCGTGTTATACTTCTGCGTAGCACACCAAAGTCTAAGGAAATTTTCGATTCGTTATTTAGCTCGGCGTATCAACGCTTCCAATATGTTATGAATCAATTATCGAAGACAGATCAAGAGATGATTTCACTAGGACTACGCCTCCTGTCCGAGGCTTATGACAAACACTCTCACTCGCCAGAAACAGAGCCTACCCCCTCTAACTAGAGGGGGAGTTTTTATGAAAATCGTGATATAATTAGTCCGTATTTGAACTAAGGTGGATGAGGTATGAAAAATAACAAGAGCATAGTTTTGTTTTTATCGATCGCTTTATTATTGAGTAGCTGTACTGCTAAAAAACCAGAAGATCAGGAGCTACCGATCATCGAGGTACCGAATCTGATTACGCCGCAAATTCCAAGTGAGGAAAATTTTTATCGTACTTCTCTTCCATATGTGGCGAGCAAGAGTAAAGGTACTGTGGCACCATCTAGCAATCGATTGGATTTGAATTTACAGGAGCTAGGACTATTAGAGCTAGCGCGGACCAAATTTTCACCTAATAAGTATCTGTTTCAAGAGGGGCAATATATCTCGAGTGACGATGCAGAGGATTGGTTAGGTCGCTATCATATAGAAAAAAATCGTCTTGGGCTCAATCCTGAGTTAGGCACTAATCAGTTGATTCATATTCTTGAACATAATTATTTACATATTGAAAGTAAAGAACTTGGCGGCATCGTAATTGGTCTTGCGGTATCCTCTGTAACAAAAAACCCAGAGGATAAAGAGGAACGTTTAACTACAGAGGCATTAAGAGCAAAGGTAGAGGAGCTATCTGCACGTATACTGGAGCGATTACGTGCCAAGGATGTCAAAGTTCCGATATTAATTGCAGGGTTTTCATTGGAGCCATCTTCCTCTATATTACCAGGAAACTATATAAGTTTAGGAACTGTTACAGAAGGTGAGACTATCGTTTCTAAATGGAGTAATATCGAGGAACGGCATGTTGTTTATCCAGGTAGAAAAAGCATTACAGATCGCGAAAAAGAATTTGGTAGTATTTTCTCCGATTTCCAAAAGGAGGTCCAATCCTTCTTTTCTCAGTATGCAGGGATAACGGGTGTTGTTCGTTTCATATCAGATGAACCGAAGGAAATGTCAATCACCGTACGCGCAAGCTATTCATCGCGAACAGAGGTAATCGCTTTTACACAATATATTTCAGGGTTGATTCCTGATTATTTCCCTGAAAAAATGAAGATTAATGTATACATTGAATCCTCAAATAAAGCAGAGGCGATTTACGTTAGACCAATGGAAGGGGAACCGTTTTTTCATGTATATCGCTAATCAAAGACTTATACATTGAATTGTATATTCTAGTTCGATACAATAGCAGTGATGTTCATTTATATAGTTCATAACTTTTCTTGAGGAGGAGTAAGCGACATGATTACAGAATTTCGCAATGAACCCTTTACCGATTTTTCCAATGAGGAAAATCGCGCCTCCTTTGCTGCTAGTCTTGCTAAAGTAGAGGCAGAGCTAGGCAAGGAATATGATCTTGTTATCGGTGGCGAAAAGATCAAAACAGAGCAAAAGATAACTTCCTTCAACCCATCCAATAAGAAAGAGGTTGTTGGAGTTACGTCGAAAGCAAATCAGGAGTTAGCAGAAAAGGCTATGCAAGCAGCAGCGGCAACCTTTGAGACTTGGAAAAAGGTACCTGGTGAGAAGCGTGCACGTTACCTTTTCAAGGCAGCTGCAATTATGCGTCGTCGTAAGCATGAATTTAGTGCTTGGTTAGTGATGGAATCAGGAAAAAGCTGGGCTGAGGCTGATGCTGATACAGCAGAAGCAATTGATTTCATGGAATTCTATGGTCGTGAGATGATACGCTATAGCGAGCCACAACCACTTACTCCACTAGCTGGAGAAAATAACGAGCTTTTCTACATACCACTTGGAGTAGGTGTAGTCATTCCTCCATGGAACTTCCCATTAGCAATTATGGCAGGTATGACAACTGCAGCAGTTGTAACTGGTAATACAGTTGTATTAAAGCCGGCAAGTATTACGCCTGTTATTGCAGCTAAATTTATGGAGCTATTAGAGGAAGTTGGTCTTCCAGCAGGTGTCGTTAACTTTGTACCTGGTAGTGGTGGAGAGGTAGGAGACTACTTAGTAGATCATCCACTTACACGCTTCATCTCCTTTACAGGTTCACAGGAAGTTGGACTTCGTATCAACGAACGTGCTGCGAAAACGAATAAAGGACAAAAATGGATCAAGCGCGTTGTTGCTGAAATGGGCGGCAAAGATGCGATCGTTGTTGATAAGGATGCGGATCTTGATGCTGCAGCAGCAGCGATTGTGGCCTCTGCCTTTGGGTTCCAAGGACAGAAGTGCTCTGCTTGCTCTCGTGCCATCGTTTTAGAGGAAGTATATGACGAAGTGCTCGATAAAGTGGTAGAGCGCACCAAGGCATTGACCCAAGGTGATGCTCGTGATGTTCAGTATTACATGGGTCCAGTAGCAGATGAAAGTGCATTTAATAAAATTATGGAATATATCGAGATTGGTAAAAAAGAGGGTCGCCTCATGACGGGTGGCGAAGGTGATAGCAGTAACGGCTACTATATCCAGCCAACTGTATTTGCCGATCTAGATCCAGATGCACGAATCATGCAAGAAGAGATTTTTGGTCCAGTAGTTGCATTTACTAAGGCCAAAGACTTTGACCATGCTTTAGAGATTGCGAACAATACAATGTATGGATTGACAGGTGCTGTATTTACTCGTAATCGTAAGCATTTAGAAATGGCACGTGAGGTATTCCATGTAGGTAACCTTTACTTTAACCGTAAATGTACAGGTGCATTGGTTGGTGTTCATCCATTTGGCGGCTTCAACATGTCAGGAACAGACTCCAAAGCAGGTGGTAGAGATTATCTCGGACTCTTCCTCCAAGCTAAGATCACATCTGAATTATTATAATTATGAATTTGTAGGGTCAGCGTTTACATTTGCTGATCCTTTCGTTTTTAAGACAGTAAGACAGGGGGACGTTTCACTTGTCTTATTACTAAACATTATCGCGATAAATGAAACAGCTAGAACAATTCACGCGTATAGTAAAATGAATCAGTAAATACTGATGATATTGACTAATTGGGAGGAAATAAGAATGATACATACGACAACCAATACAATCGAGGGTAAACGAATTGTAGAGTACTACGGCGTGGTTACGGGAGAGGCGATTATGGGTGCGAATATCGTACGTGATCTATTTGCATCGATCACTGATATCGTAGGCGGTCGCGCTGGAGTTTATGAAGATAAATTAAAGGATGCTCGTGACATTTGCTTCCGTGAGATGGAGCGTTCTGCAGTGCAGATGGGTGCGAATGCGATTATTGGTATTGATATCGACTATGAGGTCGTCCGCGAGGGTATGTTGATGGTTGCAGTAAGTGGAACTGCGGTTAAATATATGGATTAACGAACGGACCTTGTAGGATCAGAGAATTGTTCAGAGCTATCGGATCGAAATCCATAGCTTTTTTTTGTACAAAAATATTTCGTAGCACAAAATACCTATTGTCGTTTTTTATAAAAAAGAGTAGACTAAGTGCCATGACGATCTAGGGAGTATTTAGATGAGCACATATACAGCAGAGCAAATTCAAAGGAATAAACGCTTTAGTATTATTAATGGGGCTTATTCAGCAATCTCGCTTAATATATTATCAGGATTTTTATCCTTGTTTGCGATTCAAGCATTACATGCAACGAATCAACAGATTGGATTTATCAATTCTTTACCACAATTGATGAATCTCCTCGTGATGATACCAGGGGCGATCCTTATTAATCGTCTAATGAGTAAGAAGCGGTTTACAGCGATGACGATTTTCGCCGCACGTTTTGGTATGTTCCTGATTGCTCTAATCCCGTTTATTTCTTGGGGGAATCAGGGTTGGCTCCTCGTTTTTGTGATCGCGCTCATGGGACTTCCTACTTCACTTTCAGCACTCTCCTGGCAGTCCTTTATTGGGGAGCTTATTCCGCAGTCAGACCGTGGTACTTTCTTTGGCAAGCGGAATCGCTTTAATACAATAGCTGCGATGCTCTCTGTTTTAACAGTCGGGATTCTTCTAAACCTATTTGACAAATCTAATGCTTTGCCGTATCAAATTGTGTTTGCATTTGCTTTTGCGATGGGTGTAATGGAAGTCATTTATCTTAATCGTCATATAGAAATAATAAGAGAGCCGTTGGGCCAAAATCAAGTTAACAAAATGTCAGGCATTAATCTAAAAACGATCCTACGTGAGAAACCCTTTCTCTTCTTTGTCGCATGTTCCATGCTCTTTAATTTTGGTTGGCAGATGGCCTGGCCACTCTTTAGTATTTATAACGTCCAATATGCACATGCCTCCGCTTTATGGATTAGTTTATTTACGGTTATGAATCAAATCGGACAGATCATCTCTTTCCCATTTTGGGGTAGAGTTGCAGATAAATATGGGAATATGCTCACTCTATTTATAGTTTCGAGTGGTATGGCGTTACTTCCAACATTAACGATTCTATCAACCAATTACTATTATTTGATGTTTACTAGCTTAATTTCTGGACTATCACTTTCTGGATTAACGATGCTCCTCTTTAATCAGACGCTCAACCTCTCACCAGAAAACGGCAGAACGAGCTTCATCGCTTCCTATAACGTTGTGATTGGATTGGTAGGCTTTGTCTCACCAATGGTAGGTACATGGTTATTAGATCAGGTAGGCATGAATCTCTCAATGAACATCTCGACAGCAATCCGATTTGCAGGTGCCCTTTCTTTCCTTGCAGTAGCATTATTGTACGACCGAAAACGTAAAAATGAGCTTCTTGCCAAATAAGAGAATCATTTAACAATAAAAATCAGGAGATTCAAGACAGGGGGACGTTTCACTTGTCTTGTCCATGATAAGAAAAACGATTGTTTATTTCATCAAATCTTTAGGTCCTTGACTTACTATTTACCATCATGGTACTTTAGAAGTAGCTAATTATTATCGTAATATTCAGTCAAATAGGAAAGCAAAATTAGATATAGTATTACAACCTGGGGCTACTTCGGTCAATTCATGATTTGAAGATTAGCCTTTTTTTATTAGGAAAAAGACAGAGGGACGTTTCATCTGTCTTATAAAACTAGTAGAGGGGAGATTTTATGGCTAGAATAGCAAGAGAAAAGAGTAGTACGGGAATTTACCACGTTATGCTAAGGGGGATTGATAAAAGGGATATTTTTCTCGATGATGAAGATCGAACAGTATTTATAGAAAAAATGATCAAAGTAAAAGAAGCTACAGATTTTACTTTGTATGCCTATTGCCTAATGGACAATCATGTGCATCTTCTCATGAAAGAAAGTGAAGAGATCGGAGTAAGTATCAAGAGGCTTGCAGTTTCATATGTTCATTTTCACAATGATAAGTATGAACGTACTGGTCATTTATTCCAAAGTCGGTTCAAAAGTGAACCAGTTGAAACGGAGAGCTATTTTATTAATTTAGCAAGATATATTCATCAAAATCCAGTAAAAGCCCATATCGTTAATCGGGGTAGTGATTACTTGTGGAGTAGCTACCTTCAGTATCAACGCGCATACCAAGAGCAGAATACATTCATCGACACCGAAATGATTATAGCATATTTGAGTAAGTATGAGGATTTTGAAGCATTTATGAATGTGGAAAATGATGATAAGTTTCTTGACGATGAGCCAGTAAAGAAAATTACTGAATCAGCATTAGTAAAGGTCCTCTCAGCAAAATTTGACCTAGGAAATCTAAAAGAGCTTCCATATGAAGAAAGGAATCAACTTATAAGGGAGGCTTATCAGTATACTGGCGCTAGCATAAGACAATTAGGACGTGTATTAGGAATAGGGAAAACTATTATTGAAAAAGCAGTAAAAGAAGACAGATGAAACGTCCCCGCGTCTTTTCCACTTTCAACATCCCCCGAGCCCTCGACAACTTGCTCTTGATCGTTCCTTCCTTTTCTTGTAGAAGGTGACTGATCTCGCTAATCGTTAGATCTTGGTAGTAGAAGAGCAAGAGTACCTTTCTATATTTGTGCGGAAGTCCGTGAATTCGATTGAGCAATTCTTTTTGTTCGTGCATTGCAACGGGATCATTATATGGATCGATGATTTCGTTCTCGGTAAATATTTTGGGAAACATTCTCTTGAAATAAACTACTCCGCATCTTCTCCCTTGCACGATTGAGAGCGAATTGTAGAAGCCATCCCTTCAATGTCCCATTGCCTTTAAATTGATGGATTTTCTGATAGGCACGGATGAATGTTTCTTGGCTAATATCCTCGGCCAAATGCTGGTCTTTAACTAGAAGTACAACAAAGCGAAGGATGTCATTTCCGTATATATCCATCAATTGGCGTAATGCATCTGTATCTGAAGCTTTTAGTTTTTCGATCAATTGCTTATCTATCACCCTGAGATTCTCTCCCTTCACCTATATAGATGACGAGAACGATCAAAATGGTTGCATTAAAATGAATAAGTCAACAGTTAACATAGAAGACTAATGAAGGAATGCTTACTTTTGGGAGGTTTGGATATGTTTTCTGTTAAGAATGTTAGTGTAGTCGTGATCGAGACGATCGTTGCTTTTTTTGTCCTTTTTATTCTCACACGTATCGCGGGGAAGAAGCAACTCGCGCAATTAACATACTTTAACTATGTAACTGGAATTGCTATAGGATCGATTGCCGCGTCAATGGCGGTTGATAAAAGTATCGGTATTTGGGAAGGCATGTCCTCAATGTCTCTATGGGCCTTACTGACGATTGTAGCGGAATGGCTAACGGTCAAATTCAACTGGCTCAAAAAACCGCTACAGAGTAAGCCTAGCATCTTAATTCGTGATGGTAAGATCAATCGTAAGGAAATGAAGAAAAACCGACTCAATCTTGAGGAGCTTGGTATGCTCTTGCGGCAGAAGAATACCTTTTCATTTGGTGATGTTGCAATCGCGGTACTCGAGACGAATGGAACACTAACAGTGGTCAAAAAAGCGGGAAATCAGTCACCCACAAGAGATGACTTTGCACTACCGACAATCCCAACCACCTTATCGGTACCTGTGATTGTCGATGGGCAACTGATGAAGAAAAACCTCATAGAAGCAGGTTATGATGAAAATTGGTTGCAAAAGCAACTACGCCCACATAAGGTGGAGCAATATTATCAAATTTTTTATGCAGAGATCATGCCCAATGGGCAACTCTTTGTCGGGAAAAGGGATCATGCTTAGTGCTTACAGCCGCAATTCGCGCCACAGCCTGTGAACTCGATTTTTACTACTAACTGTCCAATGGGGATGGCGTCCATTTCGCTGTTGGTATCCCCGTTGCGATAGCCCCACGCCATGACTCCGTTTAGGTAATCAACAAGAAATTCATCGCTTTCACCTTGGATTTGATATGTTTTTCCAGGCTCAATCTCATTTGGGTCTGCTAGATATGAGAGACAAAAATAATAGCGTTGCTTGGCGATATTTGCTTCGCTAATGCGTCCTTCTTTATATTTTTTTTCGTTTTCTTCTTTTAATCGTACTGCCTCGGATTCTAATTCCTCACGACACATTTCGCTGAAACGTTTTTGCATGATGTCCTCCTAATAATATGATTCTTCTTTCCACTAGATTACGGGAAAAAAGAAGTCGCTGCAAGTAGATCAGCCTTAACGAAAAAGGAATCGGCAACGTTCTCCGATTCCAACCAGACTTTACTATAGACCTTACACTGCACATATAAGGTCAAATGATGCAATCATGTTGTCAAATTCCTCTGGATGTTCAAAGTCTGCTTTATCCCAATTACTTTTTACCCATTCCACCAATTCGCAAGCAGAGTTGAAAAAAGCTCCCGTCGTATCCACGTTACGAACAGTGAAACGATGATTGTCCTCGTCAATCGTCACCTCAACAGGGAATGCCCCGTGACGATTCTTTAAATAAAATTCCATGGGTACCTCCCCCTTGTACTATTTGATTACGGCCTTTCGTAAGCTGTAATAAATAACCTTTACTAGTATTTACTAAATGGTATTCCACTAAACGCTTGCTCGATACCTTTTGTTATTCAAATATTACAAATTTTCATTTGAATGTTTGCTCAATTTGTTTTATAGTAGAGGTATGAAAATGAATGAGTATTCATTCACTTTGATTTCGAAACTTAAGGAGGGGAAAAGATGGCACGAAAGATTAATCGTGTTGCGGTTATTGGTTCAGGTGTAATGGGAGCTGGAATCGCTGCACATCTTGCCAATGTAGGCATTCCAAGCTACTTACTTGATATTGTACCGAAGAGTTTAACTCCAGAGGAGGAGGCTAGAGGGCTTTCCTTATCGGATGCGGCTGTTCGCAATCGACTTGCAAATAACGGTAAGGCACGTCTATTAAAAGATAAGCCTGCTCCACTATATGATGTAGGTCGTATCGATATGATTACTACAGGAAATCTAGAGGATCATCTCTCTTATCTTGGAGAGGTCGATTGGATTATAGAGGTCGTTGTCGAAAATTTGGATATCAAACGCAAAGTGTATGATCTCGTTGATGCACATCGTAAGCAAGGAGCGATCGTGAGCTCCAACACCTCTGGAATCTCGATTACTGCAATGGCTGATGGACGAAGTGAGGATTTTCGTCGCAACTTTCTAGGAACGCACTTCTTTAATCCACCGCGTTATCTAAAGCTACTCGAAGTCATACCACATGCTGATACGGACCCAGAACTTGTAGAGTTTATGAAGTCATTTGGCGCCAAATCGCTTGGTAAAGGTGTGGTCGTCTGTAAGGATACCGTAAACTTTATCGCAAATCGTATTGGTACGTATGGGCTACTCGTAACGGTTAATGAAATGATTAAGGGTGGCTATGGTGCGGATGAGGTGGATTTGGTTACAGGTACTGCAATGGGTCGACCAAAATCAGCGACGTTCCGCACATTGGATGTCGTAGGTCTCGATACGTTTTTACTCGTTGCGGAAAATGTGTACAACAATTTAAGTGATCCAGCGGAGAAGGAAACTTTTGTAGTTCCGCAGTTTATGAAGGATATGGTAGCCAATGGCTGGCTCGGAAGCAAGAGTGGTCAGGGCTTTTTTAAACAGGTAAAGAGTACTACAGGTAAGGAGATCCTTGTACTTGATACAACGACGATGGAGTATCGTGCACGTCAAAAGCTCAATGCACCATCATTAATGGCGAATAAAAGTGCACCCGATCTCAAGAGTAAGCTACGTGCATTGATCTATGCCAAGGATCGTGCAGGTGAACTGGCTTGGAATATTACGAAAAAGACATTACTTTACTCCGCTGCTAAGCTTGGAGAGATTGCAGATGATATCGTTTCGATTGATCGTGCGATGAAGTGGGGCTTTGGCTGGGAGCTCGGTCCATTTGAACTATGGGATGCGATTGGATTTGGCAAATCCGTAGCTCGCATGAAGGAAGAGGGAGAGGTGCTTCCAGAGTGGATTGAGCAGATGGTCGTAGAGGGTAAGAGCTCATTTTATCACACGGATACAGGTAAGCTCTTTCACTATCTAAAGGGAGAATACCGTGGTGTCGAAGAACAAAAAGAGGAGATCTCACTCGCGCGTCTGAAGGAAGCAGGTAAGGAGATTAAGGGCAATAGTAGTGCGAGCCTAATTGATATTGGTGATGGAGTCGCATGTCTGGAGTTCCATTCAACAGGGAATGCGCTCGGGACAGATATCATTCAAATCGCTCATTATGCATTAGAAGAGGTTGAGCGTAATTATGAAGGACTCGTGATCGGAAACCAGGGTAAGCATTTTAGTGCAGGTGCCAACTTGATGCTTATCCTCATGGAAGCTCAGGATGAGAATTGGGATGAGATCCGTTATATTGGAAAGCAACTACAAAACTTTACGATGAAAGTAAAATACAACAATAAGCCGATTGTGTCTGCGCCATTTGGTATGACACTTGGTGGAGGATATGAGATTGCTGCAACTGCCTCACATATTCAGGTTGCTGCAGAAACTTATATGGGACTCGTGGAGACAGGTGTTGGGGTTATTCCTGCAGGCGGGGGTACTAAGGAGATGCTCTATCGCTTTATGGAACGCGTACCTGCTGGCTCCGATATGGATATACAGCCATTGGTGAATCAAGTGTTTGAAACGATTGCAATGGCAAAGGTTTCTACTAGTGGGGATGAGGCCAAGAAGCTCGGCTATCTACGTCCAAGTGATGGAATTAGCTTGAATCAAGACTATCAAATTTATGATGCCAAGCAGAAGGTGCTCGAACTCGCGCGTGCAGGCTATCGAGCGCCACAACCAAAAAAGATCAGAGTAGTCGGTGAACCCGGATATGCAGTAATGAAGCTTGGTGCCTACTCCCTTCGTCAAAGTGGATATATTAGTGAACATGATGAAAAGATTGCTAGCAAACTCGCGTATGTATTAGCAGGAGGAAATCTCCCAGCCGGTACAGAGGTAACGGAGCAATATTTATTAGATTTGGAGCTTGAAGCATTTATTAGCCTAGCAGGAGAACCGAAATCTCAGGCACGTATGCAGCATATGCTGACCAAAGGCAAGCCGTTAAGAAACTAGGAGGTGAGGATCAATGAGATCAGCCGTAATTGTAGCAGGAGTGCGTACAGCTGTAGGAAAATCAAAGCGAGGTACGCTTAAAAATATGCGTCCAGAGGATATGGGTGCAGAGGTAATACAGGAATTATTGCGTCGAGCACCAGGATTAGATCCAGAGCAGATCGATGATGTCATTATTGGATGTGCCTTCCCTGAGGGTGAACAAGGGATGAACTTTGCTCGCAACATCGCCATTCGTGCAGGATTGCCAAATTCAGTGCCAGGCATGACCGTCAATCGTTACTGTAGCTCAGGACTTCAAACGATATCGATTGCAGCAGAGCGGATCATGCTAGGTCAAGCTGATGTGATGATCGCAGGGGGCGTAGAGAGCATGAGCCTCATTCCGATGGTCGGACATAAATTGGCTCCTAACCCATGGCTCGTTGAACATCGTCCAGAAGTATATATGTCGATGGGGATTACAGCTGAGCAGGTGGCCAATCGTTATAACGTCAGTCGTGAAGAGCAGGATCAATTTGCGGCACGAAGTCATGAACTTGCAGCGAAGGCAATCGCAGAGGGTAAGTTCAAAGAAGAGATTGTGCCACTTACGATCAAGGAGCGTTATCTAGACGTGAACAACAAGGTACAAACGAAGGAGACCATTTTTGATACAGATGAGGGTGTACGACCAGATACGACGGTTGAAAAATTGGCAAAGCTTAAGCCCGCGTTTCATCCGCAAGGATCTGTTACTGCAGGGAACTCCTCTCAAACGAGCGATGGCGCAGCAGCTGTACTCGTGATGTCCGAGGAGAAGGCTAAAGAGCTTGGTCTAACACCGATTTTGCGCTACAAATCGTTTGCAGTTGCTGGTGTTGATCCAGATGTAATGGGAATTGGACCCGTATACGCGATTCCAAAGGCTCTAAAGCTCGCAGGCATTTCACAGGATGAAGTTGGCTTGTATGAGCTCAATGAGGCATTTGCCTCACAGGCGGTATACGTAGTTCGTGAATTAGATATTGACCCTGAGAAGGTGAATGTCAATGGTGGAGCGATCGCTCTAGGCCATCCGCTCGGCTGCACAGGCTCCAAGCTGACTGTAAGCCTAATGAACGAGATGAAGCGCACCAATACTCGCTATGGAGTTGTCAGTATGTGTATTGGTGGGGGAATGGGAGCAGCAGGAGTATTCGAATTATTATAAAAAATTGAAGGAGGAATTTACGTGAGTAATAACGTGGCGGAAGTCGTAAAAGGCGGAAGTTTCCTTATTGAAGATTATGATGCAACATCCATTTTTACACCCGAAGATATCAACGAAGAACAACATATGATCGCCAAAACAACGGATGATTTTATTAAAGGTGAGGTACTCCCTGTCCTCGAGGAAATTGAAGAACACCATCGTTTTGATCTTACTGTCAATTTATTAAAGCAGGCAGGGGAGCTCGGTCTACTTGGTGGTGATGTTCCTGAAGCGTATGATGGACTTGGTCTAGATAAGATTAGTACTTGCTTGATCACAGAAAAGCTCGCACAGGCACGCTCCTTCGCCTTATCCTTGGGAGCTCATGTAGGGATTGGTACATTGCCGATTGTCTACTTTGGTAATGAGGATCAAAAGAAAAAATACCTTTCTGACCTTGCGAGTGGAGTAAGGCTCGCTGCCTATGCTTTAACTGAGCCGGGCTCGGGATCGGATGCACTAGGTGCTAAGACTACAGCTGTTCTCAATGCTGAGGGTACACATTATGTACTCAACGGAGAGAAGCAATGGATTACGAATGCTGGCTTTGCCGATGTATTTATCGTTTATGCCAAAATTGATGGCGAGAAATTCTCAGCCTTTATCGTAGAGAAGGAGTTCCCTGGGGTCTCTACTGGACCTGAAGAGAAAAAGATGGGAATCAAAGGTTCCTCTACGCGTACTTTGATTCTCCAAGATTGCCTCGTTCCGAAAGAAAATTTGTTAGGAGAAGAAGGTAAAGGCCATGTCATCGCCTTCAATATTCTCAATATCGGTCGCTATAAGCTTGCCGCAGGTAATGTTGGTGGTGCCAAGCGTGCACTCGAAGTGTCTGTCAATTATGCTAATGAGCGTGAGCAATTTAAGACAAAGATTGCGAATTTTAACTTGATCAAAAATAAACTTGCGACAATGGCTGCTAAAACTTATGCTGCAGAGAGCATGCTCTATCGTACGGTTGGTTTCTTCGAGGAAATGATGAACTTCCTCGGCGAGAAGCAAAACGATGGACGTGAAGTAGCAAAGGGAATCGCAGAATATGCCATTGAGTGCTCAATTAATAAGGTATATGCCTCTGAAGCGCTCTCTTATGTAGTGGATGAAGCGGTTCAAATTCATGGTGGCTATGGCTTTATGGCTGAATACGAAGTCGAGAAGATGTATCGAGATGCCCGTATCAATCGGATCTTCGAAGGAACGAATGAGATCAACCGTCTATTGGTTCCAGGCACACTTGTGAAAAAGGCGATGAAGGGTGAAATCGATCTACTCGGTGCAGCTATGCGCTTCCAAAACGAGATCTTGGGCTTTATGCCACCAGAAGTAGGTACAGAGCCACTTGCTGAGGAGAAGGTAATGATCTCGCTTGCTAAGAAGCTCTTCTTGATGGTCGCAGGACTAGGTGTGCAAAAATATCAACAAGCACTAGAGAAAGAGCAAGAGATTCTTTCAAGTGTTGCGGATATTACAAATCATATTTTTGCAATGGAAAGCTCCTACCTACGTGCGATGAAGGATATTGTCCGTAATGGAGAGGAAAAAGCAGCTGCCAAGATCGATCTCGCACAAGTGGTTGTTCACGAAGGTTTTGCTGAGATCGAGCGATTGGCAAAGCTATCTCTTGCAGCAATGGAGGATGGCGATGTTCTTAGAACCCAATACTCTATCATCCGCAAGCTCACTCGCCACAACCCAATCGATATCATTGGTGTCAAACGTAGAATCGCTGACCGCGTGATCGAAGCGGGTAAATATGTAGTGTAAAACAAAAGGGAGTAAAATAGAATAGATTAAGAGAATCCACCCGTACCTGTTTAGGCGGGTGGATTTAATTTCAATAGAATACGAACAGCAATTTACTTATAAATGGTTTATAATGGGTATGTGTATGGTTTATGTCATTTTTTTGGATAACAGATACATTCGATAAAAAAGGAGGAACTCATGGTAGTTGAGATATTTGGCTTTAGTGGTCCACCTATAGGTATTCAGCTTTTTGGAGGTCTCATATTCGTCATTGTAATTGGCGCTTTTATATTTGCAATCATAAAAGGATTAAATACATGGACGGCTAATAATGCATCCGAGATTCTTATTAAGCCATGTAAAGTCGTCTCCAAAAGAACAAAGGTATGGGGCGGATCAGGAGACTCAAGCGCGCATACTAACTATTTTATAACATTTGAATTCGAGGATAAGACCCGATTAGAGCTGCATGTTGGTGCAAAACACTATGGAATGATCGCAGAAAATGATTTTGGTGAATTGACGTACCAGGGCACTCGTTTTAAGGATTTTAACAGGTATTTAGATTGATTGTTGAATGCACAGAAAGCAGCAAGTAGCTAAAAAGGGAGTGAGAGTATGGACAAGCTTTCCTATTGGTTAAACAGTTGTTCATTTGATGAAGAGAAGTATGAGGCTGCGGATGAGGCGTGTAAAAAATTGATTCAACCTTACTTTGGAAAATCGAGCTTTGATACGTTAGAATCCTTTATTACAGATACTGTAAAGCTGTATAAAGAAGTTCAATATATTCAGGATTTCATTATGGCTGAACAGCTACGGATCAATCTTGTTTCAAGAAAAGAATTTGCCTATAATGTGATGTCAGCTTGGCAACGCCGCAATGCACAGTATGCATCGATTATAGCAGCAATCAGCTATGAGCTAGGATTGCCCGTGAAGATATGAATGAACTAAATATGACGTTTACAGACAAAGTAGTTGTGATTACTGGAGCAGCACAAGGGATTGGACGGAGTATTGCTCTTTTCTATGCCAAGCTTGGAGCAAAAGTAGTAATAGCGGATCATAATCAACATCTCGGTAATGAGGTTCAAGCAGAGCTCTGGAATGTTAGCGGGGAAGCTGCATTTTTAGTAACGGATGTGAGTCAGCCTTCGGATATCAAGAGGCTTATGCAATTCGCTATAGAACGTTTTGGAAAGATTGATATTCTGATCAATAACGCTGGAATATCAAAATGGCAGTCTCCCTATGATCTTGATGTAGATGAATGGGATCAAATCATTAATACGAATCTAAGAAGTGTATTTCTCTGTTCTAGAGAAGTTGCCAAGTTCATGAGGCGAAATGGTGGAGGCTCGATCGTAAATATCGCCTCTACTAGAGCATTCATGTCGGAACCGAACTCGGAGGCCTATGCGGCTTCCAAGGGTGGCATCATAGCGCTTACTCATGCACTTGCAGCGTCCTTATCTATAGATCATATCCGAGTAAATGCGATCAGTCCTGGCTGGATCGAAACGGGAGATTATGATAGCTTACGGGAAGTTGATCATGAGCAACATCTTTCTAAAAGAGTAGGTAAGCCAGAAGATATCGCGAAGGCTTGCCTGTATCTAACAGAGGAAAGCAATGATTTTATTACCGGAGCAAACTTGACGATCGACGGTGGAATGACAAAGAAAATGATCTATGAGATTTGATAGGACTTGGAATTAGTGGAAATATTTTGCTATGATAAGACTATTGTTTTATCCTTTATGAAAAGTGGTGTCAGAAAGTGATTCGTTTTTATGTACGAATTCGAGAAATCGGTGATATGGTCCGCTTTGATCTGAGATATATTAACCAGTTTCAGCCGAAAAAGGCGATTGAGTGGCAACGAAGAGATCTCATGCTCAAACGGGAGTATTTTGACTTACTTGCGATTCGCAAAATCTTTCATATTGATCATGATCAACAGGGCTATACTCCATTAACTGTTAGTACGAAAACGGGAGTAGGCATGAATGTGAAGTCTATTGGCAACACGATTCGCTTTGATCTTACATTTGCACCTCGTATTTATAAACTATGGGACAATATCGATGCCAAAATCCCTGATTTGATCCTCACCGATTGGGATTTTCAAGAGATGGTTTATCGATTACGAGCCATAAGTCAATACAAAAACCTAGGGATTGTCGAAGATGTCCATGAGGCGATCAAGAGCGGAGAGAATGAGCGTATCGAATTTAAACGTGATTTTATCTTTTCCAAGCAAAAAGTATTAAAATCAGTCATCGCCTTTGCCAATTCTCAAAATGGTAACCTTTTTTTGGGTATTAATGATAACGGTGAGATTTATGGGATTGATCATGAGATTGAAGAGTATAAAAATGAAGACAAATATATGCTAGCGATCACAAGCTACTTACAGGAGAAGATCACTCCTGATCTCAATCCTTTTCCACAGATTCGTATCATCAATGTAGATGGCAAAAAAGTACTGCATATGTTTATTCAAGCGAGTAATGAGCTCTACTGTTATCTAGATGTAAATGATGTTAAGCGTGTTGTTGTGCGAATGAATAATCAGTCTACAACGATCGATGATCCACATGATATCGGCATGCTTTATATGGAAAAGAAGAAAAGAACCACTCACCTCTAAAATGTACTATACTTTAGAGGTGATTTTACTTTAAGGAGAATAGCTCGATGCATACCCCATTGTTACAGCAAAGAAGATATCTGACGCTCGTTTTAGCAGTTTCCGTTTCGGGTGTAAGCCAAGGCTTACTGATGTCATTATTAGCAATCATTTTGGAGAAGGATGGAGTTCCCTCTTCATTAAATAGTTTAAATGCACTTTGGTTATATATCGGGATGTTGATCGTCACACCGTTTCTCGAACAGCCTGTACGCCGTTTTGGGTACAAGCCAGTGATCATTGCTGGCATGGTGATCGTTGCGATTAGTACGATCCTGTTTCCTGTTTGGAATGCATTGATTTTTTGGATGGCACTTCGCTTTTTTATTGGTGTCGGTGATAGCCTCTTGCATTTTGCTACTCAAACATGGATTGTGTCCACGGCTGAGGAGCATGAGCGTGGTAGGAAAATCTCTTTTTACGGCTTTTCGTATGGGATTGGTTTTGCTGTAGGTCCTTTAGGTATCAATTTACTTGAGTTCAATCTATGGGCTCCTTTTGTTGCCTTGCTGCTTTTTTATGCACTTGTTTTTGTCTTTGTACAGCGGTTGACGAATGAGATTCCCGTGCGGGAGGAGAAGGAAAATCAAAATGGCACAGTTATACGGTATCGTCAAGTACTGAAGCTTAGCTGGTTTGCCTTCTTCCCAGCACTATTGTATGGCTATATGGAATCAAGTTTAAATAACAATTTCCCTGTATATGCACTAAAAGTAGGGATTTCACAGCATTGGATCTCGATATTACTCCCCTCCTTCCTTGTTGGAGCGCTGATTATGCAAATTCCATTAGGGATATTAAGTGATCGTACTGGGAGAAAGCAGGTCCTCATGACTGTGATTCTATTAGGTGGGATTGGCTTTGCAGTAGTACCGCTCCTGATCCATCATGTATGGGCTACGCTAGGCCTATTTATCGTAATTGGTGGCTTAGTAGGCTCGACATTTTCACTAGGACTAGCCTATATGGCGGATCTCTTGCCATTGGTACTCGTACCAACGGGAAATATTCTTTCTACAGTCGTTTTTGGTACAGGAAGTCTATTAGGAGTGTATCTGAATGGACTTCTCATTCAATATCTCGGTGGCGAGTGGATGTTCTATCTGATGGCTGCAAGCTACTTATTTACTGCAGTACTAGGCATTACATTTAAAGGTGGAGAAAAGAAAAAGACCGCTGAATTACTTATGGAACGTCATTCCTAATAACTCCTAATATCCATATATTTCTCGTATATCGTTATTTTCAGAAATGATAGAATAATATAAACGAGGGGGGATGGAGATGAGAAGGAAGATGCTATATGTTCTATCATTGATGATCTTCGTCACGCTCTTTCCTCCCAAGCAGCAGGGTGATTCCCATGTACAAGCAAATCAACCAGTGGCACATCCCTATAAGGCGCTCACCTATAATATCCATAGTGGCAAGAAACTATCTGGAGAGCGTTCACTAGATGCGATCGCACAATTACTAGATCAAGAGCAGGCTGATTTTATCGCTCTACAAGAGGTGGATCGGCGTCGATTATCCTCAGGTGTAGAGGATCAAATCTCGGTGCTGGCAGAACGACTAGGGATGGAATATTCATTTTCTCCGACCGTCCGAAATGGATTATCTCAATACGGAAATGCGATCCTAAGCAGACATCCGATTCTCGCAAATGGCACGCTTGAACTAGAGGGTGGTAAAGAACATCGTATTTTACTATGGGTTAAAGTGTATACAGAAAGAGGCAGTTTGTACCTGATCTCAGTTCACCTAGATACAGATCGTGCTTCAAGATCCACGCATTTTGCAAAGATCAAAGCATTTCTAGATTTAGAATTAAACGATGCCCCAGTACTATTGATGGGTGATTTGAATACATTGTATAACCATCCTGATTTGGTTCAACTCGAATATGATATTACTGGAAAGTATCGAGATTATGAGGTACCGACCTATTATCATAAAAAGGCTAAACGCATGGTTCAGATCGATTATATTATAGGACGAGGCATTGTAGAAAATCACTATTATACAATCTCCTCGGATGCCTCTGATCATCTTCCGTTGGTTCTACTCTTTGATATTGGTAAACTTCCATATATAGATTCATTACCTCAAAAAGCACAGATTCTCTAAAGATGGAGAGCTGTGTTTTTTGCTTTTTGTTTTTGCTAAATATGGTAAGATGGTGAGAATTAAGATAAAAAATAACGATCGGAATAGATAGGAAGAGAGCAATGGTTTTTACTTGTTTTCCAGCTGGTGATCTGGCCATTTCCTTGCAATTTGCACAGGATATATGTCCTCAAATAAATGCACAAGTACTCAATGTAGCACACTGGATTCGTGAGACAAAGATCAGAGGAATTGTCGAGCTAGTACCAGCATATGCTTCGCTGTTGGTTTACTACAATCCCCTGATCATAAACTATCAAGAGTTGATCGAACAATTGAATACTTACCAAGCAGTAGATCAACTACGATTCGGACAGAGGAGAATGGTTACGATTCCTGCACTCTATGGAGGCGAGTGGGGGCCTGATCTAGAAAATGTGGCTATGCAACACGGCCTTTCAGCTGAAGAGGTGATCCGGCTCCATACCTCAGCAAACTATTATGTCTATATGCTAGGATTTTCCCCTGGTTTTCCTTATCTCGGAGGACTGCCGATTGAACTACATACACCACGATTGGCTACACCACGTTCCTTAGTTCAGGCAGGATCGATAGGAATTGCTGGTTCACAAACAGGTATTTACTCTCTAGCGACTCCTGGTGGATGGAGAATCATTGCACATACACCCATTCCGCTTTTTGACCTTAGAAATGAAAATGAGCCGTTTTTTTTACGAGCAGGTGATGCTATTCGCTTCTCGTCCGTGAACATTGAAGAATACCTCGGAATTATTGATCAGATTAAAGCAGCTACATATGTAACAAACATGATAACGATAGAGGAGGAACGCTATGATCATTGACATCAATTGTGATATGGGTGAGAGCTTCGGAATTTATAAAATAGGTAATGATGATGATATTTTCCCATATATCTCCTCAACTAATATCGCTTGTGGATTTCATGCAGGAGATCCTTTGACGATATTACATACGATTCGTAAAGCAAAAAAATATGGTGTGGCTATTGGAGCGCATCCAAGTCTGCCCGATCAAATCGGTTTTGGTAGACGGGAGATGAAGATCGATTCCAATCAGCTCTATGCGGACCTGGTGTATCAAATCAGTGCATTAAAGGGAATAGCAGAGAGTGAGGGTGTTAGAATCCAACATGTAAAGCCTCATGGAGCGCTATACAATATGGCTATCGTTGATTATGGGGTAGCAGAAGCTATTGTAAAGGCTGTCTATGCGATTGATGGATCATTGATCCTCTATACATTGCCACACGGAGCATTGCTACAGATGGCGCAAAACCGAGGAATACCAGTGGCACGTGAGTTTTTTATCGATCGGACGTATCTAGATGATGGTAGACTTACACCAAGAAGTCATCCCGATGCGATGATAAAGGATACTGCATTTGCTGCGAGACGTGCGTTGAAAATGATTACAGAGAAAAAAGTAGAAACGCTGGGCGGAATCGCTTTGCCGATTGAAGCAGAAACATTATGTATCCATGGAGACGAGCCCAATGCGCTAGAATTTGCAAAAGAGGTACATCAGCTTTTAAAAAATGAAGGTATAAAGGTGAGTTCTATTGTTAGAGAGTAAAGAATGTATCGAAGTAATAAAGCCTGGTATGCTCACTACTATACAAGACCTAGGACGTGCGGGCTTTCAACAATATGGGATGATTGTAAGTGGTGCAATGGACTCCTATGCTTTGCGGATCGGAAATATGTTATTAGGTAATGATGAGGGTGCAGCTGGACTCGAGATTACGATGGTCGGACCCAAATTACTCTTTTTGAAGGATATGTGTATTGCGATTACAGGTGGTGATCTCTCGCCAATGCTGGATGGAGAGCCTGTGCAGATGTGGGGTGTTTTATATGCTGAAAAAGGCTCGATACTTGAGTTTGGCAAGCTAATAGTAGGAGCGCGTGCGTATTTGACGATCCGAGGAGGAATCGATGTACCGTTAGTCATGAATAGCCGCTCCACCTATCTTAGAGCAGGTATTGGTGGATTTCAAGGACGCGCTCTGAAAACAGGAGATCGTATTCAGGTCAATGTTTTACAATACAACGAATCATCATCACAGGTTCCCAAGCATACAAGACGATTACATCCATTACTCATACCCACATATCAAGTGCCTATTGAAGTAGGGGTGATCCTAGGGCCTCAGGCTGATGCTTTTACATCGGAGTCGATCGCGGACTTCCTCGATCATCGATTTATAATTACTCCACAATCCGATCGCATGGGCTATAGACTGCAGGGAGTAAAACTAAAGCATAAGGCTTCTACGGATATGATCTCTGAAGGGATTGTCATGGGTTCTATTCAGGTGCCTGCGAGTGGTGACCCTATTATCGTATTGGCAGATCGCCAAACAACCGGAGGCTATCCGAAAATTGCAACAGTGATTACGGTAGATTTACCATTAGTTGCACAAGCAAAACCAGGCGATCCAATTGATTTTACTCAGGTCACTGTAACTGAGGCACAAGAACGATATATCGAGCAGGAAAAGAGCTTAAAAATACTAAGAACTATGACTCAGTTATAGAAGTGTCAAAATAAGAGAGTCGAATCTAGCTATATCGATTTTCTTTGCTCACTAGTCGGATAAAAGTGATTTCTTCTTCACTTAGATTATCTGCTTTGATTGATTCTAGATTGCTTAGAAGCTGTTCGATTTTACTCGCCCCTGGGATGGTGGTTGTAACAGCAGAATGGAAAAGAACATATTTTAGAGCGATATGCTCAAGACTTCGTTTTTCATTGGTGAGAGATGATAATTGCTCGATCGTTTGTTGTAGCTCCGTCAGAGAATAATTCAAGTACCCTTCTGTAGTTTTTTTGGTAACGCTCTTTGATGAGAGGATCCCTTTAGCAATCGGTCCACGGGCAATTAGGCCGATGTTATGCTCTGCCAATATTGGTAGGATGTCTGCTTCAGGGCGACGGTCGAGAATGCTATACTGTGACATAACACTTACGATATTTGACCGATTCACATATTGTTCTATTACCTTTGGTCTTATGGATGATATTCCATATTCACGAATGATTCCTGCTTCTTTTAATTCCTCAAACGTCTCTATGACCTCATCGATGGGATCATCCAGTGTTCCGCCGTGCAGCTGGTAGAGGTCGATATAGTCCGTCTGCAATCGGCGCAGGCTAGTTTCTACCTGTGACTTGATATAACTCCTCGAGGGACCCCAGTACCAGCCATCTCGTCCCTCCTCCCAACGATTTCCCACCTTGGTCGCGAGAATGATTTGTGAGCGTTTTTCTTGTAGAGCCTTACCCAGTAATTCCTCATTTCTACCCAATCCATATAAATCAGCGGTATCAAAGAAATTGACACCACGATCGATTGCTTCATGAATCATTCGGATACTAGCATTCTCGTCGTCTAGCGGTAATGACATGCAGCCAAAACCGATTTCGCTTACGTATAGATCGCTGTTACGAAGTTGATTTTTGAGCATAGGTACCTCCTGTCTATGATCTATGATTACATTGTATTATCGTAAATCAAAAAACCTTCTGACCTAAAATGGTTTCGAAGGTTTTTGTCTGCATTGCCTTTCACCCCGAAAGAGGATCGATCCACTGGTTAGCCCATGTGGCGATGTCTTCAAAGAGTGGGGCCATTGCCTTACCTTTTTCAGTTAAGGAGTATTCAATGCGAACAGGAATATCTGGATAAACATCACGTCGTACAATTTCTTCTGCTTCAAGTTCTCGTAGACGGTCCGTAAGAACCTTGCCGCTTAAATTGGAAATGGAGTTTTCGATTTCTACAAACCTTTGCGGTCCTGATAATAGTTGATATACGATTAACGCTGTCCAACGCTTACTTAGAATTTCAATCGCTTTTTCGAATCGAGGGCAGATTTGTTGATTCACCATATATACTCACCTCATTATTGCATACATTATACCTTTTCTAACATAACTAAACAATATTACATTTGGTCAGTTAGTTACTTGACATCTGCTAGATAATTAAATATACTAACTTACATAAAGTAAGTAATAAAACATTAGTAACTTTAAAATCAGTGAAACTTACAGCAACTAAAAAAAGTATGGAAAGCCATACTAACTAAAGTAAGGAAAATTTACACTTAGGAGGATTATTTTTATGACGAAAATTGCTATTATCATCGGGAGTACACGTCCAGGTAGAAATGGTGAGGCTGTAGCACGCTGGGTATATGAGATTGCTCAACAACGCAATGATGCTCAGTTTGAGCTTGTTGATATTGCTGATTTTAATCTACCATTATTAGATGAGCCAGTGCCACCTTCAATGGGGCAGTATACTCATGAACATACGAAGGCATGGTCGGCCAAAATTGCTTCCTTTGATGGCTATGTATTTGTTACGCCAGAGTATAATCATGCGACCTCGGGTGCGCTTAAGAACGCCATCGACTACTTATATAACGAATGGAACAATAAGGCAGCAGGATTGGTAGGGTATGGTAGCCTTGGTGGATCGCGTGCAGTGGAAAATTTACGCCTTATTATGGCAGAGCTTCAAGTGGCAGACGTTCGTAACCAAGTTGCTTTATCGCTCTTCACTGACTTCGAAAATTTTAGTGTATTTAAGCCAGCGGAGCATCATGTTGCATCCGTTAATGGTATGCTTGATCAAGTAATTGCTTGGAGTGGAGCGCTTAAGAATTTACGATAATTCAATACTTATTAACGACATTAGCTTTACTACATTGAAATAAGAGTTTAACGAAAAGGTGAATTCATCCTCTCTATCGTTCGCTCTTATTTTTTTGTATACCTGCTTTATTCCAACTTGAAAATTACCTAATATTACTATATTATTCTATGAAACAGATGGTGTTGGCTCAGGGGGAAATAGTAACTTAGAGGTATATTGGTTGAATAATGGGGGTTGAGGGCGATCTTAAAGAAAATAAATTATTTAATAATGCTGATTTTGATGCTGTTTTCTTTTTTTCTCATAGGTTGTTCGAAAAAAATACCACAAGATGGCTTTATTGGTGATCATAAAGATGGAGCTCTTAGCGCTGACCCAAGTAAAGAGATAGCAGAACAGGGAGTAGAGCAGCAAATATATATTGTAAATCATATCAATATTACTGAAATGCGTGTGAATTATGATGATCAGGGTAATGTAAAGAATGCGAATATCGTACAGGAGCGTTCAGTGCCTAGGGATGGCAATGCGATTCTTTTACGTGATGATTATATTCTTGAGCTCTTTTTTCCGTATTCGGTAGATAAGGAAGAAATTGAAAAGAGAATACAAATTGAACCGCCGCTACCATTTCATCTACAGGATGGGATGCATTGGGCGAATCAATGGCGGGTTGGAATGCGATTTGACTTGATACCTCAGTTAGGAAAAACGTATAACATTACATTTGCAGGACTTCAATGGTATGATGCCCCAAATGGTGAGTTTATTCAACTTCATTTAGTACGAGATGTAGAGCCCAAACTCACAATTGATTATATTACCAATCCACATCGCATGATCACTCCTCTTGATTTACACGATGAATTTGGTTTTTACCAGCTCCCATTTGATGAAAATCAATTCCACATACGCTTTGCCAAGCCTATGAATCAGCAATCGGTCGAAAATACGATCAAGGAACACTTGGGAACAGAGGTTAATACCCAATTTGTTTGGACAGATGCACAAAATTTAGAACTGTATCTCTCGGGTAATATTAGTGTTGAGAAGTATGTACTCAGTTTTACAGGTGCCAAAGATGTTGATGGTCATACGGTTATGGCACAGCCGGATCTTCGATTTACATTTATACAGCCTAAAGCATTCTATACTTTAGATATTGAAGCTAGAACTAAAAAATTGCTCTATCAACCAAATATGGCAATCAAAAGTGCTACAGTAACACGTAATAAAGGCTATGTCCGTATCAGCGATCTAGTAGGGGAGTTTTTTTCTCCTTACTATGATTACTACTTAATTAATTTATCCTCATTTACATGGAGTAAATGGAGAACGCTTGAGTATGCTGAAATCGAATTAGAGAATGAGGAGTACCGAGCTAATACGGGTTATAAGGTTTATTATGTAGACAGTGCGTATGCGATCGAAGAGAAGAAGGAGAGGGATTTCAAAAAGAGTCATAATGGGCTACTTTTCTCACCTGCAGCCGATAAAGTGGCTATCTTTACAACGGATTTGAGCCTAACGAAAGCTACCCCAGATACGCGTTTTGCTATTGATCTATCGACTTATGATGTGCAAACAGGACAATTACTTCGAACCTATCCAGCGTTGTATTACGATATTTTTGAATACGATGGTACGGATTCACCACCAGATGATCGCTACCTCCATTATAAATCTACCTTGGGTCATTGGTTTACAGAGGATCATATTCTGATTGAATATTTATCAGAAGACGAGCAAGAGATGCGGATTGGGGAGTTAAACCTAGCTACTGGTGAATTTCAGACGATAATCACTGGCATGATCGATCCGATCATGTCTCCTTCGGGCAACTATTTTGTTGCGATCGATTGGCATCAAAAGGATTCAAAAGTAATAGATTTGCATGGGAACGTAGTCGCTACGATCACGACTTCCAATCTGTATGCTCCTATTTGGTCAGACGTAGGCGATCGCTTAGTATATAAGGGTAGTGACGGAGCAATAAAGATATATGATGTGGAGAGTAACTCTAGTATTACTCTAGGTACCAATATGGAAGTAGCCGGTTGGCTCGATGAACAGACGTTGTTAATCTATAAATAAGAAGTAGCACTACAGCCCAACCCATTGCATATTTTGTATTACATCAGGCATTCACCTATGTGGTACAAAATTGGAGGGGTGTGATTGGTTGAGCTAACGTTAATTCATTGGATTTACGTAGTGTTCATTGTCTTGATCATTGGCTTTATGGTCATGCGTCGTGATACTTCACTCATTAGCATTATAGGGATATTCATTTTAGGATTACTAGCGACAAGTAGTCTAAGTCAATCCGTAGGTGGGATATTTACAAGTTTCATCTATGCAATAACAGAGCTGCTAGGTACGATCCTCGTCATTTCGATCATCGTTTCGATGAGTCGAATTCTCCTCTACAGCGGGGTTAACGAGGTCATGATCTTACCGGTAGCAAAGCTCATTCGCACGCCAACGATGGCCTATTGGATCATTGGAATCGTAATGATGTTGATTTCCTTTTTCTTTTGGCCATCACCTGCGGTAGCATTGATCGGAGCCGTACTATTACCGGTAGCCATCCGAGTGGGACTTCCTGCACTCGGTGTGGCGATTGCCATGAATCTATTTGGACATGGGATCGCACTCTCAGGAGATTTTATTATACAAGGAGCGCCCAAGCTCACAGCTGATGCAGCTGGCATCCCTGTCGGGGATGTCGTATCTGCTAGCGTCCCTCTCGTTGTTGTTATGGGAGCAGTTACGACCGTGATTGCATTTTGGTTTTTGCGAAGGGATATGAAGAAAGGTCTGCCACTAGGAGCAGGAACGATTAAAGTCGTAGATGTGCTACAAACAGAAGAAAAGTCGATTCATCTTAGTAAGCAAATAAAAGTCTTTTTAGCTGTTTTAGTCCCCGTTCTGTTTGCTCTAGATGTCGTTGCGATGATCACTCTCAAGCTCCAGGGTGGAGATGCTACCGCTCTGGTAGGAGGGACGGCAGTCTTTATCCTGATACTCATATCGATGCTCACACATCGTAACCGTGGCTTGGAGAAGATTACCACATATCTAATCGAAGGTTTTCAATTTGGTTTTAAAGTATTTGGTCCAGTGATCCCGATTGCGGCATTCTTCTATCTCGGTGATTCCGCTTTCTTTACACTGTTTCCCGCAGGATTACCTGAAGCATCGGCTGGGATCGTCAATGATCTAGGAGTTGCCCTAGCCAATAATGTTCCACTTAACAAAGAGGTAGCAGCAGTAACATTAACAGGAGTAGGAGCTATTACAGGTCTTGATGGCTCGGGCTTTTCAGGAATATCACTTGCGGGCTCGGTTGCAAATCTATTTGCAACAGCAATTGGTACGGGGGTTGAGACACTCACAGCTCTAGGTCAGGTTGCCGCAATTTGGGTGGGGGGTGGTACTCTCATTCCGTGGGCATTGATCCCTGCAGCAGCAATTTGTGGGGTAGATCCATTTGAATTAGCTAGACGTAATTTGAAGCCAGTGATCATTGGCTTGGCTGCAACTACCATTGTTGCGATGTTCCTTATTTAAGTAATTAATTAAAGCTCTGCACTTGCAGAGCTTTTTACTTGTGTAGGTAGATTAGCAACTTTGTTCACTAGTGTTGTTATGGTAATATGATGGATGAGAGGAGTGTGCGTGGATGCAATATACTGGAATACTTCAAGGCCTTAGTCATCGCTATGAGGAGCCTGTACGATATTCGATCAACTTAAAAGAAGATGCTGTAGAATTTAACACTTTTATAGGTAGCACCATACAACTTGAACATAAAGGAGCAATTGAGTGTGTTTCATGTGGTCGTAAAATCAAGAAAACTTATAATAGTGGCTATTGCTATCCTTGCTTTATTGGTTTAGCTGAAAATGATCTCTGTATTGTTAAACCGCATGAATGTCATTTTCACCTTGGTACATGTCGTGATGCGGAATTTGGTGAGCACCATTGTATGATACCTCATTACGTTTATTTGGCACAAAGTAGCGATATCAAGGTAGGTCTCACACGAAAGTATAACGAAATTAGGCGCTGGATTGATCAAGGGGCGGTTCAGGCAGTTCCTATCGCTGAGCTCCCTACACGTAAGCTCGCAGGAGAGTTAGAGTTTGCTCTTAGTCAGCAGCTCCCGGACAAAACCAATTGGCGAAAGATGCTCAAGGGAGAATTAGAGGAGATTAACCTAATTGAAAAACGTGATCAGGTACTTACGCTTTTTCCTCAACAATTCCAAAGCTATATGCTAGAGAAAGGTGAGGTTACTGAGATTAAGTATCCTGTTGCAACTAATGTAACCAAGCTAACCTCATTTAATTTGGACAAGGAGCCAACGATCGAAGGGAAGTTAATCGGGATCAAGGGGCAATACCTTCTGTTGGAAAATGGTGTAGTTAATATGAGAAAGCATGCAGGCTACCATATCAATATTAAAATTATGTAGTACGAGAAACGGAGGATAATCATGATTACGGCTTATTTTTACCCTGCTTGTGGAACATGCAGAAAAGCGAAAAAGTGGTTGCAGCAAAACGAGATTCCATTTCAAGAGATTCATATTGTACAGCAACCGCCTAATAAAGAACAATTACGTGACCTGTGGCAAATGAGTGGACTTCCTTTGAAGAAGTTTTTTAATACTTCTGGTCTTAAATATAAAGAGCTACAGCTAAAAGATCGTTTACCTCAGCTGAGTGAAGATGAACAGCTAGGGCTACTTGCTAGCGATGGCATGCTGATCAAGCGTCCTCTTCTGACAGATGGGCAAAAAGTTACGCTTGGCTTTGACGAACAATTATTTGCAATAGAATGGAAGAATGCTCATGAATGATTTAAAGGCACAGGACTTACGCCTACTAGAGCTATGTAAAGCGTTAGGCAATGAAACACGCTATCAAATATTACAGCTACTGCATAAAAACACTCAGTTTTGCGGTGATCTCGTCTCTGAAATCGGTATAGCCCAGTCGACCGTCTCACATCATCTCAAAATTTTACGTCAAGCTGGGATCGTAATTGCGGAGGAGCAGGGGAGCTGGGTCTGCTATCGTTTGAATCCGGACGTGTTCATTGAGATGGCGTTACTATTAACAAACTATTCAGAAGATAGACATATTTAGACTTTTTATTATCTAATATTGACTCTTTATAAGGAATTTTGTTATATTGTTCATGAAGTGACCATTAGATATAAAAAGTGGAGGGATACATAATGGCAGAACGTTTAGTAGGTTTACAAGCACCTGATTTTACTATGGAGACCGCTCTTGGTGACGGTGTAAATTTTGGTAAGGTTTCTTTGTCTGATTATCAAGACAAGTGGTTGGTACTTTTCTTCTATCCACTCGATTTTACATTTGTATGTCCAACTGAAATCACAGCATTAAGTGATCGCGCAAATGAATTCAAGGAATTGGACTGCGAAATTCTGGGAGTATCCACCGATAGTAAGTTCTCTCACCGTGCTTGGCTCAACACAGCTCGTGAAGATAACGGCTTAGGTAAGCTTAACTATTCATTGGCATCTGATAACAACCATCAAGTAAGCCGTGATTACGGTGTTCTTCTTGAAGAAGAAGGTATTGCACTTCGTGGACTATTCATCATCGATCCAGATGGTGTTGTTCGTTACCAAGTCGTTACAGACGATAATGTAGGACGTAGTGTTGATGAGACATTACGTGTACTTCAAGCATTACAATCTGGTGGACTTTGCCCTGCTAACTGGAAACCAGGTGTAAAACATTTAGTTGCAAAATAAGAAATGACTTACAGGACCGGCAGCATTCGCTGAACGGTCCTTTTACCGATTATGAAAAGAGGAGGGAAATCGATGAAGCTTCAGTCTGAATTACCAGTATTAGAAGGTGCAACAGAGTGGGTAAATAGTCAGCTGTCCAAGGAAGATCTAGACGGTTCAGCTGTATTGGTTCACTTTTGGGCAATAAGCTGCAATATGTGTAAAGATGGACTGCCACAGATCAATGAATGGAAAGAGCAATATGCAGAAAAAGGTCTTCGTATTATAGGTATTCATATGCCTCGTTCAGAGAAGGATACAGATATTAAGGCTGTAAAGGAAGCAATCGAGCAATATGGATTAAAACATCCTGTTGCGATCGATAATGAGCATGCTTTAGTAGATTTATTTGAAAATCAGCATGTTCCGTCGTATTATTTATTTGATGGGGATTTAAAGTTACGTCATTATCAAGCGGGTGAAAAAGCGCTACCAATGGTAAAACGTCGTCTTCATCGCATCTTGGGAATCGAAGAATAATATTGAGGGAGGGTTTTTGTAATGAATGTACCTAAAGAATTAAAGTACAGCAAAGAGCATGAATGGGTAAGAGTAGAGGGGAATATCGCCTACATAGGAATCACTGATTTTGCTCAATCAGAGCTAGGTGATATCGTGTTTGTTGAGCTACCCGAAGTTGGAGATCAGGTAGAATCCGATGAGCCATTTGGTAGCGTTGAGTCTGTGAAAACAGTTTCTGAGTTATATGCACCACTAAGTGGTAAAGTAGTAGAAGTAAACGAGCGCTTGGCAGATGAACCTGAATTAGTAAATGCTGCTCCATACGGAGATGCATGGATGATCGCTGTTGAAATGGCAGACACAGCAGAGTTTGATGTATTGCTAGACGATGAAGGATACAAAAAGGTTATATCAGAATAATCTTTTTCCTGTTAATTGATTAATGAAGCTTTCCTGGCCTTAGAAGGTATTCACTTTTTCTATGAGCGCAGGGAGGCTTTTTTACATATCTTTGTAGAAATTGTATATTTTCTCTAGTGGTTACCCATAATAAAAATGAGAACAATGCAAGTCCTGCAATCTTCTCACATCAATCCCCCTTATTAGGAATTGGCCATCGCCAATTCTTTTTTTGTCGTCCCCACTTATTTCACCATTACTTATTCAACAAAATATAATAATAATTATTAATAGGTGATTTACCTTGATTTAGAATCAAGCTTAAATTATAATTATTATTGAGAATCAATTGATAATTAGTTGGCTTTCCATTATGATTACTAAAGGATTAGATTATAGGAGGGTTTGCATTATGACACAGCCATACTTACAGATTAGCAATCTAAAAGCTTCTGTAGAAGGAAAAGAAATTTTAAAAGGACTAAACTTAGAAATTAAGGGTGGAGAGATCCACGCTATAATGGGACCTAATGGTACCGGAAAAAGTACTCTTGCTTCCGCGCTTATGGGTCACCCTAAATATGAAGTTACCGATGGAATTGTCACCTTTGATGGTGAGGATTTATTAGAGATGGAAGTAGACGAGCGTGCACGTAAAGGGCTATTCCTTGCAATGCAATATCCAAGTGAGATCAGTGGTGTGACCAATTCGGATTTTCTTCGCAGTGCGATGAATGCACGCCTGGGTGAAGGAAATGAGATATCCCTAATGAAGTTTATTCGTGAATTTGATAAAGCGATGGAGATTTTAGAGGTTGATCCACAAATGGCTCATCGTTACCTCAATGAGGGATTTTCTGGTGGAGAAAAGAAACGCAACGAGATTTTACAGATGATGATGCTTAAGCCTCGTATTGCAATTTTGGATGAGATCGACTCCGGTCTTGATATCGATGCTCTAAAAGTTGTTGCTAATGGTGTAAATCAAATGAAAAGCGATGAGCTTGGCGTGTTGATCATTACCCACTATCAGCGATTACTTGATTATATTACTCCTGACTTTGTCCATGTAATGATGCAAGGACGCATTGTGAAGTCTGGTGGTCCAGAGCTTGCACAGCGTCTTGAGTCTGAAGGATATGATTGGATCAAAGAGGAACTCGGCATTGTAGATGAGACCATCGGACAAGAAGCTTAAAAGGAGGGATGCGTGATGACAGTGAATACACAAATAGAACTCGATAAGGCCATCACTCAACGCTCTCAAGCAGCTAATGAGCCAGCATGGATGCTAAATAAACGCCTTGCTGCTTTGGCTGAGGTAGATCAGCTTTCCCTACCACATGTAGAGAAGACCAAAATCGACAATTGGAACTTTACTTCCTTTGTACCTTTCGCTAATAATACCGGTAATTTTGACGAAACCAATCTTCCTCCTGTACTTACTGAATTAATTGGTTCAGATGATGAGAACCTTTTGGTACAGGTGAATAGTGATGTCGTACAATTGCGTATATCAAATAAGCTACAAGAGCTTGGTGTGATCTTTACCGATTTAAATACAGCAGTACAAAAATATCCAGAGCTGGTTGAAAAATATTTTATGCTAGCTACTGATACGAAAGAAAATCGTTTACATGCCTTGCATACAGCTGTTTGGAGCGGAGGGTTATTCCTCTACGTTCCTAAGAATACTGTGATAGAGGAACCAATCCTTTCCCTATTTGCCATTCAAGGTGAAGGCAATGGACTAGTCCCTCATATTTTGATCGTTGCTGAGGATAATAGCCGTATGACTTTTGTAGAAAACCGTCTATCCATTGATGGTGCAGCAGATCAGGTTCACAATGGTATTACGGAGGTTTTTGTTGGATCAGGTGCCACTGTAACGTATGCAGGGGTTTACAGCTTTGCAGCTGGAGTTACGGATTACTCGATACGTGCTGCTGTAGTAAAGCGTGATGGTCATATGGAGTGGGCTGCAGGTGAGACTGGTGACGGCAATAGTGTTGTTGAGAACATCACAATTCTTGCTGAGAATGGTGCTACCGTTGATTCTAAGCTTATCAGTGTAGGAACAGCAAACCAAAGAGGGAACTATACTTCGCGTGCCATTCATCATGGGAAACACTCAGATAGTCAATTGCTATCTAAAGGCGTACTATTAGATGATTCAGCACAAGTATTCAATGGAATTACAAAGATCGAAAAGGGTGCAACAAAGGCGAACGGAGAGCAAACTGAGCGTCTTCTCATCCTCTCACGCAAAGCACGTGGAGATGCTAACCCAATTCTCTTGATCGATGAAGACGATGTAAAGTGTGGACACGCTGCGAGTGTAGGTCGTATCGATGAGCTACAGTTGTACTATCTCATGTCACGTGGAATATCAAGACGTCATGCAGAACGTATGCTCATCCATGGTTTCTTAGATCCAGTAGTATCTGAGATTCCAGTAGAACGTGTTCAAAATCGTTTGATTAAAGCGATTGAAAGGAAGTTAAATCGATGATCATCGATAATGTGCGTCAGTACTTTCCGATCCTAGAGCAAAAAGTGAATGGACACCCACTCGTCTATTTAGATAGTGGGGCTACTTCACAGAAGCCGATACAAGTAATTGAAGCACTTGAGCAATTTTATAAGGAATACAATTCCAATGTGCATCGTGGCGTTCATACACTAGGAAACATGGCAACGGATGGCTACGAGGGAGCAAGAGAAAAGATCCAAAAGTTTATCGGTGCAAAAAATCTCGAAGAAGTTATATTAACTAGAGGAAATACGACAGCACTAAATATCGTAGCGACCTCTTATGCTCGGGCTAAGCTACGTGTAGGTGATGAGATTGTCATCACGCAAATGGAGCATCATGCCAATCTCATTCCGTGGCAACAGGCAGCCAAGGCAACTGGAGCTATGTTAAAATATATCCCGCAGCAGCCTGACGGTACGATTACACTTGACGCTATACAGGCTACAATTACACCAAAGACTAAGCTCGTTGCGCTTGCACATGTGTCTAACGTACTTGGCTGCATCAATCCAATTAAAGAAACCGTTGAGCTTGCACACCAAGTTGGAGCGGTAGTTGTCGTAGATGGAGCTCAAAGCGTTCCACATATGAAGGTTGATGTGGTTGACCTAGGAGTAGACTTTTATACCTTTTCTGGTCACAAGATGCTAGGTCCTACTGGGATCGGTGTTCTCTATGGCAAGAAAGCATTGCTTGAACAGATGGAACCAATAGAGTATGGCGGAGAGATGATCGATGTTGTCGATCTATATGATTCGACTTGGCGTGAGTTACCTTATAAGTTCGAGGCTGGGACACCGATGATTGCTGAGGCAATTGGTTTGGGTGCAGCGATCGATTTTTTAAATGAAGTCGGAATGGATCAGATAGCAGAGCATGATCGTCAGCTCGCTCAATATGCCTATGAGCAATTGGCTGAAACTCCTGATGTGGTAATCTATGGACCGAAGGAGAATAGAACGAGTTTGATCACTTTCAATATTGAAGGGGTTCACGCACATGACACAGCTACGATTCTAGATTCAAAGGGAATTGCCGTTCGTGCAGGACATCATTGTGCACAGCCGTTGATGCGTTTTTTTGGTGTACCTGCCACTGCACGCGCGAGCTTCTACCTATACAATACTAAAGCTGACGTAGATGCTCTTGTAAAGGGCATTATTGAAGCAAAGGAGTTCTTTAGTTATGTCGCTGGATGATCTATACCGCAGAGTAATTATGGACCACTATCAACGTCCGCGTAACAAAGGAAAATTTGATGAGGAAACAATCTCGGTCCATCTTAACAACCCTTCCTGTGGTGACCGTATTACATTGCAGCTGAAGATCGAGGACGGCAAGGTAAGTGGTACTCGCTTTGAAGGGGAAGGCTGTTCGATTTCAATGAGTTCTGCATCGATGATGTCAGAGGCAGTTAAGGGCCTCAAGGTAGAGCAAGCATTGGAAATGGCGGACCTATTCTCTCGTATGATGAAGGGTGAGGAAATCGAAACAGACCTTGATTTAGGTGATATAGAGGCTTTATCGGGAGTATCAAAATTTCCCGCTCGTATAAAATGTGCCACGTTAGCATGGAAGGCACTGGAACAAGGAATACAACAGCAACAATAATATAAAAGAGGAAGGTGATCGAGATGGCTAGAAAAGCACCAGAACTACAAGAGTACCAATATGGTTTTATCGATAAAGACGTATCGGTATTTAAAGCGGACAAAGGTCTATCGCGTGAATTAGTAATTGATATTTCCAGAATGAAGGGTGAGCCCGACTGGATGACGGAGTTTCGCTTAAAGTCACTTGAGATCTTCTATCAAAAGAAGATGCCCAAGTGGGGTGGCGATTTAAGTAAGCTTGACTTTGACAACATTCGTTATTATGTAAAGCCGTCTGAAAGACAAGGGCGCTCATGGGATGAAGTTCCTGAAGAGATCAAGAATACTTTTGACAAATTGGGAATTCCAGAGGCGGAGCAAAAGTTCCTTGCTGGGGTTTCTGCTCAGTACGAATCTGAGGTTGTATACCATAACATGCAGAAGGATCTAGAAGACAGAGGGGTTGTTTTTATGGACACCGACTCAGCCCTTAAAGAGCATCCTGAGCTATTTAAACAATACTTTGGTACGGTTATTCCGCCATCGGATAACAAATTCGCGGCGTTAAACAGTGCTGTTTGGTCAGGTGGTAGCTTCATTTATGTACCAAAGGGTGTAAAGCTAGATGATCCTTTACAAGCTTATTTCCGTATCAACTCTGAGAACATGGGTCAATTCGAGCGTACGCTCATCATTGTTGACGACGATGCTTTTGTGCATTATGTAGAGGGCTGTACTGCACCGATCTACACTACGGACTCCTTGCACAGTGCAGTAGTTGAGATTGTCGTTAAAGAGCGTGCGCGTTGCCGCTATACAACAATCCAAAACTGGTCAAATAACGTGTATAACCTTGTGACCAAGCGTGCGACGACAGAACGTGAAGGCCATATGGAATGGGTCGATGGTAACATCGGTAGTAAGCTTACGATGAAATATCCTGCTGTAGTAATGAAGGGTGAGGGTGGTAAAGCGGACATTCTCTCTATTGCAGTAGCAGGTGAAGGTCAGCATCAAGATGCAGGAGCCAAGGTTCATGCTTTAGCGCCAAACTGTACAGCAACGATCATCTCGAAATCGATCAGTAAAGATGGCGGTAAAGTATCCTATCGTGGCTTGGCGAGCTTTGGACGTAACTCCGAAGGCTCTAAGTTTAATATCAAATGCGATACGATCATCCTAGATGAAAAATCAACCTCAGATACGATTCCGTATAATGAAATCCTAAATGACAACATCACTCTTGAGCATGAAGCGACCGTCTCTAAAGTTAGTGAGGATCAGCTCTTCTACCTCATGAGCCGTGGATTAACAGAGAATGAAGCTACACAAATGATCATCATGGGCTTTATCGAGCCGTTTACCAAGGAGCTTCCAATGGAATACGCAGTTGAGATGAACCGTCTCATTCAATACGAAATGGAAGGTAGTATTGGATAAAACTTTGAAGAAAAAAACAGGACCATCATTGCAGAATATCTGCTCAATGGTCCTGTTTTTTAATATAATTGATTAGACTAAACGATATTTAACGTTTGGCCAACGTAGATCATATCGGATTGTAAGTCATTTGCAGCTTTTACAGCTGAGATCGTTGTGCCATATTTATTGGCTATGATCCAGAGAGTTTCGCCTGAGCTCACCTTGTGAACTTTGGCTACCGTTAATACTTGACCAACATAAATTTGGTCTGAAGTTAAACCATTGAGATTTTTTAAAGCTGAGATCGTTGTACCATACTTATTCGCTATGATCCATAGTGATTCGCCGGATTTAACTACATGTGTTTGGGATGTGGTAGTACTTGTTTGTGCTACATTTGTTGAGATAACGCGTTTAGCACCCATATAGCGAGGCTCCCAATAGGAATTGCCTGCAAAAGTACTGATCATGACACCTTTACTTGAAGAGGCATGTAGCATTTTACCGTCGCCTACATAAACGCCAAGGTGGTCTACGGTTCCTGTACCACCAGTGCTAAAGAAAACGAGGTCTCCTTTTTGGAGATTTGAACGTGATACCCAAGTACCTTGTGCGAATTGATCTTTAGATGTTCGTGGAAGTATTACGTTGTGTTGACCATAAATATATTGAACATAAGAGGAGCAATCGAAAGTATTTGTTTGGCCTGCAGGAGCTCCATATTGATAAGGTGTGCCGATATATTTTGAACCCGTTGCGATAATATCATCTGCTAATGTAGCTGCTTGTACACCAGTGATCCCAACAAATAATAGAACAAAAGAAAGCAGTAATGGTTTTAATTTTTTCACTTGTTTTCCCCACCTTTCGTAGGTCCATTGTAACAAATTTTTTTGTTAATTATTTGGTAATTTCAGTTATCCTATCTTGTTCCGCGCAGTGATCTTCACCTTGAACGAAGCAACGAATAAGATTACAATAGCTAAATATCGAGAAAAATGATAAAACTAGAGAGAGTACACAAGGCTGAATAGAGGTGAAGTGCATGAAGTTTGTTGATGAATTATTTAAGTTATATAAAGAGCATTTAACGGCCACTGATGAAGCCGCTATTGAGATCGTGCTCACTTTATTTGCAGATCATGAGCGTGAGGATCTCATGCGCTTTATTTCTGAATTAAGCGATGATGAAGTATTTCAAATGGTTTCTTTTTATGTTATTGAAATGGTAAAGCGTAAAATGAGTCAAGAAGGACTAGAGCGAATAAATGAAGGTGAATATCCGCTAGACCCTAATGTACATTAAACACATCAGACTTTCCCCGTTCATAAAATATATGGATGAGCTGTAGGCTTATATAATGAAGGGGGAATCGTGTTGATCCAAACATACCCACTCTCGCTAAATGGTAGTTTAGTTATTGCGATTGAGGTGAAGCTCCCTAAGACAAATTTATTGGCGATTACAACTGAAACTGGATATATCATGTGCGGGGCTTTAGATGTTGCATTACTGAATCAAAAACTCAAGGATCGTGGAATTATTGCAGGTCGTGCGGTTGGGGTTCGAACGATTACAGAGCTATTAGATGCGCCACTTGAATCAGTGACCTACCAAGCAGAACAACTTGGAATCACTAAGGGCATAAGCGGACGTGCTGCATTGGCGTTGTTATTACAGCATGAGGGTAACAACGGGCATAATACGCAATAAGTTACAAATGGAACAAGACGAAACTTGCTTTTAGGAGCGAGCATCGTCTTGTTCTTTTTTTATTGATTTTTATGAACATGGACTATTCGCTGATTTCATAAGCATAAAATGGATAGTGATGGGGGTGGGGAAATTGGCTAAAATGAGACTGGGCGGGAGAAGGAGAGTTCCAAGGCGCAAGGTTTTTTTTATTGTTTCTGTGATCTTTGTTGTCTTAACCATCCAAAGCTTATGGTTCTTGGAGAAAAAGATTCAACCCATTCTCCGGATTTATGCCAATACGAAGGTAACTCAAATTGCGACCGCTATTATTGAGGAAGCAGTTAAGGTAAATATTGCGGAAAATCCTGATTTTGCACATATTTTAATAAAAGAATTGGATCTCAGTGGAAAGCTTCAATCTATAACATTAGATGCACAGGCGGCAAATCGTGTTCAAGTAGATACAACCGATTTTGTTCGTAAAAGTTTGGATGATTTAAGTACAGAAAAAATTACCGTCCCATTAGGCGTTGCACTTGGGAGTAGCCTTTTGGCATCGCTCCCGCCAAATGTGCCGATTACATTTGTACCCGTCGGGGCAACGAATGTCGAGATCGTTCCCGAACTTAGAGAGCAAGGAATTAATATGGTTCTATTTACTGTCAATTTGAAAGTGACAACGAAAGTAAAAATTGTCATCCCGTTTTCTACCGACGAAGCGTTGGTTGATCATAATGTTGTCATTGGGCAACAATTAATTATTGGTGATGTTCCTGTTTATTATTTCAACGGAAATCAAATGTATCCTTTACCAATTGGCCCTGCTTTACCTAACGAAGGGTCCAATTAGCGGTTTTTCCGCTCCCAAAGTCTGAGATGAGGATACGGATCAAATGCCCATTCCGTCTTGCCATTGTATTTATACATGCCAAAGTGTAAATGTGCTGGGAATTTTCCCGATGTTCCCGGTTTACCATAGCCTGAGCTACCGACATATCCGATGATTTGTCCTGGCTCTACAATAGTGCCAGCCTGTACATCTTTATGAAATCCTGAGAGATGTGCGTAGTAATAATAAATATTGTTTATATCACGGATGCCGACTCGCCAGCCCCCAAATTTATTCCAGCCCATTACCTCAACATGTCCATAGGTGGCGCTTCGAACTGGAGTGCCATATCCCGCAAATATATCCGACCCCTCATGAATTCGATTGCCCCCCCACCCGCGATTATCACCCCAGCTACTATGGTATGAGTAGCGATATCCCTTGGGAATGGGAAATGACTTTTTATGTAAATCGAGTGTTTGATATTTTTTAAACATCTGTGCTACTTCATGAATGATTTTAACTGTTTTTTCTTGCTTGTAATATTCCCATAATGCAATCCGGAGATCCTCCTCGGTTGTGCCATATTCCGTTAACCACATCGCTAGTGAGTAAATGATATCATATTCATTTTCGATCGAAGCCATGCCATCACCATCTGCATCTCTACCAATTCCATCAAAAAAAGAAATGGAGAAAGGATTCGTATCGTCATAATCTGGATTTAACAGTCCAGCCCAAACGGAAGGAGGAATCTGAATGGCGATCAAATGATCACGCTTATCTTTATTTGGCTTATGGATTGAGCGTTCAAATTGATCGATAGCGGCTAGAAAATACCATGGCACTAATGTGATGCTTTCCATTCGTTCAAAAAGTGCTTTTCTTTCCACATAGCGGCTTGCCAAGGGATCTATTGCACTCGCTTCCATCCGTATGAATGGATAGACGATGAACCAGAAAATGAGTAGAGCAAAAAACCATTTTCTGGTCTTTATTTTTATCATAGTATCACTCCTAAACGATGAGCTATGTCCGTTAGTCTGTGATATTCGAATGCCGATTATTACGTGGGCTCTGGTAGGAGTGGTAGTTAATATAGGAATCTCAGTATAATTATGCTAAGATGGATAAAATACCGTTTTCGGGAGTGATTTTTTGGATAAGCAGGTTCGTATTCAAGGATTTACATATGAACTCATTCATAATGAACGCAATGGATGGAATCCTGAAGCGTTTCGTGAGCGTTATAATGAAGTTCTAAGCCGATATGATTATATCGTGGGGGACTGGGGTTACGGTCAATTACGTCTCAAGGGTATGTTTGAAGAAGATAATCGTAAGGCTACTTTTGATCAAAAGCTGAGCTTCTTAGATGAATATATACAGGAATATTGTAATTTTGGCTGTGCCTATTTTGTTGTCAAAAAAATAGAGAATCCTCTGCAAAGAAACACTCCTGCAGAGGAAATTGAAGAATAAATTAAATAACGATATGGGACAAAAATTCTTTTAAGTCTTCAGCAGAAGCTTCGGTGATGCCAAATGCGTGCTCGATATAGCCAGGTTCATCGAGGTCATCCTTACCAACAATCGCAAATTTACCTGCTTGAATATCAAGTACCAATGTTTTACCGAAAAAACGATCCGTATGAATGATCGCCAAATCGAAGCGCGAGTTATCACTCACGAAGCTCACATAACGAACATTTGTATCTTCAACTAAGTCATATAAGTAGTGGAACCCTTCCATATTAGTCCTCCATTTATCTCATCTTAATGCAATATTGCACAAGATCATCATATCAAATTTCTGCAGCATTTTAAATGTAGTCAATGTTGTGTCAATATTGTGATCTAATTTGTAATGTTAATCGTTTTGGGTTTATAATAATACCTATGTATATAGGGTAAATGGAATAGATTAAGCCAAAGATGGGATGAGGAATAAATGAGAGAATTAATGGAATCTGTAATATTGCTACTAGCGGCAGTCTTAACATTTGTATTTACAATTTACTTTGCGAAAAAGAATAAGAAAAAGAAAAAATAGAGGTTGTATAATATGTATAATGTTAATGTAACAAAGATCCGGGAAATTTTTCGCTTTTCAGATCAATTGCAGAGTGAAATAGGGGCTCTGGCAAGGCAATTTCAGCAAGGAGAATATAACCAGATTCAACTAATGGCTGCGCAGCGGATCATGCAAATTCACTTTGAAGTGTTTACAGATGTTGCAAACCTATTAATTGATGGATTTGTAATGCGTGATCCTGGTGGTTATGAGGATATGGTTGATATTATGGATGATGAAAAAGTAATCACTCCCAAGACGAGTACCACACTTAGGGAGTTAATTAACTTTTATCGTCAATCGGTCAAGGAATATCTAACATTTGAATTCGAGGATACGAAGCGGATTTTTCTAGAGGTTTATCCACGTTTGGGCGAATTTGCTAAAGAGGTTTGGAGTTATTTAGAAGCCGAATTACCAAAAGAGCAACTATTATAGGAAATCAAAAAGTTTATAAGTTTACATATACCCTCATTTTAGATATACTAAATAAAGAGGTTTAATTAGTTTGGAAAGTAGGTGATCAATATGAATACTACACGTCAAGAGATTTTAACAATGCTTAAGAAACAAGGACCGCTTACCGTGAGTGATATGGCCAAGGTGTTAGATATTACGGAGATGGCAGTTCGCAGGCACCTAAATACATTAGAACGTGATAATTTAATTGAAACCTACTTAGTTCGTCAAGCTATGGGTAGACCCACGAATATGTATCATCTATCCGCAGAAGCAGAAAAGCTATTTCCCCGACACTATTCTGATCTTACGCTTGATTTTCTCAAGGATCTCGAAACTATTGAAGGCAATGAGAAAATCCATCAGTTATTTCTACGACGAAAGGATCGTTTAGCCAAGGAATTAGAGCATAAGCTTCAAGATAAAACATTCGATGAAAAAGTAACTGCACTTGCAGAGATTCAAAACAATAAGGGATATATGGTTGAACTGCAAAAAACAGCTGAGGGTGATTATTTGCTCAAAGAGTATAATTGCCCAATTTCACAAGTAGCCAAGGAATATGTCGTTGCTTGTGATTGTGAGTTAAAGCTCTTTCAAGAAGTTCTAAAGACGGATGTAGAACGTAATCAATGCTATGCCAAAGGCGAATCCCATTGCCTGTTTACAATCGAGAGAAAAAAGGCTCTTTCCTAATCACTAGGAAAGAGCTTTGTTTTTACTCCTCTCTCGTATGAGCTAGGCGGCTTGAGGCTGCAGCTGCTAATGCTCCAACGATATCATCCATGAAGGTGTGAATCCCGTTGTTTTTATCGTTGAGCTTTTGAAGTATACCTGGTTTCATTTTGTCAATATAGCCATAGTTTGTAAAACCAATACTACCATATACATTGACAATCGATAGTGCAAGTATCTCATCGATGCCATAGAGTCCTTCATCGCGTACGATCATACCCTGTAAGGGCTCCATTAATTGACCTACCTCTGCTAGCATATCTAGTTGAATACCTGTAATAATCGCATTTTGGATCTCTCGTTTTTCTAAAACGCGCTCTACATTGTGGATGCATTCTTCAAGTGTTAAGTCATTGTGATATGGTTTTTGTAAAAACAAGACCAGTTCACCAATATCCGTGATCGTTACACCTCTTGCAGCGATTAATTCTAGTGCTTTACTTCGTAATTGAATGTCTGTTGCCATATTACTCTCTCCCATTATTTTTTTAATTTTATAGCGTAAAAGCCTATAGTTCCCTCATATACTGTACAAAGATTGTCAGGGGAGGGTTATATATGCTTAGCCAAAAAGACTTTATATTTCGTATGCAGGAACATATAACAAAGAGACAATTTCCCCTATTTGCAAATGAAGATTTGTGGGGACGACGTGTTGAATATGATCTCGATCAACAGATGGCTCGATTTCTATATGAGGATGATCCTCGGCTAATCGATGAACCTTCGCCATACAGCCTGGGACAACAACTATCTCAGTTACATCTAGCATCTGCTGGTTTTTCTATTCAAAAGAATCATCCACTTAATCGAATAGGTACATGGACAGATCATTGGTATAAAAGAGTGAAGCGGATCCAAGCCTTTAGAGATAACATCTTTCAAGTAGGGGTTACTTCTCAATTTGAAGAGCTATTTTTAGAGGATTATACCTATTTCAATCAATTGGCGCAAGTAGCGCTCTTTTATCTTGAAGATCATCGTTATTTAGAAGTAACTCAATTAGTAGAGCCTTATAGTTCACTCGCATATCGCTCGTTCTCTTGGAAGGATGTAGAACTCGTTGACTCGGGCTATTCATTTAAACGACCAGAAAATTGGATTGTAGATATCGCTGTCCGTGATTTGGGTCAATTTACACGCTCGAGTAGTATGGAAACGCTCAGCTTGGACGACGCAATTATATTGTTACAGGGATACCAACAATATAGAGAACTATTACCTGAAGAATTCCAGATGATTTATGCACAATTGTTGTATCCGTATCGTTGGATTCAATTAATCGAAAGATATACTGCTCGTCATAAATACCCACAGTTTGATTGGGAGGAAGAGATCCGTAATATACATTTGTGTTATCAAGAATGGGAACCGGTTTTGGCGGATTTTGTGGAACGTATAGAAGAAGAATTTGGGGTAAAGATCACTCCGGTTGAATGGATATATAAAAAAACAGCTTTACTTTAGATTCTATGATGAAGAAAAAATGTGGCAATTGCCACATTTTTTCATTTAGACAAAGCAGTAGCTCTAAATGCATTTTTAGAAAACTTGTTGCACCTCAATGATTTCGGGAATTTCTTCAGTAAGTGCGCGTTCAATTCCCGCTTTTAGTGTAATGGTTGAACTTGGACAACTGCCACAAGCACCAAGAAGACGAAGCTTAACGATACCTTCCTCGATATCAACTAGCTCAACGTCACCGCCATCACGATGAATATATGGGCGCAATTTATTTAATACCTCTTCAACTTGTTCAAAAAGTTCCATATTCATCCCTCCTTCATTACTATTATAATCTCCTTTAAAGTTTATTTCCATAGTGGAAGTGTTGTCTTAATATTATCCTTGGCTACAATTTTTTGTTAAGATAAGATAAGAAGGTGTTTAATAACATTATTGTGGAGGGATATGGATGAATAAACTGGAAATACTCGTTTATGGTGCAGAGGCAGTATGTGCTAGCTGTGTAAATGCGCCATCCTCGATTGAGACGGCTTCATGGCTTGATGCTGTCTTGACAAGACGTTATAATCCAGAGCATTTTCAAGTTCGTTTTGTAGATATATTTAGTCCACAAACTGAAACAGAAAGGCTTTTTTCACAGCGTGTAGTTGAAGAGGACCTTTGGTATCCAGTCGTTGTTGTTGATGAAGCGATTATTTCGGAGGGAAATCCACAGCTCAAACAGGTGTTTCAGGCGTTGGAAGAGAGAGGACTAGATGTGGTTAACCAATAGTGGATATGTTAATAAAGGTATTCTAACTGTCAAAGGTGAAAAGTAATGAGACCAATAATTGAATTTTGTACTAGTAATTTAGCTAGTGGAACTGAAGAGATTATGCATATCTTAGAAGCAAATCTTGCTATAGATGTTGTAGAGTATGGATGCTTAGGTAATTGTGGAGAATGTTTTATTCATCCGTATGCTTATGTCGATGGTAAAATTATTGTTGCAGATACTCCAGCTGAATTATTGGAAAAAATTAAGCAAGATCTTAAGGAAAGCCATGATCTTGAGCTGTAACGGTGTGGGAATGATCTTGAATCAGTTAACACTTATTAGTATACTAAAAGTACGTAAATGTTTCGAAAATTGAGATAGGAGAGATTAACATGATTACATTGACTCCAGCTGCAAGCGATAAAATAAAAGAGATGATTGCAGGCGAAGAGATGAACGGTCTTTTTCTCCGTCTAGGTGTACGCCCGGGTGGTTGTACTGGTTTTTCATATGCTATGGGTTTGGATGATGAAAAGCAGGATACAGACGTAGAGATTAGTGATTTAGAGGTAAAGGTCGTAGTCGACTCCGAGAGCTTTCCATTTTTAAAAGGTGTAGAGATTGATTACCAGGATTCCGGGATGGGTGGCGGCTTTACGATTAATAATCCCAATGCAATAGCATCCTGTGGTTGTGGTTCTAGCTTTCGTACTGCAACGGATGCAGGTAAACCGGATGCAGAGTGTTAAGTGTGGCGTAGGTTTACGGTGATTCAATCCGATGATTTATTACGGTCATCTAAACGGTAGCCAAACGTTAGAAAACGGACGGAGGGTTGCGGACTACACCCGAAAAAGTGCATGTCCACAATCGCGAAAATGTATAATAACAACCCTTGATCGAGTGTTTTCGGGTTGCGGATAACGCCTCTTAACGATGAGTTTACGTACACAACTCATCTGTAGGAGGTTTTTATTATGCTTAAAAAGCGAGAACGACGTGTGCCAGTTAAGCGATCCACTCACGTCGAATATCCGAGATTAACACTCGGACAAGCTCTCGATATGGTTATATCCGCGAAGAGAGCGGAAGGTTTGCGGGAGCGAACGATTACAGACTACGTAAAGAATTATGGTTATTTCGTGGAATGGTTATCGACCCACTACGAGATCGAATACGTGGACGAGCTATCGCCCGATATATTCCGCGACTATATCAATTACTTAATGTACGACGCGAGACGGTACGATGGTCATAAGCATATCAACGCGGAGAACCAACGCATCGGATTATCGGATACGACGGTTAATATTCGGCTGCGGACGTACAAAGCGATATTTAACCACTTAGAACGCGAGGACTTAATCGAGGTAAATCCGATTAGCAAAATAAAGCTAATTAGGCAAGATATAGACCTTACGAATTGCTTATCGGATGACGAAGTGAAAGCGATATTAGCACAACCGGATCAAAGAGACTTTGTAGGCTATAGGGATTATGTGGCGATCTCAATTTTTTTGGATTCTGGCCTTAGAATCTCGGAACTATTGAGTCTACGAATACCTGACGTTGATTTTCAAACGCGATTCTTTACTATACAGGGAGATAAGAGTAAGAACCGTAAACCGCGTTTAGTGCCATTCTCTAACCATACCGCGAAGCTATTACTGCAGCTTATCGGAGAGAATCGCCAGCACTTCACAACGGATCGGATCTTTATGTCATCGTTTGGTGAACCGCTAGGTGCGAATCATTTTAATAAGCGATTGAAGTATTACGGTGAAAAAGCGGGGATCGAGGGTAAGAAGATGACCGCGCACGTCTACCGTCATACATGGGCGAAGAATATGATATTAAACGGTGCGGACGCGTTCACATTACAGAAGATGGGCGGATGGGCCGATATACGCACGATGAGGCGATATATACAGATGGATACCGAGGATATGCGGACAAGCCACGATCAATTTTCGCCGATGAATAAGTTCGCGAAACGAAGAAGATAAGAATACTCACGCGCGGTTCTCTTTACGGGGATCGTGCGTTTTTATATATCCAATTATTAGGACTCAAAATGTGTCCATATATGTTATTATTCTTTTTTTTTATTTATAACGAATTAATAAACGTTAATACCGTTATCAATCGATATCTATACGAATATTAAACGGAGGTGTTACGATATGGCTAAACGTAGTAAGCGATCTAAAATCGGTAGACCACGCGGTAAAGAACCGTTATCGAAGAAACATTACACCGCAATCCATCTACTCGTATATAATTTTAAACTGACGCATGAACAAGTTGCCGACGTTCTCGGTATAACACGCAAGACGTTATATAACTGGCGACAGCGGAAGGACTTCGATAGAGCATACACGAAGGAACTAACGAAAATGATAAACGCACTTAAACGTCAATCTAGGCGTATATCACACGTTGACCTAGCGTTAAAGGGCGATATAAAGGCGATAGAGTTCGTACTAGGCGCGAACGAAATGATATGATATTATCATCGCGTCAACTTTCCGTTTGTTCATACTAGGAACAAGGCGTAAAAGGAGAATAAACTGCGTAACTTTAACGTGTTAAAGCGTTAATATAATTACACAATAATGTGCATTTACGGAGATTTTCGAGTTTACGAAGCCTTACGGTGACTACGATATTATCCGCTAGACGCTCGAGATGCACACCCTCCGAAAACTTTTCGAAATGGTTCACGCGTTGGCGTCGCACGGTGGACGACCACACCAAAACTCGGGGGGGTTGCCGTTTATCGCGCTGCATAACTATACGAAACGGGATCGGGAAATATTTACGGGGATAATCGAAGGAATCGCGTAACCGTGCGGTTTGTATCGGATTGCATAAACGGTGCATAACGTCCGATCTACGTCTATCTACCGTTTACCGCGTGGTTGAGCGGTTTATACGCGATGAGTACGGATTGATAACTACACATTATCCACCCTCCGAAATGTATACGGAATGAATTGTTTGTCGAACGTAAAATATTCTGACAACTACCCCCAAGCGCCCCCATCGAAAGGGCCGCATCAGGCCTCCGCGAAATCCGCACATCATTTTTATCTTTGGGGGTTATCGGTATTATCGCGCTATATTCACGTCATTTGGGCGTCTATTGACCGTATACGACGATTATTATTCCGTTAGGGTATGTTTACCTATCGCGCGATAATATAACGACTATTAGACATTGTTAGACGGACAACGAAAAAAATAAACACCGGCAAGTGACCGATGTTCAATAAATAAATTTAGTATCTACGGGACATTGCTCGTGTGAATTTGTCCTCTACAATTCGTGGGATCTCTTCAGCTAATATCTTATTGTTCGCAATAATTACTGACTTAATCCAATCAATCACTGCCGCATCTTCTACCCCTTTATCTTTTGCCATCTGTTCGATATCTACAGTAGATAGACCTACATACATCTCAACACCTCCCCATTTCGCGAATATCTCCTATATTCTACGTTATGGTAACGTTTCCCTGCCGCAATCCGTCGGTATATCCGTTTGGGCGTCTAGGAGGCGTATACAGCGACTTTTATTCCGTTTGAATCCCGTAGGTATCTAACGCGCGAACAAACGTTCTATACGGTCGCTAGGCGTTCATACCCGCGCAATGCGTTTCCAACGCGTTCAATTACCGCTTTATCATCGTTTAGATCGCGGAGTACGAACGGCATCATTAAGACTTTGCAAAAAGGGACGTCAGACGCGATAATGACCGTAGCTGGCGTTATCATCGCGTACGTACTAGGGGAATCGTTCGTGGACGGTAGTCGAGCGGACAATTTTAAAATTGAACAATGAATGACTAACGCCCACTTAGCGGAAAGTTTCCGTTCGTGCTAGAAACCTAGCGCGGATGACTCCGTTAGGTGGGCGATTTTTTTTTCGTTATTTATCATCTACTATGGTAATGATTTCGCGAATATCATCAATATTCAATGCTTCCGCTATCTTCTCTAATACATGACGCGGGAACATCTTATTTTTATTCCGCACTATCTCCGAAATAGTAGCTTCACGTATTTCCGTCATCTCCGCAAGTTGTTTCTGCTCGATCCCGCGTTCTTCTAATACCTTCTTTAAATTACTTACGACTACTCTAGTCATTTACTTTTGACCTCTTTCGTTTTCGTATTTTTTACCATTATACATTATTTATTTAAATTACGAAATTAGTAATTGACAATTACGAAAAACGTAATTAGAATAAGAAATATAATTACGAAAAACGTAATCAAGGAGGAAATAACATGAACGCTATTATTGAGAAAACAGAAGTAACCGATTGTACTATCGAGTGGCACGACGGCCGATTGGAACCCGATTACCAAATCCGATATGCACTCGCGCCAAACGGAAACTACATCGTTAGCTTAATCGGAACAAATCAGAAGATCGTCGTACTCCCATGTGCATTTCTCCGAATCTTGCCGGATATCTCGCGAGATGCTGTTCTCGGTACGAATGAGGTGAACTTTTTCCAAGTGAAAGACCTCGGATTTCTTGTAATAGATCCGTTAACTGGAAAAGTCGCGCGGGAGGTTATGACGATATGAAGAAATTCAACGTTACAGCTCTAAAACATGCGTTATCGATGCTACCGAAGGCAACGGTCATATTTAACGTCGACGATCCCGACGAGGAACTCGACACGGTAGAAGTTCGACTATTATCCGATTCGATCGCGATAGAAGATTATTCTGATAGCGGATATATCGATATCGACCGTATACGACCTAGCGCGAAGTATCCGGGAATGTTCGAATGGATTGGCGGAGGTACTACACACGCGTTCGACCGTAAAGATGCGATGTTGGACGTACTACTCGATTATATAACGCTAAGCGCGTCAAAATTGCAGGAGGTGGCGGTATGAAACGGATAGCGGTATTAGTAGAGATCGATTATGGCTCGGAGGTCGTGTCGTACGAACGTCGCGGATTATTAATCGACGATAACCACGCAGCTTACGTAGAAGGAGATAGTATTCGCATGGTAGCCGTTAAACCGACGGGAATACCGAACCTATATGCGGAAGAAGGCGCTTTCCTACCGATTGGAAGGATTGAACGCGAAGAGGATACGGATACAGTAATTGACGGTATTATCGGCAAACTACGCGGTATGAACGGGTACGAGTTCTTTACGCGATATATTCTAACTAACCGCGAGATCGACGCGGAGTTCGATCTTATAACGGAGGATGCGTTATGAAAACGATATCCCAACGTATCGAGTATTTTTCGCAAAAAGTAGCGCAGTTCGGTGCGATCCATCCCGCAAGTGTAAAACCGAAATGGTACGCGGGAAGAGTTGATCGGCTAATGGCGTATAAGACGAAGATGGACGAATTGATAAACGAATCGACCCATCGTGAAGTACGCGACGCGATGAATCGATAGTTGTTACGGGTGACGGCAATCACTCGGCGGACAAGCTATCACATACACCGCGGCAAACGTAATATAAAACGTGATCGAGCGCTCTAGGCAGGCGCTTGATCTTTTTTTTTTATTTTTATAGCGAGAAAATCCGCTAGTGAGAGGTTGCCATTCGTTTAATATATAGGCACTTGTATTTTCGTAATTTGAGCGGTCTTACTATATGAGGGAAGAAATTTTTCGACTATTGCACAATGACCTTGTAAAAACAGCGTTTAGTTGGACATATATAGTGAGGAGATAATTTGTGTTAACAACTTGTATTTTCAATGTTTTCGTGACCTCTATATATGAAGGGGTATCGAGCCGTTTGCCTAGCGGTTCGGTCTTTTTTTATTTACCGCATTTGTACCATTTTAACAACAAACAGAAAACGAAGGGAGGAACGATAATGAGCGTCACTATTTCGAACGATACGATCCGCAAACTCAAAGATGTATACCGACTATCAAACGCGGAGATGGGTTATCTCACCGATTTATCACAAGAATATATCCGCAAACTAACCGTTGATGAGCGTAGAGTCACGCCAAGAGTCGCGCAACGTATCATCGACGCCTTCGAACTGGACGCGGAAAAGCTGGCGAAGATTTACGAGATATACGAAGAGTACCGTATTAGCGTTACTAGCGTGTCGTAAATAATACCGCTTCGCGGGCAAGGTCGGGCAAGCCGTCCATGCAATTACTTATAATTCTAAGAGCTTAGAAACGGTAAGTATCGTTAACGGTAATAAGTCGGTAATAAGAAAAAAAGAATAATAACATCTATGGACACATTTTGAGTCCTAGATAAAGGTAAGGGGAGAAGATATGAATGAATGAAATGGTGGTTACTTGCCCAATATGCGGTGAGAATTTAGCGCGAATAGACAGAGAACACGCGCAAAAACACGGTTTTGACTCGCTACGGGACTTTCGCGATGGATATGGAATCGGATATACCACATTAGAACAGAGATCGCGCCAAAAGATGAGAGAGCTATATAATATCGATTCGCATAGGTGGGCGGTAGTTTATACGACTATTGACGGTGAAATGCGGTATGTAACTAAGCAATACGTCACCGATTACGAAGAGGCGCGCAGTAAAGGCATTAGATCAGCGACAAAGTTTCCGTTAGGATCAAGCGATTACAAACGTCATTTTAGCGGTAGAAATCCGATAGCGATATTCGCATACGGCACTCATTCGAGGTACTTCGGATTCGATATCGATTCAAAAGAGAACGCAGCAACCCACGCATTACGAATCATCAAAGCGTTAGAAACCGAAGGAATACCGCGTGAGTATATACACGTTAGTTTTAGCGGTTCGAAAGGGTATCATATCGAGATATTCACCGAGAAGCACATCAAGTTCGAACAATGGGCAGCGTTTGGCGAGTATATCATCGATAGCGCTGGATTGGTCGGTGAGCCAGTCGAGTACCGTCCCGAAAAGGGAAACGGTAGAGGTTGGAAGTTACCGCTAACGTACCATCACAAGACGGGATTCTTCGCGGGATATTGCGATATAGATACGTTAGATGTTTACAACGAACAATCGTCACACGATTACCTATTCGCGATCCGACCGTTAAATATGGACACCATTCTACCGATTTTACTTCGCGCGTTACAACTAGAAAGTGAGATTGATAGAAGGAAAGAGGAAATTCGCGCAGAGCGTAGAGCAGAACAAAAACGCAAGAGCGAAGCTGTTAAAGTAACAGACGTTCGCCTATTCCGTACCGCGGAAGAGAAAAACAAATCTGCAGCTGACAAACTGATTCACGGATTAATTGCGCCTAGGACAAGGTGGATAACAACGAGAGAGATCGCGCTATACCTATGGCATGAAGCAGGAAATGATCGACCAACCATAAGAGAGACTTTGATTGAATGGACGGCATTGCAAATAGAAACAGGACTAGCTGAAACTCCAATAGATCAATGTATCAAAGAGATAGACGACTTACTAGAATGGGTCGAGCAAAGTACGGACGGCTACTTTTCTACAGTTCGCGAAATTGAGATAACGCGAGCAGAAGTCGAATGGGTACTCACTATTAAGGATCGCACGCCGCGTGACTTATTATGGGCGATATTATTACGGTCAAAGGCATACGCAAGAAAAGACGGGCATTTCTATACATCTGACCGCGATATTCAAAAGCTACTGAATAAACCTACGCCAATTAGCCGGCAAGCAATAGCGAAATGGAGACGGTATCTAGTCGAGACTAAATTCATTTATGCAGACGTACCAAAAAGCGGCTACGGATTTCATAATCGTAAAGCGACAACTTACCGCCTGTTATTCGAACAGTTTGAAGAAACAGAAGTAATTGACGCGGTTACATTTGATGACGAAATGGATTGTCGCGAACTATTAAGAGAAATTTCTTCACGACTATTAGATCAAAAACAACTACGAAAAATGAAGCTAATTTCATAGGGAGAGGGAGAAACATGACAGGAAAACTAGTTCAAAAAATAGAGAATACGGGGTACGGAGAATATCGCGCAGTAGTCGATATTTACGATTCCGAAATGAACTTACTAGGAACGTATGAAAAAGAATTTCAAAACGCGAACGAGGTATACGCAGGGTATAGAGGCTTACGCGGAGCTGTCCGAAAGATGAAACGGTACGGGATTCGTGAGTTCATTATCACATCAACATGCGAAAGCATCATCGAAGAACTGAATGGAGCAGAGAACGAGAATAATAGACTATTACAGTATTTTCTTGATGATGTAAAGCGAATAGGGGCAGAGATAGTCGCGAGTAATAGAGTAGGTGACGTCGCGTGACCGCTATTTGGAAACACGATGAAATCTATCTATTTGTTTATGTTGAGGATCGCGAAAAAATGGACGAGATCAAACAGAGATTCCCCGATGTTAAAATCGTCGCGGAGTACAGAAAGAAAAAGAGCATAATCGGTCGCCAATATCGAGTGCCGACAAAACGCAATCAAGAAATATCTAAACTACTAGGAGTCGGTATTTCAAAATAAAACCATTATTCAAAGGAGAGGGAAGAAATGAGAGAACAAGAAAAGAAGGTACGAGTAGTTCATCATCAACACGAAAAGGACGGTAGACGATACGAGAACGTTGAAATTTTCGGGCCGGACAACGTAGACAAACCAGTTCATAGTTTTCCACGGGACTATCCTATTGGGAAATTTCCAAGTGCGTATAAAGCAGCTATCGAAAGTTTAGCGTTTTTCAGTCACCTGGCAAGAGAAGTTAAGTCAAAACAGGAGGCGGACGTAATCGAATACGAGTCGAATGTTGCTGGCGTTGCTGATGAGTTCAACCAATCGAAACTAGCGAGGTGATCGCATGGAAATTATTAGAATTTGCAACGGTGGAATTTGGTGTCACGATAAGAAAACGACCGTTCAAGTCCGATTAAAAAATGGCGCTATCGAATATTTTCACTTCGCGGAATATATGAGCTTAGAGCGTATTAAAGCGTTATTACCGACGTTATGTATTAGAGATTCGTACAAGCAAAAACGAAAGGGTGATCGCTAATTGACGGTTGAGAGCTTTAAGTACGATAGTAGCGAGACTTCGATAGTGGATGTATCGATTATCAAGAATGAAGAGTATACCGCCATTGGCGCAGAAATCGCGAAATATAACGGAAATATTGACGGTAAGCCGATTTACGAACCGTATATGGTAGCGTCATTATATTATCGCGCAGAAGAAATAACGCATAGACAGGCGCTTATATCTGCATGCTCACAGATATCACAACTTATTGACGACAGTTCGAAACTAATCGTTTTTAAATCGCCAACTCTCTATTTTAGCGACAGAAGAGGACTTAGAAATAGAGTAGGAATAGCGGCAATGAAACACGGTCGAGAAGTCCGTTTCAATCGTATTAAACCGCGAATAGATGAATCTACGAAACAGTTAGCTTTCGACGCAATACAACGCGGCGAGAGTCTTATAACACTAATATAAAAATGGAGGAATGATTATGCAATTCACAGGACAAGTAAAATGGTTTTCAGCACAAAGAGGTTATGGGTATATTACACGTGCCGACGGTCAAGGCGATGTATTCGCGCATTGGACAGGGATTGTTGGAGAGGGATACCGTTCATTATTAGATGGAGAAGCAGTATCTTTCGATATTGAACAAAACGACAAGGGTCTTATCGCGAAAAACATCACACCAATTATCGAGAGTGAATAATGATTACATCGCGAAATCTCCATATCGATGGTGACGAGGATAGGAAGTACACCATAGACCATGCGTTACTTCGCGAGCTACAACGTAAGCCAGCGAAACAAACGGTATCTATCCGTAGACGTACGCGTCCCGAGAGCTTCGGCTCGATCCGTTCAGTTATCGAACTAGAGGCGGTACTTGACGAAACAAGCGAGGTAATACGTAGCGAAACGCATGTTACTAACGAGATACACTACCACTCATTCGCGAGAGTGAAAACGTCCCAATTTATCGATGAACTAATTGCGGACGGTTATGCAATAGGAGAGAGGGATTTAAGATGATTGAAATGCAAAAGGACGCAGCGCTATTCTGCGAATTTCACCGCAAGCCTAATAAATGCGCGATTAAGCCGGACGGCGACGGAACTTGTAAGTTTTTTCGCGATCCACCTAGTAGATGCGTATATTTTACGACGTTCGTAATGAAAGGTAGAGGAAATGCGAGGTCGAATCGGAAATGAGATCGTTATTAATCGCCAATATCGAAACGTTAGAGGGGCGCCAGTTCTTCGCCGCGATTTTATTCGGTAAGGACGGGTATTTACTCGACGAGATAGCGATACCATTTAGTATGTGGTTACAATCTATCGATATGATACGTGAGATTGCGGAACGTCATCGTATCGAAACGCTAGAAATGTGGACGTCATCGAAAGGATTGTACGTTGAATCATTGAAACACGCAGGAATCGCGGGCAGTTTGAAACACGATAGCGATACGCAGGATACGCGCAAGCTAATCGAAAGAAATTCGGAAATACTTAGCGACCTGTACGAATTGAAACCAAAACAACCGAAGCCAGCGCCGCCAAAATGGAAGGCGTTTTTATTTCGAGTAATATCAAATCTATTAAAAAGAATGGGAGTCGATCAATACGATGTTAGAGTTTAAAAAATTAGAAGAATATCAAAAGCAGAATTGGAGAGTAGCCGAAGGACAAGCGGAATTAAATCGAAAAGCAGCTAGCGCACTAGAGGATTTACAGGCATTAAAAGCGGAGTATGAAGCGTTGATTCGCCGAAGTGTTTCCGAAGGTGTTGACTTGACGAAGCAGATTGACGAGAAGGACGAGCAGATCGCAAAGGCGCAAAAGGCTTACGAGAGACGTAAGAAGGAAGCCGATACCTATTCCTCTATGAGTCATCAAGTGGATATCACGAACGACGATGTAATGAACGAATGGAATGGTGAGTTTATTCCGAAGTATCGCGCGGAGATTCACGATAAGATTCTCGAAAATCTACTAAAAGCGAAAGCGGATTACGTGAAAGCTACGAAAGCGTACGCCGATAGCGTGAAAGATATCGAGGAATTACGCGGAGATGTTGTTAGCGCACTAGGGGATCGCTACTACTACAAACTAAACGGAGTTAAACTCAATTTTACACACGAATACCAAAAGTATTTCCTTAATCGCACGATGGTAAGCGATATTATGGATGGACGTTTTACGAGTGACGAACTCGTTAGCATCCTAAAAGGCGAGGTGAACGCGTAATGAAGCTAGGAATAACGCTCGCGCAGCTCATGGATATGGAAGTTCTTTGTCAAGGTAATCCGAAAAAGATGGCGGAATATACGCAAGCTAAACGCAAATATGATGATATGATCGCGGAGTTTTTCAACGAAGAGGACGGGGTAGAGTACATTCCAACTCCGACACCTTATTACGTTGAAGAATTAGAAAGACGCGCAGAAAACGGAACGGATCGTGATAAAGCACGTGCGATTATCTTACGTGAGCGATACGATGCAAGAGAAAATAAAAAGAACAATCACCATCACAAGATCAAAGCGACCAAAAGTGAGTTACGCGATAAGCTAGGACGAGGTGACGAGATCACAGCACAAGATATGGAGGACGCCTACTGGCTATCGCGACACAATCCTTCTAGCGAAAATCTCGCACTATACAGCCAACTCAAACGCGCACACGAAAATCCAACGATTCAAGACGGAAGGCAGGCGGAACATTCCGCGAAACTTGAATCGGATAAGGTTACGCCCGAAAAAGTACAACAGGCGTACGACAAAGCGAAAGAAACTGGACGTATGACCGATCACGTTGCGTATGCGTCATTGAAACGAAAGTTAGCAGATCAATCGGACGAATAGGGTTCATTTTGACCGCTCTCGGCGTTAATATCGCGGTGAACTTACCCGAACGCGAGGGGAAAACGTTGACGTAGTGGTACGGAACGGATACGAAAATTAACGAATGGCGCCCGATATGGGCGTCTATTTTATTTCAATAAATGGGGGAATTGAGGATGGGAATAGGTATAAAGAGCGTGATACACGCGCAAATAATGCAAGTATGTGGAAACGACGAAATAGCGGAACTTACGGCACAATTTATTTTAAATAGGATAGCTGATATTGATTACTTTATAAAAGCCGATCTCTCGGAACAAGAACGCTTAGATGCAATATCGTACATTTTGATGGTAACGGTTGACACTATCGAAAAGACGGGATTGTTACCTAGTTTACCTAACACGGGAGAATTAAAGGCTGAACTGATTCATTTACTCGCGACCCAACTTATTAAAGTGGGAGAGAAGGTGAGTAAATAATGGCAACGGAAATCGGCGCAATAAAAGCGAAAATTGAATTAGATATGAGCGGATATCAACGCGGTATCGAGAACGCGAAAAAGAAAACGGAAGAACTCGGGGAGGGTGCGGATAAAGCCAAACGTAATTTCGATGGTTTAAATACAGCTCTAACCGCGATAGGTAGCAACATAGCGCTATCGAAGCTAACTGGCGTAATAAAAGAAGTAGTCGCAGAATCAGATCGGCTATCAAATTCAATACGCGGTCTAATAGAAGTATCGCGTAATCTTGGTTTAAACGTTGACGAGGTAACGGAATCGGCGCAGAAACTAGCGGCAGAGGGGTTTATGAGCGTTGCCGAAGCGTCGCAATTCTTGAAAACGTCTCTCGCGACAGGACTCGGATTAGAAGAGTCGATAAATCTCGCGTATGCGATGGCGGATGCGGCTGCATATAACCGTCAAGCACAATATTCGTGGGGGCAAGCGATTGTTACTTCGATGGAAGGTATTAAGAACCAAAACTCTACGTTAACTGATTCGGTAGGGGTAACGAAAAACCTATCGGTTATGTACGACGAATACGCGAAATCCATTGGTAAGACTGCGGGGACTCTAACGGATGCAGAGAAAACGCAAGCGGCATATAACGGGTTCTTGAAAGAGGCGCAACTTTTCGCGGGAAATGCTAAGACTGCGCTTGACGGATACACGGGTACAGTCGCTAGATTTGACCAATCGATGGAAAAGGCGAAAGCGACACTCGGCGATGGTTTAAAGCCTATTGTTAACGAGTTAATGAAGTCTCTAACACCGCTTATCGTAGATTTTACGAAATGGGCGGAAGAAAATAAAGAGTTAGTCGCAGGGATCGCGGCTGGAACGACGTCATTACTTGCTATGGTCACCGCGATAACTACAGTAACGGCAGTAGCGAGAGTGTTATCAGTTACGTTAAAAGGACTTAACGCGTCACTCGGCCCGATCGGATTAATAACCACAGCTATCGCGATTCTAGTACCAACGATCGCTGGAGCTACTGGCGCGATGAATCTATTTAAAGATTCCGCAGAAGAATCGGGGGTAAAAGTCGCCGCACTAGCGAGAGAGTACGATGAAATAAAAAGTTCTATCGGTGACTTCGAGGAAGGTAGCAACAAAGCAAAGGAAGCTAACGAGAAGTTAAAAGTAGTAATGGAGCAGATACGCGAAATTTCTCCGGACTTAGTTCGCGGTTATGATAACGAAACTGAATCTATCAAGTCGATGACTAGCGCGATAGAGGATAATACCACGGCACGAATTGAGAATTTACGCGCAAAAATCGCAGAAGAAAAAACGCGCCTCGGTGAAGAGAAGAAACCGCTCGTCGATTGGGGTTGGTTTAAAATCGGCGGGGAAACAGACCATCGTCGCCAAGAGGCTAGACACGCTATTGCTCGATGGGAAGAAGAACTCGCTATGTTAGAGGCAGCGCAAAAGACGTTTAATAATTATCGCAAAGAAGATCATTGGGGTTCGATGCATGATTATTACGCAAAAAAATACCCCGACAAAGTAGGAAAGCAAGTCGGCGGTGTTACACCGGATGGTAAAACATCTACGGGAACAGGTAAGGTCAGAACCCAAGAGGAAATAGCGACAGAATTGTATCGCCAAGAGATGAAATATCTTGATTATATGCGTAATATGGATTTGTTAACAGAAGAGCAAGAAGTCAAAACGCTAGAATCGATGCTAAAGCGTTACGGACAGTATTCAGATCTTCGTATGGATTTAGATGTTAAGATCCATAGACTTAAAAAGCTAATGGCGGCAGAGAGCGCAGCAGAGGTCCAAAAGTTCTACCGAGAAGAAGAACAGACCTATAAAAGCATGGTTAGCGAAAAAGAACGATCACTTCAAGAATTTACTCGTAAGCAGATATCTTCTATCGAAGAGTCGCGTCGAGAGGAACTAAAAGCGATTGACGAACGTCGTAGAGCAAGTTCTACGTATTACGACGATAGAATCCGCGATATCGATCGGCTAATAAGTAAAGAGCGTGAGTTATATTCGGACGAAGATTACGAGACACAGCTCGCAAAATTACAGACACGCGCTGATTTACTATCCACCGCAGTCGGCCCCGAAGGTATCCGCGAGCGTAAAGAAATACTCGAACAAATCGAGCGTATGAAACGTGAACATAGTCGTGATTTACGTATCCGAGAGTTGGAAGGCGCCAAACAATCGCTACAAGACGAAAAACGAATCCGTGACGAGTCATTCGATAGAGAAAAGGCAGACGTGCAAGCGAAATATGATACGCTGAAATCCGCGTTTAACGATTTCAAGGACGATATCTCCGTTATCGAAAACGTTATCCGCGATCTACGTATCTCTAGTAATAACGAGGCGAATCGTCAGATCCTAAGCGACTTAGACCGTTTCGTTTCGGAGTATAAATCGAAGATGACGGAAATTCGTAACGCGCAAATGCAAGCGAATAGTGCGGCATGGCATAACGCGAGCGATGATGATCGCTTACGTTTATCAGAGGAGAATTTACGACTAGGACAGATGCAGGGATGGACGCGTAAGGTCGATGGTCATTGGTATGACCAAAATGGATTCAGAGTGTACCACACAGGGAAGGACGCTCACTCGTTAGGCACCTTTAGTTATGCAAATAAATTACTGCCGGATGAGATCATGGCTATTTTGAGACGTGACGAATACGTTTTCACACCGCACCAATTATCCAGTCTATTAACGTCTGTTCGCGGAAAAGAAGATAATAAACCCAATATTATTAATCACATTGATATGAGCGTTAGTGACGTTGTTCTCGAAGATAAAGCGGATATTCAAACGCTTTACTCCGAAAGAGAACGGGTTGCAGATAAACTATTGACTAAGGGATGGTCTGAATAAACGGAGGGGTCTAATGAAACTCGAAACATTCGATAAAAACTTAAAGCGAATCGGTGTATTAACAGACGCTACCGATATCACCCGTAAAAGACGGCTCAATTCCGATTATGAGCTGTCTTTTTTAGTTCCTATGACTAGTGATGACTATAAGGAAAAAATCGTCCTTAAAGGTCATGTGCAGGATGAGCGCGGTCAATATTATGTAATAAATCGCCGTAGACGTATCCGAGATGGACGCAAACTAACGTCACAGATAACCGCTTTTCACGTTATGTTTAAACTTGCGGACTTTAAAATTCCGTATTCATCCTATATCGCGGAGTCATACGGTACGCCTATTCAAACGTTGACCGGAATTATTTCCAATGCAACAGGCGGTAAATTTACGTTTGAAATCGATAAGGACTTAGAAATAAAGGACGTAAAGGATTGGGGCCGCGGAAATGCGTTGCAGGCATTAAACGATATTATTAAGATTTACGGCTGCGAGGTTGAGCCGGATAATTTTAAAATATATATCAAAAAGAAGATCGGCGCGGATAACGGTCTACAGTACCGTATCGGAAAGAATATCGTTGCATCGAACTTTAAAGACGACGTCGGGTCTTTATCCACGCGAATGTTTGCGCAAATGAAGGATGGACGTACATTTATCGGAATGGATGCGTCGCACCTTACCGCGGAGGAACGTGGATTATTAGAGCAAGTGCAGGGTGCGATAGTTAACGGTAAACTCGCGGTGAATTACTTAATTTCACCGCACTATACGTATTGGGCAAACGATACGAATACCTTTTACGACGGAGAGTTGATTAAGCAGGATATCGAGGACCCGTTAGAATTACTAGCGGCTACACGAATCGCGTTACGCGAGAGTGAAGTCCCTAAGTTAGAGGTGTCATTATCTGCAGCCGATCTATTCAAAATCGATGAGACAGAGCCTATACCTAGTTTAGGTGAAACTGTAACATGTGTAGATCCCGAACTCGGACTTGACGGTATAAAGGCTAGAATTGTGGAGCTAACTGAATTTCCTTATTCAATGGAAAACCACACACAGGTAACGGTTGCGAATGTAATGTTCCGCGACTACGGCGATATTATTGCCGACCTAGAGCGATCGAAACGTGTCGTCGATAATATTTTTAGCGGGGGTAAGGTTCGAACTGGAGCGTTCGAGACTTTCGCGCAGCAAGTTATCGCGGATATCGTGAACTCGAAAACCGAGTTAATATATCCGCCCGAAGGTGGTATATTAGCTCAAGACAAAACGAATCCGCTGCGCCAGGTTCGACTCACTTCGGCGGGTTTAGGCATTTCAACCGACGGATGGAAAACTGTTCGATCTGCTATGACTGCTGATGGAGTTATCGCGGAAAGAGTCGTCGGGCAACTCGGTAATTTTGTATCGTTGCTACTAGGCGAGGGCAATAACGTGCTACGATTTGAACCGTATATCGGATTATGGTCGGGACACGCTGATTACAATAACGCACCATTTCGCGTTGATATGCAGGGTAACGTCGTAGCGAATAAGTTAACGGCTAATAATGCTATAATTATAGGATCTAGTTTTGTTGGCGGAGTATTAAATGTGACAACGGATATTAACGTAGGAAATAAAGTGATTCTTAACGCTAATTCCGTCGCTGGAAACAAAGGAATAGTTTTTAATGATGGTGGTTCAACTTACGCAAAGATAGACGTTCTTTCCGGGGATATGTCAGTAAATACATCGGGTTACGTAATCTTATCGGGATCGTCGGGTACTTATATTAATAATGGACTTACTGTAAATGGAGGATTGACAGCCAACGGAGGAATTACGCGAAGCGTTAGCGTAATGAGCGGTGATGGTAAAACCCCAATGATGCTCCATTTTACGCGTGGTATGCTTAGTGGCGTAAGTTAAACTAAAAAAGAATTGGATGGCGTGATCGTTCTATTAACGGAATGGTCGCGCCGTGTTTCTTCTTATTATAATAGCGCTTGATTCACCGCCTATATTTGGGTAGTATAGTGATAACGTGATTCATCGTTATATGCGAGCGTGATTATCAATCATCTTCTCGATTCACAATCCTCCAAAACCGTAACGAACGTTGATTTAACGGGGTTTTCATCTAACGCTAGCCTATCGGCGGCTTTACGATTAATAATCCCAATGCAATAGCATCCTGTGGTTGTGGTTCTAGCTTTCGTACTGCAACGGATGCAGGTAAACCGGATGCAGAGTGTTAAACTGACCTAATTTAGATTTCCTGAATAAAGTAGAGCTGCTGATGAGAGCAATTGAGGCAGATAGCAATATGAATGCATTGCTTGTGAGCGAGATCGAGATACCCATTCGTTTGTTTTATGTGGTCGATCTCACGATAAGGACTATATGGACCGAACATATTTTCCAAGCGGCCTTGATCCTCTGCTAATGAACCACACTGCTCGCAGTTTGCCTGCAATGAGCTTAATCCATTACAAATGGGGCATAATGTAGGCATATTTCTTTCCTCCTAAAGTGAGAAAATGACCTCGAGAAATCCTGTATAGTATATACAAAAACCACCGAATTCATTGCGAATCGGTGGTTTTAAATAATAGGTTACATATTTAGGTTACTGGAGTGACCAGGCTGTACTTTTGCATTTGGATCGATATAGCTCTTCGCATTATTGACTGCGGTAGGAGCCTCGCCAAAGCCTACTGCAATGAGTTTAATTTTGCCTTCGTAGGTCGCGATATCTCCTGCAGCATAAATACCTGGGATGTTTGTCTCCATTTTGGAGTTTACAACTATTGAGCCTTTTTCTAGGGTCAAGCCCCAGTTTTGAATGGGACCAAGAGAAGAGATAAACCCATAGTTACAAATGAGGGAATCGATCTCAATCGTTTTTTCTTCATCGGATTTTGCTTGAGTAATCGTAATCGATTCGATGCGATCTTCACCATTAACCTCTTTTAGTTCGTATGGTGTAAGGACATGTACTTTAGAGTTCATCAATTGCTCAACGCTATGCTCATGTGCACGGAACTTATCACGACGATGAATGATGTGTACCTCTTTAGCGATTGGCTCAAGCATTAATGCCCAGTCAACAGCGGAGTCTCCGCCACCTAAAATTGCGACACGTTGATCCTTGAATTGGTTCATATCATTAACGAAATAATGGAGATTCGTCTTTTCAAAACGTTCGCTACCAGGAACTTCTAGACGACGTGGTTCAAATGCGCCTACCCCAGCAGTAATAATGATCGCTTTGGATTTATGAACTCCTTTGTCAGTAGTAATCTCGAAAATTTCTTCCTTCTTCTCGACATTTTCTACTTTTTCCTCTAAACAGAGGGTAGGGTCAAAATTCATAAGTTGTTTTTTTAGGTTATCAACTAATTCTTGCGCTTTTATTTTTGGAAATCCTGCAACGTCATAAATATATTTTTCTGGATAGAGTGCAGCCAATTGTCCGCCTAATTGAGGCATACTCTCAATTATTTTAACCGAGCATTGACGCATACCACCATAGAAAGCAGTAAATAAACCAGCAGGTCCCCCACCTACAATTGTTATGTCGTACACTTTGTCATCTAGTGCTTTGGTGATTGACATATCTGTAACACCTCCAAATGATCTGCTAATTCTAGCATCACATTACATTATAATCATAAGCTACAAAGAATGAAAGTGATTTTGTGAAAAAAAGTACAAATACTATTTTAATGTTGACAATAATATGTACAAATAATTTATTATTGTGCACAATTTCACTTGCCAAATAAATGTTTCGCACATACAATGTAAATGTGGAGATTTTGTGAACAAAATCACAAGTTGGAATTTTTTTCAGCTTGTATAGATTGGTCCAAAGAGACATATTAAAAAATGGACAAAGAAAAAGGGTAGGGTGAGAGAAATGGCAATTCCTAAAATCGTCATCTTAGGTGCAGGCTATGGAGGGATCATGACAGCGATTAACCTCCAAAAAAGTCTCAATTACAATGAGGCTGAAGTTACTTTAGTGAACAAACATGATTATCACTATCTGACAACACTTTTACATGAACCAGCAGCTGGAACGGTTTCAAGTGAGGCTGTAAAGGTAAAGGTAAAAGATTTGATCAACGAACAAAAAATCAATTTCCGTAAAGGAATTGTTGAGTCCGTTGATACTGCGAACCGTCGTGTCATCTTGGAAGATGGTGAGCTCGAGTATAATTATCTCGTTATGGCACTCGGTAGTGAGCCTGAAACATTTGGCATCGATGGTCTAAAAGAGCATGCATTTAGTATTCGTAGTTTAAATGCTTCACGTGTAATTCGCGAACATATTCAGTATATGTTTGCCAAATATAAATATGATAAAGATGAGGCAAATGTTACTTTTGTTGTTGGTGGTGCAGGCTTTACAGGGATTGAATTCGTTGGAGAATTAGCGGATCGTATTCCCGAGCTCTGCGCTCAATATGATGTACCTCGAGAAAAAGTAAAGATTTATAATGTTGAGGCAGCGCCTACTGTACTACCTGGATTTGACCAAGTATTAGTTGACTATGCGATGAAGGTATTAACTGAAAAAGGCGTAGATTTTAAAATTAATATGCCAATTAAACAATGCACTCCAGACGGAATTGTCCTAGCAAGTGGAGAAGAGATTCGCTCTAAAACTGTTGTTTGGACGGGTGGGGTACGTGGAAACTCCATTATTGAAAAATCTGGATTTGAGACAATGCGTGGTCGCCTAAAGGTAGATCCACATTTGCTTGCTCCAGGTTATGATGATGTATTTATTATTGGTGATTTAGCTTTGATCATGAACGAGCAGGCTGGTAGACCCTATCCACCAACAGCTCAAATGGCTACACAGCAAGCACCAGTATGTGCCCATAACCTACTAGCTAAAATCCGCGGTGGTCAATTAAAAGAATTTGTTCCTCAGTTAAAAGGTACATTAGCTTCCCTCGGTAAAGGTGAAGGTATCGGTATGATCGGTAAGCGGAAGCTATTAGGAAATACAGCAGCATTAATGAAGAAAGCAAGCGATCTTCGTTATCTTTATATGCTTGGTGGGCTATCGTTGGTATTAAAGAAAGGTAACCTACTACGTAGAGTGTAGCATTCTACAATTGACCGTTTTCTGTTCATGGAGTAAACTAAACACGATACAGTGTTTAGGAGGTCTCAACTCGAATGGATAGCATGAATATAGCGCAATTTATTATTGCCATTCCCTTATTTATGGTTCTTTTTTTTGGTATTGGTTTTATCTTAAATATGGCACTAAAGACAACATGGTTCCCCGTTTATGCAAGCGTCATTCTATTTGTAGGCACATGGATTTATTTGGGCCATCTAAATGTAACCGATTTCGTTATTCTAACTACAGGAGTAATCGGTGCCGTTATTAGTAGCTATACGATAAAAGCATTACGTAACCGCGGCTATCGTATGTTTTAACAAATCTAAATTTATGATTTACACAATCCCTTTTGACAGATATACATTCAAAAGGGATTTTTTTATGCATATTGCTGAAATTGTTGGGAAGATTAGGTGCAGGAGGGAAGCATTCAATGAACTTCTTACAAAACAATACTAAGAAGGTATCGATTCTATTGGTATTGTTCATCCTGACGATCTACATGGTAGGATTATCAGTATCTGAAATGTTTAGATATCACTCATCTGTGCAGGCTCAAGAGACGAATCAAGCTACAGAAACGAATCAAAAGCCCATATCAGAAGTACCATCTAAACAATTAAAGCTTGAAGATTTTCCGAAAATATCAGTAGTCGCTACTGGTTACTTTGCAGGTTACAAATCTACAGGAAAAAAGCCTGGGCATCCAGCCTACGGAATAACGTACTCAGGGGCAAAGGTACGGCGAGATCTGTATTCGACGATTGCAGCAGATCTGAATGTATTTCCACTAGGAACAATTTTGTTTATTCCGGATTATGGCTATGGGATTGTTGCTGATACAGGTGGAAAAATCATTGGTAATACGATCGATCTGTATTTTGAAACGGAAGAGGATGTCTATAAATTATGGGGTAAAAGGAAGGTAGATGTATACCTCATTAAAGAAGGGAACGGAAGTGTTACAGATGCGATGCTTCATCAGCTAAATGAAGATAAAGTCACCTTTGAGCAAATCGTACAGTAATAATTGCGAATGAAAAGATCTATCCGCTATAATAGGGGTAGATTTTTCTATATCTATTCGAAAGGATAAAATGATGGATCAGGTATTTCCAGAGGAGTACCTTCTCTTCTTTGAAAAATTTAATACAGGCGAGTATTATGAATGTCATGATTTACTCGAGTCAATCTGGTTAGGAGATCGAGAAAATCGTTACTTACAAGGTATGCTACAGATGGCGGTAGGTATTTATCATTATGAATATGGCAATGTTAAGGGAGCACGTTTGATGTTTCAGTCTGCGTTGATATATTTACAAAAGTACCGACCGTATTACTGGGGAGTGAATGTAGAAGTGGTAATCGAATACATAGAGCAGTTATTACGCCATCTGCCCAACGTAAAACAGATAGCTTTGGAGCAAGCGAAAGAGAATCCCTTACCTAAAATTCACCTACAGTTCATCAAATAGTCTATTTCCCAAGAAATAAACAAATATTCTCTATATAGCTGAAAATGAGACATGAATAAAACCACAGATGCAGGATTAAACTGCGATTCTGTGGTTTTTGAGACTTAATTAAATGAAGTTCAATAATTATTCTGTTAAGCTGAGGAATTCTTTTACATCTGCTATAGATAGATCGATCGCACTTTGCCAAAATTCAGGCTTGGTGAGATCTACTCCTAGATGCTTCATTGCGAGGTCCTCGACCTTCATGCTACCTGTATCGCGAAGTAGATCGACGTACTTTTGCTCAAATGCAGGACCTTCTGCCAATGCGCGTGCATATACACCAGAACTGAATAAATAGCCAAAGGTATACGGGAAATTGTAGAATGGAACACCTGTGATAAAGAAATGCAATTTGGACTCCCAGAAATATGGATGATATACATCAAGAGAATTTAGGTAAGCCTTCTTTTGTGCGTCTACCATTAATTCATTCAAACGTTCAATGCTGACTAAACCTTTTTTACGCTCTGCATAAAATCCAGTCTCAAAAATAAAGCGAGAGTGGATATTCATAAAGAAAGCCACACCACGGTTTACTTTATCCTCTAGTAGAGCAAGTCGTTCATTTGGCTCTTTTGCAGCTTTAACAGCAGCATCGGAGACGATCAACTCTGCAAAGGTAGATGCAGTCTCAGCGACGTTCATCGCATATCCTTGTGCCATTTGTGGGAGGTCGTTCATTACATGCTGATGATACGCGTGCCCCAATTCATGTGCCAATGTCGAGACATTAGAAGCCGTTCCGTTAAAAGTCATGAAAATACGGGATTCCTTACTGAGTGGGAAGCTCGTGCAGAAGCCACCAGGACGTTTGCCGGGGCGATCCTCAGCTTCAATCCAACGCTCTTCAAAATTGCGAACAGTGAAATCAGCCATACGAGGACTAAATTTACGGAAATGTTCCACGATAAAATCTGCTGCTTCATCATAGCTTACTTTATTGGTGCTGTTACCGATAGGTGCATCAACGTCAAACCAGCTTAATTTATTTAGTCCGAGTATTTTTGCTTTACGCTCTAAATAAGTGACATAGATCCCCTTGTTTTTTTCAATCGTGCTCCACATTGCATTTAGTGTTTCTTCACTCATACGGTTATATTCGAGCGGCTCCTTTAAAATAGAATCCCAGCCTCGATTTTTGTATAGATTGATCCGAAAGCCTGCCATATGGTTGAGAATTGTAGAGTTAAGATCAGCTACGGATTTCCAAGACTCTTCATAGCTTTTGAAGAGACTCTCACGTACCAAGCGATCTTCGCTATTTAACATATTTTGTGCCTGACCTACAGAAAGCTGCTGTATTGTGCTATCCTTTTCAAAAGGAATCGTCATTCTTCCTACTATTGTATTATAAAAATCTCCCCAGGCATGGTAACCATCGACAGCTAGTTCATTTGCAAGTGCCTCCAATTGTGGTGACATTTTATCCTTAGCTTTTATTCGTCGCTCATTTAACGGAAAAGCGATTGGTTTGTTTTCTTCCATTTGTAGTACTTGATTCCATAGCTCCTCAGACATATTGAGAATTTGATCGTCGAGCTGAGTAAGAGCAGATCCGAAAGACGCAGAAATTTGCTTAATTTCCCCACTTAATAGCTTAGCTTTTTGATCCTTTACGTTTTGGGCATTTAGACAGCTTAGAAAAGCACCTGCTTGACGCATTTTTTTTGAGATTTCTTGCATTTGCATGATGAGCTCAAGCCATTTTTTTGCTTCCTCCAATGTTGTAGGTGTTTGACTTGTAGCTACATTTCCTTTGAAAGTAGAGATTTCTACCGTAAGCTGCTCTAAAAATTGAGCGAATTCAAGTGAGTTACTCCCTCCTGGGAAGAAACTTTCAAGATTCCAGGTCGGGTTTAAAGGTTTTTTCATTTCAAGAACCCCCATCATTGATTTCTAGTTTTCTTGTTTATTAGGTATATATTTCGAGTATATATATATTCTACACCCGAATTGATTTTCCTCTATACAAACAATAGTATTTTAACCCTTCAATAATATCCCTAACCTGTCCAACGCATTGCAAGCTTCTTCAATCGCCTCTAATGATTCAGCTTCTACTGTATGTAGATGTACACCATCTGTAAGGGTTGATAATAGATATGCATTCGATTTTCCGAGAGACTCAATAAATTTGTATACATCCCGTCGGTTTTTGAGCCGCAGAGCACCGTTAATTTCCCCGTAAATCGGATGCTCTACAATTACATCTAATACATGAAGTCCATAATCCACCATTGTGAATAATTCGATTTCGGTTTGTTCTTGGTTATGTCGAACAGGGATTACTTTGGAGTATTTGTGGATGGTGGCAGTTGCACTACTTTGATATTGATAGCCTTGAGGCGTTGCTATAATGGGATGCTTTGCTGCTCGGAGTAGGGCAATATCTGCGACGATGACCTGCCGGGTAACGCCACACGCCTGTGCCAAATCAGTTCCAGTAACCTGTGAATTTGAACTTTGTAATAGCTTTAATAGAAGTTTACGACGATCTTCTGCAGATATTTTTTGCTCATCATTATTCATGAGTTATCCACCTCTCCATGATCATGCCAAACATATAAAACCGTAGTTGGTAAACTCTATTATAAATAATACAATAGTATGTAACAACTTATGAATTGACAGGTGTATATACACCTATTAATATGGTTATGTAGTATATATTGAATAAAAGGGATGAGGTCATGGAGAAAAAGAGCTGGTATTGGGTGATCTTCGTAATGATCATCGTTGTTTCTGCATATGTGGTACCTTTTATGTTGCTAACAAAGGTTGATGCTTGGTATGGTAGTTTCCTCTATTGGATCATTTTCGCTTTAGTATCCATTTGGATCAACATTACAATAACGCGGAAGTGGAGGGACTAACGCATGAATGTTCAATGGATTTGGTGGGGAATTGGAATCTATGTAGTCATGGGATTGGTCGTTGCCTATTTATCTAAGAACAAATCAATCGGGACTGTTTCTGGGTATTTCCTTGGGAATCGTGCCTTGGGAGGCTTTGTTTCCGCTTTAAGCTATAGCGCTACAACATTTAGTGCATTTATGCTGATTGGTTTGGCCGGTCTGATTTATAAAGGTGGAGTAGGAGCTCTCGGTTTTGAATTTGTTTATTTTTCAGGTATGGTTTTAGTCGCTTTTTTCGGTCCTCGTTTTTGGCTCGTTGGCAAGAAGTACAACTATATTACGCCGTCGGATTTGTTAAGTGATCGATATCAGAGCAAAGCGGTCGGAGTGGTAACTGCATTGGCTTCCTGTCTTTTTCTCATTCCTTATAGTGCCGTTCAGCTCGCAGGAGTTGGGTATTTATTATCCGGGATGACAAATAATGAGATTTCGTTCACTACCGGTACGGTAATTGCTTTGATATTGGCATTAGTATTTTCATTAATAGCGGGTTTACGTTCGGTAGCATGGACAGATGCCTTACAAGCTTTGATCATGATTATTTCATCAACGCTTGTCGTATTAATCGTTGTGTATAGTTTGGGAGGCTTTGGTACATTGTTCGAGACCATTTCAACTGAACATCCAGGATGGTTGACAGTTCCCGGTAATGGCTTCTTTAGCTTTGTGAATTTCCTCGGACTCACACTCCCATGGTTCTTCTTTAGTTTGTCGAATCCACAGGTGAGCCAGAGATTGTTTATGCCAGCATCGATGTCCAGTCTTCGCAGAATGTTAATCGGATTTATGATATTTGGATTCATATATACTTTGGTAGCCGTATTATGGGGTTTTGCGGCTCTAACACAATTCCCGAACTTAGAAACAGCAGATTTAGCGACACCAACTCTCTTGTCTTCTATACATGTCCCACCCGTACTTGGGATTATGGTCATGGTTGGAATTTTAGCTGCGGCAGTTTCGACGATCGACTCGATTTTACTTACATTAGCTTCGCTCGTAGCAAAAAATGTGTATGGTGCAGCACAGAAAAAATCTGACGACAAAAATCAGTTACGTGTAGGGAAAATCGTTATTCCAATTATTGCGATATTAGCGTTTTTATTTGCGAGCTTGCAGTTGAATTTGATCGCTGTACTATCCGTTGCTGCTTCGGCCGGGTTGTTAGTGATGGTCCCTGCAATTATCGGAGCGTTTTTTTGGAAAAGAGGTACGTCTGTAGGAGTGCTCAGTAGCGTTATCGTTGGAGGACTCGTTGTAATTTATCTAGAATGGACGAAGGCAAAATGGTTGGGACTTTCCTCTGGAATCTGGGGTTTCGCGATCTCTATTCTGCTATTCTTGATCGTAAGTTGGCTTACTAAGGCACCAAAAGAAAAAGCGGAAAGCTTCATTTCCTTTACGCGCGGAGCATTGAAGGATAAAGGAGCCTTGTAAAAGATATTAGTACTAAATAGTAAAAACGGCGTGCTAGCTGGGAGTGAGTTTCCAACTTAAGCATGCCGTTTTCTATGAATTTATTCCGCCGTTTCTTCTTTTTGTCGTCTTGGGGGTAATGGGCCGAGATATTGATAGTATTGTGTTTCAATACGACCGTTAAAGAGTTTACGTTTTTTATCTGCACGCTTTCCAAAGAGACGTTCAAAAAGAGGGTGTGATGTTATGACAAAGAGGGACCATGTATCGAGATTTTTACTTAGCTCCCCGAGTTCCTTATAAAGCTGCTCGACTTCTTTTTCTTCACCGATTCGCTCTCCATACGGAGGGTTAGCAATTAATGCACCATATTCGAGTGATGTTTGCACTTTATTCACAGGTTGTGCTTTGAGAGTGATCCCATCTGCCACGCCAGCTTTACGAACGTGATAGCCTGCCAGCGAAATGACTTCAGGATCAATATCGGAGCCGAAGATCTCGAGCTTTTGATCACGACGAATGGCATCCTTTGCTTCCTCACGGGCAAGGTCCCACGTTTTTTGCGGGATGCGCTGCCATTTTTGCGAATCAAAGGAACGCTTTAGCCCAGGGGCAATATTTCTGCCAATAAGTGCTGCTTCAATTGGAATCGTTCCTGAACCACAAACAGGATCGAGAAATGGACGATGCGGTTGCCAACGGCTGAGTAATACCAACGCGGCAGCCAATGTTTCCTTCAATGGAGCCTTTGCCGTTAATTCACGATATCCGCGCTTGTGCAACCCAACTCCTGACGTATCGAGCGTTAGTGTAGCTCTGTCCTTGAGTAAGGAAACTTCGATCGTATATTTATCGCCACTCTCAGGAAACCAAGTGGTTTTATGGCGTTCCTTCATCTTTTCAACAATCGCTTTTTTAACAATGCTCTGACAGGCAGGCACGCTCGATAATTGAGATTTATGAGATCTTCCTAATACGGGAAATTCTGCATCACTCGGAATCCATTCTGTCCAAGGTAATGCTTTTGTACCTTCGAATAAGTCCTCAAATGTAGTAGCATCAAATTCTCCCATCTTAATCAGCACTCGATCCGCAGTACGTAGCCAGAGATTGGCTCGTGGAATTGCATCAACACCTGCTACAAATACAACTCGTCCATTTTCTACTGTTACATCCGTGTAGCCTAAGTCTTTAATTTCTCGAGCAACGACAGCCTCTAAACCCATAGGAGCCGTAGCGATTAATTCAACTTTGTCCATATGTATTTCCCACTTTCATATCAAAATCTATCCTAATTAGTATAACATGGAGAAGGCAATTGCCCAATTTCTAATCATTGCACTTTAAAATAAATGAACAATTGCTTATGTGCAAATAATCGCTTATAATGGAACTGAAGGAATAGTAATAAAACTTCATACAAATCTTTCGGGGCGGGGTGAAAGTCCCCACCGGCGGTGATCATCATTTTGATGTAAGCCCGCGAGCCGCTTTTACAGTGTGCAGGATCTAGTGCGACTCTAGAGCCGACAGTATAGTCTGGATGGGAGAAAGATGACAACAGAGCTTGGATTCTGTTTGTTTTGACATGGGGCGAATTGGGACATTGTGATCATTTGAGCCTATTTGATTTAATGTGCTCAATTATACACAATTCGAAATCAACTTCTTGTTTTTTCGTGTGCCTATTTGTCGATGTCGATACAATCAGATACATAAGCCTTCGTTAATCATGCCCTAGGAAGAATATTTCCTAGGGCTTTTATACGTTTGTTGTCATCAGAAATCACAATTGGAGCATGGAGGGATTCTGATGAGTCAGAGAACAGAAACAAAAAGACTTGAAAAAATGATTGCGATTGCAATCCTGGGAGCTGTTGGGTTTATCATCTATATGCTAGATTTCCCACTTCCCTTTTTTCCACCGTATTTAAAAGTGGATTTTAGTGAAATTCCAGCATTATTAGCTGCACTCACGTTCGGACCTTTCGCTGGAGTATGGGTAGAGGCGATCAAAAATATTGCGCACTATATACAGACCGGTAGTGAGGTAGGATTTCCAATCGGTGAGATGACCAATTTTTTAGCGGGAAGTATTTTAGTGTATACGACAGCGATCATCTATCGTAAACGAGCTCATTTGCAAGGTTTGATCTACGGTTTATTACTAGGGACTTTATTCATGGTAGTCTTTATGGCGATTGCTAATTACTTTGTCATCTATCCGGTTTACGCCTATTTACTAGGTTGGCCTGTATCTACAGCTATTAAATTCAACTTTGCTGTGTTTGCAATTGTACCTTTTAATATGGTTAAGGGAACAATCATCCTCATCTTGATGATTCCACTTTATCAAAAGCTAAAAGGTTTTATCGCTAGTAAATCAAAATCCCATCAAATGCATTCGATATAAATAATATTGAAAAATAGTAAAATAGTAGTAGATTTTTGGAAATTAATGATGTAATATATGGGTTGAATCAATCATTCATTTTCAAAACTTGAGACATTTCTACTATAGTTGATAGATTATTCTGGAAAAATATAAAATATTCTATTTTGCTGAGGGATCAAGATGAGAGAGAAGCTAAAAGTTATGGAAGAAGAAATCGATAACCTTAGAGTTCTTATGTATGAAGCAAGCAAGCGAAATGACGATTTGTCACGACCCGAAGTGGTTCGAATCAGTCAGGAACTCGATGGTAAAATAACAACCTACCAAAAACTTCTCTATAATAAATAAGGATTAATAGTTAATCCCATCTATTTGGTGACACATAGATGGGATTTTCCTTTTGTTCATGGCATTGAACTGATAAAGTAGTAATATTGAACTAATAGATTATAGGGGGAGATAGTGTGAGTCATAAACTAAAGAATAGTGAAGTAAAAGACGCTGGCATTCGTAAGCTCAATGAGCGAGGTGTTGAATTAGTAGAAATTGCCAAGATTGTTTTTGAAATGCAAGCACCATACCAGCCTGAGCTAACATTAGATCTATGTTTGGACAGTGTATATAAGGTTCTTGAAAAACGTGAAATATTACATGCAGTTCTCGTTGGGATCGAGTTAGATGAATTGGCCGAAAAGGGGTTGTTATCAGAGCCATTACAAAGCATCATTACTAGTGATGCGGGATTATTTGGATGTGATGAAACTCTAGCAATTGGTGCTACATTTGTTTATGGTAGTATCGCTGTTACTACATACGGACATTTAGATAAACATAAAGCAGGAATCATTAAGCAGTTAGATACCAAGAGTGGAGAGAGGGTAAACACTTTCTTGGATGATTTAGTTGGTGCTATTGCTGCCTCTGCTGCGAGTCGTGTAGCTCATCGCTATCGTGATATGAATGTACCGATCGGAACGATTAAATAGAACTTCATTTTCATCGCTCATTAAAAAATGGGCGGTTTTTTTCTGTGCAACAAAATGATGACTATCTCGTATAATTGAGTAAGTAGATTAATAGAATACAGCTAGAATATTAGAGAGTGAGGACTAAAATGAAAAGAACGTTAGCGTCGCTGTTGGCGATCATCTTACTACTAGCTACGATTACGTATACAGCATTTGCGGAAGAGCAAAGTGTAGTGAATAAGATGTCTTTAAAACTAGGTAATGATCTCCTAATTAATCAATATCCCCAATGGATTGATGGCAAAAAAATAGGATTAATTACGAATCCTACTGGAGTTAATAGTGAAGGAAAGAGCATGATTGATGTCCTGGCAAGCTATGAATATACAAGTTTAGTAGCTTTATATGGTCCTGAACACGGAATCGACGGCAAGGCTAAAGCAGGTTCTTATGTAAAATCTTATACACACCCTGACTTACAGATCCCTGTATATAGTCTCTATGGTGATACTCGTATGCCGACAGAGGATATGCTTCGCAATGTTGATCTACTGATTTTTGATATTCAAGATATCGGTGCGAGGTCGTATACCTTTATTTCAACCTTAAATTATGCGATGGTTGCCGCGAAAAAATACAACAAGCAGATCATCGTCCTCGATCGCCCGAATCCTGTCGGTGGCGTGATCGTTGAAGGTCCCGTTCTTGAAGAAAAGTACAAATCATTCGTTGGTATTGATTTATTTCCAATTGCACATGGGATGACCGTTGGCGAGATTGCACAATTTTTCAATCGCAATATCGAAGCCGATTTACGCGTTGTTCCAATGGAAGGGTATACGCGGGATATGATATGGCAGGATACGGGTCTTGAGTGGATACCGACCTCCCCGATGATCAGCGATCTTGATGCTGCGTTTGGATATATGGCAACGGGTATGGGTGAAGGCACAGGCATATATCAAGCAGATAAATTTAAGTGGATCGGCGGTAAAGGGATTGATGAGCAGAAATTTGCTGACTTATTAAATAATGCTGTTTTGCCTGGTGTGACTTTCGTGCCAGAAAAGATGAATGGCGTAGGTGGGGTTCGGCTAAAAATCGAGGACTACCATACATTTAATCCTGCAAAAACGGGAATTTATGCACTCACCTATGCACATCAGTTGACACAGTTCAAGGTGCCAAAAAGTGAAAAGTCAATCGTGATGTTCGAAAAAATTATGGGTAGTAATAAGTTTGGTCAGTACTTGGAGCAAAACTTAACCCCTCAGGAAATCGAAAAAGCGTATCAAGCCGATTTGGAATTATTCAAAAAGGAAAGAGAGCAGTATCTCATCTATCCAATTAGTACAGAGACAAACTCTGAGAAACCTGCAGTAGAGCAACCAAGTAATGACCCGTCCAAAGCAATAGGCGAGCCCAAAACGACAATTACTCCGCCTGTAGCTTCTCAGCCGAATCAAAACAAGGATGAGAAGGTAGTTTACCTCACCATTGATGATGGTCCCTCATCGCAAACGAAAAGGATTTTAGACATATTGGCCCAGGAAAAGGTCCCTGCTAACTTTTTCGTTATCGGTAGCAATATCAAAGGACGAGATGATCTACTCAAGAGAGCGGTGAAAGAAGGTCATTTAGTCGCAGGACATACGTATTCCCATAACTACAATGAGATATACAAGAGTCCCACTGCTTTTTTTAAGGATTTGGAGAAAGGAAATGAGTTGATCGAAAAGGCAACAGGAATAAAGCCGACGATTATCCGTTTTCCAGGTGGGAGTAACAATAATGTAAGTAAAAAAGCTCAGGATCCAAAGCTATACGGAAAGAATCAATGGATTATGGAGGATCTAGTAAAAGAGATTGAAAAGCAAGGTTATGTATATTTTGATTGGAATGCTAGTATCGGTGATTCGGCGAGTGGTATTAATGATAAAGAGTCTTTCTTGCAGCGAGTAAAAGATGGGGTGAAAAATAAAAAGACGGTAGTATTGCTGATACACGATGCAGCCAATAAGAAAACGACTGTCGATGCTCTCCCAGAGATCATCAAATATTTAAAATCACAAAGCTACACATTCAAGGTTCTGGATGAAAAAGCACCGAAAATTACGTTTCTTAAATCAAAATAATCTCTTTAATTAATAATACCTACAGAAATCTTTTTCGCTAACGTGTAGGTATTAATTTTTGAATCTACTGCAACCGAAGCTTCTATTGGTACGTCAATAAATTTAAATAGAATACGAGGAGTGATATATATGTTTACAAAAGTAATGCGTATTAGCGTTGTGATTGCGATGCTTGCATTGGCACTTACTCTGTTCAATTGGAGTAACCACGCTGAACCTGTAAATGCTGAGGAAGTCAAACAAAATGGCACCATATCAGTCACAGGCCAAGGGGAGATTATGGTTAAACCCGACGTGGCCTATATTCAGGTGGGATTAGACACGACTGGGAAAACAGCCAAGGAGTCCCATGATGCCAATGCCAAGCAATTTACAGAGCTCTCCAAAGTATTAAAGGATCTCAAAATTGCAGAAAAGGACATCAAAACTACTCGCTTTAACACCTACCCAAATTACGAATGGATCAATAACAAGCAGGAGTTAAAGGGATATCGTACAGAGCAAATGATTCAGGTTACGTACCGTGACCTTGATAAGATCGGTACTGTTCTCGATCAATTAACGACAGCAGGTGCCAATCGCGTCCAAGGAGTACAATTTGGTTCGGAAAAGATCGAAGAATACAAACTGGAGGCATTAGATAAGGCAATGGAAAATGCGCGAAGCAAGGCAGATCGTCTAGTAAAGCATGCAGGCTCCAAAATTAAAGGTGTGATTTCTATATCTGAGAGTGGTAGCTACTATCAACCCATGTATGATTATGGCGCTAACATTGGATTTTCGATGTCTACAAAAGAGGAAGCGTATTCAACGCAAATTTATTCGGGAGAAATAAAGGTACAGGCTAATGTTAGTGTATCTTACACTTATTAATAGCCGCTTCTAGGCAGCCAATGGAGCTGTCTTTTTTTTTCTAAAACCCCTTTTAAATTTTCAGACTATTAATTATAATATAAAAAATGAGAGGTGATTCACTTGTCAAAAATATTGACACGCAAGGGTGAACAGACAAAGAAAAAGTTACTCGATACAGCAGAAGAAATTTTCGGAAAAAAGGGTTATTTCAATACATCGATCGTAGATATTACACAAACAGCAGATGTAGCTCAGGGTACCTATTATAAATACTTTCCTTCAAAAAAAGCAATCTATGATGTATTGATCCGAGAGTTGAATCGCTCCTTCCGTTATGAGATTCGTATAGCTGTAGAGCAGGCAAAAACAGAGCAGGAAGCCCAGATCATTGGAATGCGTACCTTTTTTAACTGGGTTAAGCAGCATCGCAACCTATATAGCATCGTACAACAGGCCGTAATGGTAGATGAGGAGCTCTACCGCTGGTATTATAAGCGCGTTGCTGAGGGGTATGTAAAGGGACTACAAAAAGCGATTGATGCAGGGGAAATAAAAGAGCTAAATCCTGAAACGGTTGCATATATGTTGATGGGGATCAGTCAATTCATCGGAATGAAGTGGATCATATGGGAAAATCAAGACGTTCCTGAAAGCGTTATAAAAGACATGACAACGGCCATTTTTTCAGGGATTGCAAATGATAAATAAAGATTGTGAGGGTATTCAGAATGCAGAGTATTGCTCAATGGATTGATAAGCGTGCATACATAACGCCGAGTAGAATCGCGTTGATCGGTGAAACGCGTAAGCTTAGCTACAAGGAACTTGCAGCTGAAGTGAATCAACTGGCACGCATTCTTGTAGAGGGGTATCAAATACAAGTAGGCGATCGAGTCGCTATCTTATCAAGTAATCGCATTGAATACTTTACGATCCTCTTTGCAATTGCCAAAATTGGAGCCATTGCGGTACCGCTCAATATTCGTTTAACTGCCAAGGAGCTAGAGTTCCAGCTAAGAGATTCCACTCCAAAGATGCTTATGGTTAGCAAAGAGTTCTTTCTCCTAGGACAGGAACTATCGGTTATTTGTGAGATTCCGATTTTGATCCCACTTGACCATCAGGCATGGGAAGAATCGATATTTGAAAGAATGCGTCTCTATTCTAGTAATCTATTTGAGCTAAATGAAGTAGATAGTAATTTTCCTTATCTCATCATCTATACCTCGGGTACAACGGGAAGGCCTAAGGGAGCTGTCCTCACTCAGGAGAACATGTTTTGGAATGCAATCAATAATAATTTTGCCATCGATATCACATCTGCGGACAAGATTTTGACGATTTTACCGCTCTTTCATATTGGTGGAATCGGTCTATTTGCTCTCCCTGGCTTACTTGCTGGAACGACGGTAATTGTCCCCAATCGATTTATCCCCGAGCAAACATTACACCTGATTGAGTCGGAAGGCGTAACCATCTGCATGGGTGTACCGACGATCTTTGATGCATTGCGCAAAAGTCCGTATTTTGAACAAACCAATTTGAGTTCATTGCGATGGTTTTATAGCGGTGGGGCACCTTGTCCACATGAGCTGATTCGTTATTATCATGAACGGGATATCCCATTAGGGCAAGGCTTTGGCATGTCTGAGACATCACCAACCATCTTTATGATGATGAGGGAGGATTATCAACATCGTATTGGATCGATTGGTAAACCAGCACTATTTTGTGATATTCGCATCGTTGATGATCATGGCAATGATTTACCACCTGAGGAAATTGGGGAGCTGTGGGTAAAGGGACCGAATCTGTTCAAGGAGTATTGGAATTTACCAGAGGAAACGACCAAGAGTATTGTAGATGGCTGGTTTCATACAGGTGATCTAGCAAAGCGAGATGCAGATGGTTTTATATATGTAGCAGGTAGAAAGAAAGAGATGATCATTTCAGGTGGAGAAAATATTTATCCTTTAGAGGTTGAGCAGGTGCTCTATACACATCCACATATTGCTGAAGTGGCCGTTTTAGGGATACCTGATCAGAAATGGGGCGAGGCACCTCTTGCAGTAATAGCTTGTAAAGACAGTATGGAGCTAACAAGTGATGAGGTATCTGCCTATTGCCAACAGCATCTCGCCAAGTATAAATGCCCCAAGAGAATTGAGTTCATGACGAGCTTGCCGAAAAATGCCACGGGCAAAATCGATAAAATGGCGATCAAGAAAATATATACAAGCTAGGAGTGAAGTAATTGGTAAAATACTATGTAGGACAAAAGGCTTCGATCAGTAGAAAGTATACTAAGGACGATGTAGAATATTTTGCACAGCTAAGCGGTGATTTTAACCCTGTTCATCTTGATGAAGAATTTGCTAATGAGAGTCGCTTTGGCAAACCGATCCTACATGGATTGTTGACTGCGAGCTTATTGTCAGGTTTATTGGGCAATCATTTGCCTGGACATGGAGTAATCTATTTGGGTCAGACCATTCGCTTTACTAAGCCCGTCTATATTGATGATACAGTAACAGCGAGTGCAGAGGTGATTGAGTACATGCCAGAAAAGGGATTCATACGTCTGCAAACAATTTGCAACAATCAAGATGGAGAGTCCGTATTAGTGGGAGAAGCGACGATGCTCGTTCCAAAGGAGGAACAAGCATGAGTAAGATTGGAATCTCGCATACGGGTATTTATTTTCCACTACAAGTAGAAAGAGCAAGCGATCTCGCATTAAAAACGGGAATACCGGAAGCAGTGATTACGGAGAAATTTGGTCTTTATGAAAAGCATGTTGCCGATGATGAAACTCTTGTTTCAGACCTTGCGATTCGAGCCGCTCAGTCCATTCTAGAGAAGTTTGATCCACTCGACATCGATGTCGTGATCTATTTTGGCAGTCCGCACAAGGATTATCCCATTTGGTCCGCAGCGAACAAGATTCAATATGAACTTGGTGCCAAGAATGCGTATGCTTTTGAGACGATGAACGTCAGCGCCAATTTTCCGATTACACTCAAGGTAGCGAAGGATATGCTCGTCTCAGACACGTCGATCAATCATATTTTGTTAGTTGGAGGATGCAAGGAATCTACATTGATCGATTATGACAATCAGCGTTCACGCTTTATGTTCAATTTTGCTGATGGTGGGGCTGCGGCTTTATTAAGTAGGGATAATACACAAAATCAGATACTTGGTTCGGGTTTTGTAACAGATGGCTCGTTCCATGATTTTATCAAGATGCCAGCAGGTGGGACAGTACGCCCTGCAACATATGAAACTGTCGACAATCGATTGCATTATATCGATGTTACAGACCCACTAGCAATGAAGGAAGCATTAGATCCTGTTTCCATTCCAAATTTTGTCGCTGCCGTAGAAAAAGCAGTAAGAAACAGCGGGTATCAAGTTCAGGATATCGATTGGATTTTGCCATTACATACAAAGAAATCAATGTTCTTAGAGTTATTAAGGAAACTTGGATTACATGAGGAGCAAGCGATCTACCTCGATCATTACGGACATATGTCTGCACTCGATCCACTGATCGGCTTTCATTTCCTAAAGGAGCAAAAGCCATTAAAACAGGGAGATCTCATCGTAGCAGTAAGTGCGGGAACAGGCTACACCTGGTCCGCTACGGTTATTGAGTGGTTAGGATAATCTATTATGTAAGTTACCGATAAACACTTGACGGTTTATCGGTATTTTTATATGATTATTGTAATTTATTACCTAACCCCAACTTTCAGACCCAAAGAAAAAAGGTCTAATAGCTCCACTTAAGAACAATGATATAATGATTACCAAAAAGCACTTACAAGTTAGGTGCTTTTCTCTATATGGAGGGATGTTATATGGATTCGATCGTTAGTGTCGCTTGGTTGGCAGAAAACTTACATAATCCAAAAGTTCGTATTGTCGATTGTCGATTTGCATTAGGTTCACCCACTGTTGGGAAGAATGCGTATGATGCGGGGCATATCCCAAATGCAGTTTATTTTGACTTGGAGCAGGATCTCTCTGCACCAATTGGTAAGCATGGTGGCAGACATCCACTTCCAGATCTGAACGTATTTGCAGAGAAGCTCGGCAAGGCGGGAATCGGAAATGATCATCTCGTTGTTGCCTATGATGATCAGGGAGGAGCATTTGCTTCACGATTTTGGTGGTTGCTGCGCTATATGGGACATACTGAGGTTGCAATACTTGATGGTGGGTATTCCAAATGGGTAAACAATGGTCATCCTGTTACTCAGGCTCTTCCACAAATCGAAGCAAGACAGTTTACCCCGCAGATCCATTCTGAGTTGCTTGTTGATATGGAAACAGTAAAAGCCAACATCGGAAAGTCTGAAGTCACCATCATTGATTCACGTGAGGCAAAGCGCTATCTCGGTGACGAAGAGCCGATCGATCTTGTAGCAGGGCATATCCCTAGTGCTGTCAATTACTTTTGGAAAGATGCACTTGCAGAGGATGGTCAGTGGAGGTCAGTAGATGAGCTACGAGCTCAATTTTCCGCACTCTCTACTACTGATGAGATCATTGTTTATTGTGGCTCTGGTGTTACTGCTTGCCCAAATTTCCTCGCACTAGAACGAGCTGGGTATAAGAATATTCGTCTTTATGCGGGGAGTTGGAGTGATTGGATCACCTATCCGGAGAATCCTATAGCTACAGGAGCGAAGTAAGCTATGCGATCTACAACTAAATGAAGAACTGTTTGGATTGTATGCAACATGTGGAGGGTAGAGGATGAAGCTGGTGTCATGGAATGTGAACGGCCTTCGAGCCTGTGTGAATAAAGGATTTTTGGATTATTTTAAAGAAGTGAATGCCGATATATTTTGTTTACAGGAGACCAAGCTACAAGAGGGGCAGATTGACCTTGACTTAGGTGAAGAATACCGACAGTATTGGAATTATGCAGAGAAAAAGGGGTATTCGGGCACAGCTGTTTTTACGAAAATGAAACCACTGTCTGTGCGTTATGGTATTGAGGAAGACTATGAACCAGAAGGTCGTATACTAACACTGGAATTTGAAAACTTCTATCTCGTTAATGTGTATACACCGAATGCGAGACGTGATCTATCGAGATTAGAGCTCCGATTGGAATGGGAGGATCGCTTTTTAAGCTACCTAAAGCGTTTGGATGCCGAAAAGCCTGTGATCATCTGTGGCGATCTGAATGTCGCACATCAGGAGATCGATATTAAAAATGCCACATCAAACCGTGGTAACTCGGGTTTTACTGATGAGGAGCGGGAGAAGATGACATGTCTGCTGGCCACGGGTTTTATCGATACCTTTCGCCATTTCTATCCTGAGCTTTCCGATGTATATAGCTGGTGGTCGTACATGCCTGGGGTAAGAGCGCGAAACATCGGTTGGCGCATCGATTACTTTCTCGCATCCTCACGCTTGGAGTCTTCGTTAATAGATGCGCAGATTGAAGGTCAGATCATGGGCAGTGATCACTGTCCAGTGATGCTGTATATAAAGGATTTATAATAGTGACTAATTCCTATTGATAAAAGGGTGTAGGTAATGAGTGAACAAAAACAAAATTGTCCATTATGCGATAGTCAAAATGTGAAAGAAATAGAGGGGATGTCTACCCCTCTATATTTAATTTGTAACAATTGCAGGCTGATCTATATGCATGATGACTATATCATTAGCCCCGAATCGGAGAAGGCACGCTATGATACTCATAATAATTCGCTAGAAAATGAAGGCTATGTTGCGATGTTTGAGCGTTTTATCGATCAAGCGATTTCACCCTACACAGAGGTCGGGGTAAAAACGTTGGATTATGGCTCAGGTCCTGAGCCTGTGCTGCAATATTTGTTACAGCAAAAGGGCTATCCTACTGAAATCTATGACCGCTATTATGCACCAGATCCAGTCTATACAGGGAAAACTTATGAATTGATCACATCGACCGAGACGATTGAGCATGTAGCGAATACTGCAGAGCTGTGGAGCTTCTTTGAGGATCATTTGCAGCCAGGTGGGAAACTAGCGGTTATGACCTTATTTCATCCTGGCGAAGAGCAATTTTTGCAATGGTGGTATCGAAGAGATCCTACGCATATCCGGTTTTATCATCCAGAGACATTTGCGTGGATTAGTAGAAACTATCCACTTGAAATACTATGGATAAATGAGAAAAATTCAATTTGTTTAGCTAAATTGTGAAATGTTGCACAATGTTCATATCTTTATGAACAAACTGTGTATACTTCTTGTAAGCCATGGCAGGAAACAAATTCCCCTATTATACTAAAAGTGTAAAGAGAAACAATCGCGAATCTAGATTCCAACAAGTAATGTAGAAAGAACTTGAAATATAAAGGAGGAAGTGTTATGGTACGCTTTTTACGAGAAAATGTTGTTGCTTCAGTTCTTTTACTTCTAGTTCGTCTCTATCTTGGTTGGCAATGGATGACTGCTGGTTGGGGTAAAGTAACAGGTGGCTTTGACGCATCGGGATTTTTAAAAGGTGCGATTGCAAAAGCGGGTGGAGAAAAACCTACAGTAGCTGCATGGTGGGGAAGCTTCTTGGACTCTGTAGCGTTACCAAATTCAGGACTCTTTAGCTTCTTAGTCGCATGGGGGGAACTATTAGTAGGGATTGGGTTGATCCTAGGTTGTTTAACTACAGCAGCAGTGTTCTTCGGAATGATGATGAACTTCGCATTTCTATTCAGTGGTACTGTAAGCTCAAACGCACTCATGGTCTTATTATCCATCTTCATCATCGTAGCTGGTGCTAACGCAGGTAAAATCGGATTGGATCACTACGTCCTACCATACTTGCACAATTGGTGGAACAACTTTCGTGACAAAGGAACCAAAGGCTCTATAGGTAGACCTAAACAAGCTCACTAATCACAGAGCATAAATATTCATAAACAAAGCCATCTGGCTCGATTCTACGAGTCAGATGGCTTTTTTCTATTTACATAGAAACAATTTCTTGCTAGAAAGTTTTTACTTATGGGTTTTCAATTTTGTGTTTAAGAGGGATAATGAAAGCACATAGTCAGGCAAACATCTATATACTATTTATATAGAATGAAAGATTCAGCCTATTTAAAAGGAGTAAAGCTGATGAGTTCAATTAACAAAATTCGTGTAGCCCTATTATTTGGTGGAAAGTCTGGAGAGCATGACGTTTCGTTGTTATCTGCTCGCTCAGTAATGAAAGCTATAGATCCACAAAAATATGAGGTGCTACCTGTACTAATTACGAAAACGGGAGAATGGCATGTTGATGAAAGCTCACTGCAGTTTTTGCAAGGAAATGAGGAACGAGTCGAAAAACTGGCCAATACAGAAATTGATCAACAAATAGCCAAATCAGTTCAACCTTTTCCTTCCATACTAGATTCCGAAATTGATGTCATTTTTCCATTGTTGCATGGTCCTAATGGTGAGGATGGTACAATCCAAGGTTTACTACAGTTAGCAGGAAAGCCGTATGTAGGTGCAGGTGTGCTAGCCTCAGCTGCTGGTATGGATAAGGTAATAATGAAGCGCTTATTTGCAGAAGCAGGTCTCCCGCAGGGTGATTTTGTTGGATATTTGCGCAGTGATATCGATCGACGAATGGATCAAATTATTGTTGAGATCGAGGAGCGTTTTGGCTATCCATGTTTTGTGAAGCCTGCCAATCTTGGTTCAAGTGTAGGCATATCGAAGGCTCGTAACCGAGAACAGCTTATCGAGGCATTAAAGCTTGCTTGTCGTTTTGATCGGAAAGTAATTATCGAGCAGTTTATTCATGCACGTGAAATTGAGATTGCCATCTTGGGCAATGATGATCCAATCGCATCAGTTCCAGGTGAGATCGTATCCAAGCATGAGTTTTATGATTATACAGCAAAATACACAGATGGAAAGTCAGAGCTGATTATTCCTGCCGAGCTCGATGAGCAAACAGTAAACAAATTAACTGAGCTTGCGAAAAGAGCGTTTTTTGCAATTGATGGATCTGGGTTGGCACGCGTAGACTTTTTTATTGATCGTAACAATGGAGAGGTTTACCTCAATGAGATTAATACAATGCCTGGATTTACGATCTATAGTATGTATCCTCTCCTCTGGCAACATACTGGAATCTCATATCCCGAATTGATCGATCGCTTGATACAACTGTCATTATTACGTCATGAAGATCTTAACCGCTCTGAGAGCTCTTATGAACAAATGAGCAAGAACTAAAACCTCCCTTTCCCAACTTCTAAAAAGCTAGACAAAGCACTAATTGTGTAGTAATTTGTACATGTATGCTAATTGTAGAAGCAGAGGAGAGAGAGTATGATCGAGACGGCAATGAAGAACTTTTTTCTCTACTTATCGCAGAATCGCACATTAAATAAAGCCGCTAAAAAATGGGGCCTTCGTTTTGGGGCAAAACGCTTTGTAGCAGGAGAAACGATTAATGATGCGATCAACAAAGTGCGTGAGTTAAATGCCATGGGACTAGTGGTAACGCTTGATCATTTAGGCGAGTTTATTAAAGATGAGTCTGAGGCGATTGAATCAGCAGAGTATTGTATTAAGACCCTTAGGGCGATACATGAATCTGGTGTCGATTCCAATCTCTCATTAAAGATGACTTCGTTGGGTTTAGATATTAGTCGTGACCTTTGCTTGACTAATATGCGGAATATCTTGACGGTTGCCAAGGAATGCAATAACTTTGTGAGAATTGATATGGAGGATTATGCTCATTGCCAAGTTACGATCGACATATTCAAAGAGCTTCGCAAAGAGTTTGACAATGTAGGAATCGTACTTCAGGCATACCTCTATCGAACTGCAGATGATATTGAATCCCTAAAAGAGTACCGACCGAACTTTCGTTTAGTAAAAGGTGCCTATAAAGAATCACCTGAGGTAGCTTTTCCAGAAAAGAAGGATGTTGACGAAAATTATAAGAAGATCATTGCTCAGCATCTCAGTAATGGGAACTATGCAGCAGTAGCCTCCCATGACGATCAGATCATTGATTTTACAAAGCAATACGCTAAAGAAAATAATATAAGTAACGATCAGTTTGAATTCCAAATGCTTTATGGTATTCGAACACAATCGCAGCTTGATATCGCCAAAGAAGGTTATAAAATGCGGGTCTATGTTCCCTATGGGAATGATTGGTATGGTTATTTTATGCGTAGATTGGCGGAACGTCCTGCTAATGTCGCATTCGTTCTAAAAGGGATGTTTTCGAAATAAATACGCTGTTTTGGGAGAATAGTAACATGTAATTACATTTTTCCACTTACATTTTGTATTTTTTTCTGCAGAATATGACTCAAGGACCAGAAAAGCAAATCGCTTCTGGTCTTTTTTCATGGTCAAAGGCGGTAAAAAGTTGAACCTTCTGTAGGATTTTGCATAGAAGTTGTGTGCAGTAAGATTAGGTCAATCATCGAATTCCTGCAAACTAACGGAATCTCGATAAAGGCAAAGCTGGTGAAAATCAGTGACGCAAAGCTACAGGGGCTAAAGTGCGGGTTCAGCACATGCCAGCCAGCTACCGAAAGATGAAGGGTGTTTGTATAATATAAACCCCCTCCTTTCGGCAAAGGTGGGGTAATTTTATTTTCTAAGGAGGTGTCAAGTAGTGCGGTTGGTCAATCTGGATACTGAAGAGGTATTAGCGGAACAGGTCTTACTTGCAGATACATTTCTGAAGCGGCTCAAAGGACTTATGTTCACTAAAACTCTATCCCCAGGTACTGGCCTACATATTTTACCCTGCCGTTCGATACACACGTTTTTTATGAACTATGCGATCGATGTACTTCATCTAGATTCCGATCATAGGATCGTAGGAATCGACATTAACATCAAACCGGGGAGATTTGGCATTAGAATTCCTGAAACAGTCTCGGTGGTAGAACTAGTAGCGGGAAGCATTGCGCAAACAAAAACGAGAATCGGACAAGCCGTCCAATTTCAAAAAAAAGGAGAGATTTAATATGTTGAAGAAAATGAAAGGTTTATTAGTTGAAGAGCAGGGTCAAGGGATGACAGAGTATGGTCTAGTGTTAGGTGTAATTGCAGTTGGAGTAGTAGGAATTCTCTTCCTATTCAAGGAAGAAATCTACAATATGTTTGAAACTGTACTAAACTCTGTACAAAATCGTAACAATGCTCCTACTCCTTAATATTTAGCATCTTACAAGCCTCAAGGGGGCTATGAGTATGGTTAAGAAACTAAAAGCAGTTCTGCAAAGAGAAACTGGGCAAGGAATGACAGAATATGCCCTAGTGTTAGGAATTATTTCAGTCGTAATCCTAGTATTACTTGCTGCCTATTGGCAAGAGATACTTGTCATTTTTCAAGAGCGCTTAGCAGAATTGCAAACACGGCACCAAATACCGTAGTAGAAAGGGTCCTCGCGTATAAAGTACGGAGGGCCCTTTTCCAAACGATAATACAATTTAACAGAATGGGGATGAGATGCAATGGTGATCGATATTCTACTACTAGCTATCTTAGCCATCTGCGTCATCACGGATCTCCGTAGCAGGAAGATCTATAACAAAGTAATATTCCCTAGTTTGATTATCGCTTTAGCGATTCATCTCATAACGGGAGGTTGGCAGGCGGTAGGCTCATCACTCTTAGGCTTTTTAGTAGGCTTAGGGCTCCTACTTATACCTTATTTGCTAGGAGGAATGGGAGCGGGTGATGTGAAGCTACTCGCGTTAATCGGTGCGTTAAAGGGGACACAATTTGTCCTAATGACGGCTGTTTATATGGCGTTGCTAGGTGGGGTAATTGCTTTGGCGATCCTTCTTTTTCGTAGTGGGATCAAGCAAAGGTTACGATCCATATTTTATTCTCTGTATAGTCTAAGATACGGGATTAGACTACCGATGTTAATCAAGGAAGATCTGAAAACAAGCTATCCTTACGGAGTAGCCATTGCTGGGGGCGCGTTGCTTCGTTTATGGCTTTAGGGGTGGTATATGAAAATGATAAAAAGTGAAAAAGGGCAATCCCTTTTGGAATTTGCATTAATCGTTCCACTACTTCTGCTTCTTGTTAGTGGCATTTTTGATTTTGGTAGATTCCTATATTCCTATGCCCATCTGCATATGGGGGCACAGGAGGCAGTTCGTCTTGCTGGACTTGGCAAGACTGACGCGGAGGTTACCGCGTTTGCGAATGATTATATTCATATTGGTGACAACAGTAATTTGAAGGTGTTTATTTCACCAAAGCCACCATATAGGAAATCAGGTGATTATGTGACAGTGAGGCTCGAATACTCCTTCTCAATGATCACGCCAATAATATCTAAACTGTTTTCGGAGCAGTTGCTTGTAGCGGACTCTACCATCCGTATTGAGTGAGGTGAAAGAGTTGAGAAAGTATTTTCGTGGTTTGATGCATGAACAACAGGGAGCCTCCATCATTATGGTATCACTGATGCTCGTCCTTTTAATGGGGATGGTTGGCTTGGTGGTCGATGGTGGGACTCTATATGTAGTTAAAAGCCATCTTCAAAAGACAGCAAATGCTGCGGTTCTCTCAGCTGCACAGGAATTGACAGTGAGTGAGGGTAACGTCCGTGACGTTGTGCAACAGGTTTTAAAGAAGCATCAGGAAGAAGAAAGTCATATTTCCACTCAGGTCGAAATGAAAAAAAGCGTATCAGTTGTTTTAAAGAAAGAGGTTACATTTGGTTTTGCTAGAGTTTTAGGGTTTAACAGCGCTCCCGTCGAGGTCAAATCAACCGCTGAACTTTATTCAATGGGAAGTGGATCTGGTGCTGTTCCTTTAGGGATCGATGAATCGATTCAACTGGAGTTTTACAAGGAATACACATTAAAAGTAGATGAAACAGGTGTTGACCATGGTAATTTCGGTGTACTCGGTTTGGGTGGACCAGGAGCACAAACATACGAGCACAATTTAATCTATGGATATGCAAATGAGCTTAAAGTAGGCGATATTATTAAAACGGAGACCGGGAATATGGTCGACAAAACAAAAAACGGTGTCAATAGACGAATCCAAATGTGTCCTTATCCAGATGGAGATTATAGCCATCGGGATTGTGCACGTATTATATTAATTCCAGTTTATAAGCCGCATAACCATCAGGAGGGTAATCAGCTCAAAGAGATTGAGATTACTGGTTTTGCGTATTTTTATATTTCGAAGCCCATGGATGATAAAGATAAATCAATTAGGGGAATGTTTATTGAAGTGGCAGGAACCGGATATTATAAGCCTGATGCAGTTGCTAGAGGTGCCTATGTAATTCGATTAACGGAATAGGGAGAGCATAATGAGAGCGAAAATACTATTTATTTTAGCGATAATCATGGGGTTAGTAACAACCTTTTTCTTTGTGAAATATATGAATCAATTTGAAGAAGTCACTACCGTAAATGAGAATCTCGTGAACGTGGTTGTAGTTAAATCGGAGATTAAGAAGAATCAGATCGTTACTAGAGATATGCTCGAAGTGAAGCAAATGCCAGTAATGGGACTGCATCCACAGGCAATTACTAATGTTGATGATGCAGTAGGAAGGTTTGCGCTTACTGATATGATCGCTGGAGAGATGTTGCTACCACATCGTACCATAACTGCTACAGAGGAATCCAAAATCGTAGCTAGAAAGATTCAAGAAGGTTTTCGAGCTGTATCTGTTGGAGTTAACATCGTCCAGTCTGTTTCGAACTTAATTGAACCAGAGGATTATGTGGATGTGTATCATACGATACCAGAAAAAAGCGATTCTCCCGCTATTACTACAATAGTACTTGAAAAGGTACGTGTAATTGCAGTAGAGAGAAGGATGATAGAAGTGGATTCTGACAACCCGTATGTAGAGTACAGTTCTGTAGCATTAGAGATCCGACCTGAGGATCGACTCAAACTCGTTCATGCGAAGGAAACAGGTACTATCAATCTCGTGTTACATAGTAGACAGAATGCTGTTGAACAGCCAAAACCTCAACCTTAGAACATTATTAACCTAGGATAGTTTAACTGTTGAAAAATGAAATTGGGTCTTTGATGAGATAACTCGAGTGGATGAGTACCAGCAGGAGGGGGAGCAGATGGCCGATGAGAGAATTGACCAAAGGAATTCAGAAGGAAGAAAACGAGGCGAGATGATCGTGATTTGCGGTGCCAAAGGGGGAATCGGTAAAACGGTTCTCACTGTAAACTTGGCGATCGCACTATCGAAAAGCACGAGCACACAGGTTAGTGTTTTGGATGGGGACTTCCAGTTTGGAGATGTATGTATAGCCATGGATCTCCATCCTACCTTTACAATTAAAGATGTAGTAGAAGGTGTCTCGGATATGGATCACTATGGTTTGGCCAGCTATTTGATACACCACAATAGTGGTGTCAAAGTGATGCCAGCACCAGAGCGTCCAGAATATGCAGATCTCATTACTGCGGAAGTAATTAATCGAGTAGCAGATTTGCTGCTCTTGAACCATGATTACTTGATCGTTGATACCAATGTTGGTCTTCAATCGCAAACACTGCAGCTAATCGATAAGGCAGATCAGGTATTTGTTGTTACGACGTTGGAAATGACAGCACTTAAAAATACGAAATTAATGTTAGAGACATTGGAGCTCTTAGGATTAAATGAAAAAATAAAGGTAGTAATCAACCGTTCTACTATGGACAGTGTCATAAAAGCAACTGAGGCACCGGGAATCTTAGGTGCAGAAGACCCATTTTACATTCCGAATGATTTTCAACTCGTTTCTCAATCTCTAAATGTCGGAATTCCATTTGTCGTAAGTCAAGGAAAAACAGAAATTGCAAAGTCCATTTTTAAGATGGCAGATCAACTCATTTCTCGTAGGGAAATCTCCCTATTTAAACCGAAGGCACCATCATTACTACAGTCCTTCTTTCAGAAGGCGAGAGGTAGAACCACAGAATAAGTAATGTTCACGTTATAGAAAGGTTTTGGAGGCGAAGAAATTGAACTTACTAGATCGGATTCAAGCAAAAAACCCCCAACAACAGACGGATCAAGCTCAGCTAGAGGCTAAGGAACCGTTGCACCAGAGTCCATCTGAAAAGAAGGATCTCCTAACCGCTTTCCGGCGCGTGGGTAAAATTGAGCAACCAAGTAAAGAAGAACGACTACAGCAAAATAAACATCAGGAACTGAAAAATCGCCTATATAAGCAGATTTTTAGTGAGCTAAAAGATGATAATGTTGAGGAAATCATTCCAAAAATTGATGCCATGGCTGTAGAGATTATTAAAGAGGATGCTTCTTTTCGTGGCAAGGTCGATCGTAAGCTCGTTGTGGAAGAACTGATCAATGATCTTACAGGCTTTGGCCCAATCAATCCATTGTTACTCGATCCTGAGGTATCTGAGGTGATGGTAAATGGTCCAAATCAGGTCTATGTAGAGCGAAAAGGTAAGCTCGAGATGACTATGGTGCAGTTTCGTGATGACGAGCATGTGATGAATGTAATCGACAAGATCGTAGCCCCAATTGGGCGTAGAATTGATGAAAGTAGTCCGATGGTAGATGCGCGATTACCAGATGGCTCTCGTGT